>JGI994J12354_10000151_pt1 | contig 64920 bp, 47 predicted proteins | sample IntmicLarv3ML3BL_FD_12354 | JGI IMG/M metagenome (IMG submission 12354) | reverse complement strand
CAAATGGTTATTCTAAGTTTTGTTAGTTTTATTTGGGGGTGGGGGAATCCCTATTGCATTGAACGAGTTTTTAGATCCAACATTTCCACTCCTTCTCGGTCAATGTATGTAAATAAAACTATTAAAAACTAACTTAGGATATTTTGATATTCAGTTTGACAGCCCTGCCGCTCTTTAAGACCATAAAGAGCGGCAGGTGGGAAACCTTACGTTTCACGAATTTATGCCTTCGCATGTAAATCTTCAGACAGAAATACTTTAGAATAAGTTAAGTGGGGTGAATCTTCGTAAAATGTACTCCGTTTTTCGGACTTTAACCCTCTGCCAAAACTTCCATACAACTGCTGCTAACTTCCGCTTGTCGTACAAAATTTATTTTACAATCTTCAATCGACTCACGCGATTTGCGATTTACCCTGCGGGGCAAGGAAGCAACCTTACGTTGCACGCAAACGGCGCCGCGAACCTCAATATAAAAGTAGCCGATGCTGATATGCGCACTGACCGCGAAGGAAAATTTTCCGGTCATATTTCGGTTTTCGGCTGGCAACCTGTTATAATTACGAGAACAGATAACCAAACTTTACCCCAATTTCTGCGATAAAATTGGAACTCTAAAATATTTTATTCCCATCTTATTCGTTATTTATTCATCTTTGTAAAAAAGTTTCATTTTTTTTCAATAGATAAAGCAAAAATGGTTGACAAAGCAAGAAAAGCGGTATATAATATTATTGATATTATAGATTTTCGCTGTTTTATTCTTAAATAACACGAAATACACACAATCTATAAACTAAAACAAGGAGAAAAAGATGAAAAAAATGACTAAGGGGGGGGGGGTTCACCCTGATTGAACTTTTGGTTGTGATTGCGATTATCGCAATTTTGGCCGCTATTTTATTCCCTGTATTCTCAAAAGCTCGTGAAAAAGCACGACAGACTACCTGTACTTCAAACCAAAAACAGCTGACAACAGCTACCATGATGTATGTTCAAGAGAACGAAGAGACTATGCCAGATGTTGACTTCTGGAGCGTTGTAGATGGCGCAAGCGGAAAAATCCTTATCTGCCCAACAGCGGGTAAAAAAATCGCTAATGCTTATGCCTATAACGGTACAGTTGCCGGTAAGGGTTTGGGTGAGATCAAAGAGCCAACCGAGACCGTCTGTACTTTCGATGCTGACCCTTCCATAAATAACATCGTTACAGCTGCAAACGCTGCTACTGCTGTAGACGCAAGACATACCGGTAAAGCTATCGTTGGTTATGTAGATGGTCACGTTTCAATGACAGCTACAAAAATAGTAGGTATTCCTGAAGTTGAGCTCACATTTGAAGCTCCTACTACAGATCTCGCATCTTTGTGGAATACAACCGACAGCTACGGTTGGAAATTCTTCCAGAGCGGTTCTCATACAGATATGGCCACTTGGATGGGTGATGATACCGGCAGACAGCTCTCAAATGCTGCTCTCGCCATAGTTTCTGACTCTTCTATGGGTGGTAATGCTATAAAAATCGATCCGACAGGTGGCAGAAAGCATGTTGCTTACAAATTCAAAAGCGGTATTTCCGGTGATTTTGCTTTAGCTTTTGATTTAGACATTGTCAGAGTTCCCGATAGCTATAGTCATAAGGGGTGTATCTTTGGCATCTTTGATACAAGCGGAGCTCGCATACTTGAGTTGCACTTAGATGGAAATCAGGGCAATGACTGTATCGACTTTCGTGCAGCCACCGGTGGCAGTAGCCAGCAGGTAAAGATTGCACATAAATATCCGGCAGTAGGCAAAAACCATATTGTTGTTGAGCGTGTAGGTTCAACACTGAAAATTACCTCAACAGGTGAGTCTAACTATACGATCAAACTTCCCGGAGCAAAGAGATACGACAACGGCACTGATATTATTAACTTCTTCAACAAAACAAATGATGTAGGTTATATCTTATTTGGTACTGAGGGAAGTTCAAGAATTGTCAGCAATATAAAAATATTGAGATAATATTTTAATTTTTTTAAGATCAAAAGTGGAGCAGGCAATTTTTTTATTGCCTGCTCTTTTGTCAAAAAATGCTAGCTGTTTTCAAAAACCAGTCAGCGTTAATTTTCATTCATTTTTGGATGCAGATTGGACGAGATTAGATGAGGTGTGCTCCGCACTCCGAATATCGACAGCTCGTTCAAAGCGGCTTTAGCCGCGGTTCTGCGCCAAAAATGGACGAAAATCCCCGGAATACTTGAATTTTTGGCGGATTTATGCGATAATATAGAGAGTATAATGGAAATTTTAGAAAATAATATCAACGAACTCATAGAAGTATTGCCGCAAAAATTGCAAGAGCGGCTGAAAGAGCATGATACAGACAATTTAATTGAGATTATCATGGACTTTGGGCGTGAGTGCGAGATAAGATACGCAGACAGCTTTGAGATTTTAAATGACTATATCGTAGAGCAAGATGACTTAAGTCATATCACTAAAAATATCAGCGTTTTTGGTGACGACAACCGTGCGGGTATCGCGCGCACATTGCACAGAATATCGGCGCTTCGCAGTCGCGGCGGCGAGATAATCGGGCTCACATTGCGCGTGGGAAGATTTGTCAGCGGCACGGTTGACATCATCCGTGATATTCTGGCTGAAGGACATTCCATACTCATTCTGGGCGCTCCGGGCATCGGCAAAACAACTAAATTACGCGAGATTGCGCGTGTTATGGCTGACGAATTTCAAAAGCGCGTCATAGTTGTCGATACCTCAAATGAGATAGCAGGCGACGGCGACATCCCGCACCCGGCTATAGGAAGAGCCAGGCGCATGCAGGTGCCACGTGTGAGCGAACAGCACAATGTCATGATAGAGGCAGTTGAAAATCATATGCCGCAAGTCATAATTATTGACGAGATTGGCAATCTTGAGGAGGCGCTTGCCGCAAGAACCATTGCCGAGCGCGGCGTACAGCTTATAGCTACAGCACACGGCACGAACCTTGAAAATCTCCTCTCAAACCCCACGTTAAATGACCTTATCGGCGGCGTGCATACCGTGACCCTCTCTGACGATGAAGCGCGTTTTCGCGGCACTCAAAAGACCATAACCGAAAGAAAGATGGCGCCAACTTTTGATGTCGTGATTGAGATGATTTCCAAAGATGAACTTGCGGTTCATCTTGATGTCGGTGTGGTAGTTGACAGGTTCCTACGCGGTATAAAACCGTCCCCTGAAGTACGCAATATCGCCTTTGGAGGCATCACCCGTCAACCGACTTTGGACCTTGATATTGACGAGGGATTTGAGGAATTTTACGGCGCTACCGATAACGAAAATGCGCTGAATAAATTGCCGGAAAATCGACATATCTACATTTACCCATATGGCGTTGCGCGGAATAAATTAGATAGGGCATTAGACGAACTTGGCGTTCAAGCAATCTTAGCAAAACGTATTGAGGATGCGGATATGGTGATTGCCGTAAAGCAACAAGAAAGACGTGATTCTGAGCGGTTGCAGCTTGCGGCAAAGAATGGGGTAATCGTAAAAATCATACGTAATAATACCTATAATCAGATTTTTATGTCCATAGCCGAGCTCTTTGAGGGAAGGACGAAAAATCGTGATGAACGGGCGATAGTTGAGGCGAAAGATGCCATAGAATACTTGCTCAAAACCGGCAAAAGCGTGGAGCTTGCGCCGCAAAACAGCTATATGCGTATGCTCCAGCATCAAGAGGCGGCAAAGTATGGGCTGGATACGGTAAGCATCGGGCGCGAGCCAAACAGACGGGTACAGATACTACCGAATGAGTAGGAATAATCTTTGCGCAAGGCACATATCCAAAGGACAAAAAGATAAAAATGGAAATACTGTATATTTTATTAATATTAGCTATAGCGTTACTCTTGATTTTGCTATTTTTAGTCGCAAAAAGAGCAAAAGGTGGGATGAACGAATCTATTGACGCTGATACAAAGGTTTTAGCGGCAAGATGCGAGGATTTGACTGCGGAAATCTTGCGAAAAAATAAGACAATCGCGGATTTACAGAATCAAAACTTGGAGGACGTAAAGAGTATTACACGCCTTGAAGCGCAGTTAGAAGCGAATAAACTGCTCTCCGAAGAGATGGTGAACAGCTTTAAGGTTATCTCGCAAGAGGTGACGGACAACAGCAATAAAGCGTTTTTAAAGCTCGCGGAAGAAAATTTCAAAGCACAGGAAGTGTTGAGTAAGAGTGAGCTTGAAAAGCGGCATAAATCTATTGAGGAGCTTATGACCCCTATCCGTGAGGGTTTGAAGGAGTTTGACGGCAAAGTAAATGAGCTTGAAAAAAATCGGCAATCCGCTTATGAATTGCTCACAAAACAGGTCGAGGATATGAAGCTCAGCGAAAAGGAATTGCAGAGCGAAACGCGCAAACTTGTGACTGCCCTGCGCGCGCCGAAAGCGCGCGGGCGATGGGGAGAGATGCAGCTTAAAAACGCTGTTCTGCGCGCCGGATTGAACGAATACACCGACTTTTCCGAAGAGGTCTCAAATACCGATGATGAAGGCAAACGGCAACGACCTGATATGATAGTAAACCTGCCAAATGGGCGGAAGGTAATTATTGACGCTAAAACGCCTATTGACGCGTACTTAAATATGTTGGAAGCTACAGATGAAGCGGAAAAAGAGGAGGCGCTCAAACATCACCTAAAACAGGTTAAGACGCAGGTAGATAAGCTCAGCGACAAGAAGTATTATGAGGCGTACGCAAACAGCAGCGATTTCGTTCTCCTCTTTTTGCCGATGGAAAGCCTCTTTAGCGACGCTTTAAGCGTGGAGCCGGAGCTATTGGAGTATGCAGCAGAGAAGAAGGTGATAATCTCAACGCCAACGACCCTTATCGCTATTCTCTTTAATATTGCTAAAATTTGGCAGGAACAGGGGCTCATAGAGGAGATGGCAGATGTGCGGAACAGAGGGAGTGAGTTGTACGGTCGTCTCTTTACGTTGTCAACGCATATTTCAAATTTGGGGAAAGCCATAAATAGTGTTGTGGAAAATTATAATAAATCTGTCGGTTCTTTAGAGAGCAATGTCCTGCCGTCCGCAAAACGTCTTCAGACGCTTACGATGACAGATAAGGAAATTCCTGCGCTAAAAGAGGTTGATGTTTTCGCACGAGGGCTGAAAAAACTTGCAGAAGGGTTAGAATCTGAGGAAGAACCGGAGGAGGCAATAGAGGAAGAGATTGTCGATACAGAAGAAGCGGAGATTGCCCCTGAAACAGAGGAATAAAACTAAACAAAGCAAGAGTTGCCAAAAAAATGGTGACTCTTATTTTTCTTTGTATTATTGTGAAAAAAGCACGGTAAATCCTTGTCAGAAGCAGGATAAAAATGGTATAATATTAAGAGGTATAATTTTTTTTATATAATAAGGTTTTATTGATGGCAGAAAAGATAAAAATAGCAGTTTTAATGGGCGGAATATCCAGCGAAAGGGAAATTTCCCTTTTGAGTGGACAGAATATATTTGAGAATTTGAATAAAGATAAATATCATGCTGTTTCAATGGATTTTACCGGCGATTTAGCTGAACTTGTAGCACTTAAAGGTGTTGTAGATGTCGTTTTTTTGGCACTTCACGGATACGGTGGTGAAGACGGGAAAGTCCAAGCTGTCTTGGATTTACTGAAAATACCTTATACCGGTTCAAAAGTACTGGCGAGTGCTATGGCAATGGACAAGGACATTACGAAAAATATTTATCAGCTGCATCATATACCGTCCCCTAAAGGCGTAGTACTTGCTAGCGGTGGTGCGGATGGCGATATAAAAGAGCAGGCAAAGTATATAGAGAGAAGCGTCACTCTGCCGATAATAGTAAAGCCGAACTCACAAGGGTCATCAGTCGGTATGTCGTGGGTTTATAAGCCGAAAGAAATTTATCCTGCGCTAAAGCTAGGATATAAATACGACGACAAGCTGATAATTGAAGAGATGGTTGAAGGGGTTGAAATAAGTGTACCGGTTTACAGTGCAGCTCCGGCTAAAGCGCTCCCGATAATAGAAATAGTGCCAAAGAGCGGTAAATTTGACTTTGAATCAAAGTACACAGACGGTTTAACCGAAGAGATTTGCCCGGCACGCATCTCGGAAAAAATAGCCGCAAAGGCGATGAAATACGCAGTATTAGCTCATAATGCCTTAGGATGTTCAGGGGTTAGCAGAACAGATATGATTGTGAAATCCGGTGGTGAAATAGTAGCTATAGAGACGAATACAACGCCCGGAATGACGAAAAATAGTCTCGTTCCTATATCGGTAAGGACAGCAGGGATAGAGATAGGAGAATTTTTAGATCTAATTATCGAACAAGCTCTTAAAGTATGAACACAAGCACACCAAAAGATATGGAGAACGCAAAGAAATTTGCCGAAATTAAGGAAAATTTTAAGCAAAAGCGATACAAAAAAAAGGTGCAACAGTATCGCTCATTGTGGTTTGCCTGTATAGTGCTTTTGGCTATTTTGGCTTTTATCTGCCTTATAGGTGTTCTCTTTTCACCAAGGTTTAATATTTATCGCGTAACAGTTTTAAATAAATCTACCCTTTCCATACGTGAACGAGATATTGTTCGCACTATAAATCTAAAGAAGGACAGCAATATTTACCTTACCTCTTGTAAGATTTTAGAGTGTAGGTTAAAACGTGCTTATCCAAGGATTGAAAAGGTTGTAATATCCAGAAAAGGGATTCATGAGCTTACAGTAAATGTTATAGAGCGCGAGCCGCTTGGTATGTTTGCGGCTATCACTCCGCCAACCTTTATTGATGAAAATGGGATTATCTTCCGTCATGATAATAAGGACGTAAAGGAGACGGAAAAAATCCCGAAGATTATCGGCATTGTCGGTCCTGAACGCAAACTGGTGGAAGGAACGAAATTTAACGCGAAATATATAGATAACACCATAAATATCTTGCGCCTTGCCATTTCAACTAATGACACTATGGGTATAATCTTGACAGTTGATACTATAACTGTTGATAACAGAGGAAATGTTACGCTAAACTTAAAAGATGGCCCTGTAGTGTATCTTGGCATGAAAGATAATGTCGATAAAATGTTACGCGTCAAGATGGCGGCTGCAAAACTGCAAAGTAGTAAGATAGATTTGGAATCTGTGGAATATATGGACGCAAGATCTTTAGACCTTACGACCGGCAAAGGATTTGTATTTAAAAGGAAAAGGTGATGAATAAGAGATTTAACCTAAAGCGAAATATCAAGCCATCGCACATACCCATAACTGTGGTGTCGTTATGCTTTGGTGGGATGATAGCTTTTTTGCTCAGCGCAAATATGTCAAGTTCAAAGATTGTCAAAAATACAGCTGATATGAACCGTGATCAGCTTGTGATACAGTACGCAAAACTTAGCGAAGAGAACGCGCGACTTGTTGAAGAGACTGAAGGCATGCGCCTTAGAATAGATAATTTTTTAAATGACCAACTTTCTGACCCTGAAGTACAGGCACAAGTTGATGAGTTAAGAGTGCTTGCCGGCACAACAGCATTAAAGGGTCCGGGGATAACCATAACCCTTGACGACACAAAGAACAGCAGCAACCCCTCAGACCCGAACGCTGCTTTAATGGTAGTGCATGACTCTGACCTCTACGTGTTGGTAAATGAACTTAAAAGCTCGGGAGCTGAAGCTGTAGAAATAAATGGACAACGCGTAGGAGCAACAACTGCCATTAGGTGTGCAGGTCCAATAATTCAGGTAAACAGCACATCTATAGCTCCACCATTTGTGATAAACGCTATAGGTGACCCGGATATATTATATGGCGGTATGAATTTCCCGAACGGCACACTCAGTTGGCTGAAAACTATGGAAATTGATGTGAAAGTGGAGAAAAAAGAAGAAATAGTTATCTCTGCTTTGAAAGTTAAGCCGACTTTAACACATTCTAAAGTTGTTATAGCGGACAAAGATAACAGCGGACAAACCAAGAAAGGAGCAAAATAGATTATGTGGCTACCACTTTTAGCGATGATTATCGGCTTTATAGCCGTGCTGCTTTTTCAAATAGATATACCTCCCATATATACAGAATACTTTGCTATAGCAGTTATAGCAGGTCTTGACTCCATAGTTGGTGCTATCCACTCCGGTTTAGAGAAAAAATTTGACGATAAGATATTTGTCTCCGGATTTTTCGTCAATATCTTAATTGCCGCAGGGCTCCTCTATCTTGGCAATACGCTCTCCATTCCAAATATTGGTGCTGCTATAGTCATCGCGCTTGTTATAAGGATATTTAATAATTTCGGTTATATTCGCAGAGCAATAGTTGTAAACTATGAGCTTAAACGGGTAAAAGAAGTGGCTGAAGAACAGACAGTTGTTATTGAGAGTTCACTCAGTGAAGTTGTGGCAGACGAAAGTGAAGAGGAAGAAAAAAACGAAGAGGAAGTGAAGATTTAAGTTGAAAACAAAGACCGTGCACTTAATCGCGAACGCTCATATTGATCCTGTGTGGCTGTGGAATAAACAGAGCGGCATAGATGAACTTTTGAATACGTGCGAAACCATGGTAAATCTCCTTGACGAGTATAGCGATTTTCGTTTTACTGCAGCAGAAAGTTTTCGCCTTAAAACTATAGAACGGCTAAATGAGCGCCTCTTTTCTCGCATCAAAGAGCATGTAGCTGATGGTCGTTGGGAGATTGTCGGCGGCTGGTGGTTGCAACCGGACTGTAATGCCTTAACTTATGAAGGGTTTTACCATCAGATAAAGACCGGGTACGACTATATGATGGAAAAATTTGGGTTTTTTCCGGAAATTGGGTATAATGTCGACAGCTTTGGGCATAGCGCTATTTTACCAAAGTTGATGAATGAGTTTGGACAAAAATATTACGTATTTATGCGCCCGGGCAAAGATGAATTCTCCTTTGCGCCGTATATTTTCAATTGGCAAGGGAGTATGGGCGGAAATGTTACGGCTTTTCGCATTCCTACCGGTTACGGTATGGACCAAGCGAAATACGTTTTTGAATGGGCGCCGCAAGTTATCGCGGACTTGCCGATAGGCGTTAACCATTCCGCTATATTTTACGGTGTCGGCGACCACGGCGGCGGACCTTCGACTAAAAACATTGAGTTTATAAAGAAAAACATCGACTCTTTAGACGACATAGAAGTTAAGTTCTCAACACTAAAAGAATTCTTTAAATGTTTAGAGGCAGATAATGCCGAGCTTGAAACTTGGAAGGGTGATTTACAACATCACGCCATAGGTTGTTACAGCGTAAAGCGCGATATTAAGACGAAAGTCAGACATGCTGAGCAGAGCTTAACGCAGCTTGGTGAGGTCACGGAATTCTTCAAGAACGAGGCAGCTTATGCCTTAGAAAAAGGATGGCAAGAGACCGCTTTTGCGCAGTTCCATGATATTTTAGGGGGCACATCCATAAAAAGCTCGTATGACGCGGTTTTTGACAGTTTGGGTGGTGCTATTTCGTCAAGTGTTGAGCTATTAAATGACAATTTACGTAAAAAGATCGCGGATTTTCCGCCGCACAAATATCAGCGTATAGTTATGGATAATAAATCAGCGCTTGAGTTTTCAGATTATGTCGAGTTTGAGCCGTGGCTTCCGTGGTATGCTGATAGTGAAAAAGGGGCGGACATCTTTAAGTCCGGCAATAATATCGTGGATTTGTTGACAGGCAGCGAGGTTAAATATCAGCAAGTAAAGAGCGAACAAATAAACGAAGAGCGCATAATTCGCTTACTCTTTTTCGCTGAACTGAAGCAAAATGAGATGCGCACCCTTTCAATGCAAAAGGAAGAGCAGACAAAGGTAGAGAATAACTTTACCGTAACCCCTGTAAAAATAACTTTAAAGGGTAAAAATGAGGTGGATTTTGTTAAAGGTGAGCTTACTCTTTCTGATATGAAAATTCCATTGCCGACATATGAGTTGAATGAGGACAAAACCGATAACTGGACGCACGTTATCGACAGATACCCACAAAGCGAGAAGAAAACCGAAGTTATTTTTGAAAATTCTGTGCTCGAAGAGGGTCCTATTCGCGCAGCCATTTTTCGCCACGCTAAGATGGAAAGCAGCCAAATTAATGAGGTGTGGCGCGTTTACGGAAATGGGCAATACGTTGAGTTAAAACTTAAAGTTAATTGGCAGGAAAAGCAGAAAATTTTAAAATATACCATTCCTTTTGACCTTGGGAACGTGAGGGTGGACGGCATAGCAGGTGGCAAAATCACACGCAAAAATGATGGTGCTGAACGTCCTTTCCACTATTTCACTGTTTTAAATGATTCGTTTTCCATTGTTTCGCCGGATATTTTCGGTTTTGACGTTGACGAGGAGAAAATACGCTTAACACTCCTTAGAAATCCGGTGTTGACGCACCATGACCCATTTGGTTTTGATGAGCGGTACGCAGTTTACGCAGATACGGGTGAACATACATTTACCATCCGTTTTACGCGTATTACAGATGTAAAAACCTTAGAAAATATGGCAAAATTAATGCAAAGACCGCTTATTATAGCGGAGACTACAAGAGGGATGGCAAAATAAATGGATGAACATCGTTTAGCTGATATATTGAACAGAGCAAAAGAGAGCAAAATACTCGTTATAGGGGATATGGGGCTTGATATTTATTGGCGCGCTGATATGCGTAAATCTAAATTATCGCGTGAAAACCCTTTCCACTATGTGCCGATAGTTGGTGAAACTACGAGTTTAGGCGGAGGCGGAAATTTGACAAATTGCTTAGCCACTCTTTGTCCTAATGTATCGGTTATCTCTGTGCTTGACGAGGACTGGAAAGGCAGAGAGATTATAAAGCTTTTAGAAGAGGCGGGAGTTAATACCGAAAACATTATAACCTCTCCGCTGTGGAAGACGGTAGCATACGCTAAGATACGTCGTCGCGGACTTGATGACCATGTCGTTTATGAAGACCCGCACCTCTATTTTGAAAATCATTCCGAGCTTCCGCAAGAGATTGAAGAACAAATTATAGAGCGTTTAGAGCGGGAAATTGTGGGTTACGATTATGTTTTTGTCACTGATTACCGTGAGTACAGCGTTATGACAAAGCGTATCCGTCAAATAGTCTCAGAGCACGGCAAGAATGGAAAGACAATAGTTGTTGACAGCCGAGACCACTTACTTGATTACTCGTATATTACAGCAAAACCGAACGATATTGAGCTGGAAAACGCTTCAGCGGACAAGAATGCCGGACATATCGCGAATATGAAGACCATATATGAAAATCAGCATTTAAAGAATATTTGCGCGACTTTCGGTAAAGAGGGTGCTATCTGCTACTCAGGTGATACTTTTGCGAAAATCCCCACAAATACTGCATATGGCGAGATAGATACGGTCGGTGCCGGCGATGCTTTTGGTGCAGCATTTATCTGCGCGCTTTCTACAGGGCAAGATGTGAAGACAGCAGCATATATAGGTAATCTTGCGGCTTACGTTGTCATACACAAGATAGGGACTACCGGAACTGCAACCGTAAAAGAAATTTTATCGGCAAATGACCCGACAAACCTTGAAACAGAGAGCCATTTGCCTGTATAAATAAGTTAGGAATTAAATAGTAATATGGATTTTTTTAATAAAATAAAGACTGTAGATGAAATGGCTGATATAGTTGCAGCATTAAAAGCTGAAGGGAAGAGAGTATCTGCAACAGGCGGATGTTTTGACCTCCTTCACCCAGGGCATCTGTATACGCTTTATCACACAAAAGCTCACGGTGACATCTCTTTGATTATGCTAAACAGCGATGCTTCAATAAAGAGGTATAAGGGTGAAAAAAGACCTGTTATGCCGCAAGATGTACGAGCGAAGATGATTGCGGCGTTTGAGTTTGTGGATTTTGTTCTTATTTTCGATGAAGATGGCCCTGCTGAGACGCTTAGCAAAGTTCGCCCCACCCGCTTTTGTAAGGGAGCAGATTATGACCCTAAAAATAATGGTGCATCACTGCCAAAAGATGAACTTGACGCTATTGAAAAACATAAAATAGAAGTGGTTTATCTGCCATTAGTCAAGGATAATTCAACGAGTATAATTATTAATAAAATTTTAGAGAGCTTTCAATAAGGATGACAGATTTAAGCCAAGTAAACCCGAAAAACATCCTTATAATACGCCTTAGCGCTATAGGTGATACCCTCATCTCTTCTCCTGTAGCAAAAGCGCTGAAGGAAAAATACCGTAACGCGCATATTACTTGGGCTGTTGATGCTAATAATATATCTATCGTTCGAGCAAACCCTTATGTTGACCACATAATAAAAATTCCTGTAACGCACGATTTTTTTAGGTATTTAAAAAAAATAGGTTTTATTCAGATGGTGCGCGAGATAAAAGAGGCGGTTAAAGAGTTAAAGTTAGGTAATTTTGACCTCTCTATTGACTGCCAGGGACTTCGTAAAAGCGCAAAAATAGCACTAATAGCTAACGCAAAAATAAGAATAGGTGGAGATAATTTTAAAGAGAACGCAAACACCGCTATGACACACATAGCTCACATTTCTCCTTACAGACGCGTTTGCTCTAAAAATATGGATCTCTTAAAGCCACTCGGAATATATGAAAACAGTAAACCTATAATTTCCGAAAGTGAGACAAGTGCGAGTGAATGTGCTGAATTTTTAGCGAAAAATGGTATAAAAGAGCGAGGTTTTGCTTCATTTTGCTATGCCGCTTCTATACCGAAAAAGGATCTAAGAGATGAATGTTGGGGCGAGCTCTCAGATAAGATATTTGAAAAATACGGCATCCCTTCCGTGCTCTTCGGTGGACCGGAGAGAAAAGCGGATGGGGGAAAATTAGCGGAAAAGTACCCGCACATTATAACTGCTGTCGGGCATTTTTCTATTTTGACCTCCATCGCTTTGGCGCAAAGGGGTCTTTTTGCTGTGGGTGTTGATACCGGCATCACTTGGGCAGTGTTTGGCGCAAATGTACCTTTGGTTGCGCTTTATGGAAGCACTCCTGTTTTTGTGCAAGATGAGGAAGACGTTGAGTATATAGCACATTTTTGTCCGCACTCTCCCTGTCGCAAAAAGATGAAATGTAATGGCGAATATACCTGTATGGCAACTATAACAGCTGATGAAATAATGGGGAAACTGACGATTTTAGAAGATAAATTTTTACCAAGGACGAATAAATGAAAACAAAAGATTTCTCAAATTTTGCACCAAAGCATATACTTCTGTTTTTTCATAGCGCAATAGGAGATATTATAATAGGTGGCTTCATACCAAAAGCCATAAAAGAAAAATTCCCGGACTGCAAGGTCACATGGGTAGTTTATGATATGTACTCTTCTTTAGTAAAAACAAACCCCTATGTTGATGACATTATAATTTTTCCTATTAACAAATCATTGAAAGCCACACTGAAGAGTAAACGTCTTTCTGTTATAATTCGTGAAATGTTACAGCTTATTAAAACATTAAGAGCAAAAAGAGGTAGCTATGATTTAGCGATAGATATACACGGTCATTTTAAATCTGTTTTTATGGCAAAAGTAGCCGGCGTAAAGCTCATAATAGGAAAGAAAAATAATAGAGAGTGCGCGAATATATGGGAGAATCATCTCATTGAAATAGACCTATATAAACTAAAAACCCTTAACGAGGCAAATCTCGCGTTTTTAGCTCCGCTTGGTATCTCTATTCCCGATCCAAACCCGATGGTATTCGTAATGCAAGAAAATATTGACGAAGCGAATAAATTTTTAGCAGAAAATAACTTACATGGGCGCAATTTCGTTGCATTCACTTATGCTTCCTCTTCTTTACATAAAGATCTCCCTATAGAAACTTGGGGCGAGCTTTCGTTCAAAATATATGAGAAGTATGGGCTAAAGTCAGTGATATTTGGCGGTCCAAAACGTATGGAAGAGGGTGAAGGGATTTCCCAAAAATACCCTCACATTATAAGTGCTGTCGGTAAATTCTCTATGCTAAGCTCAATAGCGACAATTCAAAAAGCAACGTTCGTTGTCGGTACAGATACCGGAATGAGTTATAGTGCTTTTCATACTGACACTCCCCTTGTTGTCATATATGGATGCTATATGGTTGGGGTAAGCGAGCAGAAGGATATGGAATATATCATGCATTATTGTCCTATGCGTCATGTGAAAAAGATGCCAAAGTGCAAGGGGACGCATGACTGTTTGACCTCAGTTACTGTTGACGAAATAATGGAAAAAATTGAAAAACAAGAACCTCGATTTATCGAAAAATTAAAGGCAAATGTTTAGTATATGATAAAAATTTTAAAAGAAAGACAAACTAAAACCCCGATAAAAGCCGCGATTATGGACTTTGACGGCACTATCTCCACGCTTCGGTACGGTTGGCCAAAGGTAATGCTGCCTATGTGTTTGGAATTCATCACAGATGGCGGTGAAGCAGACGAAGAGCTAACACGCGAGGTGGAGGAGTATATTGATGTCTCAACAGGCATTCAGACCATCCATCAGATGATTTGGCTTGTTGAACGTATAAAAAGCTACGGAAAAGCAAAAGTTATAAATGACCCGTGGTGGTACAAGAATGAATATAATTGCCGCTTGATGGAGATAGTTGACAAGCGCATTTTGGCGATAAAGAACGGCGAGATAAAAAGCGAAAATTATATAATGAAGGGTGCCGTTGATTTTTTACGCCTTTTAAAGGAGAAGAATATCCCTATTTACATCGCAAGCGGCACAGATACTGAAGATGTCAAAAATGAGGCAAAGATTTTGGGTGTAGCCCCCTTTATCACTGATATTTTGGGCGGTCGTACCGGTGAATTGACGTGCGCTAAAGAGATAGTTATCAGCAATACTATCGAGCGTACAGGGCTGGACGGCGAGGAAATTATGGTTATCGGTGACGGTTTTGTCGAGATTGAGCGCGGGTTAGAGCGTGGCGCGTTTACTGTGGGCATAGCGTCTGATGAGGAAAAGCTGACCGGCATTAACGCGAAAAAGGAGCGGATTTTAACACGCGCAGGTGCGAATGTTATTATCGGCGACTTTTTGGAGTGCGAACGTTTGATGGAACTTGCAGGTATTTAGATAATGTTAAAACGTGAAGATATTACGGTTATTCCCTTAGCTAAACGTGAAGGTTTTCAACTGGACTTTGAAAAAGAGCGCGCGAAAAGCGAAAAAACAGTTGACTTGCCCGCTGCCGTGCACGAAAGAGTCGCTTCTTTAGCGAAAAAGATGGCGTACGCTAAAGCGAACAATAAATCCATTATGCTCGCGTTCGGCGCGCACCTTATAAAAAATGGTTTATCTCCCGTGCTGCAAGAGCTCGCGAGCTTAGGGTTTGTCACCCACTTTGCGACAAACGGCGCGGGCTCTATCCATGATCTGGAGTTTGCGCTTGTCGGAAAGAGCGGCGAAGACGTTCGCGCGAACACAAAAGCAGGCATGTTTGGCACGTGGGACGAAACCGGGTACATCACAGACGCTGCTTGCCTTTATTTTGGCGCAAAAGGGCTTGGGTATGGCGCGAGTGTAGGTCAGGCGATTTTAAAGGGAAGCGAGACGAGCATTGAGACTAAAGAAGTCCTTGAAACTGAGTTGCAAAACGCGCTTAAAAAAGGTGATTTCGCTCGCGCCTCTGCTCTAGCCGACCTTTTAGTGCGCCATGGCGAGATTTCTTCTCGCGGCTTTGATTTTGCTTACAAAAATAAAGAGAACTCCCTCCAATATTTCGCGCGTAAAAATGAAATCCCCTTTACCGTGCATCCGGGCATAGGTTACGACATAATTTACCTTCACCCCATCTGCACCCCTTCGACGATTGGCAGAGCTTGTGAGGTTGATTTTTTAACCTATGCGTCAGGTGTTGCAAACTTAGACGGCGGCGGAGTTTACCTCTCTGTTGGATCGGCAATTATGTCCCCGATGATCTTTGAAAAATCCATGTCGCTCGCAAATAACATCAGAATGGGGAAGGAAAAGCGCGGCAATATTAAGGATTTCCACATTGCGGTCGTTGACCTTCAAGATGGCGGTGGTTGGGATTGGTCGAGCGGTGAGCCGCCCAAGGATAACCCGGCATACTACTTGCGTTTTTGCAAGACATTCTCCCGTATGGGTGGCGATTTGACCTATTTTGAGCTTGATAACCGCCTGTTTTTGACCGCGCTTTTGGAGGAGTTAAAGAAATGTTAAACGAAAAATCCGCACTTTTTATCGATGACCTTATCTCGCGCTATGGTAAATTAGCCGAGTGCAAGGAGAGCATTACGCAAGCCGCGGAAATATTGACCGCGTGCGCTCGTCGGGGTGGGACTATCCTTATTGGCGGCAATGGCGGAAGCTCTGCTGACAGCGACCACATTGTCGGCGAGCTAATGAAGGGTTTTATCTTAAAGAGGGAGCTTGTCGCTGATGACCAAGCCACGCTTATGGCATTTGGTGAAGATGGCGAGCTTTTGGCAAAAAAACTCCAGTACGGCATTAAGGCGATCTCTTTATCCGAGCATTCTGCGCTCTCAACCGCGGTTTTAAATGACAATGGCGCGGATTTAGCGTTTGCGCAAGCGGTTTATAATTACGCTTGCGAGGGCGATGTCCTAATCGCCATCTCCACCTCCGGCAATGCACGAAATCTGCGCTTAGCAACTTTGGCAGCAAAGGCAAAACGCGCACAAAGTATTCTCTTGACCGGCAAAAGTGGCGGCGCGCTCGCAACGCTTACAGATGTGGCAATAAAAGTGCCGGAAACAGAGACTTATTTGATACAGGAACTCTATTTTCCGGTTTACCACACCCTCTGCATCGTGGTTGAAAATGAGCTTTTTGGCTAATTTTTAAGCGTGGAACGTAAAATAAACGCCTCTTCAACCCTGTAAAAGTGTACATTTACACGAAAATGTGGTATAATATAATGGTGTGGTTTAGTTTTCTAAACTGCAAAGATTTTACTTATGCTTTGTTTAAGCATTAAGAATAGATTTTTAAACGCGCATCCAAACGGTGCAAGAGTTTTTATATATATAGATTTTTTAAGCAAAAAAATGATGCGAGAGTTGCGCGTTCTTTTTTAGCTTTTATATAAATATAATATAGAATAATCATCTTTGTTGAGGCGCGTTTATTTAAAAGGATTAAATCAAAAGATGATTGTTAAAGAGATTATTGTCAATGCCGGCGAGCTCGAAAAGAGAGTCGCCACACTTGAAGACGGCCGCCTGATGGAGCTCGATATTGAGCGCGAACCCAAAATAGTCGGCAATATTTACAAAGCAAAAGTTACCAAAGTATTAAAGGGCATGGATGCCGCTTTTTTAGATATCGGCACAGAGAAAAACGCCTTTATCGCTGCTCCCGATGCTGCTCCCGAAGCTGAAAATGAAGACCACAGACATCGCTACATTCCTCCAATTACCGAACTACTTCGCGCTAATCAAGAGATTTTAGTACAAGTTATGCGCGCGCCCCTTGGCAGCAAAGGCGCGAGGGTGACGACACACATTTCACTTCCCGGCAGGTACACAGTTTTGATGCTCAATTCCGGCACGCATGTTGGAGTTTCGCGCAAAATAACCAATATAGCTGAGCGAAAGCGACTCAAGGAGATTGCAAACAGCATTATCAAGGAGCCATACAGCTTGATTATCCGCACCGAGGCAGAAGGGAAAGAAGAGGATGAGTTGCGCGCTGATATGGAACTGCTCCTTGAAATAGCGCAAAAGGTGGAGAAAAAGGCGAAAGAGCAAAAAGAGCCGGGCATGATTCATGACGATATGACGCTCGTTTACCGCCTTGTCCGTGACGATTTCACCCGTGATGTCAGCCGTCTGGTGATAGATAACGAAGATATTTATAACGAAATAGTTGAGCTGTTGGAAAAGAGTGCGCCGGAGATGAAAGAGAGGGTTTTCTTATATTCAGATCCCCTTCCCATATTTTCCGCGTACAATATTGAGCTTGAAATTGAGCGTACTTTGCGCAGAAAAGTTTGGCTCCCTTCCGGTGGTTCTTTGGTCGTTGATCAGGCCGAGGCATTGACCGCGATTGACGTTAACACAAGCAAATTTGTTGGCGCTGTTGAGCTTTCCGAAACTACATTTACCACAAACTTGCAAGCAGCAGAAGAGGTCGCAAGACAACTTCGTTTACGCGATTTAGGGGGTATAATAGTTGTTGACTTTATCGATATGGAGAGCGCTGCACACCGTGAAGAGGTAATTAAAACCTTTGAAAAGAGCTTAAAGCGCGATAGGGCGAAGATAAAGATTCACCAAATCTCCTCGCTCGGGCTTGTTGAGATGACGAGAAAACGTACCGGCGAGAGTTTAACCGCAATGCTCACAACGCCGTGCCCGTACTGTAGCGGTATCGGCAGGCTGCAAAATATGGTTACTATGGCGCTGAAAATTGAGCGTGAAATAGCTAAAGAGGCAGTGTTAAATCCTGAAACCGAAGGATTTATGCTCACTGCGCATCCGCGGGTTATTGCCACCTTGCTCGGCAACGAGGGGGAGGCGCACCGCGATCTGGAAGAGTATTTAGAGCGCCCGGTTTACTTGCGCGCGAAAGAGAACTTTCATCCGAACACTTACCAATTGGAGCTTTTGACCCTTGAACAGGCGCTCTCTATCACCACTCATTTAGAAGAAGGTGAGGTTTATACAGCGAAAGTTATCTCAAACGACCCGATGATAAGCCAAAAATCGCTCGTGATGATTAACGATATTTTCGTTGCCACAGATAAAGTTACTGCTCCAAGCGGAGCTAAGATAAGGGTAAGAATAGAAACGAGCGGAACATCTTTTGCAAGCGGAACAGCGCTGAGCGGCACAGATCAAGACATTGTGGTTGAGCGCGGAGTTCAAAGCTCAAAGAGCCCTGAGCTTATCCCGTCGTCCCTTTTGCCGCTGTACTTACAAGAAGAGCGCAAAGAGGCACCACCAAAGACCCTGCCGCTTATCTCGCCGACCGCTATGAGCAATGGGCTTTTTGCCAAAGAGAGCGATGAAAACAGCCGATTCTTCAAACGTTATCTGCAAGATGAGTCCAAGCGCAACGCTAAAAAAGATCGTCGTAAGCGTGCGGTGCAGTCTTTGACCGAACATGATGATATGATTGCCATAAATGAAGAAGCAACAACAAAAGAGGTTTCACTTGAGGTTGCGGAAGAGGCATTGGGAGATAATATTGAGGCAACACCGCAAAAAGAGTCCAATAGCGCCCGCCGTCGTCGTCGTCGTCGTGAAAGACAGAAAGCGCAACGTGACTCTGAAACAGCAATGGCTGACGTAACAACGCAAGATATTACTATTGAGGCTGCTGAAACCACGAATACCGAAGAAACTGTTGAAAAGCAGTCACGGTCAAGAAACAGGCGTCGTCGAGGAAAGGCAGAAGTTGCTGAAAACGTGGACATTGTAGCTACTGAGAGCGCACCTGAGGAAAAAGCAGCAGAACCGGTTGTTGAAGCCACGCCAACACAAGAAAGGCGCGGTAGAAGAGGGCGAAAACCTGTTCAAGAACAGGCAGAAACCGCGCAAATAGCTGAGATTGTTGAGCCGATAACAGAAGCCGTGCCAACCCGTGAAAAGCGTGGCAGAAGAGGAAGAAGAGGCGCAAAAGAGCAGACGGAAGCAGTACAAATTATTGAAATCGCTGAACCTATTGTCGCTACAACAGAAGATGCTACCGAAAAGACGAAGAGCAGAAGGTCAAACAGGCAAAGAGTAAAAGATGACGCACCGAAAGTTATTGAAGCCGCGCCGACAATCGTCGCTGAAGCTGTTGTTGAAGCTGAGAACTTGCCTAAAGAGGCAAAGAGAAATCGCGGAACACGTGGCGGACGAAGAAAAGATGCTGAGAAGACAGAGGAAATCACAAAAGCTGCGCAAGAGCAGCCGAAAACTGCTGAAAAAGCTAAAAATTCGGAAGCTCCGAGCAGACCTGCCGTTACAAGAGGCAGAAAGCAGATCTTTTCCGCCGATAACAAAGAAAAATCAGCGGAAATAAAAGTAGAGTCAGCTCCTGTAGCTCCTCCAGCAGAGGTAATAAAAGAAAAAGCGCCTCGTCGCGGAAGGGCAAAAAGTAAAATCGTTGCGGTTGAAACAGATATAGCTCCAACTCCGCAAAAATCTGATGATAAAGCGCCCGAAATTAAAAAAGCGAGCGCACGCGGTCGCGCAAAGAAGCTCACGGATACAGATTTGAGCACAGAAAAAGTCGTTGAAGAGAAACCAAAGAAGGGCGGAGTAAGCAAAAAAGCTGATAACGTTAAAACAACAACCGAGGTTGTTCCGCCATCAGCTCTTGAAGAAAAGCCTAAACGTGGTCGTACGAAAAAATCATAAGAAAATGGAATAGTTTTACATGTTTTTGCGGTCAAAATTGAAAAAATAAATTTCAAACTACTTGACAAACCGTCAAAATTCCCGTATAATAATATACGCTGTTAGTTTTCTCGCGGGAATAGCTCAGTTGGTAGAGCGTCAGCTTCCCAAGCTGAATGTCGCGGGTTCGAGTCCCGTTTCCCGCTCCAAAAGTGGGCAAGCAAGAAGTGGGCTAAGCGAAAAAGATAGATCAGGCGCAAGAAAATGGTGGGTCGGGCGTGAAATATGGGTGCAGATATCCGGGAAGGCATCTGAACTATTGGCACTAATACTAACAGAAAAGTAAAAATATGGCGACATGGCCGAGCGGTTAGGCAGAGGTCTGCAAAACCTCCTAGTCCGGTTCAACTCCGGATGTCGCCTCCATTTTTTTAACCTTAAATTGCAGCACTATTCATTAAAACATATACAAAAAATAACATACTAATCGCACAAGAACATCAAATTTAGCACAAATTTCAATATTATTTGGACTTATGTTATTATATTTCGCTCTAAATTGTTGAAAAATATACGTTAAGTGTGATATAATTATATCAGCAAAAAAGAGTTTACTCTTTTTTGTACAAGTTTACGGGAAAAGGTGAATATATGAAAAAATTGCTCTCATTTATTACAATATTTGTGTTAGGCGTCGCCCTTGGTGTCCTAATTTCGCTTAACTTAAACAACACACAAGCGGCTGACGACCCCATCGACTACTCGACCGAGGTTGTCGCGCGCTTTGGAAATACCCTTATCACAAGGGACACCCTTGCCGAGTACGCCATATATCAAGGTGGAGGCAAGCGCCTTTTTGACGGTGAATTACGCGATTATGCTATTGTCAAAAATGCGGCCACTGCACGGGGAATCACCGCAACTCCCGAGGAAGTACAAAAAATGTACGAAGACTCTCTCTTTTTTGCAGAAGGACATATGGTAAAGGGGCAACTTACAAGAGTGCCGATGGGTATTATGATGCCGCGAATGGAGAGCTTAGTGCTCATGGAAAAGATGTTTGATATTTCAGCCACAGACCGCGAAGCTAAACAGTATTATGACATCACAAGCTCATTTGTAAGCCCGGACCAGGCTCATGTTATATGGATTAGCGCAAACTCCTTAAACCGTGCAAATACTGCCAGAAAGCTCATTTTAGAGGGCGATGACCCACGAGAAGTGGCTGCTGACTATAATGATAATGAATATCTAAAATCAAATAGAGGCGATGTTGGATGGAGAACGAGAAATACGTTCAACCCAACTGTTGCTGAAGCTATTTTTGACGCAAATAATGAACGTGGACTTAAAAAAGGTGACGTCACAAATGTAATCACACTAAAAAGCATGGAGTCCGGCGAGGAAAAGACTGAATATTTGCTCTTTTATGTTGTAGACATTGACCGTATGCACAAGCGCCCATACGATACTGTGAAGGATGCAGCACACTTTTTCGTAAGAATGCAGAAGGTTGCGTATGAGATGCCGCAATTTTTCCTTGACGAGATCGAAAAGTACAATTGGAGCATAAAAGATGACTTATTTAATGCTAATAGTGACCTTGTGAAGGCGACTATTAACACTGATTCCCTGAGAGAGCAGGCGTTAGACCATAAAAAGAATCGTATTTTTTAACTTTTCGTAACAAAAAAGAAAAGAGGAGAGAAAAATGAAATTTGTATGTACTGTTTGCGGTTATGTTTGCGAAGGAGATGCCCCTCCCGAAGAATGCCCTGTCTGTGGAGCACCGGCTGATAAGTTCGTGCCACTGGAAGAAGAGTAGTTTTACGCTTATTTTATTATTTAAAGCCGCAAGAGGGGATTTTAACTTTGACCCTGCCCTTGCGGCTTGAATATTTTTTGGTTGTGTATTTTACGCTTGCTCACGAAAAGTTGAACACGATGGCAGGATACGAAAAGCCTACGAAGTGTCCCTGCGTGGCTAAACTTTTTCGAAAAAAGTTTAATCAAAAACTTACAGACGCTTCGCGCGAGGGTGTGCGAAATTGAGGCGTAAAACGTATAGTAAGAACGGATGGATAAAATTGGGTGGAAGGTCGGTAATACACGCGATTAAATAATTAAACCATCGGTTCACCCATGCCTTACGTTGAATTTTTAGGAGCGTTCCGTAGATGACCGCCATTGGTGAAGAAAAACTCCTTGCATGGGCGAAAGGTTAACTGATAAAAAATCTTTATAATTTTCTTTCCTCGCGATTTCTTAGCGTTTGTTTTCTTAAAATTGCTTGGATGTAATTTCTACCTTAACGTTAGAAAAATACGCACTAAATCGCAAGAAAAGCAAAATTAAAAGATTTTGCGCTTGGCATGGGAAATTGAACACGAGGGCTTTACGGGGTTTTACTAAACCAAACTTTTTCGAAAAAAGTTTGAACAAAAACTTAAGGGCGCTTCGCGCAAAGGTTTGCGCGAAATTGTAACGAAATATTTTTTGTTGAAAACATAAAAAACTAATTATTAGAAAGTTTTTTTGTTCATTTTTGGATGCAGATTGGACGAAGCTAGATGAGGTGTGCTTGGCACTCCGAATATCGACGATTCGTTCAAAGCGGCTTGCCGCGGTTCTGCGCCAAAAATGGACAAAAAAAAGGATTAGATTTGACTGATAGAATAATATATGTGGATATGGATGCCTTTTATGCCTCTATTGAGCAATGCGAGAATCCGAAATTTAGAGGGAAACCGGTAATCGTTGGCGGCAATACTGAGCGGAGCGTGGTTTCGGCTGCCTCATATGAGGCGAGAAAATTCGGCGTACATTCTGCTATGAGCATGGTAAAGGCAAAAAAACTCTGCCCGCAAGGGATTATTGTGCCGGTAAATATGAAGCTCTATATCGAATATTCCAAGCGGGTTATTGATATTTTATCCGGATATTCTCCACGTGTTGAGCAAGTCTCGATAGATGAGGCATGTATTGATATGAGCGAGTGGCGTATACCAAATATGGACGATTTAGCGCTCGCCAATACCATACAAAAAGAGATATTTGACCTTACCGGACTGTCGGCGTCTATAGGAATCGCAAGCTCAAAAGCGCTCGCAAAGATGGCAAGTGACTTTAAAAAGCCAAAAGGCATAACCATAATAGAGCCGGGGCAAGAAAAGGTGTGGCTCGCACCACTCCCCATAAAGGAGCTTCGCGGCGTTGGCTACGCAGCGCTTGAAAAAATGCAAAAAATGCGCATAAGCACAATAGGGCAATTTGCCGCCCTAACGGAACAACAAGCAAAACACCTCTTTGGCGTGAACGGCACTTCTATGTGGAAGCTCGCAAACGGCATAGATTTGAGCGAAGTCAACCCGAATCGCGAGCGGAAATCTATCGGACGTGAATATACGTTTTTGCATGATGAAGACTGCGAAGAGGTAATTTTAAAGGAGCTTTTATATCTATCCGAAGATGTAGCATATAAGCTCGTTAAATACAATTTTTTGGCGCGCGGTATAACCGTAAAGATACGGTATTATGACTTTTGTACCATAACTCGCTCCATAAAATTTTCTGAACCAAATGCCACCACGCAGATGATATACACAGAAGCGGCAAAACTTTTTTCGCAAGTGGCGAAGAGACCTATTCGCTTAATCGGTGTGTGTGCTGCGCCACTTATAAAAGAGACAAACCTTGCGCTCGCGCTAGACACAGATGAGGAGTTAAGAAAGGCAAAACGTTTAGAGCTAGGTAGGCAAGTTGTTGTGAGTAGATTTGGTAAAAAAGCTATGAGCAGAGCAAAACTTTTGGATATAAACAAACCAAAGAGCTAAAATATCGACAAACATAAAAATAACAGGCGACTATTTTATAGTCGCCTGTTATTTTTTTATTTAGTTCGCTAAAGTTTAAATATTATAAACTTGCGCTGTATCTAAGGTTATTAACGCCTGTGCCTGCAACCTTTGTCTGGAATTTCATACCGCTTGGGCCGTTAGTAAGTTTTACTAAAACATAATTTATACTATATGCCTTAAATGTATATGAAGCGTCAGCAAAAGCTATTCCAGGGTCAGAAACTGTTTCTGTGCAGAGCCTTTCGCCATTGATCCACAAGATACCCATATCGTCACAAGCGATGCCGACAGTGGCTGTAATATCGCCTGCTGTTGGGTTAAGTATATACATGACGGCATACGTCGTGTGTGCCGGAGCTTCAGCAGCAAAACCACCGCCATCGGCTCTTAGACTCCATACGCCGTAAACACTGCTCGGGAGAGCCCAAGTTTTGAAGGTGTTTGGTACGTCGCCGTTCATAGCTATTCTGTTCGGATTCCAAGCATCATCACCTGCAATAGGAGCAGAAGCAGCATCTAGGTTAGCGAGCTTTTCGTCATCAACAAACTGGATATCCAACATAGCTGCTGCCTTTGCTGCATCATCCGCTGCGCCAGCAACATATCCTTCAAAGGCAGCAGAGTTATCGTACGGACCGTATGGACCGATAACGATATATTTTAAAGCTAAACCGTTAGTTGGAGCTTGGCTTCCACCGGCGAGTGTGCTGGTATCAACATTATCATAACCGCGAAGGTCATCTAATACAGATTCAGGAAGAATTACCGGAAAATCGCCGATAGGAAAACGCCCACCGGAGCCTGCGCCCTGACTTCTAAACCCTGAGTCTTTTACTTCGTTAGCATTACCTTCAACAACATCTTTTTTACCGCCTGAAGCTTTACTCAAAACAGCAGAGCCATCAACTCTACTAACGATTGCCGCAGTAGTGTTTCCACCGGTACCATGACGGGTAAACTCGGATGCAATGGCACTTACTACGTCAGCATCAGTAGTCAAAATAACGCCGGTTGGGTTGTCAACTTCAGCAAGCAAGTGACCATATAGAAAAGCGTTCATGCCGTAGCTGATAGCACCCTTTTTCACGTTTGGACAACGGAGTGCACCGGTAAAATTCGCCTCAGCCCAAGCTTCGTCAGGGAATTTTTCATCATTTTCGTTGACTTCCATTATAACAGCCAATGCAAGCTGTTTCTGGTTTGAAAGACAAGCTGTTTGGCGAGCTTTTTCACGCGCCTTTGAGAATACGGGAAACAAAATAGCAGCTAAAATCGCAATAATAGCGATAACTACTAAGAGTTCTATCAAGGTAAATCCTCTTTGTGTGTTTTTCATAGTATTGTCCTTTTAAACTCTTTATGCATGGCATTGCTACTGTCCCCATACTTAAAAAGTTTTTACTTACAGATTATTATAATTCCAGATAATTTCTTTCGTCGCAGTAGCGAACGACATAAAATTAGACACTAAAAGTTTTTAATTGTTTCAAGCTAAATTCATATTTTTAATGTCTATTTAATAATCCTACCCAGTTTTTGTTAAATTTACACACAAAAATAGGACATTACACGAATCATTTTGTACAAAACCACGCGTATTGCCCTATTTTTAAATTGCTTTTTTTGGTCTTTAGTCAGACTTACTGTAAAATATGCAGAGTTACGGTTTTTCTGCCCCATTGCTTACATTCAGCGACCGTGTCCATACAGACATCGATTTTATTGCCCTTAATAGCGCCACCAACGTCAGCTGCTACAGCCATACCGTATCCTTCTACGTAAACTTTAGTTCCGAGTGGAATAACCTTGGGGTCAACTGCTATAACGCCTTTACCTGCTTTCATACCGGTTGCGGTATAACCATTTGCGTATTTGCCACAGCTAGTTGGACCCGGCTCATACGCGGTAGCGACCACCTGTATGCTCTTTTTGACAGTCATACCACGGCTTCCGCCATTACCCTTTAAAATAATAGTTGGCTTTGCCGCTGTTATTACCTTACCGGGTACTACATCTACTTTGGTTTGTACGCCATTTAAGTACCAAGTTTTCGTCTTCTCTTCACGCACACCATCTTGCCCGGGGTCTAATACCTGATATGCAGTATTAGCTAAAAGCGGGGAATATCTTGTGATGGTCTCTTTTGGAATAGTAACATTTTTTGTGGTTATAACACATTTTACTTTGTCAACTGTTATGGTCATACCATCTTTGATTGGGGTTTGAAGTGAAGGACTACAGCGGTCGTAAGTGCCTAGAACTACGAATTCCTGCCATAAAAGCTGCTGTACAGTCGGCTTTACGGTTTTAACTGTTCTGGTTTCTCCTGCCTCGATAAGTGTGACAGTTTTTGAACCTGTATTTTCAGACTGATTATCAGCGAAAATACTGATTGACGAAGCGATTATTATCATTACCAATAATAACGCTTTTGTAATACTTTTAGTATTACGTTTAATTGTTCTGTTGAGCGTTCCCTCTTGGCTCATCGTGTTCTCCTTTTTTAGACACGTGAGGGATGATAATCTATTTACCTTTTTACTATAATTATCATTGACTGTCCGGAAAAAATCTGATAATTCCTTATATTATCAATAATTTCCATAGCAAATTTAGTTTTATGAGTAGCGTCAGGTCATCTTTGGCTTTCTCTGACAGCTTTTTTACTGTCAGCCGTTTAACTTATTTTGTTAAACTTAGCAAAAACATCCTTCTTCTGCTTAATCTAAACTTGCGCCCTCGTCTAAACGTAGCTACACTTTTTAAGCGTCTAAGGTTCGTTTTCAAGTCATTTTAAAAACAAACACAAAAGCTACTGAAGATCATTGATCGGACATAGATATAGATTTGACCGTGATCTTCTTGTTTCTTTCCGTCAAACATTATACCATTAATTAGATGTTTTGTCAAATTTCCCACTCTTTTTTGCCCTTTTTGGTGGTTTTTGGCAAGGTTTTTTATCTGACTTATGAAACTTTTTTCACTTCACTCTTGCGCTTTTTTTAGCTATTTAAGGCAAAATAAAACCGCCCTATTCATTTTAGTTAATAGAGCGGTGTTTTTTAGAATAGTTAAAATTTAGTCATCAATCAAGACTGCACGCATCATTTCCTCAATACTTATAACGCCTTCCCTTGCCTTTTCAATACCACTGTCAAGGATAGATGGTATCTTTAAGCTTCTTGCTATTGCGCGAATTTCAGACGCGGTCTGCTGTTTTATAACAGCTTGCTGAATCTCGTCTGTAAAGGGCAATATTTCAAAGAGCCCTTTTCTACCTAAAGTGCCTGTTCCACGGCATTTATCACAACCTATTCCCTTGTAGTAAGTATACCCATCGCCCTTTATGCCGGCACGTTCCTTCACAATCTCGCTTAAATCATTGTCTTTTGCTTTACAGTGCGGACAAATTGCGCGTACTAAACGTTGTGCCATAATGCCGCTTGTAGCTGAAGCTATGAGGAAGGATTCGGCGCCCATATCAACCATACGTGCGGCAGCAGCAGCTGAGTCATTACTGTGAAGCGTGGAGAGTACCAAGTGACCTGTGAGCGCTGACTGCATGGCTATCTGTAAGGTTTCAAGGTCACGAATCTCGCCCACCATAATCACATCCGGGTCTTGACGCAAAATAGCGCGGAGTCCGGAGGCAAAGTTCATACCTATTTTCTGATGCACCTGTATTTGTGTAATACGCGGCATGGAAAACTCAATCGGGTCTTCAATGGTAATCACATTTTTCTTCACAGAATCTATGTCATTTAAGGCAGCGTAAAGACTGGTTGATTTACCCGAGCCGGTAGGGCCGGTTACTAAGATCATACCAAATGGTCGGTGAAGGTATTCCATCAATTTCTCGCGAACAAAGCCGGAAATCCCCATATTATCAAAATTGAGTGAGCTGGTGTCCTTTGGCAGTAAGCGCATCACCACCTTTTCACCGTAGTGCGAAGGCACAACAGAGACACGAACGTCTAATATTTTTCCACCACCGCTGTCATACTGGAATCTGCCGTCTTGCGGAAGGCGATTTTGTCCAATGTCAAGGTGTGCTAAAATCTTTATACGGCTTATTACTTGGGGATGAATCTCCGGGTTGTAGGTGCTATGGTCGTAAAGCACGCCATCAACTCTAAAGCGGATAATGCACTCTTTTTCAAAGACCTCAACGTGAATATCACTCGTGCGCTCTTTAGCTGCTGTGAGGAGCATCTCCTCAACGAGCGAAGTAGCGTTCACTTGAGTATTGACCGGTGTCGGAGGAGCCATCTGCCCCATCTCTTTTAGAAGGTCAACAGGTCTCGCATCATCATCAAACTCGCCCAAAACATAATACTTTTTAATGGCAGCTTTTATATTTAACGGCGAAACCTGTACCGGCTGTACTTTACATCCGGCTATAGCTTGCACCTTGTCAATAGTTGAAATATCACCGGTGTCAGCCATACCTATGGCCAAAATCTTGGTTCCGTTCACGTTTTTAATCGCAAGGGGGCACACTCCGTATCTTTCAGCAGTCCCTTTATCAATGTAGGCAAAGACCTCTTTTTTGATATTTAAATCTTGCGGTCTGATTTCCTCGGTCATAGTTTATCCCCTCCTTAATGATTGCTTTTTTAAGTTTGATTAAACATATCCGCGTGGGTTAACCGGTTTTCCGTTTATTCTTACTTCATAATGGCAATGTGGTCCTGTTGAGTTTCCGGTTGAACCAACTTTGCCTATAACAGTACCTTTAGACACTTGCTGTCCGCTTTTAACAGATACTGATGACATATGAGCGTAAAGCGTAACCTTATTTCCGCCGTGGTCTATCATAACAGTATTGCCGTATCCGCCACGCCAACCGGCATGGATGACTACGCCTGCGCCGGTCGCTTTTATCGGCGTACCTGAAGGAGCTGCAAGGTCTGTGCCGGTATGGAGACGTCTGCTCTTTGAAATTGGGTGAATGCGATATCCAAACTCAGAGCTTATCCTAGCTTGCACAGGCCAATTTCCAATAGCATTACTACCAGTTACAGTGCTTTTACGTCCTCTTAACATTGACTCAATGTTGGACGATTCCTGAACTAGTTCACGGTATTTAGATTCAGTAAGCTCTTTTTCTGCAGCAGCTTTTTTTAAAGTTGTCTCTGCCGCATACTGCTTTGAAAGATTGCTGTTATGGGTTATTGACACCTGGTTTTTCCAAATCGCCACCTCTTTTTTCTTGGTAGCGACATTCTTCTCTTTCTCTTCCATTAGCTTGCGCTTTTCATTTAAATCTGCGAGCATCGACTCATCTTGCGCTTTAATATATGTTGATACCTGAACTTTTTCTAAAAGTTCGGCAAAGTTATCTGATGAGGCAAAGAAATCAACGTATGTCTGTTCTCCGCGAACATACATTGCATAAATTCTTTCCTTAACCTTTACTTTAGCACTGTTGTATATTTGGTTGATATTATCAAGCTCTTGTTGCGCTGTTATAAGGTCACTTTCGGCTTGCTCTAAGCGTGATTTAGCCAAAGCAAGCGTACTACGACTATTGCGAACATTAGAGCGTTGAACTTCTGCCTTATTTCTCGCTGTCTGTAACTTCGCTTTTGAGTCTTTTAGCTTCTTTTCAACTTGTTGTATATTATTTTTTATCTGTGTCTGTTTCTTCTTCAATTCTGCTTGTGATGGAGCAGCAAGAACAAAGGACATCACAAAAGACAATATTAAAACTATACTTAAGATTTTTGCTTTCATAGATTAATAATAACATATTTAAAAAAATATTGCAACCCTCAACAGGTGATAAGCTTAAATTTTTACATTTTTTGTACCAAAAAATATTATAATCTGTTTTCAATATGAAAAATGATTGACAAATACGCGAAAAAAGAGTATTATATAGCATACACGTTTTTTTATATTTTTTATAAAAAACGGTACAAATGAAAAATCAAGGAGATGAAAAAAGATGAAAAGAATGACTAGGGGGGGGGGATTTACCCTTATTGAACTTTTAGTAGTTATCGCGATTATTGCGATTTTGGCTGCTATTCTATTCCCTGTATTCTCAAAAGCGCGTGAGAAAGCACGCCAAACCACCTGCACTTCTAACCAGAAGCAACTCGCAACCGCTACTATGATGTACGTTCAAGAGAACGAAGAGACATTGCCACCCGCAGAATTCTGGAGCGTTGTTGACGGCGCAAGCGGCAAAATTCTTATTTGCCCGACAGCAGGTAAAAAGATCGCAAGAGCTTATGGCTACAACTCATTTATCGCCGGAAAAGGTTTGGGCGAGATAGCCAGTCCTGAAGATATCGGTCTTACAGCTGATGCTCTCGGCGACCTAACTAATGGCCTCATCACTAATAATGACGATATGGAAAAACGTCATGCCGGCGGTGTTATTGCCTCTTTTATTGACGGTCACGTGACTTATAGCAAAGACTTCCCACCACTTGTTTTAGCAACTACCAATATGAATGAACAGATAGCTGCCGGAACAGGTGTGTTCTCCTATGACAGCAGTGGTCCAAGTTGGGCAGCACCTTATCTTTCTCCAAATACGGATTTTGTTGCAAATGAGGGCTTAACCATCAGTGGTTGGAGTACAATAGCTCTTACAAACTCAGCGCCGAATGTTGAGCTTATTGGTGCGGACGTAAAATACTCCGGCACTACTCTTGGTTTGTTCGCAGCTCCGCAAGCTAGTTTGAGACGTACAAAGATGTACAATGACATTGAATCCAAAGGATTTATTTTGTCCGCAGATATGGCTTACAGTTTTGTTGACTACTATGCACCAAACTCTCACGCTTTTAGTATATCTTTCATAGATAAAGCCGGTGATGTTGTTGTAAAACTTTCTGCGCAAAATACAGGTGGCTCAAATAATGTTATGACATTATCAAGCGGTGGTAATAATGTGACTGTTAAATCTATCGCACCAACTAATGGTGCTGATACCCAAGGCAGGACAAGCTTTTTGGATACTTCTCACAGATACGGTAAAGCAGCTATTGACCCTGCAATGTCACAACTTGCCGGAAAACCGTTATCTATAATGGTATATGATGGCAAAGTATACTGCACGGCAGGTGAGCAATCTAAAATCATCAATGTTGGCGCAGGAGATTATAAGAAGATAGACCAAATCCTCTTTACTACCGGGCTTTCAGGTAGTGCCGGCAACTCATGTTTATATTTGTTTGATCCAAAATATGATTTTCTCTTCTAGTTTAGATTTTGCAAAATAAACAAATAGAAACAGGGCATCTGATATATTTTCAGATGCCCTACTCTTATACTTTTATGATTTTAGTTCTTTTCTTTATTTTCCGCCAAACGAAATATTAGATATGAACAGATCATAGTTATCACCGGAGGTGATTTTCACTGTTGGTGCGGCATCAAATTTTCGTCCCATAAGAGTACCGCTTAAACTCTTTCCTGCATAAGCTAAGGTAACATCGCCGTTTTTACTCATAACGAATGTAAGTTTTTGTTCTTGGCTTAAGGTGTTATATATCGGTGAAAATACTGTTTTACAGTATGCGGCGTCGCCCCATTTGTTAGTTCCGCCGTCTGAGGCAACATTTTCAACTTTAGCTATGATTTTACTGTACTGAGCAACATTAGTTGTAGTGCTGTTGGTGCCGCCTAAATAAAGGCCGTAACCGTTATACGTACCGTAATACCATCCCCACCCCCATAAATTTACATAAAGGGAAGCGAGTATTTGGTCGTCACCATCATAAATGCTAACCAAACTTCCGGCGATTGAGTTTTTGCTAGCATCTCTAGTTGCGTATCTAAGGTCAATACTCATCCCCCACCATTCTGTAGGAGCTAAGTCCTCATCATTTAAAAAATCTTCAGAAGCGACCGTGTACTCTACACCTCTGTTGTGCGCTCCTTGGAATTTCAACTCTTTGCCATCATAGGATATAGTAGCAAGTGAAGAGCCGCTATCTTGAGCAAATCCTTTAAATTTGCCTAAGCTTGCTGCTATCGATGCTGATGTTGGCGTGTCTTTCATCAAGGTTTTATTGGTCAAAATAGCAATACTTATAGTATTAGCGGTTGACTCAACATGACCATCAACAAAAGAGATAATAGTCTTATTCATGTGACGCATAACAGCATCAGTCGGTGAATACATTAGATTGTCTTTAGCTTCACTGTCAGCAGTAAGAGCAACTAATGTCGGGTCATCAAGCTCGCCAAGCCCGAGGTTAGCGAGATTAGCGTTAAAGCCGTAAGCATTTGAGATGTTTTTACCTGCTGTCGGGCAGATGAAAAAATCGCCGCTTACGTCATCAATAACGCTCCAGAAATCTGTTCCGGGTAATGTCTCTTCATTTTCTTGAATGTACATCATGGTCGCAGTAGCTATCTGCTTTTGGTTTGATGTACAGTTGGTCTGTCGCGCTTTTTCACGCGCTTTTGTGAACACGGGGAACAAAATAGCAGCTAAAATCGCAATAATTGCGATAACTACTAAAAGCTCAATTAGGGTAAATCCCCGCACCCTCCTTGTCATTTTTTTCATAATTTGTATTCTCCTATTATTCGGTCATAGTTTTTGTGTGTTCCTTATTATAAAATTTTAAAACTATGATACACTATTATATACCCAGTTTAGCTTACCTTATCAACGAATAAAATGAAAAATTGTTCGTAATTGTGTAAAATTCAGCTGTAAAAAATATTTTAATAGCGAAAAAACAGTAAAACGCTCTCATTTTTTTTCAAAATGAGAGCGTTTTATCAGTTCGACAGTATGGGAAAAATTAGAAGATTTCGTTAAAAATTCCTTCTGCCATCCTTGCCCAGCGGTCAAGGCGATCATATTCGCCATTTACCGTGTGAACGTCCTTCATTATTATTTCGCCGGCGATGTTGTTCTTCTTTATGACTTCAGCTGTCAGCCGTATATCGTCAGCTATAGCTTTTTCGTCAAAATGTTGTGTGCTGACAAGTGTCGGGTTCGGCTTTCTTGAGTAAACTACCTTGCTCTCTTTGCACGCTTTGCCCATAAATTCCTCGTCGCACCATGGGGAGACAGAAACACGCTTTAGATTTGGCATATTTTTCAAGATTTCCCAACGCGTATGCACCGGCTCACAACACCCGTAATACACACTACCAAAGCGCTCGGCAATCTTCGCCTCGTAAGGGTAAATAAACTCAGCGTATTTGTCCGGTCCAACGCCCACTGTTTCCTGTGATTCTATTAAACACCATAAATCAGTCGTGCGAATCTTGCCGTCAGTTGATTTTGGCAATGCCCTAGTATATCCTCTGCTGCCCGAACCGGTATAGTCACCTTCATTATTCGGAGTATAAAGGTTATTTTCCTCAAGCCAACTTACATGATTTAAAAAGTCGGTGCAGAAAAAGTCCATAATTTTATGTAGTCCTTCCGGCTCTTCGTACATGTAAAGCATAAGCTCTTCCAAACCGATAAAGTTAATCACTGTATTCGTCAGCCCCAAAGTCCAGTAGTAGTAACCACGCAAACGAGGTTTTAAAATATCGCCAAACGCCTTATCGCACGCTGTAAACATCTGCTCGGTGTCATCAGAGTGGTTGGTAAACTCACGATGCGTGAGCTTTGGGAAATCCTTCTCAATATCCTTTATCACCGAGTCAATATGATACGCACCATTCGTTCCTTCGCGGTCGGTTGGGTTAGTCTTCTGCGCATCAAGCCCATAACCGGTAGAAGAGGTGTACGGTCGAATATCATAGTACGGGTCAAGCGGGTTGTCGTCGTAAACCGTGTTAAAGTCGGAAATCTTCAATCTCATTCCAAACTCTATGCCGCGTGCAAAATCGCCCTCGCAAAAACATTTTAAATCGGTTTCGCGCCTCTTTTCGTCAATGACATTTTCCACCAATATTGCCGGTCTGTCCTGTTTTTCTCCGTCGTCCATGGCGTAAAATCGTGCGATATTCTTCAAATTGCGTTCAGAAGTCGCAACATCCATATATCTCGCGGACAGTTTCCGCAAAACTTCCGCATCATGTGCTGATATATTGTATTTATCGTTCATATTATTATTTATTTACTTTCCTCTTCTTTTTTGTACGCCGGTATTAAGTTAAATTTCCTCAGCTGCGGCAGATAATAACAGGTATCTCCTGATGACTCCCAACTGCCGGAAAATAGCAGATAACCGCTCATAGAGTCCTCGTCAAACCATTTTAACGGAATACGCGGACAGTAGCAGCACATTTCTTGGCGAAACCACATCCATTCGTAATAAACGAGCGAAAACGGTCCCCAAGGGTTGTCAGACTCCAAAATAGTCAACTCGCTTCCATATTTTGGCGCAAAATCTTGATGTAAACCCCAAGTTGCCAAAATGTATTTCTTTGTTTTCGGCAGATAAACCATCTCCGGTGAGCTCAAATGGCGCTCAACAGCTAAAATTGGCTGAGAATTATAAAGCGAAGCTGTCCATTCTACGCTCCCGTCATCACCCGGAATAGCAAACTCCCAACTCTCGCGCTCCAATATCTTATCATTTTTCACTCTGCCAAGACGTATCTCAGAGCCGTTATCCCATTGGTCGCTGCTAATTGCGTAAACATAATCGTCTACCGCTGTTGCATTATCCTTGCCGAACTGTACAAATGACGGCCCACCAAAGAGATTGCCGGGGAACATTGGTGTCCAGCCATTAGCGTTTGAGCGCTCTTCGGCAGGCAAATTCCACATTTTCTCCGGTTTAAACCAATCCCCATCCGTTATATAGTGCGCTTTATAAAATGTACTTATGGTTTCGTCCAAGTCCGGCGTCCAGGTCTTGCCGAAATCGGCTGACGATATTATGGTCGCGTCGCTGCCGTGCTGAGAGTTCACGCCATAACGGGGCGGCTTCCAACCGAGCGTATTTTGTACAAAATAATATAACACGCCGTTTACGGAAATAACACCCGAGGGTTTAGGCCCATGACCGCCACCACCAACATAGCTGCTCATATCATTCACGCGCTTCATATCAAAAGCAATCGGCTCGCCCACCAGTTTATCAAAAGACATACCTATGGTTCGACATTCATGCTCTTCCTTGAACGGTTCGAACTCTTCTGTGCCATAATAGTAGACTTTGCCGTCCAGTTCGCACCAAGTTGGGTCTCCGACACCAATATAAATATCGTCATCAGCCGCCCAAGTCCACGAGAAAGAATCTCCTCGCACAGATGAATTTGGGCAAGGTATCCTTTCACCTTGCCACTCTATGGCGCCAAAAGTTTTTGAACGCGGCACCTGCGTTGGATGTAAATATCTCTTTTTCACAGTTATTCCTTTTTTACTTGCTAAACTTTTTCACGCCACCGCTTGATTTAAATAAAACGTTTTCCGGTTCGGGCGTAAATATGTATCTGTTATTCTTTTTCCTTTTCCTTAATATACGCCGGTATTATATTAAATTTCCTAAGCTGCGGCATATAATATTTTTTACTTTTTGGCTCTTCCCACGCTGCGGAGTGGAGAATGTAACCACTCATAGAGTCTTCGTCAAACCACTTTAACGGGATACGCGGACAGTAGCAAGACATTTCTTGCAAAAACCACATCCATTCGTAATGCACAAGCGAAAATGGTCCCCAAGGGTTGTCAGCTTCCAAAATAGTAAGCTCACTTCCATACTTTGGTGAAAAATCTTCGTGTAACGCCCAAGTAGCCAAAATATATTTCTTTGTTTTGGGCAGATAAACCATTTCAGGTGAACTCAAATGCCGCTCAACAGCTAAAATTGGCTGAGATTTGTAAATAGAAGCTGTCCATTCTACGCTCCCGTCATCACTAGGAATGGCAAACTCCCAGCTTTCGCGCTCCATAATCTTATCATTTTTCACTCTGCCAAGACGTATCTCCGAGCCATTATCCCATTGGTCGCCGCTTATTGCGTAAACGTAATCGTCTACAGCTGTTGCGTTATCCTTGCCAAACTGCACAAATGACGCTCCGCCAAAAAGATTGCCGGGAAACATCGGTACAATGCCCTCAGCGGTTGACCGCTCTTCAACCGATAAATCCCACGCTTTATCCGGGTTCGTCCACTCGTCATCTTTTGCTATGAAATGAGTCTCATAAAATGTACGCAAAGTGCTGTCCAAATCAGGTGTCCAGGTCTTGCCAAAATCAGTTGAGGCAATAATTGTCGCGTCGCTGCCGTGCTGAGATTTCGTGCCATAACGCGCCGGCTTCCAACCGAGCAGGTTTTGCACAAAATAGTACAAAACGCCGTTTACGGAAATAACTCCCGACGGTTTTAGTCCGTGACCGCCCGAACCTATAAATCCGCACATATCATTCACGCGCTTAACATTAAACGCGGTCGGTTCACCCTCTATCTTGTCAAAAGATAAACCAAATGTTTTGTTAAAATGCTCTTCCTCAAATGGCTTAAATTCTTCCGATCCGAGATTGTATGTCACGCCATCAATCTCACACCAAAGCGGGTCCCCTGCGCCGGTATAAAGGTCGCCATCTACGCCCCAAGTCCAAGGAAAGGAGTCCCCACGAACAAGCGGATTTACGCAGGTTATTCTTTCACCCTGCCACTCTATGGCACCAAAAGTTTTTGAACGCGGAATTTGCGTTGGATGTAAATATCTCTTCATAATGTTCGTTAAAGTATTTTAAACTATTCCTTTTCTTATTCCTTTTCCTTTATATACGCCGGTACTATATTAAATTTCCTAAGTTGCGGCATATAATATTCTTTATTTTTTGGCTCTTCCCACGCTCCCGAGTGGAGCAGATAGCCGCTCATAGAGTCTTCGTCAAACCACTTTAACGGAATACGCGGACAGTAGCAACCCATTTCCTGCAAAAACCACATCCACTCGTAATGCACGAGCGAAAACGGCCCCCAAGGATTATCAGCTTCTAAAATAGTAAGCTCGCTTCCATACTTTGTCGTAAAGTCTGCGTGTAAGCCCCAAGTCGCCAAAATATATTTCTTCGCTTTGGGTAGATAAATCATTTCCGGTAAACTCAGATGCCGCTCTACAGCCAAAATCGGCTGAGAGTTACAGAGAGAAGCTGTCCACTCTACGCCGCCGTTATCGTCGCAAATTGCAAACTCCCAACTTTCGCGGTCCAATATTTTATCATTTTTCACTCTGCCAAGGCGTATTTCCGAGCCGTTGTCCCAATGGTCTGCGCTTATTGCGTAAACGTAATCGTCAATCGCAGTTTCATTGTCCTTGCCAAACTGCACGAATGACGGCCCACCAAAAAGGTTACCGGGGAACATTGGTTTCCAGCCATCAGCGTTTGAGCGCTCTTCCACCGGTATATCCCACGATTTATCCGGTCTTGACCAATCTTCGTTACTTGGTAAGAAATGCGTGTTATAAAATTTCCCCAAAGTGTCGTCCAAGTCCGGTGTCCAAGTATTGCCGAAATCAGTTGACGCGATAATTGTCGCGTCGCTACCGTGCTGAGATTGCACACCATAACGCGGCGGCTTCCAACCGAGCAGATTTTGCACGGCATAATATAAAACACCGTTTACGGAAATAACTCCGGAGGGTTTTGGGCCGTGACCGCCCCAGCCGATAAACCCGCGCATATCGTTCACGCGTTTCACATCAAAAGCGCTCGGCTCGCCCTCTATCTTTTCAAAAGATAAGCCATAAGCCTTATATTCATACTCGCTATGGAAGGGTTTAAATTCTTCAGTGCCAAGATTGTACGTTGTACCGTCAATCTCGCACCACAGCGGGTCTCCGACACCGGTATAGATGTCGCCGTCAGCACCCCAAGTCATAGGGTAGGTATCGCCCTTGACAAGCGGGTTTTTACAAGTTATTCTTTCTTCTTGCCATTCTATCGCGCCAAAAGTTTTTGAACGCGGAATTTGCGTTGGATGTAAGTATCTCTTCACGGTGTTACCTCAATATATTAAACTATTTTAAATTCCGTATCGCCTTTTTTACTTGCTAAATCTGCACCCATCACCGCTTGACTTAAATGAAATGTTTTTCCGGTTCGGGCGTAAATTAGCGTTACATTTTATTTCAGGCACTAAAACACAGTCTTACGTGTTTTTTTACTTGCTAAATCTGCACCCATCACCGCTTGACTTAAATGAAATGTTTTCCGGTTCGGGCGTAAATTAGCGTTACATTTTATTTCGGGCACTAAAACACAGTCTTACGTGTTTTTTTTATATTGCCTTTTTATTTATTTGCAAATAAGCAAAATAATCAAACTATTTTAAATTCCGTATCGCCAATAATAACGATATCATCTTCACTCAGTTTTTTCGGAGCGGTTATCATTTCACCGTTCACATATGTTCCGTTTGTGCTTCCCAAATCCTCTATCATAACGCTGTCACCAAAGTTAAAGAGGCGTGTGTGCTTGGTTGAGACAAAACTGCTGTCAATGATAACATTAGCGCTCATCTCATTTCTGCCAACGATTATCTCCTTATTTAAGGTGATATTGAGGATATTTTTCGGTTTTGCGCCACTTAAATATATCATCTTGTAAAATGCCGGCAACCCATGTTCGGTCTTTTTTAAATCAGCGCGCTGCGCAAGATTTGCGCGCATTTCTCGGTTTACCGCAACGATTAACGCGATGACCAGCGCTATTAAGAGCGCTATCACCAACATACGCATTATTAAAAGCAAAAGTTCTCCGCCCATAAGCTATCTCCACTCAACTATATCTTTGATATCTTTTCGGATCCTCTCTTTTTCCCATGTTTTTGGAACACCGAGCGGAGTCATGGCTATCGGCTCAAGGTCGACAGGGAGCTTTAATGCCTCTTTAACCTGCTCAACATCATAAGCGCAGATCCAGCAAGTCCCCAGACCCTCTTCGGTAGCCAGCAGCACAAGGTTTTGCATGGCAATGGCTATATCGACATCTACGTGGTTCTTCTCGTCACACGCTCTGACCCACGCTTCCTCTCGTCTGCCGCATGCAACTACAATATACGGAGCTTCCGCAGCCCACTTCCAACCCCCTGCTACCTGCTCTTTCAGCATTTTATCTTGTACCACGATAAAATGCCATGGTTGCTTGTTGCACGCAGAAGGGGAGATTCTGACCCCTTCCAAAATACGCTCAATCACAGCTCTCTGAACCCCATCCGGCAGATATTGTCGCGCGCTTATACGTTTATTTAAAAGCTCATAAATATTCATATAGATATGATACCAAAAATTAAGACAAAAAGCAAGGAGCTAATTGTCTTAATTTCAAAAAATATTCTATTTATCTTATAAAAAAGGGGATAAATTTCCTATGATATATTGGCTGTAACTTTTTCAAGCTCTTTTATGCCGTTTGGAGTTTCTATTATACCAAGCCGTTTTACTTCAAGCCGATGATTTTTATTATTTTTAAGCTGTTCTTTTATGACGTACGGCCTGCCGTGATCAAGATGAAAAACAACTGCGCTATAACAGACTTGTTTGGGCTTTATTCCACTGTTTATCAGTCGTTGTCCAAGCTCTCTATCTCCTCCGCCATAATGTATGTCATTGTCATAGCCATTTATCATTATTATGTCTTCACGCCAACCGGAGGAACTGCAACCATTCCATGTGGGATTGTGCGTGGTGGTGGCATTGAATATTTTATTTAAAACAGATTTTGGGCTAAAACGTATTTTTAAAAAACGTAATTTGTTCGGCAATTTATTCTTTAAAACCCAGTCTAACGTAAATATTTTTCTTGAAAGGATATCATCTTTCGTTATATTTTTGCTAAGTTCCAAAGGCATTTTAAAGTACCCGGAAGATAAAAAATATCCCTTTTCAGCATACAGTTCGTGTGTTTCTATAAAGTCGTCTCTCGGAATGCAGTCTTGGTCTGTAAATATGAGGTATTCGGATTCAGCAGCTATAGTTGCCTTATTTAGAATAATATTTTTACAAAATCATTTGTCTTCATGCCAGATATGTTTTATAGGTAAAAGGCACCTAAAACTATCTATAAGCGCCCTTGTCTCTTCTTTTGAGCCATCGTCCGCGATGATTATTTCGTCGGCTGGACGCGTCTGCACACAGTATCCCCATAAAGTTTTTTCAAGCCATTTTGGGTTATTGTATGTTGAGATTATCACCCCAATTTTCATTTTTGTTTTTTACCTTTTTATATTTCTATTTTAAGTAGGTATTGTAATGCAAGTTCAACTTAAATTGACCTGCAAAAACACCATTTACACTTTTAAATCAATAAATATCAATATAAATTATACCAAAAAATAGCTTAAATATCAAGCTCTTTTATTCCGTTTGGTGTTTCTTTTAAACCGTTCTTTTCTATCTCAAATATATACGTTCTATTTTTCAATATCGTTTCTTCTGACTTATACGGACGCTCATGATCCAAATGCATAACGACTGCTGAACAACGTATATATTTAACCTTTATACCGGAATTCAACAAACGCACGCCAAGTTCACTATCGTCTCCACCGTATAATACAGTATTATCAAACCCGTTTACACGTAAAAGATCATCTCGCCAACATGAAGCATTACATCCAATAAATGACCATCTGCGTCCGGTTTTAGAAACATTGTTAAAAACATTAGCCATGAGTTTGTTATTTTTACAAACCAATTCTATACATCTGGATGATAACGGGTGTCCATTCTTACGCAGCCATTTCAGATCAAACAGTCTTCCTGAGATTATGTCTTCATCTGTAACTTTATTGCTTAACTCTAATGGTAATTTATGGTATGATGAGGATAAAAAATATCCTCTTTTAGCATGTGATATGTGCGCAGATATCAAATCTTTTCGAGGAATACAATCTTGATCGGTAAAAATAATATAGTCGGCATCTGTTGCCATTATTGCTTTATTTAAGATTATTGTTTTTTGAAATCCGTTGTCTTCATGCCAAACATGGGTAATAGGCAATCTATCCTTAAAACTATTTATGAGGTTATAGGTTTCTTCTCCTGACCCATCATCAGCTATTATTATTTCATCTGCGGGTCTTGTCTGGTAACAGTACCCATACAATGTTTTCTCCAGATATTTAGGATTGTTGTATGTACTTATGCAAACTGCTATCTTTTCCATTTAAACTATTCCTTTGCTAATCTTTGATATATAAGTACTTAATGTCGTTCTGTGTTTAAATGATGCCTTTCCTATATTCACAGTTTCACCTCCTGTTTAAGCTCAGTTTTTTGTTGTTCAAGCTCTTTTATGCCGTTTGGGGTCTCTGTGATTTTTGATCGCCTAACTTCTAATCTGTATTGTTTGTTTTTTATCAGAAGTTCTTGATTAACATATGGACGTCTGTGATCCAAGTGCAGAGTTACTGCACTATAAGAGATTTGCTTGGGCTTTATTCCGATATTTACAAGACGCTCGCCCAGTTCTCTGTCTTCTCCTCCGTATTTCATGCGGTTATCAAATCCATTCACATGTATTATGTCGTCACGCCAACCGGAGGCATTACAGCCATTCCATGTTGGAGAGCGTGTGGTAATAGTATTGAATATAGCAGTTAAAATAGGGTATGGTTTGAATAGAAATTTTAAGTGATGTAGTTTTTTGGGCAGACCATTTTTTAAGAGCCATCCCCCGTCAAAAGCTCTGCCTGAAATAATATCTTCTTTTGTTATGTTTTTACTAAGCTCTAATGGTAGTTTGAAATATCCGGCAGATAAGAAATATCCCATCCCCTTCCATGCACACATTTCGTGTACCTCTACAAAATCGTAGCGCGGCACGCAATCTTGGTCAGTAAAAATGAGGTACTCGGACTCTGCGGCAACTATTGCTCTGTTTAGGATGATATTTTTTAAAAAACCGTTATCTTCATGCCAAATATGTTTTATGGGGAGTACATCTCTAAAGGTATTTATAAGCGCTCTTGTCTCTTCTGTTGACCCATCGTCAGCGATGATTATCTCATCAGCAGGGCGTGTTTGCGCGCTATATCCCCACAAGGTTTTTTCAAGCCATGCAGGGTTATTGTACGTTGATATTATGACTCCGATCTTCATTTTGCCGTACATTCCTTTTTTGTTTAAAACAATCTTCCTTATAGCATAACATATTCCTTGAGTTTTGTCAAGTTTTCATGCTGTTTGGTCTACAAAACTTGAGCGGGCAACGCTTCAAAAAAAACGCTGCCCGCTCATTAGTATTGCCCTAAAAGCTAAATATCAGCTTAGAGATCTGAGTTTTCTGACCTTAATTTAAGAACATTCCAACGACGATCAACCTCTGCCTGGATAAGCTCTGCTTCAGCAGCAAATTTATCTGTTGAGAGGTGGCTAAAGAGGCCGCCCATATTCTTAAGTGCATCGGTAACAGGGATTTTCTTACCTGCTGACTCAGGATTATAGTTAAGAGTCGTGATGCCGTTCTCAATCTCATAAAGAGGATGAAGACAGCTGTCAACTATCTTACCGATAATCTCATTGCCCTTCTCCGGCTTGCTGCCCCAGTTGAGCGGACATGCTGAGAAGAGTTTACCAAAAGCAAAACCGTTCTTGCGAACTGTATCTTGAGCTTTTCGTGCTTTTTTGATCATATCTCTTGGGTCTGACTCTGCTGCAGTAAAGAGGTATGGAGCGTTAGTTCCGCGCATAATCTCAATAATGTCTTTTGCCTGAGTCTGTTTACCATGCTGTGCCGCACCGATGTGTGCGTTACTGTTTCTCTGACCCAAAATGCCGGAGAAGCAGAGCTGACCGCCGGTGTTCATATAACCCTTGTTATCGTACTCTAAGAAGATGAATGGGTCATTTCTTAAAGCTGAACCGATTAACTGGTCCATTCCGATGTCGTCGCCACCGTCACCGCTGACTGCGATAAAGGTAATCTCCTCATCGGGGATTTTGCCAAGCGCTCTAAAGCGATGGAACATTTCAACTACACCTGTAGCGGTAGATGATGCATTGTGGAAGAGGTTGTGCGCATAAGGAACCTTAAATGAGGTCTGCGGATAACCAGTTGTAACCACCATGCCGCATCCGGTATTGAAGAAAAGAACTACTTGACCATCAATGCCGCGGAGGAAAGTGTCGATATTAGTAAAGATTCCACAACCCGGACATGCTGAATGCTTATCAATGCGTTCAGGCATTTTAGAGAGCTCTTTAAGGTCAATTTTGTCGGTGTTATTAAAGGTTGTCTGTTCGGTTGTAAATGGGGTGAATGTGGGTTTCGGGTCATAATTCTTATCACCTTCCCATGCTCCCCAGAATCTACCTTCTAAGGTCTTATCTTTTGCATCAACGTTTGGCCAATTAAGAGCAAGCTCAAACATCGGGCGAGCATCTTCATCAGGTCTAAAGTTAAGACCGCCGATACCGTAAACGCGACTGATAACCTCAGTTGATTTTCCTGCTTTATGAAGAGCTGCTGCAACTTCATTTTCAAGGTAGTTGCCTGCGCCGTACTGTGATACCTTTTCGGCAACAACAAGGCGTTTAGCATCGCCAACAGCTTCGATAATCTCTTTAGCAGGGAATGGACGTAAAACGTATGGGCTGATAAGTTTAACATCTTTGCCCTCTTCTACCATCTCTTTTACCATAATCTTTGATGCTTCTGCAGCAGAGTTTAAGATAAAGAGACCGCTTTCAGCGTCTTTGTTTCCGCAAACTTCAACGTAAGAGTAATTTCTTCCCGATAGCTCAGCGTATTCTGCGAAAATCTGCGGAATTATCTCATAAGCTTTAGCCATTTTTTGTTCCATCTGAACTTTGCTGTTGATAACGTCATCGTTCATGTATGGACCAAATGTTGTTGGGTTCTGTACATCCAAAATAGTGCGTCTTGCAGGAACTTCGCCGACAAATTTAGCGACTTCTGCGCCATCTTCAAAGATTTCGATTCTTCTGTTTGCGTGTGAAGTGTGGAAACCGTCGTAAGCGACTATTGCAGGAAGACCTACAGCTTCAGCTACTTTAATAGCAATAATGTTCATATCGTAAGTAGCTTGAACGTTTGGCGCCATAAAGATAAGCCATCCGTAACCTAAAGCTGCTACGAGGTCACTGTGACCGTCTTTGATGTTAAGCGGAGCTGAAATCTCACGACAGGAGAGGTTTAGCACCATCGGAAGCCCCATACCGGAGATAGCGGGCATCTCTTCAGCTTTAAGGAGAAGACCTTGAGCGGAAGTTACGTCAACAACGCGACCGCCGGCAAGTGCCATACCGGTACAGATACCAATAGCTGCGAGCTCACTTGTGCCAACTACAAAGCTGACATTGCTTTCACCTGAAGCTACTGCTTTACTTATAATCTCGCCCACCTCTGATGATGGGGTAATAGGGTAATACCCTTCGCCGTCATAACCTATATGTAAGACAGCTTGTGCGGCAGCGTCATTACCGTTGCCTAAAAACATAGTCTGTTTAGCTTTACTCATCTTAGTTTTCCACCTCCACGTTTTCAGGGTCAATCAATGCTTTGCCTTTTTTGGTTAATGGGCATACTTCTATACAGCGCATACAGCCCTTACAATAAGTCAAGTCAATGCCTACCATCTTGCCGTCTTTCCAGGAAATAGCACCCGGATCAGGACAAACGGTGAGACATTTAGCGCAGTTAATACAAGCATCTGCGTTAAATACAGGTGGCTCATTAAAGCGCGCGTTAGAGTTATTTTTAGTGATAGTTGAATGTGTTTTAGCGTCAATGATGCCGCCGTTTAACATATTGCAGTAACCTATCGGGGATTTAACTTCAGCAGGTGGAACAAGCTCATACTTGCCGTCTGCGGCAAATGTTTTGCTTGCAGACTCGGTAACTGATGCCTCATATGCGGCCAAGTTAATAGCTGCAGCTTTTGGCCATGTGTCTTCGATAGCGTGCTTTACGTTATCTACCGGGAATTTTAGCACGTGTGCGAGCATAGCCATCATCGGCATATTTAGTCTTGAGCGTGTTTTAGCGGCAATAGAGTCCGCGTCAATGGTATAGATGGTTCCGCTGTGGAGTTTGAGTTCATCCCTTATCTCGTCAGCAGAGCGTGTGGTGTTAACGATAACTGTAGCGTTTTCTTGCAGTCCTTTGTTAAGACCGAGCTGTTTTATGAGCCCTTCGCGGAAAACAACAAGCACGTTTGGTGTGTTGTTCGGTCCGCTTTCAAGTACAGGATTTCCGTAGTAGCAGAGTTTAAGTGATACGTCAGTAGGCGTTCCTTTTTTTTCACTGCCGTACTTTGCGTCATAAGCGCCGTCAAGATTGAGGTACTTTGCGCCAAGTTTGAAGAGGAGTTTTGCAGCCATGTTTGCGCCATCGCCGCCAATAGCGCAGAGCAAACAGTTAGTAAAGCCACGTTTATCCTCGTAAGGTAATTGGTATTGCGACATACTTTTCTCTCCAGTTTGGGGATAATTTTCTGCTATGCGTATTTTTTATGCTTGCATATCGCAGACCCCGATTTTTTCTTATATTATAAGCTCCGTTATAAAAATCAAAAATTTTTAACCTATATATTATAACATTTTATTATTTATTTTGCAAGTGCTTTTTTTATGAAAGTTTTGAGGGTTTGCTACTTTTTTCACTATTTTGTTGGTATGAATAAAAAATGGCTTTTATAATCCGGCAAAAAATAAAATGTACAATATAAATAACACATAATATCGCTCACAAAAGTTACAATTAATGAATAATAATTTAAGGAAAAGAGGAAGCGTGATGAGAAACGAACTTTGGCAGCGGTTTAATATCTCGGCGACAGTTACTATGCGCTTAGCGCAGGAAGAGGCGCGGAAAACAGGGCGGAGCGCGGTGGAAACGGAAGATATTCTGCTCGGAATCTTGCGCGAAGAGAAGGGCATGGCATGCGCTGTTTTGAACAATTTGGGGCTGGATTACATAAAAGCTACACAAGATATTTTTCAGCAAAACAGAAGCAAAAAAGCGCGTGGAGCTTTTAGAAAAACCGCTGCTTGGGCGCTCTCACCCATTACCAAAACCGTGCTTGAAGACGCATTCGGAATCGCGCAGGATTTGCACGAAAAGCTCGGCACCGTAAATCTCGTTGACTCTGAACATATCTTGCTCGCTCTGCTCGAAAATAAGGACATCTGCCCGCAGATTATAGATATTTTGCGCAAAAATTACATTCACCCCCATGAAGTGAAGTTGGAAATATTTAACCGCCTCGGGTGCGACATAAGAGGAGTAGAGGCGGAAGATGTACGGCACAAAGCACCAACCCCGATATTAGACGCTTTCAGCATAGATTTAACGCAAAAATCCCGCAACGGAGAGCTTGACCCGGTAGTCGGCAGACAGGACGAGATAAACCGCGTGATACAGATTCTCTCACGGCGGAGCAAAAATAACCCGCTGCTCTTGGGCGAACCGGGCGTGGGCAAAACCGCAGTCGCCGAAGGTATAGCGCAACTTATCGCCGCGGAAAATGTACCGGAGAGCATAAGAAATAAGCGTGTCGTCTCTTTGGATCTCCCTTCGCTTATCGCCGGCACAAAATACCGCGGCGAGTTTGAGGAGCGGCTAAAACGCGTGACCGACGAGATAAAGAAGAGCTGTGGTGAGATTATTTTATTCATTGACGAGATTCATACAATAGTCGGAGCGGGTGCGGCAGAGGGCGCTATTGACGCCTCAAATATCCTAAAACCTCCGCTCAGCCGCGGTGAGTTGCAATGCATCGGCGCAACCACAATGAGTGAATATAAGCGGTATATAGTCAAAGACCCGGCGCTTGAGCGGCGCTTTCAGCCCGTTGACCTGTCTGAGCCCTCTTTTGACGACACTATGCTTATTTTAAGCACTCTTCGCCCTCATTATGAGAAATTTCATAAGGTTGTTATCACCGATGAGGCGCTTGTAGCTGCTATAAACCTCTCATCGCGTTACATTCCGGACCGCTATTTGCCGGATAAGGCTGTCGATATCATGGACGAAGCTGCAGCAAAAATGCGAATAAACGATTTTCAGCTTACCTGCCACGTAGCACAAAAGAGCGGAGCGAACTTTGCGCTCAATTACTCAATAAAAAGCGAGAATATTATTCCCTTTCAAGCATCGCCGCGCTGTGAAGTGAAATCGCCTGCCAAATTGATAACCGACGTTGATGTCGCAGAGGTTGTCGCTATGTGGACCGGGATTCCGGTGCAAAAAATAATCACAGCGGACTATGAACGCTTAAATCTGCTTGATACTGCTTTGCGCGAGCGTATTGTCGGGCAAAATGAAGCGATTGATGCAGTTTCCGCGTGTATAAAGCGAAACAGAGTGGGGCTAAAAGACCCGGAAAGACCCATCGGTTCGTTCATATTTTTGGGCCCGACAGGCGTTGGCAAGACAGAGCTCGCAAAAGTTTTAGCCGAATTTATGTTCGGTACGAAAGATGCCGCTATCCGCCTTGATATGAGTGAATTCATGGAAAAGCACGCTGTCTCTCGTCTGCTCGGCGCTCCTCCGGGCTACGTGGGGTTTGAAAGTGGCGGAGAATTAACGGACAAAGTGCGCCGCCGTCCGTATTCGCTCATCCTCTTTGACGAGATAGAAAAAGCGCATCCGGATATCTTCAATCTTCTGTTACAAATCTTAGAAGACGGTCGGCTGACAGATGCGCAAGGGAAGACCACCGATTTCCGCAATACCATCATCATAATGACCTCAAATATCGGCACATCTCTCCTTGAAAGCGGTTGCGATATAGGCTTTTTGGGGGGAAACGAAAAGCGGCACGCAGAAGATTATAGTAAGGTAAAAAAGAATATTTTGGAACGTTTTCGTGCTGTTTTTAAGCCGGAGTTTATTAATAGGATTGACGATACGATAGTTTTTAGCCCTCTGACAGAAGAGGATATTCGAATAATAGCGCAAAAATTTATCGGGAAACTGGCAGAGTCTTTGCGTGAGCGCGGGATAACATTGAAAGTAGATGATAGAGCGCTTGAGTACATTGTGGAAGCATCGTATGATGTTGGGCTTGGCGCGCGCCCCTTGCGAAGGCAAATTTCTCGACTTATAGAGACACCACTTGCAACAGAAATACTCAGTGGCACCTTTTTTTCCGGCGACACGGTCTTGACGAAAATGGAGGAAGAGAGTATAATATTTGTGCGAGGTTGACAGATGATAGATTTTGCGAATTTAAATAGAGTTTTGGTTTCAGACGGCGCGCTCGGCACTATGCTGCAAAAGGCGGGGCTACAGCCCGGCGAATGCCCTGAACTTTGGAATAAAACCCATGCGGACGCAGTACAAAAAATAGCGTGTGAGTATAGAGCCGCGGGCGCTGATATGGTTTCTACAAACACCTTTGGCGGAAATCGGCTGAAATTAAGGGAGTTTGGACTTGAGAACGATGTTATCGCGTTAAACGAAATGGGTGTTTTGAACGCTCGCACGGGAGCCGGCGAGGACGCTATAATTATGGCATCAATCGGCCCAACCGGTCAGATATTAGAGGATGAGGGTGGCGATATCACGGAAGAGGAGCTTTACGATGTATTTTACGAGAGCGGTTTGGGGTTCAAGAGCGCTGACCTTATTTTATGTGAGACTTTCGCTTCAGCCACAGAGGGTGCGATAGCTCTTCGCGCATTAAAAGCAGCGACAAATCTGCCGACTATTATTACTTTTACTTACGCGAAAGGAGCGGCAGGTTATAGGACGATGATGGGCGTCAGCGTGGCTAAAGCCGTGGATATTGCGCTTGAAAACGGTGCAAGTGTTGTCGGCGCGAATTGCGGAAACGGCATAGACGCGATGATAGAAATTGCGCGTGAATACGCTTCATGTGCGCCAAAAAATCTGCCGATAATGATACAATCCAATGCCGGAATGCCTGTCTTACAAGATGGTCAGACGGTCTTTTTGGAAACTCCCGAACAGATGGCTGTAAAAATCCCTGCCCTCCTCTCGTCGAGCGTAAAAATCATCGGAGGTTGTTGCGGAACAACACCATTACATATCGCTGCAATTAAATCTGTTATTTAAGTTAAAAAAAGTTTTTGCAGGGCTTGACAAACTTAAAAAAATAGCATATAATATTAAAACAATTTGGGAATAAAAACTTAATCCACACCTAGCAGTTTGCGGTTAGTATAATAAAAACGAATTGAAAGGTATTCTCCCCGTAGATTTTATTATTTACGGGGAGTATCCTTTTATTATGTACCGAATACAGCTATATTTAATAAAAAACTCAAAAAAAGATGCTTCAGTATTGCAATATTTCAGATTTGTTGCTATAATAATATACAATTACTTTGTTATTTTACGTTAAAGAGGTATAAAAGTTATGTTACATTACTCCTTGGGGCTTGATATAGGTATCTCATCCGTTGGTTGGGCTGTTGTGGACTTAGACCCCAACAACCGCTCGATTATTGACTTGGGCGTGCGCTGTTTTAATGTGGCTGAAGTCGCGAAAACAAAAGAGCCGCTCGCAAAAGCGAGAAGAGAGGCCAGAGGCGCAAGAAGAAGGATTAGGCGTCTTAGCGGCAGAAAAGCGAACATAAAGCTTCTATTCGTTGACTTTGGTTTGGTTAATGAAAAAGATATTGACAACATTTACGAAACTGCGCACGGAAAAGCATCTCCTTGGGAGTTAAGGACTAAAGCTTTGGACGAGGTTTTGACCGGCGAAGAGCTTGCAAGAAGCTTATTTCATATAGCAAGGCGTCGCGGCTTTAAGTCAAACCGCAAAAATGAAGAAAAAAGTGGCGATGACGGTAAGGTTTTAGAAGCTGTATCTACAAATAGAGTTTATATGGAAGAAAACGGGTATAGAACTGCCGGCGAAATGCTCTACAAAGACGATAAATATCAAGAGAAAAAGCGTAACAGTAGCGACAATTACATAAATTCCATTGACCGCATTATGCTCCTTGAAGAAGTGGAAAAAATATTTAAAATGCAACGAAAACTTGGTAGTTCAATAGCCGGTGAAAAGTTAGAAGAAGAGTATATTGCAGAGTTTACCGAGCAAAAGCATTACGCTTCCGGTGGATATTTAGAAAAGATAGGGTACTGCACATTTGAGCCTACTGAAAACAGGGCTGCACGCAGCAGTTTCAGCGCGGCATATTTTCGTCTGCTCCAAGAGATAAATAATATCCGTTACTTTGAAGGGAACAAAGAGATAAAGCTTGAGGGTGATGTGCGGCAAGCTGTCATAGATAAGGCGCTGTCAGTGGGAGAATTTACTTATCATCAGTTACGTACATTGCTAAAAAAAGAGGTCGGTTTTTCCGAAGAAACGCGCTTTAAAAATGTCCAATACATAAAAAATGTCGACGACTACATCATTGACGTTGAAAAAGCGGAAAAAGCACGTAAAATATCCGACTTTAAAGAATTTAATAAAATTAAGAAAACATTCGTTGACGGAAATATTTGGGAGAAGGTAAAAGATAATATAGAATTGCTTGATGATATAGCTTTTATACTGTCTGCCTATAGAACAGATGAAGATATAGAAACAAAGATAAAGGAAAAATACCCTTCGTTAAGCGCTGATATTGTGGAAATTATCACCAAGCTACCCACTTCCTCAAAATTTGTGCACTTATCGGCGCTTGCGCTAAGGAAAATAACTCCGTTTTTGGAAGAGGGTATGCGCTATGATGAGGCGTGCCAAAAAGCCGGGTATAACCACAGTCAGCTGTTTATTGACGGAGAAAAATCGTATAAATTGCCGGTTTTGAAAAATGACGAGCTCTATGTCAGCCCGGTAGCTTTTCGCGCGCTCACGCAGGCAAGGAAGGTGCTTAACGCGGTTATTGACAAATACGGTTCCCCTGTTTATGTAAATATTGAGCTTGCGCGCGATATGAGTAAAAGCGCTGATGAAAGGCGCGAAGAAGAGAGAAAACAGTCTGCTAACCTCGCTGCTAAAGATCAGGCAAAGGATTTATTTAGAGAAGAACTAAGGAAAAACGGATTACCTGATGTTTTAGACCCTACTCCCTTAGAAGTATTAAAGCTCCGCCTCTATAAACAGCAAAACGGAAAATGTGTTTACAGCGGTGAATCCCTTGATTTGGGGCGTTTGAGCGATTACCAGATAGACCACATTATCCCTTACAGCAGAAGCTTTAATGACAGTTTCGCGAACAAGGTGTTAGTGTTGGCACGTGAAAATCAGCATAAGAAAAACAGAACGCCATTTGAATATTTTGGGCATGATCAGGACCGTTGGGCAGAGTTTGAATCATTAGTTTTGACTATTAACGACCATCGCAAACGAAGAAATCTGCTTATCGAAAACTTTGATGAACGTGAACAGGAGATGACAGAGGCAAACTTAAATGACACCAGGAATATCTGTAAAAAGTTTGCCGAAGAGGTGCGCAATAAGCTAAAATTTGCCGAATACACGCGGCTAAACAAAAAAACAGGTGAAACGAGCGAAGTCAAAATACATGTACGCACGATAAATGGCGCACTTACATCCATGATGCGCGGCGTTTGGGGCTTAAGTAAAAATCGTGATGAAAATGACCTTCACCACGCTATGGACGCTGCTGTGGTTGCTTGTATAAATGAGAGCGATATCCAAAGGATGTCCCGTTTTTACAAGCAAAAAGAGAGTTATGAGAAATTTACGGAAGAAGAAGAGATAGTTGACGAAAGCACGGGCGAAATAATTTCCCTTATCCGAGCTGACGGAAAACGAAAGCAATTTTTAGCTCCGTGGGATAATTTTAGAAGCGAACTATTGGCAAAGATATATACTCCATACGGTGAAGAGGGGCATATAACTATTTCCCGTATGCCGCAGCGCGGGGTGACGGGCGCGCTCCATAAAGACACTATCCGCTCGGCGCGCATTTATGATGAAACCGGGCTTGTTATAAGCCGTAAGTCGTTGAGTGATTTAAAATTAGACCTCTTTAAAGTTTTGGACAATTTGCAAGACTATGACGAACAGCAGACCGGGCTTGTTGACCCGAAAAATAATGTGAAGTTATATACTGCCCTTAGAGACAGATTGCTTGAGTTTAACGGCGATGCTAAAAAAGCGTTTGCCACGCCAATTCATAAACCGCGAATTGACGGAACAGCCGGTCCTGTAGTCAAAAGCATTAAAATAGCAGAAAAATCAAGCGGTATAAGGCTTAACAGGGGCTTTGCCGAAAACGGCTCCATGGTAAGGGTAGATGTCTTTAGAAAAGATAATAAATATTATGCCATACCTGTTTATACGTCTCACACTGTTTTGCCTATGTACGCGATAAAGCAGAGTAAATCGGAAAGAGAATGGATTTACATGGATGAAACTTTTAATTTTGTTCATACTTTTTATCCTTATGATCTAGTCAGAATTATTGATAGAAAAGGTGAAGAAGTTTTTGGTTATTATAGATCCACTGACCGTGTAAATGCTCAGTTTGATATTAGTGATACAAATACTAATGATTTAGTAAAACCATCAGTGGCATATTCCGGTGCAAAGTCAATAGAAAAATACGATATAGATGTCCTTGGAAACTATTTTAAAGTAAAGGGAGAAAAGCGTCGTGAGCTGGAGAAGCGTAGTAATAAGAAATAAGTGCTCGCTCCACGTAAAAGATAATCAGCTGGTTATTGACAGAGCGGGATTTGATATTGTTACCCTTCCTATAGAAGATATAGGCGTTTTACTGATAGATACTTTTGAAGTAAATTTGACTGTTTCCGTGCTGGCGCGTATGGCAGAATACGGTGGCATTATTATCGGTTGCGGAGATAACCATACGCCTGCGGCCATCTCCCTTCCTCTTGTGGCGCACAGCCGGCAAACAGCTATTCAAAGAACACAGGTTGAGCTGAGCAAACCCTTTTTAAAGCGCTGTTGGAAAAAAATAGTTAAACAAAAGATATTAAACCAAGCAAAAATATTATCACTGTGTGATCACCGTGTTACAAGTGACGAGCTGTCAGAACTTGCGCAGACTATTACGAGCGGAGACAGCACTAATGTAGAGAGCAATGCCGCGCGCATCTATTTCCGCAAACTCTTCGGCACCTCATTTATTCGCGGCACACAATATGAGGGAGTCGGCGCGGTCAATTCACATTTAAATTACGGTTACGCTGTTATAAGGAGTATTATAGCGCAAAGCATAGTAAATCATGGGCTTCTTCCCGCTTTTGGGATTCATCACCACAGCGAGCTTAACCCCTTTAACTTAGCTGATGATATTATAGAGCCGTTCCGCCCGTTAGTTGACCTGTATGTCGCGGGATTAAAGCTTTCGGAAGAGGATGGCTATGAGCTTACACCGGAAGATAAAGCCGGACTTATAGCGCTCCTTCACTCTGATGTTAAGATAAAGAACAAAAAGTATGCCGCTATGTATGCGGTTGATTTGTGTGTGGCAAACTATCAACAAGCTGTTTTGAGCGGTAATCCGACAGATTTTGATACTGTGCCGGAAATAGTTCCCATAAGGGAGCATGTTTACGAATAGTGAGTTACAGATATATGAGATTAGTAGTATTTTTTGACTTGCCTACCGAAACTAAAGAAGATAGGCGCAATTATCGTATTTTCCGTCAATTTTTACTTCGTGACGGTTATGACATGATTCAGTTTTCAGTTTATGCCCGTATTTGCAATGGCAGTGATCGCCTAGAAAAGCATGTAGCGAGACTTTCCCCTAATGTTCCGGCAAAGGGCTCTGTCAGATATATGCAGGTAACCGAGAAACAATTTACTTCAATGGGCATACTGGTTGGCAAAAAAAAGAGAGCAGAGAAGGCGATTTCCGCCTCTCAGCTCTCATTTTTTTGAGAATAATACGGCTAAATATTAATGAATTTACTCGTAAAATTCATTAATATTTAGTTACGTATTATACCACACCTAGCAACTTTTGGGAAGTATAACTATTCAATCTCAATTCCCTGAAAACCAAAAATTATACCACACCTAGCAACTTTTGGGAAGTATAACATAAATATTATGCGCAAGAAATTAACTAATATTATACCACACCTAGCAACTTTTGGGAAGTATAACTACCACATTTGTTCAAGTAAAGATTGTAACATTATACCACACCTAGCAACTTTTGGGAAGTATAACCAGAGGGTACTCATTCTAGTGCCCTCTTAATTATACCACACCTAGCAACTTTTGGGAAGTATAACTTACCTAAAGTTTTGTTTTTTGTAATCATAATTATACCACACCTAGCAACTTTTGGGAAGTATAACGTATTCAAAACGTTCTTTATTATCCATAATATTATACCACACCTAGCAACTTTTGGGAAGTATAACGCCTCATATGGGAATTTCAAAGTGTCGGCAATTATACCACACCTAGCAACTTTTGGGAAGTATAACGGTCACTGTGGTTTTTGTGTTTATATCCATATTATACCACACCTAGCAACTTTTGGGAAGTATAACTATTAATAAGAGTAGCGTTGCGCCACTAGAATTATACCACACCTAGCAACTTTTGGGAAGTATAACGCTTTTGGAAGCTATTGAGTTTGGTGATGAATTATACCACACCTAGCAACTTTTGGGAAGTATAACCTCGAATGGCGAGTCGTATGATTGTTATTTTATTATACCACACCTAGCAACTTTTGGGAAGTATAACGTATTGATGTGAATGAGGTTATTGAAAAGGATTATACCACACCTAGCAACTTTTGGGAAGTATAACCAAACAAATGACAAACACAACGACAACAACATTATACCACACCTAGCAACTTTTGGGAAGTATAACCGGACGGTACAGCATAAACACCAACCGCCTATTATACCACACCTAGCAACTTTTGGGAAGTATAACCGAAACCAATGTATCCCCAGTAAGGCAAAAATTATACCACACCTAGCAACTTTTGGGAAGTATAACATAAGTATTTGAGGAAAAATAGTTTTGCTTATTATACCACACCTAGCAACTTTTGGGAAGTATAACTTGCTCCGAAGGGTATCTCTTTCAAAGAGGATTATACCACACCTAGCAACTTTTGGGAAGTATAACGTTTGAGTTTGGATAGTGAACAAGTTGATGATTATACCACACCTAGCAACTTTTGGGAAGTATAACCGGCGCATACAAGAGAAACTTCTCGCTCGCATTATACCACACCTAGCAACTTTTGGGAAGTATAACTATGATACTTATCGTTATCGTATGAGATAATTATACCACACCTAGCAACTTTTGGGAAGTATAACCTGTAGTGTGGGATGATAATGTGATTGAGGATTATACCACACCTAGCAACTTTTGGGAAGTATAACATTAATTTTGGTGGCGGTGCTGTTGGTTGGATTATACCACACCTAGCAACTTTTGGGAAGTATAACCCAAGAGGGTACTCATTACAGTACCCTCTGATTATACCACACCTAGCAACTTTTGGGAAGTATAACAGTTCATCTATCGGCTTTATTTTTAATAATATTATACCACACCTAGCAACTTTTGGGAAGTATAACGGAGTGTTCGGGCGTTTGCTAATGCTATTGATTATACCACACCTAGCAACTTTTGGGAAGTATAACCTAAGAGGGTACTCATATCAGTACCCTCTAATTATACCACACCTAGCAACTTTTGGGAAGTATAACTAGCGGAGAATTAAACCTCGGCGAGCCAAAATTATACCACACCTAGCAACTTTTGGGAAGTATAACAGATTTATTCAGACGGAACTGAATTTATCGATTATACCACACCTAGCAACTTTTGGGAAGTATAACTACAATACCTATAGCAATTTTTATATTATACTAGCCTATTAAATTTTCAAAGTTCAAAATAATTACCGTATCCGGCAATTAAATTAATTATATCATAGTTTAGGTAAGTTTGTCAATTATATTTTATCGATATATTCAATCGAACAGCTGTGAATATATCCCTCTTTTTTTAGGGCGGTGGGTGGGAGAAAAGATGGAGATTCGGTTTTTTCAAACCGAACTTTTTGTCCCATTTTAGTGCTTTTTCCCACTTTTTGTTATTTTTTGCCCCATTTTTGGTGCAAATTTTATGGTGTTTTGGTAACAATTTAAGCCTGTTTTCAACTTTTGTACACCTAAAATTACTAAATCAGACTTCATATTTTCATTTTTTTTAAAACGACTACTTTTTTCTACCACCAAAAAATTCTGGGTGTTTTTTAACAAAAATTCAGCACTTTGAAAATTTTCAGAAAATAGGAAAAACGCAAAATAAACCGAGTAAAGAAATAGACGGAAATGAAGAAATGTGGTATAATATAATGTATTTTATATTTATAAGCGAGTAGAAATGGCAGAATTGAACTTATCAAGCGTATATGACCCAAAATCAGTCGAAGAAAAGTGGCTCGAATTTTGGCAAAAAAATGGATATTACAAGGCGAAAACTAACCCCGACAAAACGCCTTTTTGTATAACTATTCCGCCCCCAAACGTGACGGGCGACCTCCATATGGGGCATGCCCTGCAGCACGCTATCCACGATGCCGTATTAAGGCGAAAGCGTATGCTCGGATTTGAGACATTGTGCGTCCCCGGCACCGACCACGCCGGCATCGGAACACAGATGAAGGTAGAGCAAGCGCTCCTTCGCGACGAAGGGAAAACCAAGTATGACCTCGGACGTGAGGAATTCTTATCCCGCGTTTGGGAGTGGAAGGAGTTTTACGGCGGCTCTATTTTACGTCAGCTGAAAAAGTTTGGCGCTTCCTATGACTGGGAACGCGAGCGCTTTACTATGGACGACAATTACGTGACTGCTGTCTTAACCGCCTTTACGCATCTTTATAATAAAGGGCTTATTTACCGCGGCACGAGAATAATCAACTGGTGTTGCCATTGCGAAACCGCGATAAGCGACCTTGAGGTTGAGTACGAAGATCAGGCAAGTCATCTTTGGCACTTAAAATACCCGCTCGCAGACGGCTCGGGCGAGATAATTGTCGCCACTACGCGCCCCGAAACCATGCTCGGCGATACTGCTGTTGCCGTCAACCCTGATGACGAACGCTACAAGCGATTTATCGGAAAAACAGTGATGCTCCCAATCGTTAATCGCGAGATTCCGGTTATCGCCGATGATTATGTCAACTTAGAATTCGGTACAGGCGCGGTCAAAGTTACGCCTGCACACGACCCAAATGATGCTGATATGGGCATCCGCCACCGTTTGCCGGCACCTGTAGTTATCGGCAAAGATGGTTGTATTACGGAAGAAAGCACGCACTTTGTCGGAATGGACAGATACGAAGCACGAAAAGCTGTTGTAAATTCCTTTAACGAGCTTGGGTTACTCGAAAAAATAGAGGATTACGCTCACTCTGTCGGCATCTGCTCAAGGTGTCATACGACCATTGAGCCGCTTTTGTCCGAGCAATGGTTTGTGAGTATGAAACCGCTTGCCGAACATGTCTTGAAGGCGATAAAAGAGGGCAATGTACAGTATCAGCCGAGCCGCTTTGCCGAGTACAGCGTGGATTGGCTGAACAATATCAAAGATTGGTGCATCAGCCGTCAATTGTGGTGGGGGCATCGGATTCCAATATTTGTCTGCGATAGTTGCACGCACGAATTCGCTTCTGTTGAAGTTGTCGATACCTGTCCGAAATGTAATGGAAAAGTAACGCAAGAGCCTGATGTTTTGGATACTTGGTTTAGCTCTGCGCTCTGGCCGTTTGCGGTCTTGGGATGGCCGATAAAAGATGAAGATTTGAGCTATTTTTACCCCACTGACCTTATGATAACAGGCAGGGATATACTCTATCTTTGGATAGTTCGTATGATATTTTCCTCTATGGAATATCTGCCGGATATGCCGACAGAAGGCATACCATTTAAACAGGTTTACGTTCACCCGACCGTGCAAAATTATGAAGGAAAGAGGATGAGCAAATCGCTCGGCACAGGCGTTGACCCACTCGAACTTATGGACAAATACGGCACTGATGCCACAAGATATGGGCTGTGCGGTATGGCGACTGCGACCCAAGATGTTAGGCTGCAAGAGCAAAGAGAAGAGGGTTGGAGCGAGGACAAAGCGGAAAACGGTCGCGAATTTCCGTCATTTATTCAGGGACGAAATTTTGCCACCAAAATCTGGAACGCTTCCCGTTTTGCTATAATGAATATTGGCGAGAACGCAAATGCCGAACCCACGCCGCAGAACATTTACGACCGATATATTTTGAGCAAATACGCTAAGCTGGCAGAAGAGGTGAACCTCGCGATGGACGATTATCGTCTTGACACCGCGACGAGCGCGATTTACTCATTTTTCTGGAACGACTTTTGCGACTGGTATTTGGAGCTTAGCAAACCTGTATTTAAAGACACGACAAACCTAAAAAGTAGAGCGGTTTTAAGTTATGTTTTAGAGAATTTCTTACGTTTACTCCATCCGTTTATGCCCTTTATCACCGAAGAGATTTGGCAGCAATTACCCCACGCAGAAGGCGCTAAAGAGAGTATCATGGTGAGCGACTACCCACAATTTGATAGTACAATGATAGACGACGAGGCAGAACGCCAAGTCGCGCTTTTACAAGATATCATTACGGGTGTGAGAAAGATACGCGCAAATGACCATGTTCCGCCTGCTGCAAAAGTGGATATCAATATTACTGCAAAAAGTTTGGGAACAGCTGCTGATATCACCGAGGAATCAAGTGAAATTATCGCGATAATGGCGCGCGGAAACAGCATAAATATCGCGCAGTCCGAAGAGATGAAGGGCGAGGCGATATTTTATGGCGATGAAACGATATTTGTAAATATTACGCGCGAGCTTTCAGCAGAAGAGAAGGCGCAAGAGGCGAAAAAGCTGGAAAAAGAGCTTGAAAAGCTCTTGAAAGATGCGGACAGCATCAGCGGACGACTTTCCAACGCCGCGTTTGTTGAAAAAGCGCCTCCACAAGTGATAGAGAAGAATAAAAGCGACCTTGAGGCACTGAACGCGAAAATAGAGATTATACGGACGAAATTAACAACGCTTTAACCAAAGGAGATACATAAAAAATGGCATGGAAGGGACTTATAGAGGAATATAGAGAGTATTTACCGGTTTCAGAAAGCACACCGGTGGTGACGTTGCTTGAGGGCAATACCCCCCTCATCCCAATCGATAATATTCGCGCGGAGCTCGGTATTTCGCAGCGAATTTTTGTAAAATACGAGGGGCTGAACCCCACTGGTTCGTTTAAGGACCGCGGTATGACCATGGCCATCACCAAAGCGAAAGAGGAGGGCTCGACCGCTGTGATGTGCGCATCCACCGGTAACACCTCTGCCTCTGCCGCAGCGTACGCCGCGCGCGCAGGGATGAAGTGTATCGTGCTTATTCCGGACGGAAATATCGCTTACGGAAAATTGGCGCAGGCGATGATAGAAGGCGCGACTGTGCTCGCTGTTGACGGCAATTTCGACGATGCGCTCCGCTTTGTGCGCGAAATCACCGCAACTTACCCGATAACACTCGTAAACTCCATCAATCCTTACCGCATTGAGGGGCAAAAGACTGCGTCATTTGAGATAGTTGACGCTCTCGGGACTGCTCCTGATTATCATATTTTACCTGTCGGAAACGCCGGGAACATCACAGCTTATTGGAAGGGTTATACAGAGTATAAAGCGAAAAATATCGCTAAATCCACGCCGAAAATGCTCGGCTTTCAGGCGTCCGGCTCTGCTCCAATCGTGCTGAATAAGGTGATTGAGGATCCGAAAACCATAGCAACGGCGATAAAAATCGGCAACCCCGCAAGTTGGGAACAAGCAGTGAACGCGCGTGACGAGTCCGGCGGACTCATTGATATGATAACCGACGACGATATTCTGGCTGCTTACCGCTTGCTCGCAAGTAAAGAGGGTGTTTTCGTTGAACCTGCTTCTGCAGCATCTATTGCAGGGCTTATAAAACTGACATCAGAAGGGTATTTCCCGAAAACCGATGGCAATATAGTCTGTACGGTAACAGGACACGGGCTTAAAGACCCGGACAATGCGATAAAACAGTCCGCTGCCGTTACCTCGGTCAAGGCCGATATGTCCGAGATTCTGAAAGTCTTGGGCTATTAAACGCGCGACATAAAAAGGCGGGGTATGACCTACTCCGCCTTTTTAAATTTGGTCGATTTCTAAAACCATCGTTTTGCTAAAAAACAGACCCGAAAAATTGCTTAGTGTACAAAAGTAGATACTAAAAAAAATATATACGTCCGGTTAAGTGAAATTTAGTGTAAAAGAGTAATAAAATCTACTAAATAGTGTTGAAAAAGTAACAGAAAGTGACGGAAAAGTGACAAAATATTGGCGAAATAACCGGATAAACACTAAACAGCAACCCGACTCATTTTTACAAATTTTAATCAAATTTTTCACGTAACTTTTCTTCCATTATCCGCATTTTGTAATGTAAGCGCGTGTTATACCCCTTTTTCAAAAACATACTCTAAAAATATTGCACGGTCATTCTATACCTTTTGGCGTAATCGTCGGCAAATGAGCCAGGAAAGGTTAAAATAACGGGATTTTCGTTATCTGAAAAAGCTTGGCTTCCTATAGACTTTACATTGTCGAAAATAGTTATAGAAGTCAACGAACAATACTTAAATGCCTCCTCGCCTATCTCTTCTACGCTCTTTGGAATTACTATAGAAGTCAGCCCATGACACCCACGAAATGCCTCTTCTCCTATTGTTTTTAAGCTTTTTGGCAAAATAATTGACGCTAAATTATCACACCACTCAAACGCATAAGCTCCTATTGACGTTACGTTCTCCGAAATGACCAAACTTTTTAAATTTATACACCGACTAAAAGCGTAATTTCCTATTACAGTAACGCTGTCCGGAATAGTGATAGAAGTTAAATTATCACGGTTGTTAAAAGCATACGCTCTAATATAAGTTACGTCATTTGGGATAACGTACTCTGCCGCTGCTTTTCTCGGATAACATATTAGCTCAGTCTTATCTTTGTTAAACAAAACACCATCAATACTTGAATATTTAGGGTTATCCTCTGCAACACTTATTGATTCAAGATTGTAGCACCCTTTAAAAATTTCGCAAATAACGACCCAAACAGTTAAAAACTCGTCAGGCCACAAAATTTCCTCATTAATATAGTGGTCACCAATCTCCGTCACAGAACTTGAAATATTAATAGAAGTTAGACTAGAACAATCATAAAAAGCACCCATTCCTATGGTTTTAACACTATTTGGAATAGTCAATGACGTTAAACTCCTACACCCGGAAAAAGCACTTACACCTATGGTAATGACGCTGTCCGGAATGGTAATAGAAACTAAATTATTGCATCCTTCAAAAGCATTTCTGGCTATTGATGTCACACTGCCGGGAATAGTGTAATGCCTATCTATCGGGTTGCCTTCTGAGTCAAAAACATTACCTTTTTCGTCTACGAGCCTAAAAGTAATACTGCCTATGCTCAAATATTTCTTTCCTCTTGGCGGATACATAATAAGCTCTGTCTGATCTTTATTAAACAAAACTCCTTCAATGCTCGAATAGTTAGGATTGTTTTCTGAGACATTTATTGATTGTAGTTTGTCGCAATCATTAAACGCCAAGCGACCTATTGACGTCACACTGTCCGGTATATCAACAGAAATCAAATCACTACAGCCCCAAAAAGCGTAATCGCCGATATAGTCCAAATCATTTGAAAGAGTAAATAAAGTCAAACTACGGCAGCCATAAAAAGCTCGTTCCCCAATGAATACAACAGGACTCGGTAATGTTATCTCATTAGCTAAGCCGGAACAGTCCTCAAACGCAGATTCTTCTATCACAGTCACGCTATTTGGTATGCCAACGACGGTTAAGTAGTAACATCTGGAAAAAGCGTGATCGCCGATAACAGTAACGCCCTCCGGAATAATATATTCTCCGTGTCTTCCCGGTGGGTAGCACAAAATCTTTGTCATATCCTTGTTAAAGACAACGCCGTCAACGCTCTTTAGTGTCGGGTGGTCAGCTGATACACTTATAGAAGTGAGTTTACTGCACCCGGTAAAAGATGACGCGTATAGTGATGTTATACTATCCGGTATAGTTATAGAAGTAAGATTTTTATTAAAAACTCTGCCTTCAAATTTGCTAATTCGCAAGCCGTTTATGGTGCCTGGGATTATAAGTTCTGTTGCTTTGCCTGTGTAGTTAGAAAGAGTCGCTTCATCTGCTCCGGTTTTATAATATACAAAGTCTCCATACCTTTCAGCAAACGCAAACTGCGTCAAGCTAAATAAAGATAAAGCCAGTAAAAAGATAATTGTTCGTTTCATAACGGTCTTCTCCAAAGTTTGTATATTTTATCATAGAATTATATTTTCGTCAATTTTGATAAAACTTGTGCGTTTTCTAAATATACTTAACTAGTATCGCGTATTCCTTAGCAAAATTGTCTGCTGCTGAACCCGGTGTGGTGATAATAGTAAAATAGTCATTAAAGGGAAAAGCGTTTCTCTTTATAGTTTTGACACTGCTTGGCACTATAAGCTCGGTTAAACTGTCACACCCTTCAAAGGCGAATTCTTCTATCAAAGTCACGCTATCCGGAATATGCACAGAGGTCAGCGAAGAGCAGTCTACAAAGAGATTCTCGGTAATAGATGTCACTCCGTCCGGAATGATTATTTCAATTAAGCTTTTGCATCTTAAAAAAGTGTTATACTTTATTTCCGTCACACTACTTGGAATGCTAATAGAAATAAGCCCTTCACAATTGCTAAATGTGCCGGCTGAAATAGTTGTTATACTATCCGGAATAATAATTTCAGTCAAGCTTTCACAACCGGAAAAAGCATCAATGCCTATTGATGTTATGCTGTCCGGCAAAATTATTTCAGGCAAATTATAGCAATCGGAAAAAGCAAAATATCCTATTGACTTTACACTGTCAGGAATAGTTACAGAAGCTAATTGTTGACAATTAGCAAAACAAAAGTCGCTAATGGTGGTTATGCTGTTTGGAATAATTATTTCAGCTAGGTTAAAACAGTTGATAAAAGCATAATTCCCTATAGACGTTACATTGTCCGGCAAGGTAATATTTGTTAAATCATAGCAGTTGGCAAAAGCACCTTCTCCTATTGATGTTATATAATTTGGAATAACATACTCTCCCACAGGTTTTAAAATACAAAATATTATTGCTGTTTTATCTTTGCTAAACAGAATACCGTCTTCTATTGAGTAATTCGGATTGTCTTCCGAAATATCTACTGCCTGCAATTTGTCGCAGCCACTAAAGATTGAGCTGTTAATAGATGTTACGCTGTTTGGTATGTAAATATAAGTTAGCTCAGAGCAACCGGAAAAAGCGTAGTTGCCTATCTCTTTTACATTATTGGGAATATCAATTCTCTTGAATCCGGTACATCTTGCAAAAGAGCTGTTTCCTATAGATATTACTGATTCAGGAATGATGGTTAGCTCAGTCAGTCCGGCACAACCGTCAAAAGCTTGATCACCTATTGTTGTTACACTTAAAGGAATAGTAACAGAGGTTAGACCGGAACAACCTCTAAAAGTTTCATTTTCTATTGCTTTTATACTATTTGGAAGAGTAATAGATTTTAGTTTGGAACAGCTGAGAAAAGCAGAATAGCCAATAGATGCTACACTATCAGGTATTGTAATGGAGGTTAAACCGGAACAATTGTAAAAGGCAGAGGAGCCTATTGAAGTTACACCATCCGGAATAGTAAGCATCGCTAGTTTTGAGCAATTATTAAAAGCATTATCACTTATTGATGTAAGATTTTTTGAAAGAGTAACCGCAGTTAATTCTCGGCAATAATTAAAAACGCTGTCTCCCATCGTCTTTACGCTGTCGGGAATAACTATTTCCGCCAATTCACTGCACCACGCAAAGGCATAGTTTCCTATTTTTGTTATTCCGTTTGGAAGGTCAATGGCAGTTAAACTGTAACAACTGGAAAAAGCATAATCGCCTATGGAAGATATATTTTCATGCAGAACGATGGAAGTTAACTTTGAACAGCTGCTAAAAGCATTCTCACCAATTGATACCACGCTTTGCGGTACGACATATTCTCCATTTCTGCCCCTTGGGCATAGTAGTATTTCTGTCATGTCCTTATTGAGCAGGACGCCATCGCTGCTTGTAAATGCCGGATTGCCTTCCGCGACATTTATGTAAGAGAGATTTTCACATCTATTAAATTGATCCGAACCGATAAAAGATGTTATGCTATCGGGAATAGCTATGGTGGTCAAACGTGAACCCCAAAGAGCATTTGTATATATGGCAACAACCGGATATTCGTCAATACTGCCGGGAATTTCAATTTCGCTTACATTAGCATAATAATAATCAATAATAGCTTCGTTTTGACCGGTTATATGGTATTCAAAATCTCCATACCTTTCAGCAAGCGCAAACATTTGCGCAAAACAGAGAACTGTTAGCACGAATATTATTACTAAACTTTTAAAAATGTTATTCATAACTTTCACCTTTTAGCTGTTTTTCTATTTGCTATGTTTATAGTATAACATAATTTGACGCGGAATAATATAGAATTTACTGGAATTTACTATACAATTGTTTGTTTTTTTAGCAACCTTACGTTGCACGAACTTGCGTCTACGCGGCAACCTTACGTTGCACGAATTTACGCCTTCGCGTGTAAACTTTCAGACAGACCGGCTTTAAAACAAGTCGGATGGGGTGACTTTTACTTTGTTTGTACTCCGCTCAGTTATA
>JGI994J12354_10000150_pt1 | contig 64999 bp, 62 predicted proteins | sample IntmicLarv3ML3BL_FD_12354 | JGI IMG/M metagenome (IMG submission 12354) | reverse complement strand
CATTGCAAGGCGGCGCCACATTTATTCAATTACGTGAGAAAGAATTGGAAAAAGAGCAGTTTTTGGCGGAAGCAATCAAGCTAAAGCAACTGTGCAAGCAATACGGTATTCCCTTTGTGATTAATGATGACGTGAGTGTTGCGTTGGAAGTAGATGCTGACGGTGTTCATGTTGGTCAACGAGACATGGAAGCGGGAGAGGTGAGGGCTAAACTTGGTGCCAGCAAAATCCTCGGGGTATCAGTTCAAACGACTAAACAAGCCATTTTGGCAGAACGCCACGGGGCGGATTATCTTGGTGTGGGAGCAGTCTTTCCGACAGGTACTAAGAGCGATGCAGATAAAGTGACTTATGAAGCATTAAGCGATATCTGTGCAGCAGTCAGTATACCAGTTATCGCGATTGGTGGAATTGATGAGAATAACATTAGTGAACTTGGCGGCAGTGGTATATGTGGGGTTGCCGTAGTAAGTGCCATTTTTGCACAAGAAGATATCACAGGAGCAACTAAAAGATTAAGAGCAGTTACGAAGGAAGCATTTATCTCATGATGATGAGACACAGCAAAGGAGAAGAGATATGAAAACGGCATTAACTATTGCGGGAAGTGATTCTAGCGGAGGCGCAGGAATTCAAGCAGATATCAAAACGATGGCGGCAAATGGAGTGTATGCGATGAGTGCAATAACAGCTTTAACGGCGCAAAACACGACGGGCGTATCAGCAATATTAGATGTTACTACGGTTTTTTTAGAAGAGCAACTTGATGCTATTTTTACTGATATTTTCCCAGATGCTATTAAAGTGGGAATGGTGTCTTCGATACCACTAATTGAGGCGATTGCAGGAAAGATTAAACAGTATGGGGCAAAGCATATAGTGGTTGATCCAGTGATGGTAGCGACATCAGGTTCAAAGTTATTGCAAGACGAAGCGATTGAAACATTGAAAAGAGAATTGTTTCCGCTTGCACAAATAGTTACTCCTAATATTTTCGAAACGGAATTATTGTCAAAGGTGACGGTAAGGACAGCAAAGGATATGGAAATAGCAGCAGAAATAATTGGCGAAAAGTATCATTGTGCGGTGTTGTGTAAAGGTGGACATAGTTTCAATGACGCCAACGACTTTTTGTTCCAGCCAGGAACTGCTGGCAAATGGTTTGAAGGCAAGAGGATTGATAACCCCAACACTCATGGAACGGGATGCACTCTTTCAAGTGCCATCGCCGCCAACTTAGCCAAGGGATTAGAACTTGAAGAAGCAGTAGCAAAGAGCAAAGAGTATCTATCAGAAATGTTGATGGCGATGCTGGACTTAGGTAAAGGAAGCGGACCGATGAATCATATGGCTTGTACGAAGGGAGACTTCTTATGATAAAAACATTAACCATTGTCATTGTCTTTACGCTGGCATATCAACTATGTACAATATGGCAATGCCGCAAAGTGAGGCTTCAAGTAAAGGACCTTGCCGTAGGCGGGATAATATGTGCACTTACCATCATCTTATCAACGATTATGATTCCGTTACCGACAGGAGCGACGATTAATCTAGGCTCGATGATACCATTGATGTTATTAGCGTTGGTCTATGATGAGAAGATAGCGATGATATGTGGATGGATTTGTGGGATATTGGCGATGTTTTTATTGCCAAACTGGCGGCCAGTTCATTGGGCACAGGTATTTGTTGAACATCTAGTGTGTTTTTCGTGTCTGGGGTACACGGGGATTTTTGGTAGTAGCAAACGCAGAGACATTCTGTTAGGAGCTATTTTAGCGGTTACAATTAAATTTTTAGGACATCTGATTAGTGGAGTAGTATTCTTCTCGCAAAACGCCTGGGAAGGATGGGGTGCGTGGGGTTATAGTTTTATGTATAATTTATCATCTAATTTACCAGAAAGTATCGCCTCAGTGGTACTGTTATTGGTCTTGCCACTTAAAAATATCAAGAACACTATCAAGAGGAGAGTAAACGGATGACTTTTTTAGAAAAATGTATAAATGAAAGTATTGATATATGGGAAGAGTGCCTAAATGGTGACTTTTTAAAAGGTTTAGCTAATGGAACCTTGCCAGAAGAATGTTTTAAGGGTTATATTGTAGAGGATAGTTTGTATCTGCGGGAATATTCGCGGGTGTTTGCATGGGGAATTCTTAAAGCTGATACGATGGAGGAGATACGCAACTATCATTCGATGCTATCGTTCGTCAACGAAGGAGAGAATTCTACACGATTGTATTACCTAAAGAGATACGGTCTGATGGATAAAGAAGTCCAAAAATTGCCGCTACGGGCAGAAAATGAAGCGTACACTAAGACGATGATTAAGGCGGCTAAAGAGGGCGGCGTGGCAGAATGTATGATGGCGACACTGCCTTGTATGCTTAGCTATCGTTGGCTTTTCAAAGAATTGTTGAAGAGAAACCCACAGGTGAAAGAGACGGTTTACAGCAAGTTTGTTGAAGACTATGAAGGCGAGCAGTATAGCAAGATTTGCGACGAATGGATTGCCTTTACAGAGCAAATTTGCCAAACACTTTCAGCAGAAGATCAGGCAAGTTGCTTGGCGATTTTCAAGGCGTGTTCCAAGCATGAACTGCGCTTTTGGGAGATGAGTGCTAGACCACGAAAAGATATATAGATAATTTTAGGGAGATATATGGAGGTGAGGGCATGAGAGAGAATATTTGCTATATCGTTGGAGCGGGTGATAATTATGGTTTGGATTTCACGCCGACAAAGGAAGACTATGTCATAGCGGCAGATGGCGGTTTGACTTACTTGCAACAAGCAGATATCAAAGCCGACCTAGTAATTGGTGACTTCGATTCGCTAGCAGAGATGCCCAAGCATCCAAATGTCATCAAATTAAAGTGCGAAAAAGATGAAACAGACACATATGAAGCCGTGCAAGAGGGAATGAAAAGAGGATACACAACATTCCACATCTATGGCGGTACGGGTGGGAGAATTGAACACACAGTGGCAAACATGCAGGTGTTGGCATATATGGCACAAAACAAGGTGCGGGGATATCTGTTTGATAAGGACAAAATCATAACAGCTATCACCGACGATACGATAAAATTTGATAGTCAGCACGAAGGATATATTTCGATATTTTCGCACTCGGACAAAGCGACGGGAGTATTTCTTAAAGGCTTAAAATATGAACTCGATAACGCGACTGTTTTTAACACTTTTCCGGTTGGCGTAAGCAATGAATTTGCAGGTGAAGAAAGTAGCGTTACAGTGACGGAGGGAACGTTAATTATAATCTTACCAAAATAGAAAAATAAGTGCCAAAGAACGTTACAAAAAACGGGAAAATATACTTGTTAAGGTATTACCAATATGGTATTATTATAAAGATAATAGGCTGAATGAATCAAGGTTTGTTCAGCCATATTTTGAGAAAAGATTGTTAAAAAATAAACAAATAACATCTAAAAAGAAAGAGGCGACGATATGAAGTACAGCTATTATCCAGGGTGTACACTGAAAACGAAGGCGAAGGACTTAGACAGATATGCAAGAGCATCAGCAAAGGCCTTAGGTTTTGAGTTGGAAGAAATTGATGAATGGCAATGTTGCGGCGGCGTCTATCCGCTTGGCAGTGACGAGATTGCGACGAAGCTATCTTCAGTTAGGGCATTAGAGAATGCCAAAGGCAAGAAGCAGGATTTGATTACAGTCTGTTCAGCGTGTCATCATGTTCTCAAACGAGTAAATGATGATATGAAAAATGTTGAAGACATCAGGAATCGTGCCAACAACTATATGCAATTAGAAGAACCGTATGCAGGAGAGACAACTGTTTTGCACTTTCTGGAAATGTTGCGAGACAAAGTGGGCTTTGACAAGCTAAAAGAAAAGGTGGTAAGCCCTTTGACGGACCGCAAAATCGGAGCGTATTATGGTTGCCTACTGCTTAGACCAGGCGGGATAATGGCTTTTGATAATCCAGAGAATCCTACGATAATAGAAGATTTTATTCGTGCCATTGGAGCGACGCCAGTTGTTTATCCGTACCGCAATGAATGTTGTGGCGGGTATATCTCTTTAAAAGAAAAAGAATTAGCGAGAACGATGACCGATAAGATTATGGAGTCGGCCAAAGGATTTGGTAGTGATTCATTAATTACAGCCTGTCCATTGTGTCTATACAATTTAAATGATTCCGAAGACGCTTTGCCAGTTTATTACTTCACAGAACTTTTGGCAGAAGCATTAGGAGTAAAAGAGGAGGCGAATAAAGATGAGTAGTTTACAATCAAAAGCACCTCTAATTAAAGAAATCAGTGGCGTAGACCCATACAAATGTATGAAATGCGGAAAGTGCTCGGCGACATGTCCTTCATATAACGAGATGGATATCAAGCCACATCAATTCGTATCATATGTATTGAACGATGACGTTGAAGCATTGGTTGAATCAGAATCATTGAACAAATGTCTTTCTTGCTTTGCTTGTATCGAGCGTTGCCCAAGAGATGTGCAACCAGGAAAGCTAATCGACGCAGCAAGACAAACATTGATTCGCCAAAGAAATCAAGGACTTTTAAGTGTTAATGAAATACCAGAACTTCTTGATTCAGAATTACCACAACAATTATTAGTTAGTGCATTTAGAAGATACAGGAGGTAAGGGACGTGCAAAGGATAGGAGTATTTGTCTGTCATTGCGGAAGCAATATTGCCGGCACTGTAGATGTTAGTAAAGTGGCTGAGATGACGCGCTTGGAACCAGGCGTTGTTTATGCTGAAGACTATCAATACATGTGTTCTGAAACAGGGCAGAAAAAGTTGCAAGAAGCCATAAAAGAACATAACTTAACGGGCATTGTAGTTTGTGCTTGTTCACCACGTATGCATGAAAACACATTTAGGAAAGCGGCAGAACGCGCTGGAATAAATCCATTCATGGTGGAGATAGCCAACATCAGAGAGCAATGTTCATGGATTCACAAGGATATGGAAGAAGGAACCGAAAAGGCGGTTATTCTAGCTCGTGCGGCAATCGCTAAAGTGGCATTAAACACCCCACTTCAAGCTGGTGAAAGTGGCGTAATAAAAAGAGCATTGGTTATTGGCGGTGGAATCGCCGGTATTCAATCAGCACTTGATATCGCTGATGCGGGTTACGAAGTGGATATCGTTGAGCGAACACCAAGTATTGGTGGACGGATGTCTCAACTTGACAAGACATTCCCAACATTGGACTGTTCAGCTTGTATCTTGACACCTAAGATGGTTGAAGCGGCAGCACATGAGAAGATAAACATCCACACTTATAGCGAAATAGAGAAAGTAAGTGGATTTGTTGGCGAATTCGTTGTAGATATTCGCAAGAAAGCAAGAAGTGTTGATATGGACAAATGTACAGGATGTAATGTCTGTCAAGAAAAGTGTCCTAAGAAGAAGGTACCAAGTGAGTTTAATAAAGGGCTAGGAAACAGAAGTGCGATATACACACCATTTGCACAAGCTATTCCTAACGTACCAGTAATCGACAAAGAGAATTGTACGATGTTTTTAACTGGCAAGTGTGGCGTATGTGCAAAAGTTTGCCAAGTTGGTGCGATAGATTACGAACAAAAAGACGAAATTATAACTGAACAATACGGAGCAGTTGTTGTAGCGACGGGATTCGATACGATTCCACTAGATGATTTTGACGAATACGCATACAACCAAAGCCCAGATGTTATAACATCTTTAGAACTAGAACGAATTATGAACGCGGCGGGACCAACTGCTGGACATTTAGAACGTCTGTCAGATGGTAAAGCGCCTAAAGAGATAGTGTTCATTCAATGCGTTGGTTCAAGAGATGTTACTTGCCGTGGTAAAGCATATTGTTCAAAGATTTGTTGTATGTACACAGCGAAACACGCGATGTTAATCCGTGATAAGTACCCAGATGTTAATGTAACAGTATTTTATATTGATGTTCGAACACCAGGTAAGAACTTTGATGAGTTCTATCGCCGAGCAGTGGAAGAATATCACGTTAATTATGTTAAAGGACAAGTTGGCAAGGTGGCACCGCAAGCTGATGGAAAGCTACTGGTTCAAGCGGCTGACTTACTTGACAACAAGCAAATTCTTATCGATGCAGATATGGTAGTTTTAGCGACAGCAATCCAACCTGAAGCAAATGTGAGAAGAATCGCGACGATGTTGACAGCAAGTATTGATACTAATGACTTCCTAACAGAGGCACATCCTAAGCTTCGTCCGGTAGAATCACCAACAGCAGGTGTATTCCTATCAGGTGTTTGCCAAGGACCAAAGGATATTCCAGAGACAGTAGCACAAGCAGGAGCCGCCGCAGTAAAAGCGATTGGGCTATTAGCAAAAGATAAGTTGCTGACTAACCCATGTACAGCAAAAGCCGATGAATTGGCATGTAATGGCTGTTCAGTTTGTGAAAAGGTATGTCCGTATGGAGCTATTTCATATGAAGAAAAAGAAGTTAATGACCATGGTGTTCGCGAAACACGTAGGGTTGCCACAGTAAACAATGCTCTTTGCCAAGGCTGTGGAGCTTGTACGGTAGCGTGTCCGTCAGGAGCTATGGACTTACAAGGATTTTCAAATAGACAAATAATAGCGGAGGTGGATGCGATATGTCGATAGAACAAAAAGAATTCAAACCTAAAATCGTTGCCTTTTGCTGTAACTGGTGTAGTTACGCTGGTGCTGACTTAGCAGGAAGTAGCAGACTTGCTTATCCGGCAGATGTCAAAATCATTCGTGTACCATGTTCATGTCGAGTAAATCCGATGTTTATTTTGCGAGCATTTGAAAAAGGTGCAGATGGTGTTATCATTTGCGGATGTCACCCAGGCGATTGCCATTATAGTACAGGTAACTATTATGCTAGACGCAGAATGACATTACTATTCTCGATGCTTGATTATATGGGAATCGAAAAAGGTCGAACTCGCGTAGAATGGGTTTCGGCTGCTGAGGGTGTGAAATTTTCAACGACGATGAATGAATTCGCGAAGAAAATACACGAACTAGGAGAAAATGTAAGATTGGGGGATATAAGATGCAAGAATTAAGAAATCGCGCAAAAGAGTTACTAGCAAGTGGCGAAGCGGTTCGTGTTCTTGGTTGGAAAATCGGGGACTTGGCTTATAATCCGGAACCAGCTTACTTCACAACAGAAGAAGAGATAGAACAATTTGTATATAACGATTTTTGCGGAGCTAATTTAAGTCAATATATGATTGAAGCGTCAAAGTTAGAGGGCAAGACAGCAGTATTTCTAAAGCCATGTGACACATACAGCTTCAACCAGTTGTTAAAGGAACACCGCGTCAACCGTGAGAATACTTACATAATCGGTATCGGTTGTTCGGGCAAGTTAGACATCAACAAAATCCAAGAACAAGGCATTAAGGGAATCGAAAGTATTGATGGCACGAAAGTGCAAACCCTTTATGGTGAGAAAGAATTTGACCGCAATGCGGCATTACTTGAGAGATGCCATGTATGTAAAGGGAAAGAACACCGTATCTACGATGAGCTTATCGGCGAATCAGAAGAGACTAATGATAGTGAGAGATTTGCTGGCGTAGAAGAGATAGAAGCGATGTCAGCAGAAGACAAATTTGCTTTCTTCCAATCAGAATTAAGCAAATGTATTCGTTGTAATGCGTGTCGCAATGTCTGTCCAGCATGTACTTGCCGTAAGTGTGTATTTGATAGTAACAAGTTCGATAGCGCACAGAAGGTTAATACGGATTCATTTGAAGAAAAAATGTTCCATATTATTAGAGCCTTCCATGTTGCAGGTCGTTGTACTGATTGTGGTGAATGTAGTCGTGTGTGTCCACAAGGAATACCACTTCATCTATTCAACCGCAAATTCATTAAAGATATTGATGAGCTATATGGCGAATTCAAAGCCGGTGAAGACAGTGAAACTAAAGGACCGTTGACAGATTTCACATTTGAAGATGCGGAACCAAGTATTGTTGGAGAAAGGGGATAATGTATGTTTAAGATTGATAGAAGCAAACTACAGGCATTATTCCAAGCGATTGCAAAGGAGCAAGAGCTATACTTGCCAGTTAAACAAGCAGGTAAAGTGAATTTTGCCAACTGGGGTGAGGAAGCAGAAGTTGACTTGGAGGCATTAAACTCAGTTAAGTCACCAAAGGATGCGTTTTTTCCTCAAAGTGAAGACTTGTATACTTGTAAACGCGATGGCAAGAAGATTGTAGTCGAAGCAGAAGAACTCAAATGCCAAGACTTCGTTATCTTAGGAATGAGAGCTTGTGATGTCAAAGGGGTCGAGATTTTAGACAAGGTATTTTTGAGTGACCCAGTTGATTCATTTTATAAAGCTAGAAGAGAACATGGTGTAATGGTAGCAATGGCATGTGGTGAACCAGAAGAAACATGTTTTTGTGGAGCATTTGATATTGATGCAACTAATCCAAGTGCCGACGTTACAACATGGATAACAACAGATACACTATACTGGCAGGCTAACACCGAAAAAGGTGAGAAACTGACTAGCCAGATAGAGACACTTTTAGAAAAGTGTGATGATAAAGCGGTAAAGGCACAACAAAAGGCGACTAAAGCTATTTTGAAGAAATTACCATACGCCAACCTTTCATTAGAAGGATGGGACGGTGAGGCACTCGATGAAAAGTTCAACTCCAACCTTTGGGAAGACTTATACAAACCTTGCCTAGCTTGCGGAACTTGTACGTTCGTTTGTCCAACGTGCCAATGTTATGATATCAAAGACTATAACACTGGTCGTGAGGTTAAGCGGTATCGTTGTTGGGATTCTTGTATGTATTCAGACTTTACGATGATGGCGCACGGCAATAACAGGACCAGCCAGATGCAAAGATTCCGTCAGCGTTTCATGCACAAGTTAGTTTACTTCCCAGATAACAACGAAGGAATGTATTCGTGTGTAGGATGTGGACGTTGCGTAAGCAAATGCCCAGCATCACTTAATATAGTAAAAGTAATAAAAGCATTTGAAGGAAAGAGAGGTGGAGAGTAATGAGTGAATGTACTTGTCACGAGCACTATAATTTAGACACTTTGATTCCTCAAATCGGTGTTATTACAGATATTCGTCGTGAGACACCAGATGTAAAAACTTTTCGTGTAAATGCGCCAGAAGGCGGTAAGCTATTTGAGCATATGCCAGGGCAATGTGCGATGGTTTGTGCTCCTGGTATTAGCGAAGGGATGTTTTCGATCACATCATCACCAACGAACAAAGAGTACCAAGAGTTTAGCATTAAGCAATGTGGAGTGTTGACAGATTATCTCCATGGACTAGAAGTTGGGGACGAAATATTAGTTAGAGGTCCTTATGGTAACAACTTTCCGGTTGAAACAGAGCTAAAAGGAAAGAATCTTTTATTTATCGCCGGTGGAATCGGACTAGCACCACTAAGGTCAGTTATTAATTATGTTCTTGATAACCGTGATGGTTACGGAACAGTTGATATTCTTTATGGGGCTAGGTCAACGGATGATTTAGTACAGTTAGAAGAGATTGAAAATGTGTGGATGAAGACAGACGGTGTAGATGTACATCTAACCATTGACCAACCGCACGAATGTTGGACGGGTAACGTTGGCTTTGTTCCAACCTACTTGAAAGAACTAGCATTTTCCACTGATAAGACCGTTTTAGTGTGTGGACCGCCAATCATGATTAAATTTGTGTTAGCAGCACTCGAAGAAATGGGCTTTTCAAAGGAACAAGTATACACCACGTTAGAGCTTAGAATGAAATGCGGTGTTGGCAAATGTGGACGTTGCAATATTGGCTCAAAATATGTATGTAAAGATGGACCGGTCTTCCGCTGTGACGAAGTGGACGAGTTACCGGACGAATATTAGGAAGGGTGGAAAATAAAATGCAAAAAATGGCAAATGTATATTTTTACGGGAAGCACTACGAAGTACCTTCCGAATTGACGATTATGACGGCAATGGAATATGTTGGCTACACCTTAAAAAGAGGATGTGGTTGTCGCCACGGCTTTTGCGGTGCATGCGCGACTATCTATCGCATCAAGGGTAAAAACGAAATCCAAACATGCTTGGCCTGTCAGACACAGGTTGAGGAAGGAATGTATGTAGCAAGTATTCCGTTTTTCCCAAGTGATAAGAGAACATATGATATCAGCAAAGTTAAACCAACAGAGCAAATAATGATGGAGTTATATCCAGAAATTTATAGCTGTATCGGATGTAATGCTTGTACCAAGGCTTGTACGCAAGACCTTAATGTTATGCAATACATCGCCTATGCACAACGCGGCGAGCATGAAAAATGCGCTGAGGAATCTTTTGACTGTATCGGTTGTGGATGCTGTGTAACAAGATGTCCAGCAGGAATCTCTCATCCTCATGTTGGTCTTTTGGCTAGAAGATTGACGGGCAAATACATTGCACCAAAAACAGAGCACTTGATAAAACGTGTTGAAGAAATTCGTGAAGGTGCATATGATAAATTGATTGAACAAATCATGCAAAAACCAGTTACTGAGATGCAAGAACTATACAATACCAGAGAGATAGAAAAATAAGGAGGGAAGCAAATGTTTACAAAAGATATGTTGAAATCTATCAAAAAAGTAGAAGCAACAAGAAAAGAACGTATGCAAAATGAGCCAAGACGTATGACGGCTGAAGAGAAAAAGTCCCTTCTTGAAGCATATCATCCAGATTATCGCAAAGAGGGTTTTGTGGAGATTAAAGTTGGGCCAAATAAGGGCGAGAAAATCCCTAATGAATTAGGCGATTTGATGCATTCTAATAGTCGAATTTTAAATGAAGAGATTGATTTGAGTAAGGTAGAGTATGATGTTGACGTGTTAATCATCGGAGCTGGTGGTTCAGGTTCATCGGCGGCAATCGAAGCAGATGAAGCAGGAGCAAGTGTCTTGATGGCGACCAAACTTCGTATCGGTGATGCCAACACGATGATGGCTGAAGGTGGCATTCAAGCAGCTGACAAAGAAAATGATTCACCAGTACAACACTACTTAGATGCTTTTGGTGGAGGTCACTTTGCAGCTAGACCAGAACTTTTGCGTCAACTAGTAGAAGAAGCACCAGATGCTATCGAATGGTTAAACGAACTAGGCGTTATGTTTGATAAAGACGCAAAAGGTAATATGATTACNACCCACGGTGGAGGAACTTCAAGAAAAAGAATGCACGCTTGTAAAGACTATTCAGGTGCTGAAATCATGAGAACATTACGTGATGAAGTATTGAATAGAAACATTCCAATCCTTGAGTTTACTTCAGCAGTAGAACTTCTAAAAGACGAAAAAGGTCAAGTTGCCGGAGCCGTGCTTTTGAATATGGAAACTGACGATTACTTAGTAGTTAAAGCAAAGAGCGTTATCATCGCTACTGGTGGAGCGGGTCGTTTGCATTACCAAGGGTTCCCAACTTCTAACCACTACGGAGCAACAGCCGATGGGTTAGTAATGGGGTATCGAGCGGGAGCGCCACTTTTATACCAAGATACTATTCAGTATCATCCAACGGGAGTAGCATTCCCAGATCAATTATTTGGTGCACTTGTAACGGAAAAAGTACGTTCAATCGGAGCGATGCTAGTAAATTCAGAAGGTGAAGCTTTTATGCATCCACTAGAAACTCGTGACGTTTCAGCGGCATCAATCATTCGCGAATGTAGCGACCATCAAAAGGGTATAGAGACACCTCTTGGACATGGAATCTGGCTTGATACACCGATGATTGAGATACTACACGGTGAAGGAACGATTGAGAAGAGAATTCCTGCGATGCTAAGAATGTATCTAAACTATGGCATTGATATGAGGAAACAACCAATCCTTATCTACCCAACACTACATTATCAAAATGGCGGGTTGGAGATTAATGGCGAATGTGCAACAAACACGATACCAAACCTCTTTGTGGCAGGTGAGGCAGTAGGAGGAATCCATGGACGTAACCGTTTGATGGGTAATTCACTACTAGATATCATTGTCTTTGGACGTAATGCTGGAAAAGCAGCAGCAAAGAGTATCAAGAAGACTAAGATAGGAAAAATAAACTTAGACCATGTAAAAGAATATGCGAAGGAACTAAAGAAGGCAAAACTTAATTTAGAAACAACTTCACCACTTTTACTTCCTAAGTATGCACGTCACGAAAGGTAGGTATAAAATATGCGTGAAATTACCGTAAGTCAAATTACCGATGTAGTTGAAAAGCTTTGTATTGAGTCAAACGAACACTTACCAAAGGATGTTAAAGATGCAATTCAAACTTGTCGCGCTTGCGAAGATTGGGACATTGCCAAAGAGGTATTAGACCAAATCATCGAGAACTATGAAATCGCCGACGCACAAGATGTACCGATTTGCCAGGATACAGGAATGGCATGTGTGTTCGTCGAAATAGGACAAGACGTTCATATTACTGGTGGAGATTTCAGCGAAGCCATCCATGAAGGGGTTAGACGTGGATACGAAAATGGATATCTCCGCAAATCAGTAGTAAAAGACCCAATTCGTCGTGGTAATACGGGTGATAATACCCCAGCGATGATTTACACGGAAATAGTACCGGGTGAAGAAATAAAAATTACTGTCGGACCAAAAGGTTTTGGTAGTGAGAATATGAGTATGATTAGAATGTTCAAACCATCAGCAGGGTTAGAGGGAATCAAAGACTTTATTCTTGAAGTGGTAGAAACAGCAGGACCGAATCCATGTCCACCAATGGTAGTGGGTGTTGGAATCGGAGGAACATTCGATAAGGCGGCGTTACTAGCTAAGAAAGCTTTGATGCGTTCACTAGATTCATCTAATGAAGACCCATATTACGCTGACTTGGAAGTTGAAATGTTAGAAAAAGTCAATGAATTGGGAATTGGACCACAAGGATTTGGTGGCAAGACCACAGCGATTGGACTAAATATCGAGACATTGCCAACACATATTGCGGGAATGCCTTGTGCGGTAAATATTAACTGTCATGTGACACGTCATAAGACGGAGGTGATATAAATGGAAAAACACATCAAATTACCTTTAACAAAAGAATTGGCGCAAACGCTTAAAGCAGGAGACACCGTATATCTAACAGGAGATATTTATACATCAAGAGATGCCGGGCATAAGAGAATGTGTGAAACCTTGGCAAAAGGGGAAGAACTTCCTTTTGACCCGATGGATGCAACTATTTATTATGTGGGACCTACTCCAGCGAAACCAGGGCAAGTAATCGGTTCAGCAGGACCAACGACAAGCGGACGGATGGATGCTTATGCGCCAACGTTAATGTCAGTTGGAGCGCGTGGTATGATAGGAAAAGGAGCCAGATTGCCAGAAGTAGTTGACGCTATGAAAGAACATAGTGGAGTATATTTTGGAGCCATTGGTGGTGCCGGAGCATTATTAGCTAAGTGTATCAAAAAAGCTGAAATTGTAGCATATGAAGATTTGGCGTCAGAAGCGCTTAGAAGACTGTATGTTGAAGATATGCCATTAGTAGTTATCATTGATTGCGAAGGCAACAGCTTATATGAAGAAGGAAAAGCAGCATACTTAGCAAGCAAAAAGTAAAACATAGACAATATAAAGAACAATAAAAATCCCTAGCGAAATCGCTAGGGATTTTCTTATATATCGGTGAAAAAGTTCTTGATAGAATCTATCGTCATCTGCAATACGCGCATCCGAGTCTCATAAGCAGCCCAAGCAATGTGTGGGGTGATAAGAAGACGCTTGCTGTCTTTGATTTCAAAGAGTGGATTGTCAGCTGTCATTGGTTCCTTACAAAGAACATCTAGGCCAGCAGCGGCGATGGTGCCGTTTGTGAGGGCATCTTTTAAATCGGCTTCAACTACGATGGGACCTCGCCCTACATTTATCAGGATAGCGGTCGTTTTCATTTTGCTAAAAACTTTAGTGTCCATCAAGTTTTCAGTGTATTCATTTAGTGGAGCATGGATGGAGACGATATCGGAAGTTTCTAGCAATGTGTCAAAATCAACTTGAGTATATCCATCTTGTGGAGCTTGCCCACTTGGCGAATGGTAGATGACCTTCGCACCAAAGGCAGTAGCAATATCTGCAACTTTACGACCGATGGCACCAAGGCCGATGATTCCCCAGGTCATTTGACTTAATTCTTTGAAACCTTCATCTAGGTGAGTGAACACAGGGCAGTTAATATAATCACCGTTTTTGACATATTCATCATAGTATTTGAGCTTTTCCAATAAGTAAAAAAGCAGTGCAAAGGTGTGTTGTGCAACACAGTCCGTTGAGTAACCAACTACGTTACGCCATTCGATTTGGCGACGTTTCAAAAAATCCAAGTCAAGATTGTTGATACCTGTTGCGGTTACGCAAATAAGCTTCAAGTTCTTCGCTTCGCCGATAGTAGATTCGTTGACTTCGACCTTGCTTAAAACTACGACATCGGCGTCAGCAATTCGTTCGGCGACTTCTGCTGAAGTAGTATTGGCGTAGGTTACGACTTCTCCCAGTGCATAGGCAGGTGACAGATCAATGTCGGTACCAAGGGTGAGAGCATCTAAGAATACTATTTTCATATAGAACTCCTTTCTTTGAGTAACTATGTTTTAAAGACCACTCCTAATTGGAGTGGTCTAATTTGTCTAATATATTAATGTCTCAGTTTTAAAAAGTGAATGGTATATTAACCAGCTTGCATAACATCAGTATTCCAGAAAGTATTTCCAGAAGAACCGAAGCTTGCGCCACTAACTGAAATAGTAGAACTTGATGAACAGTTAAAGTATAAAGTAGTGCTACCATAAGAAACAGCAGAGCTTGAATCAGCACCGTCAAATACAGCAGTGCCAGAATATACAGTTGTGCCAGACTCACCCTTGCAGATAGAGAAGCTGAAGCTACCAGCATCTTGTTCTACAACGTTCATGTAATAAAAGTCTTCATCAGAGCCATTTGCATAATATCCGCTACTAGGTACGTATTTGCTCGTAACGTATTCTGGTGCAGGAGCTTCTGGTGTAGGAGCCTCTGTTTGAACAGGTTTTGCAGTTGGCTTTGGAGTTTCGGTTGGCTTTTGTGTTGCTTTTGGTGACGGTGTTGGCGTCTCAGTTGGCTTTGGTTCTTCAGTTACAGGAACACCAACAATCGGTGTTGCTTCAATAACAGTACCAGCAAGAGGTTCTTTCGTAGCTTCAGGTGTCTGTGTCGGTGCCGGAGTCTCAACAGCAGCGACTGTTGGTGTAACTTCAGCTACAACAACTTCCTCTTCTTTCTTGCCACATCCAGCAATCATAACAATTCCACAAATAGTAAAAAGCACTAATAATTTTTTCATATATATCTTCCTCCAATAGTATTTCAAAAAATCAGTTATCATACATTTAATATAACACAAAACAAAGGAAAACTCAGCATTTATTTTATTAAAATTTTTTTAAGCATTGCCGTCTTTTCTGTATAAAATTTACTACACTATGATTGAACTTTCGACAAAAACCATATATAATCAAAAGTAATAAAAACTTTGGAACTGGAGGAAACAAGATGTACATACCAGATAAAAATTTAATGTGGGTTGCTACGGCGAACGAGCCTGTTTATATGCTCCCACAGATGGCTAACCGCCACGGCATCGTAGCTGGAGCAACAGGAACAGGTAAGACAGTATCAATCAAAGTACTTGCGGAAGCGTTTAGTGATATGGGGACACCTGTATTTATGGCCGATATCAAAGGTGACGTTTCGGGGATGTGTGTGCCAGGAACGGAGAACAAGCACGTTACCGAGAGAGTTGAAAGTATGCACATTGATAACTTCAAATTCCAAGGCTATCCATGTAGATTCTTTGACGTGTATGGTGAAAAGGGGATCCCTGTGCGAACGACAGTTTCAGACATGGGACCAGATATGTTGTCCCGCATCTTGGGGTTGAACGACACACAAGCAGGTGTGCTAACACTTATCTTCAAGATTGCTGATGACAACGGACTGTTGTTAATTGATATGAAAGATTTACGAGCAATGGTACAATACGCGGGCGACCATGCTAAAGAATTTGCTACCACATACGGCAATATTTCGACACAGACGATTGGTACAATCCAACGTAATATTATCGCTCTTGAAAGCAGTGGCGGTGATATCTTCTTCGGAGAACCAGAGCTTGATATTCACGACTGGATGCAAGTTAGCGAGACAGGCAAGGGTTATATAAATATCTTAGATTGTGTAAAACTAGTTCAAAGCCCATTACTTTATTCGACATTCCTATTATGGATGCTTTCTGATTTGTACGAAGCATTACCAGAGGCTGGGGATATGGATAAACCTAAGATGGTATTCTTCTTTGACGAGGCGCATTTATTGTTTGACGATGCATCGAAAGCATTGTTGCAAAAGGTTGAGCAAGTAGCAAGACTGATTCGTTCTAAGGGCGTTGGTATCTATTTTATTACTCAATCGCCATCAGATATACCAGATACAGTATTGTCGCAACTAGGCAACAAAATCCAGCATGCGTTGCGAGCATATACACCTAAGGATCAAAAAGCAGTGAAAGCAGCGGCAGCATCTTTTAGAGCGAACCCAGACTTTGATAGCGAGAAGACACTTGGTGAATTACAAACAGGTGAAGCACTTGTTTCGGTGCTGGATGAAAATGGCGCGCCAACGGTGGTACAAAGAGCATTTATGCTTCCGCCGCAAAGTTCGATGGATATTGCAGATGCGAATGTCGTACAGCAAAATATCACAAGCTGTCCACTATATACGAAGTATGCCCAAGCAGTTGATAGAGAAAGTGCATATGAGAAGATTCAAGAAAACGCTAAGACAGCAGAGCAACAAGAAGCCCAACAAAACTTAGATGCAAAGCAAGACATGGATCAAGCAGAAAAGGCCAAAGAGTGGGAAGCTGAGCAAAAGGCGCAACAAAAGGAACTAGAAAAGCAGCAAAAAGAGCTTGAAAAAGAGCAAGCAGCACTCGAAAAGAAAAAGCAAGCAGCTAGTTCTAAGGCTTCTAAGGCGGTTAGCAGAGCGATCACTAACACATTATCATCGGTTGGTCGAGACTTGGGCAAGAGTTTGTTAAGAGGATTGCTAGGAAATAGATTAAAATAATAGAAAAGGATTTCTTTCAGACATGGGAGAAATCCTTCTAATAGGATAGGACACTAAAATGACAGCCTTAACGGAAAAGATAAAGCAACATCCATTGATGAATACACTATTAACGCTCAAAGGAAGCCCTAAGACATTGCTACTTTCGGAACCACTTTGGGGGATTCCATTTTACTTGATTGCACCTTTTGTCACGCTATATATGCAGGCATTAGGCATAAACGATATTCAAATCGGAATTATCCTTTCCGTTGGAACAGCGGTTCAAGTGGTGGTTTCGGCAGTGGGAGGAATTGTTACAGACAAATTTGGGCGCAAGAATACGACCATGATGGGAGATGTATTTGGCTGGATTACTCCATGTTTCATATGGGCATTATCAGGTAGTTTCTGGCCATTTTTGATAGCGACAGCATTTAATAGTATGGAGCAAGTCAATCAAACAGCATGGGTGTGTTTTGTTAATGAAGGTTCAGAGTCAGATGACCAACTTGTCAACATTTGGAAGTGGGTACTGATAGCAGGGCAAGTTAGTGTATTTTTTGCACCAATAGCCGGAATCTTGATTGCGAAAAATTCAGTAGTACCTGTTGTTCGCGTGCTATACATTATCTTCGCAGTTTCGATGATTCTAAAAGTTATTATTACTTACAGATACACGGTTGAGACAAAGCGGGGGATAATTAGAAAAAGGGAGACCAAAAACGAATCATTTTTGCAGATGCTTCGTGAATATGAGAAACTTATTCCAGCGACATTAAGGCGCAAAAGAAGCATCTACATTTTGGCAGTTTTGATTGTTACGCAATGCACTTATATGATTACGACCAACTTTTTCGCGTTATATGCGACAACGAACTTGCATATGAGCGAAAGTATGATGGCTATTTTTCCGATTTTCAAAGCAGCGGTGATGTTAATATTCTTCTTTGCAGCCCCGAAAATAATGGATCGTATTTCGCTAGAAGTTCCGATGATTATTGGGTGCCTGTTTAACGTCGTGGCGATGTTACTCTTGATTTTTTGCCCACCAGGGAACTTACCAATACTATTTGCATATGTATTTTTAGAGGCAATAGCTTTTGCCATAATTGTTCCACGAAAAGAAACATTAGTAGTTTTCAATATTGAAGCAGAGGAAAGAGCACGCGTTTTAAGCATGCTCGTAACAGTAAGTTTATTGGTTTCAATTCCTTGCGGCTATATCGCCGGATGGTTATCAAGCCTTGATAGACAATACCCATTTATCTTGACGCTTGTACTATTCGTTGTGATGACCATAGTCTTGGCACTTGGATGGATTAAAAGACCTTCTATGGCAACAAGTGACCAGCCGCTAGATAAATAGCATACCAATCTTTTCGATCCAATCTGATGTCGGTAGCTTTCACACAATCTGTGAGGCGGCCGACATTTGTTGTCCCTGTGACAGGCATAATGTTAGCCGGATGACGTAGAATCCATGCAAGGGCGATGGTTGTTGCAGAGACATTATATTTGTCAGCTATTTCATCCAGTTTCGCATTAAGTTCTGGGAATTTATCATTTCCGATAAAAGTACCCTCGAAAAAGCCATATTGGAAAGGGGACCATGCCTGAACGGTAATGTCGTTAAGGCGACAGAAGTTAAGTACGTTATTATCACGGTCACACGCAAGGTCACTTTCGGTATTCATGTTCATCGTGTGGGTGATAAGACTAGCATTGGTAATACTAAGTTGCAACTGGTTAGTCACGATTGGTTGTTTTAAGTATTTTTTAAGTAATGAAATAGTCAATGGGTCGTGATTGGATACGCCAAAATTGCGAACCTTTCCGCTTGCCTCTAGTTTGTCAAAAGCGGCAGCTACTTCAAAGGGCTCCATCAAGGCATCGGGGCGGTGTAATAGAAACACATCAAGATAGCCAGTTTGCAATCTTTTTAAAGCTGCATCTACCGAATCGATGATATATTGCTCTGATTGGTTATACATCGTAGCGCGAATGATTCCACACTTAGATTGAATAAACATTTTCTCGCGGATAGCAGGATTCATGCCAGCAGCTTTGGCAAATACTTCTTCGCACTCACCATCGCCGTAGATGTCAGCGTGATCAAAAAAGTTGGCGCCCAAATCAAGTGCAGTTTTTACAAAAGTTTCAGCAGCGGAGGCATCCAGTCCATTAATTCTCATGCAACCAACAGCTAAAGCAGGGACTTCCAAATTACTCATTCCTAATTTTAATTTTTTCATTTCTATAAACCCTTTCTGTTAAAATGTGCAAAATATAATGTCGTTTTCAATATTTAGTGTACTCGCGGAGATGCCGCTACGTCAAGTTTTCAAACAAAAAATTATCACGGTATTTTGATAAGAAATTGGCGTAAAATCATTTGGTAAAATATGGAAGAGGAATATTATGTAAATTTAGCAAAAATCTAATTGTATCTTGAGGCAAAAAGATGTATGATTGAAAGTGATTATGAATTAATATAACCGATGGGATAAAATATATATGGATGGCAAAGATAGACAAGCAAGAATTGAACGAATGAAGCGCGAAAAGCAACGTCAAGAGCGGATGCGTCAGCGTAGAAAAGTTAGGATTAAACAGGGTCTAGCTGTGGCTGTTGTCGTGGGACTTTTTCTATTACTAATATCAGGGATTTGGGCATTAGCAAAGCCACTTGTACAAAGGCAGCAAGAGGATAAGGCACGTATTGAAGCGCAAGGGGATATCGAAAGCGAAGAGAACTCTGGCGCAACGAACCCTAACGATGAGCCAGAAGCAGACGAATCACCAGCGGAGCAAAGGCCAGCAGTAACACCTGACCCAGCGATGCCAGAGACGAGGGGAGCCGAAGAGTTTGTAGCTAACAACGACGGACCAGCGGCACAAAAGCCAATCGAAGATATGGCGACGGTCAAACACGCTGTGCCAGGGTGGCAAGTTGACGATGCAGGTTGGTGGTATGCGAATGCAGATAACACATACTACGAAAATGGCTGGGCGACACTAAACGGTCAAAAATATTTCTTTAACCAAAGTGGATATATGCAAACTGGATGGGCGCCGATTGGTGGTAAAGGATGCTTCTTCGATAAAGAAGGGCAGTACCAACCAGATAAAGAACGTAAAATGGTAGCATTGACTTTTGACGATGGGCCGGGCAAATATACAGAGCGACTTTTGGATATCCTAGATGAGAACAATGCCAAAGCAACCTTCTTTATGTTGGGTCAATGCATTGGAGAAGAGCATGGGTATTTGGTTGACAGGATGAAGCAAGATGGGCATGAACTTGGCAACCATACATATACACATACAGATTTGACGACGCTAAGTGAATCAGAGATGCAGGAAGAATTTGACAGAACTGATGAGAAGATTAGTGAAGTGGCGGGTGGCTCAATAGCTACAGTGGCAAGAACACCTTATGGAGCACAAGACGAGGTGGTTCTAAGGAACATCGGCAAGCCAGCTATCTACTGGGACATAGACACTAGAGACTGGCAAACAAAAGATGTTGAGAAGAATGTCGAGTCAGCGATGACGGCAAAAGAAGGTAGTATAATTCTAATGCATGACATCCATGAAACCACGGTGCAGGCATGTGAACAGATTATTCCGAAATTGATTGAACAGGGATACGAATTGGTAACAGTCACCGAACTTGCAAGAGCGCACGGAGTGGAGATGAAAAGTGGTGTTACGTATTATGCGTTTACCGAAGAACACCTGCAGAAGATTCAAGAGGAAGAAGCAGCAAGAACAACTGATTCCCAAGATGAGAGTCAAGAAGCAGATAACGTGGAAGAACAAAATTAGAGCGACAAATTGATAAAATAAAATACCCCTTGTGAAGGGGTATTTTTTATGTATTAGGAAACTATTTATTACTTGCCTCGTTTTCTCATTCTAGCATCTAAAGTCTTTTTCCTGATTCGAAGTGATTTGGGTGTAACTTCCAAAAGCTCGTCATTATCGATAAATTCTAATGCTTCTTCAAGGCTTAGGACTTTCGGTGGAGTCAGACGCAACGCTTCGTCGGCCGAAGAAGAACGAGTATTAGTTAGATGCTTAGTTTTGCAAACATTAAACTCAACGTCCTCAGCTTTGCCGCATTCACCGATTACCATTCCGGCGTAAACTTTCGCACCTGCGCCGATGAAGAGAGTTCCTCTATCTTGAGCAGTAAAAAGGCTATAGGGTACGGACACACCATCCTCAAAAGCGATTATCGAACCTTGCTTGCGATACTGCATATCACCTTTGTACAAGTCATAACCATCAAAGATAGTGTTCATAATTCCCGTTCCACGTGTTGCTGTCATAAATTCACCACGGTAGCCAATTAAACCACGTGAGGGAATAGAAAATTCTAATCTAGTTGAACCATCACTGGCTAAACTCATACCTTGCAGATTTCCTTTTCGTTCACTTAGTTTTTGAATTACGGCACCAGAGAATTCCTCAGGAACATCAATGTAAGCTACTTCCATAGGCTCCATTTTCTCGCCTCGTTCATTTTTCTTATACAAAACTTCAGCTTTGCTAACAGCGAATTCAAATCCCTCACGGCGCATATTCTCAATCAAAACTGACAGGTGTAACTCGCCACGACCCGATACCTTAAAGCAATCCGGCGAAGCCGTATCTTCAACCCGTAAACTAACATCAGTATTAAGCTCATGCATCAGGCGTTCACGAATATGTCTTGAGGTTACGTATTTTCCTTCTTGCCCAGCAAGAGGACTGTCATTTACTATGAACTGCATCGCGATAGTTGGCTCGGATATCTTTTGGAAAGGAATTGTCTGAGGGTCATCTAAGTCACACAAAGTATCGCCGATGTGAATATCAGGAATTCCCGAAATAGCAACAATCGAGCCAATAGTAGCACTTTCGACTTCGACTTTCGTAAGACCGTCGAACTCATATAGTTTGCTAACTTTAACTTTCTTTTTCTTGTCGAGGTCATGGTCATTGGCGAGCATAACTTCTTGATTGATACGGATTGAGCCATTTTCTATTTTACCAACACCGATGCGGCCAACATATTCGTTATAATCGATAGTGCTGATGAGCATCTGCGTGCCAGCATCAGGGTCGCCTTCTGGGGCAGGAATGTATTTTAAGATAGTTTCAAAAAGCGGCTCCATATCTTCAGGAGATTGGTTTAAGTCAAGTACGGCATGTCCTGCTTTTGCCGAAGCAAAAAGAAATGGACAATCAAGTTGGTCATCTGAAGCCTCAAGGTCCATTAGTAGTTCTAGCACCTCGTCAATAACCTCATCAGGGCGAGCTTCAGGTCTATCGATTTTGTTGATGCAAACGATAACGTGAAGGTTAAGGTCTAGCGCTTTCCTAAGGACAAATTTAGTCTGTGGCATCGCACCCTCAAAGGCGTCAACAACTAGGATAACACCATCAACCATTTTAAGGACACGTTCAACTTCGCCTCCAAAATCAGCATGTCCAGGAGTATCGATAATATTTATTTTCGTACCTTTATAATCTATAGCAGTATTTTTAGATAAAATGGTGATTCCTCGCTCACGTTCAATATCGTTAGAGTCCATGACTCTTTCAGCGACTTCTTGATTCTCTCTAAAAACGCCACTTTGCTTTAATAGCTCATCCACGAGCGTCGTCTTGCCATGGTCAACATGAGCGATGATAGCGACGTTGCGAATATCTTCTCTTTTGGTTCTCATTAGTTCCCCTTTGAAATTTAGGTATTTACATTAACTATACAAGTCTATCACAATCTGCACATATTACAAGAAGTTTTGCTAATCAAATTAAGAAAATATTAAGGTTTATCCATTAAAAATATCAAGATTTACCCTTTATAGTAGCTATAGAAACACAGATAGTGCGCTGGTAGAAAAATATCAAATGAGTTATAATTGAGGGAGTGAGGTGATTGAAAATGATTAAAGTATTAGTATGTGATGACGACAAAGAAATAGTTGATGCGATTGAAATATATCTTTCCCAGGAAGGATATCAAGTTCTAAAAGCATATAATGGAATAGAAGCAGTAGAGGTCTTAAAAAGAGAGGAAGTACAGCTCCTCATTATTGATATCATGATGCCAAAGTTGGATGGTCTAAGGGCGACACTCAAGATAAGAGAAGACAACAGTTTACCAATTATCATCCTATCTGCGAAGTCAGAAGATGCTGATAAGATATTAGGATTAAGTGTTGGGGCCGACGATTACATAACGAAGCCATTTAATCCGCTTGAATTAGTTGCACGAGCAAAATCACAAATTCGTCGATATATGGAATTGGGGAATATTACTAAGAAAACCGACGATAGTGTGTACAGTTCGGGAGAACTAGTAATCAACGATTCATGGAAGCAGGTGACTGTTGACGGAGAATTGGTTAAGCTTACGCCAATCGAATACAAGATTTTACTGTTTTTGGTAAAAAATAGAGGGCAGGTATTCTCGATTGAGCAGATATACGAAAACATTTGGCAAGAGGATGCTATCGGTGTTGATAACACGGTGGCAGTACATATTCGCCATATTCGTGAAAAAATAGAGATAAACCCAAAAGAACCAAGATATCTAAAAGTAGTATGGGGAGTTGGCTATAAAATAGCACTTCCTGCAAAAGCAAACGAAGTGTCGCTTGATTTATGATGAAGGGGCATATGGAGGATATATATTGTGGAAAAAGCAAAGGAAAATAAATTTTATTTATTTAGAAATAGGACGATAATTCGTAGCGTACTGGCAATATTTACAGTGGCGATGATAGTTTTTGGAAGTCTGGCAGCGTGCGTGTTAGCAATGGTTGGACCAGAGGAAATAAATAGCAAAGCGAAAGCTGAAGATACGAAGCGCTACCAAGAGTCGGTAGATATAGAAGTGCAAATGCTACAAGGCAGTTTGGATTCGCGAAGAGCATTGGAGACCAATGGTGAAATCGATATGAACAAGACTATCGATATCATGCAACCACACGAGGCTGACAAAGAAAAGCAAAATAGCAACACTACATTTACGCTTGAAGCGATAACCCAGATGAATAGGGAAGGCGTCTTTAATGAAATTGAAATAATGAGAAGTGCTTTGGCAGATGAAGCAATGGGATATTATGTTGGACAAAGTGATTACGAGGAAGCTTTCGCGCAAGGGCGGGGATACAAGCAGCAAGAGGCAATTATAGTTGATAGAATGAAGATATTGCCATTGCAAACGCCGATTTCGGGCAAACCATTAATGGAATACGTGCAGAATAACAAAGATAGTGTTAGTGTCTTTGGCGTATGCACCGCCTTTGAGGGAATGCGCAGAATGCTGGAAGAGTACGATGAATTTGCCGAACAATCATCACCAGCGGGAACTAATCTTCGCTATTTTGTTAAGGACAATGCCAACAACCAAATAGTTACTAACGGCGGGTGGAAAAGCATTGAAGAGGCCGAAAAAGTTGCCAAGGAGTGGGGAACTATAATTAGATATAAGAGAAATCATGACGGCTGTGAAATCTCAAAGGAGTCTAGTGCAGGCTTTGAAATGACGAAGCAAAGACTAAAGCGACAAGTTTTGATAAGTGGAGATGAAGAAGTTCTAATTACAGTTGACAAGAGCTACCCAGTCACAAGTAGAATGTCGCAGTTTAGCTATGTGTACAATAACTTAAAACCATACTTCGAGGTATTTATTGTAGGGGCGATAATTTCACTACTTGTAGTAATAGCAAGCTTTATATCAGCAACGTTCACGACGGGACAGAGCAAGAAAAAAGGCGAGGTGCATCTAAATATCTTTGATAAAATTCCAACAGAGATTGCAGCAACTCTAGTTGTAGCAACGGGAGGAACCGGATTAGCAATCGTGCTTGGCTTCCATGACAATATTTCATGGACGTATAGCAGTATTGTTGTTGATGTCATCTATTGGATTGTAATGTTAGTGATAGGCGTGTTGATGGCAACATGGGGTTATCTAAGTCTAGTGAGACGAATCAAGGCAAAAGACTTGTGGAAAAATAGTCTGTGCCGTAGGATTTGCGATATAGTTAAGAAGATATATGGAAGCGGCAAGATGTCGGCGCGTTTGATTGTGACTTTTGTGCTGTTTGCGCTTGCGCATATTTTCTTCATCTACGCAATGCAATCTTTAGGAGTAATCATNATGATTATTGCTGACACAGCGATACTACTGTATTTGCTAAAGGAAGCACGCGAGAGGCAANTAGTTAAAGACGGACTTGATACCATTGCGAAAGGGAACTTAAACTANAAAATAGANGAAACGAATCTACAACAAGANAACAAAGAGATGGCTTGTGCTGCCAACAAAATCGGCGATGGATTGCAAAAGGCGGTAGCAAAAAGCATGAAAAACGAGCGNATGCGTTCAGAACTTATCACCAACGTGTCGCACGATATTAAGACNCCACTGACGTCAATCATCAACTATGTAGATTTNTTAAAGCGTGAAAATATTCANGACCAAAAGATTAAGGGATACATAGACATCCTTGATAGCAAATCACAAAGATTGAAGCACTTAACCGAAGACTTGGTGGAAGCTAGCAAGGTAAATAGCGGCAACATAGAATTGCATATGAACAAACTCAACTTGCAGGAGCTATTGACGCAAGCGGAAGGAGAGTTTACAGAAAAGCTAGAAGCAAGACAGTTACAACTAGTTTCAACAGGGGCAAAAGAACCAGTGATAGTCGAAGCTGATGGTCGCCAGATGTGGCGTATATTTGAAAACTTATTGAATAATATTGCAAAGTATTCATTAGAAGGAACTAGAGTATATATTGACCTAGTGACAAATGACGAAAAGGCGGTGTTGAATTTTAAAAATGTGTCGCAAGAATCATTGAATATTAATGCCGATGAGCTGACAGAGAGGTTCGTTCGTGGAGATATCAGTAGAACTACCGAAGGAAGCGGATTAGGACTTTCGATTGCAAAAAGCTTGACGGAAGTACAAGGTGGCAAATTCGATATTTACCTAGATGGAGATTTGTTTAAGGTTACATTGACATTTGAGCTAACGGGAGAATAAAAGGCCTCTTTTATTGAATTGCTATATGGGGTAGCATCTGATATAATTTAACAAATAATTCTTTAATTGTTAAGGAGGCGCATATGGAGACAAGATCAATGAAAATCCAGTCGAAAGCGAATAAGAGCATTACGATGGATGTTATCCCAGGGCATTTTGCTACAAACCATTCTCACGTCAACTACTACGTTGATTTGAGCAGTATCAAAACTCGCCATAAGATGGCAAAAGAAGTTGCGGATTTACTTTGTAGTAAGTATTTTGATACAACTGCGATTGATACTATTATCTGTCTTGAAGGAACGGAGATGATTGGAGCATTTCTTGCCAACGCTCTTTCGCAAGGCGGACATGTAAAGATGAATAGTGGTAAAGATATCAACGTTATCACACCAGAGCAAAACTCCAATAATCAGATGATTTTTAGAGACAATACACAGAAGATTATCTACGACAAGAATGTTTTACTATTGATGGCGTCAGCCTCTACAGGTAAGACAATAGACCGCTCTGTTGAATGTATCGAATACTATAGTGGTGTATTAGTCGGTATTGCGGCAATCTTCAGTGCGACGCGAGAAGTTAAAGAACTTCCAGTTAATGCGATATTTACTGAAAAGGATATCCACAACTACAAAACATTTAAACCAGGAGAGTGCGAGAACTGTACTAAAGGTCGCAAGCTAGAAGCGATTATTAACAGTTATGGTTATTCGAAAATATAAAACCACATAGTTTAAAAGTGAAGGGAACCAGTTAAAGACGGGTTCCCTTCTTTTTATGCTCAATCAAAACGCTTGATACCAAGAGCTTAAAGGTGCTATAATGTAAAGGATTTTCAGACGGAAAAACAGGAGGGATTTTATGATTAAATTATACGAACATGGAGCATATCTTATAAACGGGACGGAGTTGATTGAAGACAATAACGAGAGTGCGGCGGTCCTAAGGGGTAAGCTAGGCGACAGTGTTCCGACGAAAGAAGAGGCAGCGAAGGGTACAATAGCATATGATATTTTGAAAAATCATAACACCTCTGATAATATGGAAAAACTGCAAATCAAATTCGACAAACTGACGTCACATGACATCACTTTTGTCGGGATTATTCAGACAGCACGGGCATCGGGGCTTGAAAAGTTTCCAGTACCCTATGTACTAACTAATTGCCACAACTCGCTTTGTGCAGTTGGCGGAACGATTAATGAAGATGACCACATGTACGGACTTAGTTGTGCCAAACATTACGGTGGCGTATACGTACCACCGCACCAAGCAGTTATTCACCAATTTGCCCGTGAAATGATGGCAGGTGGCGGCAAGATGATTCTCGGCTCGGACAGTCACACTCGCTATGGCGCACTTGGTACTATGGCGATGGGAGAAGGCGGACCAGAGTTAGTTAAGCAGTTATTAAGCCAAACTTATGATATCAACAGACCAGAAGTAGTTGGGGTCTACATGACAGGAAAACCAGTGCCAGGGGTAGGACCACAAGACGTGGCATTAGCGATTATTGGAGCGGTTTTTGATAATGGTTATGTCAAGAATAAAGTAATGGAATTCGTTGGTCCTGGAGTTGCTAATTTAAGCGCGGATTTTAGAATCGGCGTTGATGTTATGACGACGGAGACAACTTGTCTATCTTCGATTTGGGAGACTGATGAGCAAATCAAAGAATTTTATACCATCCACGGACGGGGTGAAGAGTACAAAGAGCTAAAGCCAAAAGCTGCCGCTTATTACGAGGGAATGATTTGCGTGGAATTAGACAAAATCAAGCCAATGATTGCGATGCCTTTCCACCCAAGTAATACATACACGATTGAAGAACTCAATGCTAACCTTTTAGACATTCTTGAAGATGTTGAAAAGAAAGCCTTGGTAAGCCTTGATGGAAAAGTTGATTTCTCGTTAAGGGATAAAGTGCAAAATGGTAAATTGTATGTTGAACAAGGAATCATCGCCGGCTGCGCTGGAGGTGGCTTTGAAAATATTTGCGATGCTGCGGATATTATGAAGGGTAAAAGCATCGGCGCCGATGAATTTACTTTAAGCGTCTATCCAGCCAGCACGCCTATTTATATGGAGTTAGCGAAGAATGGCAAATTGACAGATTTGATGGCGACAGGAGCGATAGTTAAAACGGCCTTTTGTGGACCATGTTTTGGCGCTGGCGATACACCAGCTAACAACGCGTTTAGTATTCGCCATTCAACAAGGAACTTCCCGAATCGCGAGGGTTCTAAGCTACAAGATGGGCAGATTTCATCAGTAGCATTAATGGATGCACGTTCGATTGCGGCAACAGCAGCTAACAAAGGGTTCTTAACCCCAGCAACAGAATATGCGGGTGAATATAGCCGACCAACTTATCATTTCGATAGTGAGATATATAACAATCGCGTTTTTGACAGTAAAGGAGTTGCTGATCCAAAAGCAGAAGTGAAATTCGGACCTAATATCAAAGACTGGCCGAAGATGGAAGCATTAACGGACAACCTGATTCTGAAAGTAGTATCAGAAATACACGACCCAGTTACGACGACAGATGAACTTATTCCTTCAGGAGAGACTTCATCATATCGCTCGAACCCACTGGGATTAGCAGAATTTACATTATCACGCAAAGACCCAGCATACGTTGGTTTGGCGAAGGAGGTACAAAAAGCCGAAACAGCCAGAGTAGGAGGCGAAAGCCCGTGGGAAGAATTACCTGAACTTGAAGTGATCAGAGAAAAAGTGATGTCAGTATGTCCAACTATGAATAGTGAAAACACAGGTATTGGTAGTACCATCTTTGCTGTGAAACCAGGAGATGGTTCAGCACGTGAGCAAGCGGCATCTTGCCAAAAGGTTCTTGGCGGATGGGCAAATATTGCCAACGAATATGCTACTAAGAGATATCGTTCAAATCTAATCAACTGGGGAATGTTACCATTTCTAATCGCGGCAGGGGAGTTACCATTTAAAAATGGCGATTACTTATTTGTTCCTGATATCAAAAAGGCGGTGGCAGAGAAAAGTGACACCATTAAAGCATATGCTATGGGAGATGAGATAAAAGAATTTACGATGTCACTTGGCGAATTGACAGATGATGAGCGAGAGATTATCTTAAAAGGATGTTTAATCAATTACAATAAAAAATAGTAGCGACGTTAGAAAAAGCAAAGGGTAGTCCGAAATCAATTAGGACTGCTCTTTTTTATGCTCTTAAAAAATAGTTCCGAAAAGTACAAAATAATATATACAAAAGAGGAGTTTTGTGCAAGACTAAAAGGAACAGATAAAATATATTAAAGATAAAGCACCTCTAACAAAGGTGCAAAAGGAAGCAAAATGAAGAATTGGGAAAAGCTGATTTCAAAAATAATAGCAGACGATGCATTGACAATTAATATCAATACGGCAAGGATGATGAGGTTTCATGAAGGATTTCAGTTCAAAAGCCACAAGCATCGCGAGCATGAAGTTATTTATGTCAATAGTGGTTGCTGCACGTTAGACATTGAAGGAACACTGGTATCGCTAAAAAAGGATGATGCTATCGTCATCAACCCTGGCCATTCGCACAATTTTATGGTAGATATGCGCAAGGGCTGCCGAATAACTCAAGTGGAATTCCAGGTGGAAGGTATTAGTGAAGAGGAATTGAAACTATCATTTTTCGAAAGAGATGCAGCATATTACACAATTAATGATGCCGTGGAACTTTGTCGAATTATGGAAAGCATTTGCCAATATAATTACCAGTGTGAAAAGGACACCATATATTATCCGCTGATAAGGTATGCCTTTGCCCAATTAATTTTACTTTGTAGCTTCTATAGAGAGCAAAGAAAAAATGTCACTAATTATCATGACGATAAGGTGGATGGTGTAATTAGCTATATCGAAAGTCACTATACAGACAACTTGGACATGGAAGAAGTGGCGCTAAAGTATCGGGTTAGTTCACGATATATCCGTCGGGAAATGATGAAGCGAAAAGGACTTAGCTGCTCAGAATATATCACGATGTTGCGCGTTGCCAGAGCCAAACGATTGTTGCGTGATACAAAGTATTCAATCACAGAAGTAGCATTGCAGTCAGGCTTTTCAAGTGCCCAATACTTTTGCCGAATATTTTCAAAGAGCGCGGGAATGACACCTACTAATTTTCGTTATTTGAGTAGAAAAGGAGAATGAGAGATGAACAAAAGAGAGAATTTGTTAAGAGCACTTAGGAGAGACAATCCAGAGTATGTACCAGTGGAGATGGAGTTGTGCCCATCACTTTTAGATGCCTTTGAGGAAAAGTATGGCACTAGAGATTTTAGAAGTTACTATGATTTTGCATTTCGTTATATCGAACCAAAGTCAACCAAGATAACTAATGATTACAGCAAATATTATCAAGACGTTGAAGGTGATATAGAGCCACTTAGTTGGAATGCTGAATGGGGAATCATGGGTCGCGGCGGTAGCTTAGAACATTTTCAAGAAATGCTACATCCAATGCAAAACTTTACTGACGTACAGGAAATTGAAGATTATCCATGGCCAGATATGAACGCCGACTATCGCTGGGAAGGCATCAAAGAAGAAAATGATGCGTTGATTGCCAACGGTTATGCAACGATTGCTTTCATGCAGATGACCATCTTCGAACTTGCTTGGTATCTACGTGGGATGGAAGACATGATGGCAGACTTTTATAGTGACCCAGAGTTCAACGAGGCGCTATTAGACAAGATAACAGACATTAGAGTTGAAATGGCAAAGAATTTCGCAACAGCGGGCGTAGATATCTTGATGCTTGGTGATGATGTTTCGACACAGCTAGATATGATGATGAGCCCAGAGTTGTATCGCGAATTTCTAAAGCCACGAATGAAAAGAGTAATTGATGCAGCTAGAGAAATCAAGCCAGACATCTTAATCTTTTATCACGGCGATGGGAACCTCAAAAGAATCATTCCGGATTTGATTGAGATTGGGGTGGACGTATTGAACCCAGTGCAACCAGAGTGCGTGAATCCGCTTGAATTAAAGAAAGAGTTTGGCGACAAACTATCTTTTTGGGGATGTATCGGAACACAAACGACGATGCCATTTGGCACAGAGCAAGAGGTATATGAATTGTGCAAAGAACTAATCGAAACGATGGGCAAAGGCGGCGGATTGGTACTTGCGCCAACGCATGTTCTAGAACCAGAAGTGCCATATGAAAATGTAGAAGCATTTTTAAAAGCGGCCAAAGATTTCGGTAAGTATTAAAGAGTTCAATATTAGTGAAAGAATTATGAGAAGATAGCTCAATTAATCTTTGGGCTATCTTTTTCTTAGAAACTTGAAATCGCCCTCTTTTTCCTCAAACGATAAGAATTGAATAAATAGTTGACCATTGCGGTGTTTTTATTCATAATGCACAACAGATAAATNCACAAAGAGGAGAAAAAAGCATTTTCAACAAAGCAAAGAGCAATTTTTAGTAATGAAAATGTCAATGAGACAATTTATAATAATGGGTAAGTTTTGTTTTGAGCGTTATTTTAAGTGATAGAGTAGGAGGGAAAACACATGGGGAATGTGTTGGAATTCAGGGGGATATCGAAGTATTTTCCTGGAGTAAAGGCATTAGATGACATTAGCTTTAAGGCTTATGGCGGAGAGGTGTTGGCGTTTCTTGGCGAAAACGGTGCAGGGAAATCAACACTACTAAAAGTCTTGAATGGTGATTATCAGCCGAATAAAGGTGAATATCTTTTAAACGAAGTGAAAAAAGACTTCAAATCACCACATGAGGCTATTGCAGAAGGAATCAGTGTTATCTATCAAGAACGGCAGATTTTGATGGAACTGTCCGTTGCAGAAAANATATATCTGGGACGAATGCCAGCAAATAAGCTAGGTGTCATTAATACAGCGCAAGCTAATAGAATGGCACAAGATATTATTGAGGACTTTGGATTACCAATTAAAGCGTCTACGAAAGTAAAGGATTTAAGCATTGCATACCAGCAGATGGTAGAGATTATGAAGGCGTATAGTAGAGATAACTTAAAAGTTATTTGTTTTGATGAACCAACAGCTAGTCTGAGTGATGCTGAGATAGAAAGTCTTTTCCAAGTAATTGAAAAATTAAAAAACGAAGGAAAGATTGTGATTTACGTATCGCATAGAATGAATGAAATACAGCAGATGACAGACAAGGTATGTATTTTCAAAGACGGAAAATATGTTGACACTGTTGTCACAAAGGACACCGAAGAAAAAGAGATGATCATGAAAATGGTCGGACGAGATTTGGGAGATGTCTTTAACGAACTAGAGCGAGACAAGAAGATAGGAAAGGTTTTATTAGAAGCAAAAGATATCACTTCTGATTATGTACTAGCCAATTCGTTTACCCTAAGAGAAGGTGAGATATTAGGATTTTCGGGACTTGTAGGAGCAGGGCGTACTGAACTTATGAGGGCAATCATCGGTGCGGACAAGATGAAAAGCGGCGAAGTAATCCTTGAAGGGAAGAACATTGTCAATCGTTCTCCTTATGACGCGATGAAAAACGGTATTGTTATGGTACCAGAAGATAGAAAATTGCAAGGTATTCTAGCGAACTTAGATGTGAGCGATAACATTAACATCTCTTTGTTAGACCAGAATTCTAACAAATTAGGCATCGTTGAATCGAAAAAGGAAGAAGGCGAAGCAAACAAAGGTATTGACGCATTTAAGATTAAAACGCCATCAAGATTCAAGAAGATTATTGAGTTATCTGGTGGTAATCAGCAAAAATGTATTGTGGCAAGATGGTTGGCGACAAATCCTAAGGTATTAATTCTTGATGAACCAACAAAGGGAATTGATGTAGGAGCAAAATCAGAATTCTACAATATGATTTGTGAGTTCGCGAAAGCAGGATTGGGTGTAATTTTGATTTCTTCGGAAATGCCAGAGGTAATTGGATTATCCGATCGTATTATTGTAATGAAAGGACGTCGCAAGAGTGGTGAAGTGAAAAGAGAAGAAGCCACAGAAAGCAGACTTTTAAGATTAGGAATGATAGGGGAGGATACAGAAAATGGAAAATAAGAGGAAAAATATCTTACATATGATTGGTGGAGACAAGTTGGTATTATTAGGAGCACTTATCTTTGTGTTTATACTATTTAATACATTAAACTCCAATTTCTTCACGTTGACTAGTATTATCAACATAATGGTAGCAGCATCTTTAGTAGGACTGATAGCAGTAGGGCATACTTACCTAATTATCGCGGGGCAAAACGACCTGTCATCTGGTTCTTTAGCGGCACTTGCGGGAGTTTCGGCAGCGTTGTTAGTTAAAAGTGGAGTTCCTTTTGTAGCAACAATCCTTATCACCATCATTATTTCGATGTTAGTGGGCGGATTTAATGCTTGGATGGTCAACAAAATTAAATTAGAAGCATTTATTGCGACACTAGTAACGCAGTCTGTTGTTAGAGGGTTTGCATATATTATATGTGACGGAAAACCAATCTCGATTAGTGAGCCAGGATTCTTGGCGTTAGGAAAGGTGCGTTTTCTTGACATACCACTTGCGGTATGGGTTACGGTAGCGTTCATTGCTGTCTTTGGGTTTATTTTAAAAAGAACAAAATTTGGTAGAAGTGTATACGCAATCGGCGGCAACGAGGATGCAGCACGTTTGGCAGGATTGAACCCACAAAAAATCAAGACGGTTTGTTATGTAATGATGGGAGCGTTTTGTGGTATCGGAGGTATCATATTTGCTGGACGAATGAACTCAGGACAACCAACAGCTGGAGTCAACCTAGAGTTCGACTCGATTACAGCGGTAATTCTTGGCGGAGTATCTTTTACAGGTGGTGTTGGTTCTATGGGTGGAACGGTTCTTGGAATTATCTTAATCCAAGCGTTTAACATGGGACTTATTATGGTAAATATACCATCGTTCTGGCAATATGTAGCACGAGGTGGGTTGTTACTATTCGCCCTAACTTCTGACTACATCCGTAAGGAAAACCGTGAAAAAGCAATTCTTGCAGACAGCATGAAGAATCTATAATCAAGATCAATTTGCACATAAGTGCGTTGATGATAAATTAAGAAAAATCCTAGGAGGAAAAGGAAATGAAAAAGAGAGTAATTTCAGTATTGCTAGCAGCAGTTATGGTAACAGGACTGCTAACAGGATGTGGGGGGGCGCAAAAGAAAGAAGCTGAAGCGCCAGCAGAAACAGAAGCAGAAGCACCAGCAGAAGAAGCAGAAGCACCAGCGGAAGCTGAAGCAGAAGCACCAGCAGCAGACGGAGACCTTGTAGTATATGGTATCTACAAAGCTGGAGACCAAACATGGTTTATCGATGAAGGTGATGCAGCTAAAGCAGCAGTAGAAGCAGCAGGCGGACAATTCATCTATGTAGATGCTAAGATGAACCCAGAAGAATACCTAAAAGCAATCGACAATGCAATCGCAAATAATGCATCAGGTATCGTAACTTGTATTCCAGACCAAACAATGTCACAAGCAGTTGTAGACAAAGTAGCAGAAGCTGGAATCCCAATCGTTGCAGCAGATGATGCACTTCAAGATGACGCTGGCGAAAAAATCGCACCATGGGTAGGAATCGATGGATTTGTAATCGGTGAAGCAAATGGCGCATGGGTTGCTGACTACGCAAAAGAAAACAATCTTCTTGATGATCCAGAAGTTGGTCTATTACTTATGACAATGGATACAGTTTCTAGTTGTGTTCCTCGTATTGAAGGAATCCTTTCTAAATTCGGCGAAGAAGCACCAGACTTTGATCAAAGCAAAATCTTCAGAGCTGATTATGATGGAACAACTGACCAAGGTAACACTGCAGCAGCAGCAGTTATCACAGGAAATCCAAACATCAAAAAATGGCTTGTAACAGGCGCTAACGAAGAAGGAACAATCGGTGCTTTAAGAGCATTAGAAAGTGCTGGACTTGACGCAGACGCTTGTGTAGTAGGACTTGGTGGTTACATGGCAAAAGACGAGTGGAATGACAAAGGTGCAGACGGAACTGCTATGAAAGCAGCAGCATACTTCGCATCTGAATCAGTTGGTGGAGATTCTATCAAAGTACTACTTGACTTAATCGCTGGAAATGACGTACCACAAGAAACAGCAGTTGATGCAGTTGTGGTAACACCAGAAAACTACAAAGAAGTTATGGGACGTTTCGCAGAATAATTTCTTAAATATTAGAATTAAATTAAAAGACGCCTTGTGAGTATTTACTCACAAGGCGTTTTAGCATATCTCAGTAAAGGTTTTTATTCTTTAATAGCATCAGCGAAACGATATTGACTAGGAGTGACATTCTCCCGCCGTTTAAAAGTGAAGCAAAAGTTACTTTCACTTGTAAAGCCAGAACTAAAGGCCACTTTTTTGATTGGGAAAGTAGTTGTTTTAAGCAAAAACTTCGCGAAGTTCAACCTAGTTGCAATGATATATTGATGTGGTGTTACGCCGGTTTCTTTCAAAAATATCCGCGAAAAGTAAAAAGGGCTAAGAGCAGCTTTCTCGGCAAGAGTAGCCAAAGGAATTTGCTCGTGAAAATGCTCATTAATGTAAGTTATGGAGGCTTCCAAATTCTTAGAAGTTGAGGAGGAAGAATAAGGGCTTCCTTCTGACAACAAAAATTCAGTTAGTATCTGTGTGATGTAGTTAGAAATAGAAGCTTCTTTTATTGGCTCACTGTCCTTGAATTTGTTATATATTTTTGAAAGAGTATGTTTAACTACTTGAACATTGCGTGGAACAACAACATTGCCAAAACTGCCGGATATATGTTCGTAGTATTTCTGAGCAAGTGGACCATCAAAGTGTAGCCAAAGTGCTTCGCAACCCTCTAGACAGTTGTATTCGTGTGAACTGTAGCAATTAATGAAGGCCAGCTGACCTTCTGATACGTCAAAGGTGACATTGTCTATAGTCAACGAGCAAGTGCCTTTTGTAATGAGCATAATTAAAAAACTATCATAATAGTCTCTTTTTAGATGATACCCTGCCATATAGTGGAAATATCCGGTGTAGAGTGGGTAAAAGAATAAATTTTTGGCAGTCTTACTTGGTGTATACGCATAATAATCAGATTTGCTAGCGATATTATTTTCGTAAGAACGCATAAGGGTTCCCTCCCTTGGTGTGTCTTTCAGTAGATTATACTAGATAGATGAAATATAATCAATGAGAAGATGAAAGCAATTTATCGATATTGATTAACAATTTCAAGCAATGAAACACCTGAAAATATGGTATATAATTTAAAAAAGGATAATTGTGGATACGCAAAATATCAATATTAGCAAGGAGGAAATACTATGAATTCAAGAGAACGCCTAATCGCAACACTAAACCATCAACAGCCGGATAAAACAGTACTCGATTTGGGGGCGACTGGACAAACGGGGATTAATGCCAGTACCTTATATAAGCTAAGAGAAGCACTGGGGCTGCCTGAACGTAGAATCAAAATTATTGAACCAGGTCAGATGCTAGGTGAGGTAGATGATGATGTACTAAAAGCCCTTGGTTGTGATGTGGTTGGCTTGTGGAACACAGGCAATTTCTTCGGTTACAAGAACGAAAACTGGAAAGAGTGGACGATGGAAGACGGAACTCCAGTTTTGATGGGCGGGGATTTCGTTTATGATGAAGACGAACAAGGACGCAAATGGGTATATCCGCAAGGCGATAAAACGGCGGAATATTCAGGACTTATGCCAAAGGACGGTTCGTTCTTTGACGGTGCGCCAAGAGAAGCTTTTGATTGGGACTTGGATGAAGAGGATTTAACCCCACTTGAAGATTTTAAAGCGGACTTTTCAGTGGCAACAGACGAGGAAGCAAAATACTGGGAGAAAAAGTCATATGAGTTGCATGATAGCACAGACTACGGAGTTGTAGGACTCTTAGGTGGTGCAGGATTGGGAGATGCAGCGATGATTCCAGGACCATTTGTTAAGCATCCAAGGGGAATCCGCCGAGTTGATGATTGGTTGATGGCGCATGCTATGTATCCAGATTACATCAAAGAAGTATTTCGCTATCAGACAGATATAATGCTTAAAAATCTAGAGATTTATAAGCAAGCAGTAGGTGATAGAATTCAAGTGGTTTGGATTTCGGGAACGGACTTCGGTAATCAACGCGACTTGATGATGAGTAAGTCAACTTTCCAAGAATTATACAAACCATTCTACAAAGAAATCAATGATTACGTGCATCAAAATACAAGTTGGAAAACGTTCTATCATACTTGTGGTGCGGTTTATAATTTATTAGATGACTTTGCTGAGATGGGACTTGATTGTTTGAATCCGCTACAATTATCNGCAGAAGGTATGGANGCTAGTAATATTAAAGAAAAATACGGCGACAAATTCACTTTCTGGGGCGGNGGTGTTGACACTCAAAGAGTACTTCCTTTTGGAACGCCAGAAGAAGTTAGACANCAAGTTCGTGAAAGAAGTGAAATCCTAGGCAAAGGCATGGCGGATTTGTATTCAATACGATTCACAACGTTGTAGCCAATGTTCCGACAGATAATTTGCTTGCAATGTATAATGAAGTGAGAAAATAAATAGAAAAACACAGTAAAAGTATGAAAACTTACAACTAAGACAAGGTACTCCATTAGATGACTATTGGAGTACCTTGTTTTGACAAAAATAGAAGAGATTTTTTGGTGAAATTCTGCTATACTGTAAGAAAAAAAGAAAGTGGTAAAAAGCTAATGAAAATTACAGGACAAATATTAGTCTTGGTTTTATTGACGCTGATTAACGCGTTTTTCTCTGGAGCGGAGATGGCGGTAGTTTCGGTGAATAAAAATAGAATAAAGCGACTTGCGGAAGATGGAGATAAGCGAGCTGCTTTAATTCTAAAATTGTCGGAAGATTCGACAGGTTTTCTTTCGACTATTCAAGTAGCGATAACCTTTGCTGGATTCTTTTCAAGTGCGACAGCAGCAACAGGTATTTCAAAGGTGCTAGGAGAGCAGATGCGAGAATGGGGGTTGCCACAAAGTGATGTTATTTCGATGGTGGTAATAACGATTATTCTTTCATTTTTCACTTTAGTTTTGGGAGAGTTAGTGCCAAAGCGAATAGCNTTACAAAAAGCAGAGAAATTCAGCCTTGCGGCTGTTAGACCAGTTTATGCGGTTTCAAAAGTAATGAAACCATTTATCAAATTACTAAGTGCCTCAACGACAGGAGTGTTGCGACTACTAGGGATGCATAACGAGAATCAAGAAGAAGAGGTTTCAGAAGAAGAAATCCGAGCGATGCTACAGACTGGTCGCGAGGCGGGTGTCTTTAACGAAACCGAAGAAGAGATGATTACATCAATCTTTTTGTTTGATGATAAAAAAGCCAAAGAGGTTATGACTCAGCGGCAAGATATAACTGGCATTGATATTAGTGAGCCAGCAGAAAAGTGTATGGAGGAAGTGCTTAACAGTCGCCATACGAAGATCCCAGTTTATGATGGCGAAATTGATAAGATAGTCGGCATTTTGTCGATGAAGGATTATATGATTCATCTCCACGAGAGTAATTTGGGAGAGATTAACATTAGTGAATTGATGCAACCGCCAGTATTTGTGCCTGAGAGCAAACTAATAGACAAGCTATTTAAGGAGATGCAACGCGATAGAGTGCGGATGGTAGTAGTAGTAGACGAGTATGGCGGTGTCTCAGGAATCTTGACGATCGAAGATTTGATTGAGGAAATTGTCGGTGACTTGTATGAAGAGCATGAAGAAGTTGAAGAAGAATTTATGTATCTTGGCTCAGGACATTATCGAGTATCAGGAAAGATGCTACTTGCTGACTTGAAAGAAGAATTGCATATCAAGATTGAAAGTGAATGTGATACATTATCGGGATATCTAGTTGAAGTGCTAGAACATATTCCGCAAGAGGGCGAGTTGCCATTGACGGTTGAAGTTGAAGGCGTCCAATATACAGTTTTAAGCATTCAAGACCATGCGATAAGTTGGGTACGAGTTACCCAAGATAAGAGCGAATAAAAACAATGAGTAAAGGAGAGGCGAAGATGCAAAGAAACTACCCTAATTTATGTAAATCAATCAAGGTTGGAAATGTTACCTTTAGAAACAGAATTTTTGGAGCGCCCATGGGTGGGACGGATATTAGCGCTGAATGTGTTATTGGACCAAAGTCAGCCGCCTTTTACGAATTGAGAGCAAAGGGTGGAGCGGCAGCAGTTACGGCTAGCGAATGTGTAGTTCACCCTAAGACAGATGGCTCGCATATGTTTCATCTTGACTTACAAACTCCAGGTTCCTTAGCAGGATTTGCTTATACGGCTGATGCGATTAGCCGTCACGGTTCGATTGCTAGCATTGAGTTGTCTCATTCAGGACAGTATGCGGGAACTTATCTAGTAGACAAAGATAAAAAGCAAGGGCTTGCACAGTACGGACCAAGCGAGACAGTTCGCCCCGACGGGCTAAAAGTGAAAGAATTGCCTAAGGCAATGATTGACGAAATAGTGGCAGCTTATGGCGAGTGCGCTGGTTTGGCGAAACGAGCAGGGTTTCAGATGGTGATGGTTCACGGCGGACATGGTTGGTTAGTCAATCAGTTCTTGTCACCGTATTTTAATAAAAGAACGGACGAATACGGAGGAAGCCTAGAGAATCGTGTCCGCTTTGCTAAAGAAGTACTAATTAGTGTTAGAGAAGCCGTCGGCGAAGGATTTCCGATTGAATTTAGAATTAGTGGGTCAGAGCTGTTTGATGAAGGATATGATCTTGATGAAGGGATTAGAATCGCTCAGGCGATTGAAGATTATGTTGATATCATTCATGTGTCAGCGGGAACTTACCAGCGTGGTTTTGCAGATACGCATCCATCGATGTTCAAGGAACATGGTTGTAATGTTTATATGGCGGCAGAGATTAAGAAGCATGTCAAAAAGCCAGTGGCAACACTAGGGGGATTGAACGACCCAGCGATGATGGAAGAGATTATTGCTTCGGGCAAAGCAGATATTGTTGAGATGGCACGTGCTTTACTAGCAGACCCATTTTTGCCAAGAAAGATAATGGCTAACCAAGAGGCTGATATTGTCAAATGCTTACGCTGTTTCACCTGCATGGCAGAGAGGGCAGTAACGCAAACTAGAAGGTGCGCGGTTAATCCTTTGATAGGGCGTGAGATAGAAGGCATGGAAGTAGTTCCAGCAGGCAAGAAAAAGAAAGTTTTAGTAATTGGAGCAGGTCCAGGTGGCTTAAAGGCAGCACAAACAGCGGCCGAGCGTGGACACGAAGTAGTTTTATGCGAGAAAACTGAAGAAGTTGGCGGTATCCTAAAAAGTGAGCAGGCAATTTCATTCAAATACGAGATGTACGAATTGGGGAATACTTTGGCGAAATTGGCGAGTGATGCAGGTGCAAAGATTCGTCTTAATATGGAAGTGACAGCAGAATACGTAGCCAAAGAAAATCCGGACGCAGTGATTGTTGCGGTGGGTTCTAGTCCGATTGTTCCACCGATTGAAGGAATTGATGGTGACAATGTAGTAATTGTCAATGACTATTACCTAAACAAAGATAAGATAACTGAAGAAGTAATAATCTTAGGCGGTGGTCTAGCGGGTTGCGAAGCTGCTGTACATTTGGCTAAAGAAGGCAAGAAGGTTCAGCTTGTTGAGATGCGAGACGAACTAGCGGCAGATGCAAATATCAGACATCGCCCAATCCTAATGAAAGAGATGGAGGGGTTGGTGGATATTAAGACTAGCTATAAAGGAGTAAAGGTAACGAGCGAAGGAGTGGTCTGTCTTGACAAAGACGGCAACGAGCAGTTAGTAGCTGGTAGTAGCGTAATTTGTGCTGTGGGACAAAGAGCCAATGCGGATGTGGTTGATAAGCTACGTGATAGCGCACCATATGTGGCAACGATTGGCGATTGTGTTAGACCGGCCAATATTACGGCCGCCGTTTACGAAGGATACCACGCAGCGTTAGACATTTAGATATCTTTAAGCGTTATATTTTGGACAGGAGGAGAAAAGACATGAGAATATTAGTTACTGGTGGGGCGGGTTATATTGGTAGCCACACAAGCATAGCTTTGATAGCGGCAGGATACGAGGTGGTTATCCTTGATAATCTTTGTAATTCCAGTAAGGTTGTTATTGACCGAATTGAAGAACTTAGCGGTAAAAGACCAGCTTTTTACAAAGGTGACTTGTTGGATAAAGGCTTTGTTGAGTCGGTTTTTGACAAAGAAAAGATTGATGCAGTAATTCATTTTGCAGGATTAAAAGCCGTTGGGGAATCAGTTGAAAAGCCGCTTGAATATTATCACAACAATATCACGGGAACTTTGATTCTTTGTGAAGTAATGAGAGAGCATGATTGTTTTTCTATCGTCTTTAGCTCTTCGGCAACGGTGTACGGTGATCCAAAAGAAATCCCGATTACAGAGAATTGCGAAAAGGGAGCGATTACTAATCCCTATGGGCAAACTAAAGGTATGTTAGAGCAAGTATTAATGGACTTAAATGTTGGTGATGACAGATGGAATGTGATGTTGTTACGATACTTTAATCCAATCGGAGCACATAAGTCAGGACGTATCGGAGAAGACCCTAAAGGTATTCCCAACAATCTAGTGCCATATATAGCTAAAGTGGCAGTCGGTGCGTTACCATTTGTCAATGTTTTTGGTGATGACTATGATACCCCAGATGGTACGGGAGTGCGTGACTATATTCATGTTTTGGACTTGGCAGAGGGTCATGTTAAAGCACTGGATAAGATGAAGAGTGCTAAAGGAGTCAATATTTACAACCTCGGTACGGGAGTAGGATATAGCGTCTTGGATGTTATTAAAGCATATAGTAAGGCGTGTGGCAAAGAGATATCAGCTGAGATTAAACCGCGTCGCAGTGGCGATATTGCAACATGCTATGCCGACCCTCAAAAGGCCAAAGAAGAGTTGGGCTGGGAGGCGACACAAGGGATTAATGAGATGTGTGAAGATTCATATCGTTGGCAGTCGATGAACCCAGAGGGTTATCGAAGCTAGGGACAGACGACGAGAAATTATACTGAATTACATGAAAGGCTTAGTTATGTGGATTGCAGATAAATGGAAAGACTACGAAGTGCTAGACACTTCAAAAGGTGAAAAACTAGAGCGGTGGGGCGACTATCTGTTAGTACGGCCGGATCCACAAGTAATCTGGAATACACCGCGAGATAATCCGGGTTGGCGAAAGAAAAACGGACATTACCATCGTAGCAAAAAGGGTGGTGGTGAATGGGAATTTTTCAATTTACCCAAACAATGGACGATTAATTATGGCGAGCTTACTTTCAATCTAAAGCCATTTAGCTTTAAACATACGGGACTTTTTCCGGAGCAGGCGAGTAACTGGGAGTGGTTTGGCGACCTTATAAGAAAAGCCAACCGCCCGATTAAAGTATTGAATCTGTTTGCCTATACAGGTGGAGCGACGTTAGCAGCAGCGGCAGCAGGAGCAAGTGTTACTCACGTTGATGCGTCTAAGGGCATGGTTACTTGGGCGAAGGAAAACGCGGCATCATCGAATTTATCGGAAGCACCAATCAGATGGATTGTTGATGATTGTATTAAGTTTGTTGAACGAGAAATCCGCAGAGGCAACCAATACGAGGCAATAATCATGGATCCGCCATCGTACGGACGTGGTCCCAAAGGCGAGATTTGGAAAATCGAGGAAGCGATACATCCACTTATTCAATCATGTGCAAAGTTACTGAGCAAGAAGCCGTTGTTCTTTTTAGTTAATTCATACACAACGGGACTTGCACCAGCAGTATTGACATATATGGTGGCAACGGAGTTAAAAGATTTTGAGGGCGAAGTAGAAGCCCAGGAAGTAGGGTTACCAGTTGGCGATAAAGGGCTTGTGTTACCGTGTGGGGCATCTGCTAGGTGGCAGGCCATTAGTAAAATTTAGTTTTAAGAAAATAGGAAAGTGAGAGAAAAAATTATGGAAAAATTATTATTCACATCAGAATCAGTAACAGAGGGACACCCAGATAAGATGTGCGACCAGATATCTGACGCTGTCTTAGATGCTTTGATGGAGAAGGATCCGATGAGCCGTGTGGCTTGTGAAACTTGTGTAACGACAGGTATCGTTATGGTAATGGGTGAGATAACAACTAAGGCATATGTTGATATTCAAAAGATTGTTCGTGACACAGTTACGGAGATTGGATATACCAGAGGGAAATACGGCTTTGACGCAGAGACTTGTGGTGTAATTCAAGTGATTGATGAACAATCAGCGGATATTGCCATGGGAGTTGATAAGGCTCTTGAGGCAAAAGAAAATAAAATGTCAGAGAGCGAAATAGATGCTATCGGTGCGGGTGACCAAGGAATGATGTTTGGTTATGCCAGCAACGAAACAGAAGAGTATATGCCATACCCAATAGCTTTAGCGCATAAACTGGCGCTACAACTTACGAAAGTTAGAAAAGATGGCACTCTTAGCTATCTAAGACCAGACGGCAAGACGCAAGTGTCAGTGGAGTATGATGAAGATGGTAAGCCAGCACGCCTTGACGCAGTGGTTTGCTCAACTCAACATGATCCAGATGTAACACAAGAACAAATTTATGCGGATATCAAGAAATATGTGCTTGATGCAATTATTCCAGCAGAGATGGTAGATGAAGAAACAAAATACTTTATCAATCCAACAGGACGCTTTGTAATTGGCGGTCCGCACGGTGATAGTGGACTGACAGGACGTAAAATCATAGTTGATACTTATGGTGGATATGCTCGTCACGGTGGCGGAGCTTTTTCTGGCAAGGATTGTACCAAAGTTGATCGTTCAGCAGCCTATGCAGCACGATACGTAGCGAAAAATATGGTTGCAGCAGGCCTAGCAGACAAATGCGAAATCCAACTTTCTTATGCCATTGGTGTGGCTCATCCGACGTCTATCATGGTTGATACATTTGGAACAAGTACATTATCAGAGGCGGAATTAGTTGCAATCATCCGTGAAAATTTTGATTTGAGACCAGCGGGCATTATTAAGATGCTTGATTTGCGTCGCCCAATCTACAAGCAAACAGCAGCTTATGGACATTTTGGACGTCATGATTTGGACTTGCCATGGGAGAAACTTGATAAAGTAGAATTATTAAAAAGCAAAAAGAAAGGAAACTAATTAATGAAACTAAAGACCAGAATTTTAATAACATTTTTGGTCATTGTTTTAATCCCGCTAATGATGGGGGGGATGGTTTTCTATGTTTTAACACAAGTGGAAGTACCGAATATTAAGGAACGCCACGGGATTGAGGCGACTTATGACAAATTATTAAACAGTCGGAAGATGCTAGATGGCATGACCGAGGAGAAACTCAAAGATATAGCAGATGCAGTAGAAGAGAAACCGCAAGAATTTGAAAATGAAAAATACCTAGATAAGCTAAATGAAGGACTTAAAGATACGTATTCATATCTATTGGTGCGTAAAGGCGATGAAATCAGCTATCAAGGGGGCGAAGGAGATGTTAGCAAGGTTGTTGACAGCTTGCCAGTCTATGGCAATTCAAAATCAAAAGTAGTTTCGGGGATTACGGTTGGCGAGCAGGAGTTACTAATCAAGCAAGTTGACTTTAAGTTTTCCGATGGAAGCGAAGGCAGTGCCTTTATCGTTACTGACTCCAATGCTCTAAACCCACAGATACAAGTGTTTTATACCAATATGGCTGTTGGAATCTTGATAGTGTTGTTGGGAAGTAGCTTGTTGCTTGGTATTTGGATGTATCGAGGAATCATTGGCCCATTGACGCAACTTAGAAAAGCGGCACACAATATCGAAGAGGGAAATTTGGATTTCACAGTAGAAAACTGTGGCATCGAAGAATTTGACGATTTGTGCAGTGATTTTGAAGAGATGCGTAGGCGCTTGAAGGACTCAACAGAGGAAAAAGTTTCTTTTGACCGCGAGAATAAAGAATTGATAAGCAACATATCACATGACTTGAAGACGCCAATCACAGCAGTTAAGGGTTATGTTGAAGGCATCATGGATGGAGTGGCAGATACTCCTGAGAAGATGGACAAATATATCAAGACGATATACAACAAAGCCAATGAGATGGATCGTTTGATTAATGAATTGACATTTTACTCCAAAATCGATACGAACAGAATACCATATACTTTTGTTAAGATTCACATCAGCGAATATTTTGATGACTGCGCGGAGGATTTGTGTGTGGAACTAGAATCTTCGGGTGTGGCACTTAGTTATTCTAACTATGTCGATAAGGGTGTAGTGGTCATTGCTGATGCTGAGCAGATTAGGCGAGTTATCAACAATGTAATCAGCAACTCGCTTAAATACATGAACAAAGACCAAAAGAAGATTGCCATGCGCTTAACTGATGTTGGAGACTTCATTCAAGTGGCAATAGAGGATAACGGCAAGGGGATTGCGAATAAAGATATTACAAGTATTTTTGAACGCTTCTATCGTACCGATGCTTCGCGCAATTCGTCCAAAGGTGGCAGTGGAATTGGGCTTTCCATCGTCAAGAAAGTTGTCGAAGACCATGGTGGAAAAGTATGGGCGACTAGTCGCTTGGGAGAAGGAACAATAATACATTTTGTATTAAGAAAATATCAGGAGGTGTTAGCAGATGAGTAGAATATTGATTGTTGAGGATGAAGAGGCAATCGCTGATTTGGAGAAAGATTATCTTGAATTGAGTGGTTTTGAAGTGGAAATTGCCAATAATGGAGATGAGGGGTTGGGGCGAGCTCTTGGCGAAGACTTTGATTTATTTATTTTGGATTTGATGTTGCCAGGTGTAGATGGCTTTGAGATATGTCGGCAGATAAGAGCTGAAAAGAATACTCCGATTATCATGGTTTCAGCAAAGAAGGAAGACATTGATAAGATTAGGGGACTGGGGCTTGGTGCGGACGATTATATGACAAAACCTTTTAGCCCAAGTGAATTGGTAGCGCGCGTAAAAGCGCACCTTACAAGGTATGAACGGCTAATTGGTAGTGGTACTCCAGAGAATGATATCATTGAGATTAGAGGACTAAAAATAGACAAAACAGCTCGTCGAATTTGGGTTAATGGTGAGGAAAAAAGCTTTACAACTAAGGAGTTTGACCTACTTACTTTCTTAGCGCAAAACCCCAATCATGTTTACACGAAGGATGACCTCTTTAGAGAGATATGGGATATGGAATCGATTGGAGATATTGCGACAGTAACGGTGCATATTAAGAAGATTAGAGAAAAGATAGAGTTTAACACGGCTAAACCTCAATACATCGAGACTATTTGGGGTGTCGGATATAGATTCAAAGTATAAGCAAATATCGTAAACGCAAAGGAACAGTAATGGGCAAATTATTTTATATTATGGGAAAAAGTGCATCAGGTAAAGATAGTATTTATAGAAAGATGCTAAAAAGAGAAGAACTTCATCTGCAGAAAATGGTTTTGTACACCACAAGACCGATTCGTCAAGGTGAAGAGGACGGCAATGAGTATTATTTTGTTGACGATGCCAAACTTTCGAAGATGAAAAGCGAAGGTAAAGTAATCGAATCACGAGCATATAATACAGTGCGTGGGATATGGACTTATTTTACAGCAGACGACGATAAAGTGGACTTAGAAAAGAACAATTACTTGAGCATTGGCACGCTAGAATCATATCAGTGTTTGGTGGAATATTATGGGCAAGATAAGATTTGCCCAATCTACATCGAGGTGGAAGATGGAGAGCGCCTAAAAAGGGCTATAAAGCGTGAAGGAAAGCAAGAAAAACCAGTGTACGAGGAGGTTTGCCGAAGATTCTTAGCGGACAGTGAAGACTTTAGTGAAACCAAATTGGCACAAGCAAAAATCACGAAAAGATTCCTCAATCACGACAAGGAAGCATGTCGGGCAGAGGTTGGAAAGTGCATTGAAAGTATGGTATACTGATTGAAGCGAGAACAATAAAATGGAGGTGAGAATATGTCTGGATTTACAGGGATTGTTGGGCACAAAGAGATAGTTGAACATTTACAAAATGCAATCAAGTCGGATAGGGTTTCTCACGCGTACATTTTTAATGGCGAAAAGGGGTCGGGAAAGAAGACTTTGGCAGCAGCATTTGCTAATACTTTGCAGTGTGAGGGGAAAGACGTCGATGCGTGTTCGCAGTGTCCCTCATGTAAGAAGGGTATCAGCATGAACCATCCTGATATCATTCAACTTACGCATGAGAAGCCAAATTCTATCACCATTGATGATATTCGCGCACAAGTGACAAGTGATGTCAATATTAAACCTTATTATGGCCCTTATAAAGTTTATATTATTGACGATGCCCAGCTCATGACGTTGCAAGCGCAAAATGCTTTATTAAAGACGATTGAAGAGCCGCCAGCATACGCAATTATTTTATTACTGACAAACAACGCCAACGCCTTGCTACCAACCATTACTTCAAGGTGTGTGGGATTGATGTTAAAGCCAGCACCAGATACTTTGGTGAAGGATTATCTGATGGATAAGCTGAAGATTCCAGATTATCAGGCGGATATTGACGCTTCATTGGCTCAAGGCAATATCGGTAAGGCAACAGATATTGCGACTTCAGAAGGGCATGCCGAGCTAGCCCAAAGAGCTTTGCAGGTATTGACGCGTGGTCAAGACATGGAGCTATATGAGTTAATCGAGATGATTAAAGGTTTAACTCGCGAGAAAGAAACGATTTACGATTATTTAGATTTATTTTTAGTTTGGTTTAAGGATGTCCTTTTGTTCAAGGCAACGAGGGAAGTTGATGGGTTGGTCTTTAAACACGAGCTAAATTTTATCAAGGAACGAGCAAGAAAAAGTTCATATGAAGGATTAGAAGAAATACTAGAGGCGATTGAACGGGCGAAGGTACGTCTGCGCATGAATGTTAATTTTGATTTAGTAATGGAACTTTTATTTTTGACGATTAGGGAGAACTAAAATATGATTAAGATAATAGGGGTACGATTTCGCAATGGCGGTAAAATATATTACTTCAATCCCAAAGATTTCAACGTATCAGCAGGGATGAATGTCATTGTTGAGACAGCTAGAGGAGTTGAGTATGGACAAGTAGTCCTAAGCCCAAAGGAAGTTGAGGACTCAGAGGTAGTACAACCTCTAAAAGATGTTATTCGTATCGCAACACCAAAAGACGATAACAAAGAAGAAAATAACCGCAAAAAAGAAAAAGAAGCCTTTGATATTTGCAATGAAAAGATTGCCGAGCATGGGCTTGAGATGAAATTAATTAATGCAGAGTATACCTTTGACAACAACAAAGTGTTGTTCTACTTTACAGCGGATGGGCGAATTGATTTTAGAGAATTAGTTAAAGATTTGGCATCAGTATTTAAGACTAGAATTGAGCTTAGACAAATAGGAGTACGCGATGAAACGAAGATTCTAGGCGGCATGGGTATCTGTGGTAGGGCACTTTGCTGTCATACATACCTTTCAGAGTTTGCACCAGTATCAATCAAGATGGCCAAAGAACAAAATCTTTCACTGAATCCGACTAAGATATCGGGAGTTTGTGGTCGCTTGATGTGTTGCCTAAAGAACGAGCAAGAGACATATGAACACCTTAACAAGAAATTACCAAAGGTGGGCGATACTGTTACCACACCGGAGGGGCTAAAAGGTGATGTTCATAGTTTAAGCGTTCTACGACAACTGGTAAAAGTAGTCGTTGAAGTCAATGATGAGAAAGAAATTCGCGAATACCCAGTTGAGGAGATAAAATTCAAACCACGTAACCGCAAAGAGAAAGTTCAGTTATCGAAAGAAGAGATGGCGGCACTAGAAGAATTAGAGAAAAGCTAAGGGAGGAACTGTGGAAGTTCATTTACAGGAAGGCGAAAGTCTTGATGACCTTCAAAATGGTTACAAAATAATACAAAACAAAGACGAATTCTGCTTTGGGATTGACGCCGTGCTGTTGTCTTGGTTTGCTAAGGTGAGACCGCAAGAGGTGATTCTTGATATGTGTTGTGGCAATGGTGCAGTGCCATTGTTGATGAAGGGTCGATATGAAGGTGGACATTACACAGGACTTGAGATTCAAGAAGAAGCTGCCAAGCTAGCCAAAAAGAGCGTGGTTTATAATGGGTTAGAAGAAAGTATTTGTATCAAAATAGGAGATGTTAAAGAAGCTACGACCAGACTTGGAACGGCTTCTTTTGATGTTATAACCTGTAATCCACCATATATGATAGGCGAACATGGAGCAGTCAATGAGAATCTCGGTAAGGCTATTGCCAGACATGAGATTTTATGTACGTTAGAGGATATCGTTAGCCAAGCAGCTAAAGTTTTAAAGGTTAAGGGTCGCTTTTACATGGTTCATCGCCCGTTTAGATTAGCAGAGATAATGGTTGTGATGGCAAAGTACAAAGTAGAACCTAAGCGAATACAGTTCGTTTACCCTTATATAGACAAGGAACCAACGATGGTACTAATCGAAGGGGTTTTAGGTGGAAAGCCACGGGTGAAAGTGGAGAAACCTTTGATTGTATATACCAAACGGCAGGAATATACTCAAGAAGTTATGAATATTTACTATGGACCACCAAAGGAAGAGGATGTAAATGAAAGGTAAACTATACCTGTGCGCAACTCCGATTGGGAATTTGGAGGATATCACATATCGAGTTATCAGAACTCTTAATGAAGTGGATTTAATTGCGGCCGAAGATACGAGAAATAGCATCAAACTTTTAAACCATTTTACAATCAAGACACCGATGACCAGTTACCATGAGCATAACAAGGTATCAAAAGGAGCTGTGTTAGTAGAAAAACTGTTGGCGGGAGAAAGCATTGCCCTCATCACGGATGCTGGAACGCCAGGGATTTCTGACCCAGGAGAAGAATTGGTGCAGATGTGTTACGAGGAAGGTATCGAAGTCACTTCGCTACCAGGAGCAGTGGCACTAGTGACGGCACTTACTATTGCTGGATTGCCAACAAGACGGTTTGCATTTGAGGCATTTTTGCCATCAGATAAGAAAGAACGAAAAGCGGTTTTAACCGAACTTAAAACTGAAACAAGAACGATTATTCTATATGAGGCACCGCACCGATTGGTTAAGACATTGAAAGAGGTGTTAGATGCTTTAGGTGATAGGAGCGCAAGCGTTTGTCGTGAGCTAACTAAGAAGTACGAGACGGTAGTTAGGCTACCACTGTCACAAATGGTGGAGTATTATCAAGATAATCAACCAAAGGGAGAATGTGTTATCGTTGTAGAGGGGCGAAGCCGTGCGGAGATGTCTTTAGAAGAGCAACAAAAGTGGCAGGAATTGAGTGTTGAAGAACATATGGATATATACCTTAAAAAGGGACTAGATAAGAAAGAAGCGATGAAAGTAGTGGCACAGGACAGAGGTGTCTCAAAGCGTGAAATATATAAGCAAGTAAATGTCGATTAAAGACGAGCAGATAGACTTGTGAGTGACAGTACTAAAAGGCCAAGGGGAGATAAAGATGATTGAAAGAAAAGTGTTGAAAAGTAAGGCGAAGAAGGTTGTAAAGAGAAAGTATTGGCACGTGGTGGCGATTTGCTTTGTGATTGCTTTTGTGACGGGGACATATTCGCAAAACGGAACACTCAATCTGATTCAGGCATATGATAAGGATAAAGAGAAAAGTGATGTTATTGAGGCTAATCTGCATGAAACAGACACCAACAACATGGGAATTATCGACGACGTATTAGAAACTGTCGATCAAGATATCCATGGACATGAAAGTGAAACGACAAAAAACAAATTCACTAGAGGTGTTTTCTCAACGCTTGTTAATAATATTACAGACAGTGATTCGGTAGTGTTTGGAATTTTAAATATAGTCAATCAGGGCGTTTTTAAAGGCAAAGTCATGCTCAGCTTGGAGTTAATGGCGGGAACAGCGATTATGATAGCGCTGTGGTTCTTTATTTCTAATATGCTGCAAGTCGGGCAAAGCAGATTTTTTATGGAGGCGAGTTACTACGATAAGATAGCCGCCAGAAGAGTACTGTTGTTAGTGACGGTCAAGCGTTGGGTTAAGGGATGTAGTGTCATGGCAGTTACCGCTATATACCAATGGTTATGGACGCTAACAGTCGTAGGAGGGGCAATCAAAGTCCATTCGTACCGAATGGTGCCATATATTGTTGCGGAGAATCCAGATATTACGCCGAAAGAGGCGATTACACTATCGCGTAAGATGATGGATGGATACAAGTGGGAGTCATTTAAGTTGGATATGTCTTTCCTTGGATGGAATGTTTTGGGGCTAGCTTCACTCGGTGTTTTGGGCATCTTTTATGTTAATCCTTACCAAACGGCAACAATGACACAATTCTATTTTGCTGTTCGCGAAGCAGCAATTAAAAATAAAATTGAAAATTACGAATTATTAAATGATAAATATCTAGTAGAAAAACCAATCAAAGGGCAAGAGGCATTACAAAGCTATCCAACAGAATTATTTTCACTGCCAGAAAAGATGCATAAGAAGTGGATTACGACAGATTATATGCGTAACTATTCACTATGGTCAATAATCTTGCTATTCGTTATTTTTTCAGTAATCGGATGGGTGTGGGAAGTGAGTTTGCATCTAGCGCAAGGAGGGTTTGTTAATCGTGGAGTTCTGCATGGACCATGGCTGCCAATATATGGTAGCGGTGGTGTGTTGGTATTGGTGTTACTAAAGAAGGTACGCAGTAAACCGTGGCTTACATTCATCTTAACAGTGGTGGTTTGTGGTATCTTGGAATACTCAACAAGCTGGTATTTGGAGACATTTAAAGGACACAAATGGTGGGATTATTCAGGATATGTATTAAACTTAAATGGTCGAATTTGTGCCGAGGGATTACTTATATTTGGACTTGGTGGATGTGCCTTTATTTACATATTTGCACCGCAGATAGACGATTGGATTCAGAAAATACCATTAAAGGTTCAGATAGCTTTATGCGTAGTGCTGATGGGCTTATTTATAACGGATCAAGTATATTCAAGCAAGCATCCTAATACAGGCAAGGGTGTTACAGACTATTCGATGAATCTTGATGTACCTAACGATGATTTTGAAAAGACATTAAAACATAAGGGGATTAATTATGACGCAGGGTGTAGTGAATGCGCTATGGTTTAGCCCTACTGGCACGACAAGGAAAATAGTCGGTGAGATAGCAAAGGAAGTTGCTAGAAGGACAAATGCCAAGCTACGTGAAATTGATATTACACCGCCACAAGAACGCACCAAGGAGCTTGTTTTTGCTAAAGAAGAGGTGGTTGTTTTTGGTGTTCCGGTATATGCGGGGCGAGTGCCTAATGTAATCCTTGATTATCTATACTCGATTAAGGGCAACAAGGCGAAGGTAATAGCCGTGGTATTGTATGGCAACAGACATTTTGACGATGCTTTAATAGAACTTACAGAGATTCTTAAAGAAGATGGATTTCAAGTAGTCGGAGCAGGAAGTTTTGTTGGAGAGCATTCATTTTCTAGGACTTTGGCGGCAGGACGACCAAATAAAGAAGATATTGTGCTGGCGAAGAAATTGGCAGAAGCAGTAACAAAGCATTTAAAGAGTAAAGAAGTTGTGGATGTCAATATTCCGGGAGATGGTTCGGCACTAAAATATTACCAACCACAAAGACAAACGGGAGAGAAGATTGACATTCGCAAAGTTAAGCCACAAGTAAGCGAGGCTTGTAACGAATGTGGTCGATGTGTTTTGCTTTGCCCGATGGGGTCTATTGTGAAGGGCAATGTACGGGAGTATCGAGGTATATGTATCAAGTGTGGGGCGTGTACTAAGGGATGTCCACAACAAGCGAGATACATAGATGATGAAGGTTATCTCTATCATAAAGAAGAATTAGAAAAGCGATATATGAGGGACAAGGACTCGGCAATATACATAGACTAGGGGAGAAGTTAATGTATCATTACACAATATGGCAGTGGCTTTTATTTTTATATATTTACTGTGTCATGGGCTGGTGCTGGGAAACTGGGTACGTTTCCATCAAGAAAAGACATTTTGAGAACAGAGGGTTTCTAAGAGGACCGTGGTTGCCTATTTACGGCACCGGTGCGATTATGATGTTGATAATTTCAGCGCCATTTCGTAGCAACTTAGTTGTTACGTATTTCGTCGGAGTAGTTGGAGCGACAGCACTGGAATTGGTGACGGGAATCGCTATGGAAGCGATGTTTAAGGTGAGATACTGGGATTACTCTAATAAATTTTGTAATTATAAAGGATATATTTGTTTAGGCTCTTCGGTAGCATGGGGATTTTTCACTGTTATTTTGACGAGGTATATCCATGAGCCTATTGAGCATCTAGTGCTAAAAGCACCTAAAAAAAATTTTGACGGTATGTATGTTAGTTGACTTCACTTTATCTTTCCATGGGGCTATCAAATTGCGCTTACTATTGAGCAAGGTACGAGAAGGTGCATTGGCTGAAATAGCAGTGCTGGAAGATCGTATCAATGCGATGATAGGTCTTGCTAGCGGGAAATGGAAAAAATATATTTTAAGGAGACATCTGTACCGTATCAAAGCGAACTCCGATATGGTATCAAAGCAATACGCCGGTGAGATTGGCGATTTGAAAGAATTCTTGGCAGCGCCTAAGGCACTTAAAGGATTAGAAAGTTTGCAAACAACAGTAAGAACTGATAAGTCAAAATAAAGCACGAAAGGAAGTTTGACAAGTGGATAAAATATACGATGTAGTCATTATAGGAGCGGGACCAGGTGGAATCAGTGCTGCTATATATGCAAAGCGAGCAGGACTTGAAAGTATTGTAATCGAAGCGGCATATGTAAGCGGCGGGCAGATTATCAGTACGTCAGAAGTAGACAACTACCCAGGGATTCCTGATGTGAGCGGAATGGAACTAGCGAACAGGTTTAAAGAGCACGCCGTGGCATGTGGTGTTTCGTTCGTGCATGAGATAGTACAGGGAGTTTCAATAGATAACGAGGTAAAGAAGATATCAACGAAAGATAATCAGTATATTAGCAAAAGCGTTATCATTGCCACGGGGGCGAAGCATCGTGAATTAGGCATTGCGGGCGAAGCAGAATTTGCCGGCATGGGTGTGTCGTATTGCGCTACTTGTGACGGAGCATTTTTCAAAGATAAGACAGTAGCGGTCATTGGCGGTGGAGATGTGGCTGTTGAAGATGCTATCTTTTTAAGTCGTATTTGCAAGCAAGTATATCTGGTGCATCGACGCGATGAACTTAGAGCGGCAAAAGTCTTGCAAGACAAATTATTTGCGCGTGAAAATGTCATGGTATTGTGGAATCAAGTGCCAGAACAAATTGCTGGTGATGGTCAGGTAGAAAGATTAGTTATAAAGGACGTCAAATCGCAAATAATGCAAGAAGTTGATGTTGATGGCGTCTTTGTAGCGGTAGGGATGAATCCTAATACAAAGGGATTTGAGGAGCTTGTCGCGGTTGATGCGAGTGGTTATATAAAAGCAGGAGAAGATTGTCGAACTGATGTTAGCGGAATCTATGCGGTTGGAGATGTCAGAACGAAGCACTTGAGACAGATTGTTACGGCGGCAGCAGATGGAGCGAATGCCATTACATCGCTAGAAGCTGATATGTGAGAAATCTGACAATTATGCAAATTGTCTACTGTCAATAACAAAAATATTACAAAATGCACTTTGTAAAAAATGCACAATGACAAATATAAATAGCAGTAGTTCGAACAAGTGGACGGTTGACAGGAAAATTATTTATGCACACTTTAAAAGTAAAAAAAGCCGATAAAATGGACTTATGCACGAAGTTATACACATTATCCACAGGAAATTATGTTAATCAGTTTGAAAAAGCAAATAAAAACAAGAACAAAGGTTTTGTGAATAAGTTCTGAAATGGATAAAACGTGATAAATTTCATTGAAAAAGCTTGACATTTTAAATGCTAAATAGGAAGAAAAAAGAGAAGAAATTGTTTGTGAAATAGACACAATTAGAAAAGAAATCAAAATAATAGGAGCCGGTCGGCTCCTATTATTTATGTCTATTTTTCGTTTTTACGCTTTTTAATGACTTTTAGTCGAGTGAACTCTTCGCGTTCTTTTTCCTCTAAGGAATTAGTGATATCTTTTACTAATTGTTCGTAGTAGGGAACGGTAATATTGCTAAGGGCATTGGCACGTTTTTGGGTTTTCTTGATATTAGTAGCCAATCGGTACGCAGAAGTTTCAATCGATGAGAGTTTAACTGTCAAATCCTTAACTTTGTTGAAGGCCGCTCTAGCCTCATCAAGGGATTCGCGGGTGCTATAAAAGGCATAGTTTGGAGTTTGACTAGCTGGTTCAGCTTCGACTAGAGGTATCTCTGTACCCATGATACTGCGAGTCTTGATGCGGATAGAATCTTCAACGGGAACGGAATATGAGATTGTTTGCACCATATTAATACCCATTTCAATATTGGCTACTTGCAAAGCAGAATAAGCCGTTCTAAAAGTGGTATCAATCTGTGACTGTATATCTTTAGCTTGGTCAATTAGGCTCATCAATTCGCGAATTAAGATGTTGCGTTTCTTATCCATCAAATCATAGCCTTGACGAGATAAAGCTAAAGAGTTTTTTGATAGGATTAAATTCCCTTTGGTGGGAAATGTATTAGGATCCATATTAATTCTCCTATTCTACCAGTTTCTTTGCCTCAGCATTGGCTTTAGCAGCCAGGTCTAAATCTGTAGGTTTGTAGTATTGGTCTAAGATTTTGGTATCTATTCTATCAAGCTCCTCCTTAGGCAGAATCCCTAAGAGATGCCAACCGATGTCTAATGTTTGTTCGATGGTACGGTTGTCATAGACAGCTTGACCAACGAATTCTTCCTCAAAAGCTTTACCAAATACTAAGTACTTTTTATCTAGTGGTGATAGTTCATCTTCGCCGATAACAGAAGCTAATGACCTTGCATCACCCACTTTGGCATAGCAAGAAAATAGCTGGTTAGCTAGGTCTTGGTGGTCTGCCCGTGTGTAACCTTCACCGATACCATCCTTCATCAAACGCGAAAGCGAAGGAAGAACGTTAATAGGTGGGTAAATGGATTGCCCTTGTAAGTTGCGGTCCAAGACAATTTGTCCTTCGGTGATATAACCAGTCAAGTCAGGGATAGGATGTGTAATATCATCATTAGGCATAGTCAAGATAGGTATCTGTGTGACAGAACCAGCACCGCCCTTAACGATACCAGCACGCTCATAAAGCGTAGCTAATTCGCTATAGAGATATCCAGGATACCCTTTTCGTGAAGGAATTTCACCGCGAGAAGAAGATACCTCACGCATCGCCTCACAAAATGAAGTCATATCCGTCATGATAACCAAAATATGCATACCCTTTTCAAAGGCAAGGTACTCAGCCGCTGACAGAGCTACTTTTGGTGTAATCAAACGCTCAACGACAGGGTCATTAGCTAAGTTTAGGAACATCGTAACATGGTCAGAAACACCACTTTCCTCAAAGGTACGACGGAAGAATTCCGCGACATCGTACTTGACACCCATAGCGGCAAATACAATCGCAAATTTCTCATCAGAAGCCCCACCGAGTGAAGCCTGTTGAACAATCTGAGCTGCAAGTTGATCGTGTGGCAATCCGTTTCCTGAGAAAATTGGAAGCTTTTGACCTCTGATTAGGGTAGTTAGTCCATCAATAGCAGAGATACCCGTGCGAATATAGTTTCGCGGATATTCACGACTTACAGGATTTAGTGGCAGTCCGTTAATATTCACCTTGGTGTCGGAAACAATCGGACCGAGGTGGTCGATAGGTGCGCCGATACCATTAAAGGTGCGTCCAAGGATTTCCGGTGAAAGAGTGATTTCCATCGGTTTGCCGAGGAGGCGTGTGTGTGTGTTGTTAAGGGACATGTTATCAGTTCCTTCAAACACTTGAATAATTGCCTTATCTTCATATACTTCGACGATACGACCGAGTTTTTTGGTATTACCGTCAACTACGAATTCTACTATTTCTTCGAAAAAAGCATTCTTGACACCTTCTAGTACAACAAGAGGGCCATTTACTTCGCTCAAGCCTAAATATTCTATTGGCATATCAAAACCCTCCTTTACGCGTTCTTAGTTATCACATTGTCATAGAAAGTGTCGATTTCTTTTTTGTAGTCATCAAACATTTCTAATTTATCGTTTGGCACATCATATTTGATAGCGATAACTTTTTCGAAGATTGTATCTTCTTTTAAGATTGACATCGGCATTCCAAGCAGTGTGAGTGCCTTTGATTTTTGGTATAGGTATAAAATAGTCTCCATCATTTTATATTGCTTCTCTAATGGTACACATGTATCATCTTTGTGGAAAGCGTTTTGCTGGAGAAAACCGAGGCGAATTACACGAGCAATCTCTAAAACTAGCTTTTAACAATCTCCATCAAAGAACTTTCTTGATTAAGAATAGCCATTAGCTGGTTACGTAAGTCTACAAAGTTTTTATCGATATGGTCTTTGTACCATGGTGCTAGGTCTTGGAGATATTCACTGTAACTAGTTAGCCAATGAATAGCTGGGAAATGTCGCGCATATGCTAGCGATTTGTCAAGACCCCAGAAGCAGCGAACGAATCGTTTGGTGTTCATCGTTACTGGCTCGGAGAAGTCGCCACCTTGTGGTGAAACGGCTCCGATGATGCTTACTGACCCCTCTGTGTGGTTTAAGTTTTCCATCATGCCAGCGCGTTCATAAAAGGCAGAAAGTCTAGAGGCTAAGTATGCAGGGAATCCTTCTTCAGCAGGCATCTCTTCTAAGCGTCCAGATAATTCACGCAAGGCCTCGGCCCAGCGAGAAGTTGAATCAGCCATAATAGCAACATCGTACCCCATGTCGCGGTAGTACTCAGCGAGGGTAAGACCAGTGTAAATTGAAGCTTCACGAGCAGCCACAGGCATATTTGAAGTGTTGGCAATTAGCGCCGTACGGTGCATCAAAGGATTACCACTTTTGGGGTCGATTAGTTCACCGAATTCTTCCAAAACCTGTGTCATTTCGTTACCACGTTCACCACAGCCGATATATATGATGATGTCAGCATTTGACCATTTAGCAATCTGATGTTGAGTCATTGTTTTACCAGTTCCAAAGCCACCTGGAATAGCAGCCGTGCCCCCTTTAGCAATCGGAAACATCGTATCAAGGATTCGCTGTCCAGTGATTAATGGTTCTGATGCAGGGTAGCGCTTGTTGGTGGGGCGAGGAATTCTGATAGGCCATTTTTGGACGAGGGTTATTTCTTTAGTCTCGCCATCATCCGTTTGGATAGTTACAATCGCATCATTAATTGTATAAGAACCATCGGGTACAACTTTTGTTACAGTTCCACTGATATTCGGTGGGACCATTGATTTGTGAACGATGGATTTAGTTTCTTGTGTTTCGGCAATAATAGTACCTGGAAGAATTTGTTCTCCTTCGGTCACGGTTACGTGAACGTCCCATTTTCTTTCGGTGTCCAAAGAACTAACAGAAACACCGCGGCTAATGTATTTACCGGAGTTCTTAGCAATTTCACTCAAAGGGCGTTGAACCCCATCAAAGATATTGTTTAGAATACCAGGACCTAATGTCACTGAGATGGCATCACCGGTAGAGGTTACTGTGTCACCTGGTTTAAGGCCAGTGGTTTCCTCAAAAACTTGAATAGTAGTAATCTCTTTAGTAAGGCTGATTACTTCGCCAACGAGATTTTCCTCGCCCACATAGACCATCTCGCCCATTCTAAAGCCAGGTTGTTCTTTAAGGTATACAACGGGACCGTTAATTCCATAAATTGCTCCAGTTATGTTCATATATTAGGCCCTCCCGTCAAAGGTAAATTTTTCTTTTGCATCGCTTACTAGATTCAAGAATGAATCATCAATTAAAATATTTTTGGAACGAATGACTGCGCGGATACCACCATTAAAAATTTCTTTAGATAGATTAATGGAAATATGGCTGTCATTGAATTGTTCTTTCAAAAAGTCCAAGTATTTTTCATCAGAAGGGTCAATGTATATAATCATTTCATCACCGTCAGCAAAATCGACAGCATCCTTTACTTGACGTGACAGCACGTCTTTATATTCGGGCATTTCTTTAAAAGATTTTAGTTTTTCTGAGACCTCAAGAAACAGTTTGTCTTTGAGGGTATCTTGTGCTTCTGAAAGTTGTCGCTTAATCTTGAGTTGCTCAGCAGAAATATCTTTGTTGAAATCCCTTTTTAATTTATCTGATTCTGCCTTCAACTCTGCCTCTGCCTGACGATTTTTGGTATCAACATGCTCTTCAAACATATGGTCTAAGGTATTTTGCTGAGCATCAATAACCTTTTGGGCATCTTCCTTAGCGCTTTGAATTGACAAATCATAAAAATGCTGTAATTTTTCTTCTGTGTTCACTACTTTTCACCTTCTTTATACTTTTTAATATGAGATATCTACAGATTGTTGCGCACTTTATCCGCTCCGTTCGGCGCACTTTCTCATGTTATTGCGGATCCCTAAGTCATGTTTTTTCATGTAAGCATGAAACACCTGACCGCGTGACCCTGGTATCTTATAAGTTTAGACCAATGGATTCATTGACGTAGGATGTAATAAAATCGGGTTTTCGTCCTGTTCCGTGCCTATCTGGTATTTCAATCAGCAGTGGGAGCTTATAGGAAAGCTTCACTTCGTCAATAATTTCGGGGAATTCTTTGCCAAACTTTTCAGTTAGCAGGATAATCCCAATATCTTTATTGGCAATGGCTTTTTCCAAAGCTTGACGGAGTTCTTCGCGTTCGTGAACAACAACTCCTTCCACGCCGGCCAGTCGCATACCAGTTTGAGTATCAATATTGTCACTGATTAGAAACATCTTCATGAAATTAAAGCGCTCCTAGAATCATGAAGGAAATAATTAGCCCGTAAAGAGCGATACCTTCGGCAAGACCAACAAAGATTAATGATTTACCAAGAATGCTTTGGTCTTCACTAATCGCACCAAGAGCAGCACTTGCAGCGCTGGCTACTGCAATACCACCACCGATACATGATAAACCGGTTACTAATGCGGCCGCTAAATACCCCATTCCTTGAGCAAGAGAAGCGCCACCGTCAGCAGCTGCTGCGAAGACATCTACTTTGCCGACAAGCATAATAGCAGAAGCAATAATCATAGTGCCAAAGAAAAAGAATGCGTTTACGCCAAGGGCAGTTTTGTAACGACCTTTGCTTTTTTCCCCTAGTAAATAAGTTCCGAAAGGAACGATAATGCTTAAAATTAATGTAATAGCTAAAGTAATTTGAATTAATGTTGTCATGTTGTATGACCTCCTTTTCTGTGTTTATGTTTCAAAAAGGGACTGAATTCGACGCCAGTTCCCTTGTAAAACCGACTAAATATTTCATAATACTCAAGACGTAGTACCTGAATACCCACTACAAGTCCTTCCATTCCACAAACGAATAGATTGCCGAGGATGACAACTATCCAGTTGATATGACCGCTTGTTTCGCCGCCAGCTAGAGTTAGCACTACTTGCATCATCGCTGCGTGGCTAAGAGCAAAAGCTCCGATACGGACAAATGATAAGGTGTTTGAAAAATAGCTAAGTAAAATCTCAAATAGTTCGAAGAAGCCTTGAACGAAGAACATTCCGACTGAATCAGGAAATAGTCCAGCTTTCTTTTCGATTAATCTCGTTAGTGGTTCCTTTAAGAATATAATGATTAATGGCAGCACGAACATGATTAGTAGGATTATCGTCGCGGGCATGGTATGACCTGTCGCAAATAAAACGATGGTTGCGATCAACGAACCATAAAATACTAGTCCGGCAACAGCATTTTGGTCAAACCAGATATTTTCTATATCTTTAGCTTTCACGGCATTAATAATGTGAATAACCATCGATAGCATGATGATAAACATCCCAAAAGCAATGGCCACGATAAAAACTGTGTTGAGCTTGCCCACGAAAGGAACTTGTATTAAGCTTTCCATTGGGCGAAGCCAAATAGCTGGAATAACATGCTCGAATCCAAAGAAGCTACCATACATAAAACCAAATAAAGTTGAGAAGATACCAGCAGTTCCGATAATGGCAGCGAGGTCGATTTTCTTAAAGTGGTATAACAAGAAGCCACCAAGCATTAGGCATAGACCTTGACCTGCATCGCCAAACATGGCACCGAAGATAAAAGCATATGTTAGAGAAACAAAAATTGTCGGATCAACTTCATTATAAGCAGGCAATCCATACATACGGATAAACATCTCAAAAGGTCTGAAAACTTTAGGGTTGTTCAACTTTGTTGGTGGTTTCAGAGAAAGATTCTCTTCGTCGCTTTCAATGAAGCAGTACAGGTTCTCGTCGTTTTTAATTTCTTCACTAAAGGCTTTGATATCATCTTCGGTCATCCAACCACAAAGAATATAGAAGACTTCAAAGTCATCAGAACGTGTACACGCAGCGAGCTTGCGAACGTCGAAGTTTTCGGAGAAAGAATCAAGTGTGTCCCTAGCAAGCAACATTTTATCTTTATTTTCGCCCAAGAACTGGTTGATATTTTTCTGACAGGTGTCGATGTCAGAGTCGACTTGGGATTGTAATTTGTTCATGTTATCGAGAGCTTCTTCTGGCAAGCCTTGATATTCGTCAGGCAAGAAGACAACCTCGAAGTGCATTGAAGAATAAACTGCATCGATTTTCTTTAGTTGTGAGCGAGGACAGAAATAAAGTCCCCATATGTATGAGTCATCTTCACCACAAGGATAAAAATAAGTGTCGTAATTACCGTAAACGTAGTCTAAGAATTTCCCGTAGTGTTCTTTGGAAATTCGACCAAAACGAAAACGAATGAATTCGTAATTCTTTAAATTTGATAAGTTATAATGGAAACTTCTAAAGGGCAGTAAGCGCTCAATGGCACTAGATAGATTGGCCTTTCGTACATTCAACTCATCCAACTGTTTTTTGATAGGCATGTATTCTTTGTCTAGTTCTTCTATAAAGGAGATTGCATCCTCAAGTGGCATCAGTGGTTCGTCACTTGAAGGTTGGCTAGGAAGATAAGAACAAAATTCCTTCGCCTTATTTAGATGTTCTTTATAGGGGTTAATCTGAATAAAAGGAGTCAAATTTTTAACGCTTTGTAGCTCTGACAAAGCATTTTCAAGGTGAATCTCGTATTTAGATATGTAGTCATTCACAATCCGGTCGATATCTTCTTGAGGGCCGGTAATGCTTAAAAATTTCATTCTTTCAATCAATGAAGTATCCCTCCAGGTTTAGTATTTAAGAATATAGTCTAATGCATCATGAGGTTCAAGACCATATCTAATGCATTCTAAAGCAATAGTTATTCGCTGAATTTCGTGTTCCTTGGCGTGTAGGTAACGATATATCGTGGCTACAGAGTAAGGATTTTGACTTGCTTCGCGCTTTAAAATCTTACGTAATATGAAAGAGTACATTCGCTCTAGGGTATCTGGACCGAGAGAGTCGTACTGTAAGCCATAGTATGTTTTGGCTAAAGCGCCACGAAAAGAATCATCATCTTCAGCTTCAACTAAAGCGGAAATGTCACTTTTTTTCAATTTGTATGTAACTGGAATAGTCAAAGCATAGATTGCAGGTGCTGACATTTTATAAAATTTTCGAGAGCGATAAATCCATTGTAGATTTAACAAATCGATTTGGCTCCCAAAAGAGTTTGTAACTAATGCCAAATCAATTTTGGAGAGAAATTTATCTTTCGTCTTCCAAAGCAATCCAAAATAGTATAAATCCAATGCCATTTCATAGTCAAAAAGAGTTGGATGTTCAATGTTGGTCATCTGTGATAGGGGCTTATAGTATTCACTGCCTTTTAGATTGTCAATCAATTCATCTGTTGAAGAAGAGTCAGACAATAGGCCAACATTTAGTTTAGAATGGTGGTCGAAAAACGCTTTGAATAATGATATGTCCATATCGATGCCACGGTGATCAAGAATGTTGTTTATGCAGTTTTTGATGATTAGTATTTCGAAACGCTTAAAATACAAGTTCAAAAAAATCCGTTGCTCTTGATTGGCAAAGCGATATATCCGTTCAAAATCTTTATAAACAGAGTTCATCAATAGCTTTTCGATTTGCCCGCGGTGTAAGTCGTGGTCATCAAGAGATGACAAAATTTCGACATATGAAGGCTTCTGTTTCAGATAAGCAACAGCTAGAGGAACGGAAGTGATTTCCGAAAGTTCACGAAAATCATCATCAGTTAGTAGCTTGCTTTGCATTGCTCTAAGTTTGGTAGTAATACCACTATATGATAATAAGTTTCCCATCTAAATCACGTCCCAATTATTTTTTTATAAATAGACTCAGATAACTCGTCGTGACGAGCTTCGTAGTATTGGTTCATCGAAGTCAATTTTGCATCAGTATCAGCTCTTAGTTTTGCCAAAGCATCAGTAGTTTGAGTCTGTAATTCTTGGCGCAGAGTATCTAATTTCTGGGCGGTTTCTTCCTTGACTTTAGCATCAAAAGCAGCAGTTTTCTCGTCCATATTGCCCTTTAAGACATCTACTTGCCCATTCGCATCAGCCATAATCGTCTTCGCTGCATTTTCGATTTCAGATAATTTCTTGATTACTGTTTCCATATGTTGCCTCCCATTAGCTATGCTGATAGCACAAAAACACTCTTTGTACCATTATATACCCTTTTTATAAAATTTCCATAGTAAAATCGAACTTTTTATAGTAGAATGGCAAAGAATGTAGTTACAAAGGAGAGTTGAAAAAAGAAAATGCGATTAAGAAATATTAAAGGGGCAAAAGAAAAAATTGCTAGTAGTCCGCTGGTCATACAAAAGCCCCAAGAATTAAAGGGACGATGGATAGAAAAGTTCGAAAATGAGAATCCCATTTGCATAGAAGTAGGGATGGGGAAGGGGCAGTTCATCACAGAGTTGGCAAGGCGAAATCCGCAGATTAATTATCTCGGAATTGAAGTATATGAAAGTGTCTTGTTAAGAGCGGTTCAAAAGTTGGAAAAAGAAGAAGCATTATCAAATCTTTTCTTTATATGCATGGATGCAAGGGAATTGCCAGAAGTATTTGCTACAGGTGAAGTGGCGAGGATATATCTAAACTTCTCTGACCCTTGGCCAAAAGACCGTCATGCTAGGCGCAGATTAACGGCGCATGAATTTCTAGAAAGGTATGACGCTATACTGACAGAAGATGGACAAATTGAATTCAAGACAGACAATAGTCAGTTGTTTGAATTCTCGCTAAAAGAGGCAGAAAACCTACCTTGGCAAGTAAAAGAACATACCTTTGACTTGCACAGTGACGAGAAGATGAACCAAGGTAATATTATGACGGAATACGAAGAAAAATTCGCTGCACTTGGGAACCCAATCCATAAAATGATAGTTAATCGAGAAAGCACGATGAAGGATTGATAAAAAGGCTTGATTTTTCATTCCGTTTAAACTATAATGAGTTTTATTCTCGTGAAAAATCACGTGATTAGGCACCATTAGCTCAGCTGGTAGAGCAGTAGACTCTTAATCTATTTGTCTAGGGTTCGATTCCCTAATGGTGTATTCCAATCCATATGGAGAGGAACATATGAGGAGGGCGGTCTAGCCATGTAGCT
>JGI994J12354_10000149_pt1 | contig 65044 bp, 69 predicted proteins | sample IntmicLarv3ML3BL_FD_12354 | JGI IMG/M metagenome (IMG submission 12354) | reverse complement strand
GCCAGCTGGTAAAAATTAAACCTAACAAGGAGGTTGTGACGATATGCAAATCACTGACGCAGTAGCCGATATGCTCACGCGTATACGCAATGCCAATTCGGCAAAGCATGAATCGGTTTTAATCCCTGCCTCAAACTTAAAAGCCAGCATAGCTGAAATTCTCGTTAAAGAAGGCTATGTCAAGGGCTATGAAGTTATCAAAGATAACAAGCAGGGCATGATTAAGATTGCCCTTAAGTACGGCCCCAACAAGTCACAGGTTATAAAAGGTTTGCGCCGTGTCAGCAAGCCGGGCCTGCGTATATACACAAACGTTGACGAAATGCCCAAGGTGCTTCGCGGTTTGGGTATAGCCATACTTTCAACATCAAAAGGTATCATGACAGACAGACAGGCCCGCGTCGCTAATGTTGGCGGCGAGGTACTGGCCTTTGTCTGGTAAGGGGGAGGAACATAGTATGTCACGTATAGGCAGAAAACCAATCCCGGTACCGGCCGGCGTGGATGTAAAATTCGCGGGTGGTGTGCTCACTGTGAAAGGCGCAAAGGAAACATTGACACAGGAAATACATCAGAATATGATACTTGAAATTCAGCCCGAGGTAATCAATGTTACCCGTCCTAATGACGAAAAACAAAACCGTTCGCTTCACGGACTTACCCGTTCGTTGGTGGCCAATATGGTCGAAGGCGTGTCCAAGGGTTTCACAAAGGAACTTGAGGTTAACGGCGTTGGTTACCGTGTTGCCAAGCAGGGCAAGGATCTTGTGATGAATCTCGGTTTTAGCCACCAGGTTATAATGAGTGAGATTCCCGGCATTTCTATTGAGGTGCAGGGTAACAAAATCATCATTTCTGGTCCGGACAAACAGGCAGTAGGCCAGTTTGCTGCAAAGGTTCGTGAAAAACGTCCGCCCGAGCCTTATAAGGGCAAAGGTATTCGCTATGTTGGCGAATATGTGCGCCGCAAAGAGGGCAAGGCCGGTAAGGCTAAGAAATAGAAAGGAGTGTAATATTTTATGGTTAAGAAAATTAATACCAACAAAGCGCGTGCTTTGCGCCATCGCCGTGTTCGCGGCAAAATTTCCGGCACTGCACAGCGTCCCCGTTTTAATGTATTTCGCTCCTTGAATCATATTTATGCACAGCTTATAGATGATGTTAGCGGCAAGACTTTGATTGCAGCCAGTTCCGCCGAAAAAGATTTTGGTGATTTTTCTGGCAAAGAGCAGGCTAAAAAAGTTGGACAGCTTGTTGCCGAGCGCGGAGTTAAGGCTGGTATTTCCGAGGTCGTGTTCGATCGCGGCGGCTACATCTATCATGGCCGTGTCAAGGAATTGGCGGATGGAGCCCGTGAGGGCGGTCTCAAGTTTTAATAAAGGAGTGAATGAGTTTGGCAAGATTTAATGAGCCCAAGTCGGATTTAAATGAACGCATTGTGGCTATAAACCGTGTGTCGAAGACCGTTAAGGGCGGCCGTATCTTTAAGTTTTCGGCGCTTGTGGTTGTCGGCGATGGTAAAGGGTCTGTGGGCTTTGGTATTGGTAAAGCCGGTGAGGTGCCTGACGCTATTCGCAAAGGCATTGAGGAAGCCAAAAAGAATATGACGCCGATCGCTATGTATGGTACCACTATTCCTCACGAGGTTATTGGTGTGTTTGGAGCTGGCCGCGTGTTACTTAAGCCAGCCGCTGAAGGTACTGGCGTTATTGCCGGTGGCCCTGTACGTGCTGTGCTTGAGGCTGCAGGTGTGAAGGATATTCGTACCAAGGCGCTGCGTTCTAATAATCCCTGCAATGTTGTTCGTGCCACCATGGAAGGTCTGAAATCTCTGCGCACTGCTGCTGAGGTTGCTGCCGGACGTGGTAAGTCGGTCAATGAGATCATCGGGAAAGGAGCTGCAGCTCAATGAGTGAGAAAGATTTGAAGGTAGAGGAAACTACTGAGAAAAAAGCTCCCGTAAAAAAAGCCCCTGCTAAAAAGGCTGCTGCGGCTGAAAAAGCTCCCGCTGAGAAAAAGACTCCAGCCAAGAAAGCTGCTGTGGCTGAAAAAGCTCCCGCTGAGAAAAAGGCTCCAGTCAAGAAAGCTACTGTGGCTGAAGAAGCTCCTGCCGAGAAAAAAGCTCCGGCTAAGAAAGCAGCCACTGCAAAGAAGACGGCCGCTTTGGTTGTAACACCTAAAACGGTGAAAAAGATAGTTGATCTGGATAGCGGCAAGGTTAGCATAAAGCTCACGGGTAGCCTTATAGGCAGCACCAAAAGGCAAATAGCCAGCGCTAATTCGCTGGGTCTGCGTAAAACCGGTGATTCCGTTGTACAGCCTGATAACGCTGCGACAGCTGGAAAAATCGTAAAAATCAAACATTTAGTTAAAATCATAAAAGCATAAGACGAGGAGGTGCAATCCAATGAAACTTCATGAGCTTTCTCCGAACCCGGGTTCAAAAGATGACGTAAAACGTATCGGTCGCGGGCACGGTTCCGGTTGGGGTAAAACCGCCGGTAAGGGTCATAAAGGTCAAAAGGCGCGTGCAGGACGCGGTATAAGAATTGGCTTTGAAGGCGGTCAGATGCCCCTTCAACGTCGTGTGCCTAAGAGAGGGTTTAACAATATTTTTGCCAAAACCTACTCGATAATTAATGTTAGCGCACTTGAGGTGTTTGACAATGGCACCGAAATCAATGCGCAGCTTTTAAAGGACAAGGGAATTATCAGCAAAATAAACGATGGTGTCAAGGTTTTAGGTAACGGCACAATCAGCAAAAAGCTGACTGTTAAGGTGGCGCTGTTTTCTGAAAGCGCTAAGTCTAAAATTGAGGCAGCTGGAGGAAAGGCCGAGGTGGTATGATGATTGAAACCATCAAAAACGCTTGGAAAATTCCAGAAATTCGCAGAAAGTTTTTTTTCACCGTATTTATAATTTTGGTGTTCCGTCTTGGCTCGCACATTCCCGTTCCGTTTATTAATGTTAGCGAGTTGGCAAACTATATGAAAAGCTTGTCTCAAGACAGCAGCGGCAGCGGCCAGTTTTTCAATTATTTCTCAATGTTGTCAGGCGGCGGCATGCAATATGGTGCTATATTCGCTATGGGTGTCACGCCATATATCAACGCCTCTATCATTATGAATTTGCTCACCGTGGCTATTCCGCCGCTTGAAAGAATTCAGAAGGAAGGCGAAGAAGGCCGCAAGAAGATAGCAAAATACACTCGTTTTGCCACGGTTATTTTAGGATTGATTCAGGGTGGCGCATACTACTATGTTTTGTACACACAAGGGCTTATTAATGACGCTGTAATAGGCGCAGTAATGAATGTTTTTGTAGCAGTGGTTATCGTTCTCTGTTTCACGGCGGGTTCAGCTCTTATGATGTGGCTTGGTGAGCGACTTGATGAAAATGGCTTGGGCAACGGTATATCCATTCTGCTTTTTGCCGGTATTATCAGTCGTGTACCTGAGGCTGCTGCTTATCTTTATCGTAATGCGTTTGAAGGCGGGAAAATGATTCCGGTTATTCTTATACTTGTGATTTTCCTTGCTGTTATTGCATTTATCGTGTGGATGACCAATGCTGAGCGCCGTATTCCTGTTCAGTATGCAAAGCGTGTTGTAGGCCGAAAAATGTATGGCGGACAATCGACGCATATTCCGATTAAAGTTAATATGTCCGGTGTTATGCCCATAATTTTTGCCTCTTCTATTTTGTCAATGCCCTCTATGATTTTGGGATTCATGAGCAATACAAATTCATCGATTTACAAATTCTTAAAGGTGTTTAGCTATGATGCTCCTTTCTATGCATTATTCTATCTTGTGCTCATCATAGCGTTTGCTTATTTTTATGTCACGATTCAGTATAATCCTGTAGAAATGGCTAACAATCTTCGCAAAAATTCGGGCGCTGTTCCGGGTATACGCCCCGGTAAGCCCACTTCGGATTTTATTTCGAAAATCCTATCCCGCATTACTCTTATGGGTGCGCTTTTCCTTGCGGTTATCGCGGTTGGCCCCATATTGGTGGGTTCTGTTAATGGTATTCAGCTTACACTGGGTGGTACTTCGGTACTCATAGTTGTTGGTGTTGCTTTGGATACTGTACAAAATCTCGAATCGCAGATGATGATGCGCCATTACAAAGGCTTTTTGGATTAATTTTTAAGGAGTTCACATGAAACTTATTCTTTTAGGTGCGCCAGGCGCCGGCAAAGGAACACAGGCTGAAAATATCAGCAACAAGTTTAATATCCCTCCTATTTCAACAGGCAATTGTTTGCGGGAAGCTGTGAAAAACGGCACCGACATGGGACAAAAAGCTAAATCCTTCATGGATGAGGGCAAGCTCGTTCCTGACGAGGTCGTTATCGGAATAATAAAAGAGCGTCTTTTAGAGTCCGATTGTGAAAACGGTTTTATTTTAGATGGTTTTCCTCGTACAATTCCGCAAGCAGAAGCGCTTGAAAAAATGGGCGTGGATATTGATATTGTCGTTTCGATAGAGGTGGCCGATGATAAGATCATTTCTCGAATGTCCGGTCGTCGTGTATGCGGTGATTGCGGTGCGTCATATCATTTGTTATTTAAGACACCTGAAAAGGAAGGGTTATGCAACAATTGCGGAGGTTCGCTAGTACAGCGGGCTGACGACAAGGCTGAAACGGTGGCCGACCGGTTGCATGTTTATCATGATCAAACTGAACCGCTCAAATCTTTCTATGATACGCGCGGTAAATTACGGTTGGTTCAAGGTCAGGAGGAAGTGTCCGATACAACGGCGCTGACACTTGCCGCAATAGAGGCTGCCGTATGATTGTCCTCAAAACTGCCCGTGAGCTCGCATTGATGAAAAAAGCGTGTGAGCTTTCGGCAGGTGCATTACGAGCGGTGGGCGAGGCTATAGAGCCGGGAATAAGTACTCACGAGCTTGACCACATAGCTTATGATTATATCATAAAGCGTGGAGGCAAGCCCAATTTTCTCGGTTATAACGGTTTTCCTGCCACTGCTTGTATATCCATAAACCACGAAGTGATCCATGGCATTCCCTCCAAAAAGCGCAGGCTGCAAAGCGGCGATTTGGTAAGCGTGGATCTGGGTGCGGTGGTTGACGGCTATCATGGCGATAATGCGTTCACTTTTGCCTGCGGCGAAATTCCAGAGCAGGTACAGCGGCTGTCAGACATAACGCAGCAAAGTCTTTTTAAAGGGATAGAAGCTGCGGTTGTCGGTGGGCGGATTGGCGACATAGGCAATGCCATACAAACCTATGTGGAGGCGGCGGGTTTTTCGGTTGTGCGTGATTTTGTCGGGCACGGTATCGGAACAAAGCTGCACGAGGAACCCGAAGTACCCAATTTTCTCAAAGGCAGCAGGGGATCGCGGCTAATGCCGGGAATGACCCTTGCTATAGAGCCAATGATAAATGCGGGTAAAGAGGCGGTGACCATTTTGTCCGATGGTTGGACTGTGGTTACTTCCGACAACAGCATGTCGGCACATTTTGAACATACCATTGTAATTACCGAAAATGGTCCTGTGATTATGACTAGGCCACCGGAGGATGATTGATGGATGTACAAATCGGCAGTGTTGTGATATCCAAGGCGGGACGAGATAAGGGCTATTTTTTGGCTGTAGTCGCACTGGGAGAAAATTCCATTACGGTTTCAGACGGAAAAGAAAGGCCGCTCAGTCGTCCGAAACAAAAAAATCTCAGGCATCTCAGTATTACCGGCTATGTGCTCAGTGCTGAACAAATGTGTTCTGATAGAAGTCTGCGCCGCGTAATTAATGAACTGAGAGCCAAACCAAACACAAAGGGGGAATTTGCTTGTCAAAACAAGATATGATTGAGGTTGAAGGCAAGGTCGTTGAGGCACTCCCCAATGCGGTTTTTCGTGTGGAACTGCAAAACGGACATCAAATTACTGCTCACATTTCGGGTAAATTGCGTATGAATTTTATTCGCATACTTCCCGGAGATAAGGTCACGGTTGAAATGTCACCCTACGACCTGACCAAGGGGCGTATCACATGGCGCTCGAAATAATCGGGCGATGGGTGAGAGCCTTTTTGAAAAAGAAGCCAAACCCAGATGTTTCTTTTCTAAAAAGACCCTAAGAATTGATATTGCGCAGCCGTCATGTGTGATATCTGTATAGTTTGTTTGACGGAGAATTTGGGGGTTACTATGAAAGTCAGACCTTCTGTAAAGAAAATTTGCGAAAAATGCAAAATTATTAAGCGCAAGGGAAACATCATGGTTATCTGTGAGAATCCTAAGCACAAGCAGCGTCAGGGTTGAGACCTGAACATTTAAAACGGAGGTGCATGTATTAAATGGCACGCATTGCTGGTGTTGACCTGCCCAATGAAAAACGTATTGAGGTAGGACTTACCTATATTTTCGGCATAGGCACGAAAATTTCCAAAGATATTTTAAGCTCAACAGGTGTGAATCCCGATGTCCGTGTAAAGGACCTTACCGATGACGACGTGGCTAAAATCCGCGAATACATCGAAAAGAACCTTGAGGTTGAAGGTGATTTGCGCCGCAATACCGCATATGACATCAAGCGTCTTATTGAGATTGGTTGCTATCGTGGCATCCGTCATAGAAAAGGCTTGCCTGTTCGCGGTCAGCGTAGCAAGACCAATGCCCGTACCCGCAAGGGTCCCAAAAAGACCATTGCCAACAAGAAGAAATAGGGAGGGATTTTAAGAATGGCTGCTACAAAAGGAAAAACTACCACACGCCGTCGTCGCGAAAAAAAGAATGTCGAACGCGGAGCGGCTCATATCCAATCTAGCTTTAACAATACCATTGTTACAATCACCGATACGCAGGGCAACACTATTTCGTGGGCTTCAGCCGGTGAACTTGGTTTCCGTGGTTCCAGAAAATCCACGCCCTTTGCCGCACAGTCGGCTGCCGAAACGGCTGCTAAGTCCGCTACAGAGCATGGTATGCGTTCGGTTGAGGTTTATGTCAAGGGTCCAGGCCCTGGGCGTGAAGCCGCCATTAGAGCGCTGCAATCGGCCGGTTTGGAGGTTAGCATGATAAAAGATGTTACCCCCATTCCACACAATGGTTGCCGTCCGCCTAAAAGGCGCCGTGTTTAATTAATTATTGGAGGTTATCTAAATGGCAAGATATACCGAAGCAGTATGTAAGCTTTGCCGCCGTGAAGGTGAAAAACTCTTTTTAAAGGGCGACAAATGCTATTCACAGAAATGCCCGGTTACCATTCGTGCCTATGCTCCCGGTCAGCACGGACAGGCACGCAATAAGAAAATGTCCGAATATGGCTTGCAGCTGCGCACAAAACAGCGCGCCCGCCGTTTTTACGGTGTGCTTGAAAGCCAGTTTGAGCATTATTATGAAATGGCTGAAAGAAAGCAGGGGATTACAGGTGAAAATCTGCTCCGCTTCTTGGAAAGCCGTCTCGACAATGTGATTTATCGTCTCGGATGGGCCAATTCCAGAGCGCAGGCCCGACAGATGGTTGTGCATGGTCACATCACTATTAACGGCAAAAAGTGCGATATTCCATCATATCTCACCCGTATCGGCGAGGTTATTGGAATGAAGCAAAAAAGTCGTGAAAACGAAAAAATCAAGGAAGTCCTTTCTAATAATGCTGCCCGTCCGGTTGTTAAATGGCTTGACCGCGATTCCGATAAAGTAGAGGCGAAAATTATTGCCCTGCCGGAGCGTTCGGACATTGATGTACCGGTTGAGGAGCATCTCATCGTTGAGTTCTACTCTAAGTAACAGAGTACAATAAAACTTAAAGGAGGGTTTTCAGTGATTGAAATAGAGAAGCCCAGAATTGAAACAGAGGAATCGGGTGCTGATTTTTCCTATGGAAAATTCGTAGTTGAGCCGCTTGAACGCGGTTATGGTACCACTCTAGGCAATTCATTGCGCCGTGTATTGCTTTCCAGCCTTCCCGGCGTGGCGGTAACTTCTACTAAAATTGATGGCATTGTACATGAATACACCACATTGCCCGGAGTTAAAGAAGATGTCACCGAAATCATTCTAAATATTAAGGATCTTAATGCAAAACTGCATTCCGATGGTCCGAAAATTGTTTATATTGAAGCCGAAGGCCCCTGTGAAGTAACAGGTGAGTCAATAAAAGCCGATAGCGAAGTAGAAATACTCAATCCGGATTTGCATATAGCAACGCTTACAGACAATGGCCGCCTTTTTATGGAGCTTACGCTTGATAAGGGCCGCGGATATGTCTTGGCCGAGCGTAATAAGGCTGCATCAGCACAAATTGGCGTTATACCGGTCGATTCTATTTATACCCCGGTTGTCAAAGCAAACTATACAGTTGAAGACACCCGCGTGGGTCAGCAAACTGACTTTGATAAGTTGACACTGGAGGTTTGGACCAATGGAACCATTTCTGCCAAAGAGGCGGTTTCCTTGGGAGCCAAGGTGCTCACTGAACATCTCAACTTGTTTGTCGATCTTACTGGCGGCGCATTTGGCGGCGAAATTATGGTAGAAAAAGACGACAAGGGCAAGGAAAAAGTTCTTGAGATGACCATTGAGGAGCTTGATCTTTCGGTGCGTAGCTTTAATTGTCTCAAGCGTGCCGGAATCAACACGGTTGAAGATTTGACCAATAAGTCCGAGGAAGATATGATGAAGGTTCGTAATTTGGGACGTAAATCACTTGAAGAGGTTGTAGCCAAGCTTGCGTCTCTCGGATTTGGTCTTCGAGCTGAAGATATGTAATTAATCACCACTATAAAAGGAGTGAGATACAATGCCAGGAACCAGAAAGCTCAATAAAGCGACCGATTGCCGCATAGCAATGTTGCGTTGCATGGTTACACTTTTGCTTGAAAACGGCAAAATGGAAACTACTGTTATACGCGCCAAAGAAGTGCGGTCGCTTACCGAGAAATATATTACTCTTGCAAAGATCAACAACCTGCACAACTATAGGCAGGCCATGGCGTTTATCACAAAGGAATCGGTCGTGAAAAAGCTGTTTAGTGAAATCGCGCCTACCTATGAAACGCGCAATGGCGGTTATACCCGTATCACAAAAAAAGGCCCTCGTCGCGGCGATGCTGCTGAAATGGCTATTATTGAATTGGTATAACGAACGGTATAATTAAAAACTCCGTCTGAATGATGGGGATAGCAAAAAGGTTTGAGATATTCATCTCAAACCTTTTTGCTATATATCCCGCAGTTGAGTGCAGTCAGGATTGTTTTTGCTGTGAAATAGCGTGTAATAAGTTTTTCCACAAAAGAATCCAAGCTGGGTAAAATGTTCCTATTTACCTATAGGAGAACCAAAAAACAAAATCTTCTATTTTAGGCAGATTTGGCTTTTTTGTTCTTATCACTAACAGGGAAAATACATAGCTGAACATCTCGACAGCTTTCCGAAAGGAAAGTTTTTTGTGCTTTTGTCGTTTTTTCTCGGTGGGCTTCTCTAAGACCGATACTCCACACAAAATGGAGCAGTATCTTTTACAATTCAGAAAAAAGCAAAGCCCTTCTTTTTCAAATTTTCACACAATCCACATTGCGGCAACATACTTTTTACTTACAATAGAGATGTTTCATGTTGGAGTAATATTGGCTTTTTATAGCAAATTTGGTATAATTATATTATGTGTCACACCCGAATTTTAGGAGGATTACAAAATGGCAAGAATTTTAATTGTGGATGATGAAGACGCGATCCGCACCGGATTTAAGGAATACGCTGAATTTTTGTCTTTTGAAGTTAAAGAGGCTAAAGACGGCATGGAGGCCGTTGCCCTCTGCCGTGAAAGTGATTTTGACGTGATTATAATGGATGTGATGATGCCGCGTATGGACGGGTTTACCGCCGTTAAGGAAATCAAAAAAATCAAAGATATTCCTGTGCTTATGCTTTCGGCGCGCGGTGAAGAATACGACAAGCTGTTTGGATTTGAGGTGGGCGTTGATGATTATGTCACAAAACCCTTTTCACCCAAAGAAGTTATTGCCCGTGTTCAGGTGATTATCACTAGAAACAGCGGCAAATCAATATCCGCATCGAAAGAAACACATGAGATTTATATTTTCGATGGATTGATGGTTGACATCACCGCGCGAATTGTTACAATAGACGGCGTTCCGGCAATCTTGACACCCAAAGAATACGACTTGTTGTTTTATTTAGTAAAAAATAAAAATATCGCGCTTTCGCGTGAAAAATTGCTGACCAATGTATGGGGCTTTGATTTTTATGGAGATGACCGCACAGTGGATACCCATATTAAAACCCTGCGTGTGAATCTTGGCTACTATAAGGATTATATTGTTACCTTGAGAGGAGTTGGATATCGCTTTGAAGATAAACATTAAAGGATTGAAATTTCAAAACTGGATGTATCTAATGATGTTTTCGGTGATTATCCTTGTAGTGCTGTGGGTGTTGCAATTTCTATTTCTCGGCAGCTTTTATCAAAGGATGAAATTAAATGAAACGAAAAGCGTTGGTGATACAATCACCGAGCAATTTAATGATAAAGATTTTCATACAATTATGGACGAATATGCATTTAAAAACAACCTTCGAATTATTCTTTTAGATGAATCCGGGCAGATAGCATGGAACTTCGACGGTTTTTCGACAGATTCCCCCGGTGTGCGTCCTCTGGGCGGTACAGGTGTGTTTCCAACTAGCTCTTTCAAAACAGTAAAAGAAAAATTGAATGAGGCGGCTTCAGGCAAGGTTTGTTATCTAAGCCAAAGCGGACGAAGGGATATGTCACAGGCAATATACGCCGCAAAGGTATTTGATACGAACGAAAAAATGCATTATCTATACATCAGCAGCTCAATTCCGCCTATTGATTCAACCATTTCTGTATTAAAGACTCAGTTTTTCATCATAACATTGATATTGTTTGTCCTTTCACTTCTGGCTTCGATGCTGATTTCCAGAAAAATGTCCAAGCCAATTATAAGCCTAACAAAATCAGCCGAGCGTTTAATGAAAGGTGAGCTGGAAGCCGGCTTTTATGATGATGGATTTACCGAGATACATCAATTAGCGTCCGCGATGAATTACGCCGCCGACGAACTCCGCAGTTTGGATGATTACCGCAGGGAGTTTATCGCAAATGTATCCCATGATTTGAAAACGCCGTTGACAATAATAAGATTTTATGGGGAAATGATAAAGGATGTATCGGGGAAAGACCCCAAAAAACGCGACGCTCACTGCGACACAATTATTAAGGAGGCAGATTGGCTTACGAACATGGTTGAGGAAGTACTTGAACTTTCAAAACTAGAAGCGAATCATACCGAAATTGTGAAAACTGAGTTTGATTTAAGCGGTTGTCTTGCAAATATTCTTGTGAGTTTTCAAGCGTTATCGGTCAGAGGCGGATATCATTTTGAAAGCGATACAGAAGATAATTTGATTGTTTTCGGCAGTGAGCCTATGCTGCGGCGTGTGCTGTACAATCTTATTAGTAATGCAGTTAACTTTACCGGCGAAGACAAGCGTATATACATTTCCTTAAAGTCTGTAAATGATGCTGTTCGCTTTGAAGTTACTGACACCGGCGATGGAATTCCGGAAGAACAGCAGAGCATAATTTGGGATAGATACTATAAATCAAAGCAATCACATAAAAGGGCGGTAATCGGAACGGGACTGGGACTTTCTATTGTCAAGAATGCCTTAACGCTTTTGGGTGCAGAATACGGTGTTACCAGCGAGCAGGGAAGTGGCAGTACCTTCTGGTTTGAGCTGTCCCGTTGTTGAAACGCAAGGGACATACATCAATTATATCACGGTCACCGTATTTTAATCAAAGGCAGTGTTTTTTTTAACAGAACTGATCTTTAATCATACAAAAACGGTTTCGATTTTATATCGAAGCTGTTTTTCTATAGTCAAACCCCAAAATCGGTGTTGCAGCTTCGTCGGATTTTCACAAAACTTTCTTTGTTTCAACTGAAAACCAACATTCTGGAAGTATATACTGAAAAACAGCAAACTTTAAGGAGAGAGAAAAATGTTAGTGATTATCAACGCGACGAAAAGCATCACCCGCTCTAAAGGAAGGAATATCCTGATTGGCATTATTATTTTGGTGATTGCCATATCTTCCTGTGTGGCTTTGGCAATCAGAAACGCCGCAAATGAAGCTGAAATTGTCGGTGTGGATTTAATTAATATAACCGGCTCTATTTCGGTGGACAGACAAAAAATGATGGAATCCATGCAAAGTAGCTCAAATACGGCCGAAGGCGGTACACCCGATATGAATTCCATGCGGAATATGATGTCAAATTATCAGGATTTGACTTTAACAGAACTACAAACCTATGCGGAATCTGACTATATAAAGGATTTTTATTATTCAAGCTCTATATCGCTCAATGCAAGCGGTGAACTGGAAGCATACAGCACCGAAAGCAGCTCAGACACGTTATCGTCAAACAATAATAACGGCGGCAATTCCCCGGGTGGAATGGGTGGTCAAGGCGGCGGGCGCCAAGGAATGGGTGGCATGACAATTGGCGATTTCACCGTTACAGGATATAGCGCGGAAAGCGCAATGACAAAATTCATGGACGGCACGGCGAAAATTACAGATGGCGAAATGTTTGACATTACATCTGCTGATATGAAATGTTTAATCAGCAACGAATTGGCCTTGTTTAACGGCCTTTCCGTGAGTGATACCATTACACTGCTAAATCCGAATACAGAAGATGAAACCTATGAGTTGATCGTTTCCGGTATCTATACCGATTCTAGTTCCAGTGAAACAGGAAATCAAATGCGGTTTTCTACTGCTATGGACCCGGCAAACTTAATCTGTATCAGTTATAACGCACTGAAAACCATAGTAGATCACTCGGCTTCCGTTGCCATTACAGAAACCAATGATAACGGATTTGAAACCACCACAGCAACCACAGGTCAGCTTGCTAGCACATATGTTTTTTCAAATCGAGAAAATTACAACAATTTCAGCACAGAGCTGACTGCAAAAGGCTTGCCGGAATATTACACACTTTTATCTTCAGATATAAGCAATTATGAATCCACTCTTGTTCCGCTTCAAAACCTTTCAAAATTTGCGACAACCTTGTTGTTTATTGTCATTGCAATCGGTGCGGTTATCTTGATTGTCATTAACATATTCAATATTCGTGAACGCAAATACGAGGTTGGTGTATTGACCGCTATGGGTATAAAAAAAGGAAAGGTTGCCATGCAATTTGTCACTGAGCTTTTGTGTGTCACTTTGTTTGCTATCATCATTGGTGCAAGCTTAGGCTCTGCGGTAAGTGTGCCGATTTCCAACAGTCTTTTATCATCGCAAATTGAGCAAATGTCAATGCAATCAAACAATCAGGAACAAAGCTTTGGCAGACAAGGCGGAATGGGCGGCAGACAAAATATGCAGCCGGGCGGTATGATGTCCATGTTTGGCGGAGCTCAAAAAGATGTGACATATCTGGATAAAATCAATGCCACGGTCAACCTTCCGATTATGGGACAGCTAATGGGTTTGGGTATATTACTCACACTTGTTTCAAGCCTCGCAGCGGTGATATTTGTCATGAGATATGAACCGCTTAAAATATTGGCGAACCGGACTTAACAGTAAAACATATTGGAGGAAATGACTATGAGTATTTTGGAATTACAAAATATCAGCTATACCTATGACAGCCGCGCAAAGGTATTAAGTGATTTAAGCTACGAATTTGAAAAAGGAAAGGTTTATGCTATCGTTGGGCGATCAGGCGCGGGAAAAACCACCTTGCTTTCCCTTCTTTCAGGACTGGCTTCTCCCACAGACGGTAAAATTCTTTTCGATGGAAAAGACGTTTGTAAGATTGACCGTTATAAATACCGAAGCCATTATGTGGGCGTGGTTTTTCAGCAATTCAATCTTTTGCCGCATTTGAACGCGGTGGAAAATGTTGAGCTTTCTATGAGAGCGTCCGGCAAAAAGATTGCCAATAAAAGAAGCCGTGCAATCGAATTGCTTAACAAAGTTGATCTGGATGATGTACTTGTAAAACGCAGAATATTGAAGCTGTCCGGAGGCGAACAGCAGCGTGTAGCAATCGCCCGAGCCTTGTCATACGATCCTGATATCATACTTGCTGACGAACCGACAGGAAATCTTGATCTGACAACGCAGGAAGAGGTGATGGGTATTTTCAGCCGTTTGGCACACGAGGAAAACAAATGCGTGATTATTGTTTCTCATTCGCCAGAGGTGGCTGCTTCGGTAGACGAAGTTTATGAGCTGGCCTCTCTTCGTGAAAGCAAAAAAGCCAATAAGAAAAACACATTGGCAGGCTAATATGTTGCGATGCTTTATATCGCTTGTTTTTATTTCATTATAAGAGTAATTCAATATATTGCCGGGATGATAAGGAATAGTCAAAAAAATCTTGATAATGTTGAGATGTTCGTTTATAATAAAAATATTGTCGATTCAGAGCGAAATGCATCACTATCTGATCTTTTTGTTTAATTAAATTATTAACTGGAAAGGAATGATTTTTTGAAAAAAACTGTGCTTCTTATAAATGGCATTTTTTTATTTGTCATTCTCGGTACAGTCTTCCGCCTTGAGAATTTTGGCATATTAAAACATTACCTTAGAGAAGTTGAAAATGTTGACGCAAGCTTCATTGAACAAATAAAAGCATCGCGCTCAATCCAACAGCGCGATGCTGTTAAGCTCACCTACGATGGACACGCCCTGCCTTATCTCGACGAGAAAAGCAATACAGTTCTTTTTTCAAAACAGCTTATTGATCATATCACGATAGACGCAAACACAGATGTTACAGTGGTGAAAAGCTTTTTTGATGCTGATCAATACATTGAAATAGTTGCATACACAGACAGCGTTTATCAAACGCAAACAATACAATTGACATCTTTGGCTGTTATGGATATTACTTGTGTGTCTTCTGATTATGATTCGGACAAATATACAAGTGCTACGGTGGTTTTATTTGACACGGAAAACCAGAAAGTCATTGACTCCTATGCGGAAATTAAAATACGTGGACAATCAAGCAGAGCTTATGAGAAGAAAAGCTATACTATTAAAGTTTTGGAGGACTTCAGTAGCAGATATTCCGCAAAACAACCGTTGAATCTTCGAGCCAATTCAAAGTATGCGCTTGATTCAATTTATGAAGATGATTCGAAAATTCGGGACATGCTGTCTCTTGAATTATGGAAAAAATACGGAGCTCAAAGCAATCCATACGGTATTGATAACAGCTTGAGCCGGGCTTATGTTGAAGTGTTTATAAATGGGGAGTATCGCGGATTATATGGTCTTCAGGAGGTTGTTGACGAAACAAATCTTTCGGTAGACCCTTTTGAGCAGGCTGCGATTTTTAAAATCAATACTCATTCGGATTTCACATCTTTTTATCCAAATGCGGTCTTGTCTGAATTAGGAAACGGAGATATTGAAGCTGTTTACAGCAATCTTTCCGGACAAAAATGGAACAATTTATTATCCCTTTTCAATTCACTGGAAAGCGGTGAATTTCAAGATGTACTTGATAATTATATTTATACAAACAACTATATTGATTATAATATATTACTTCAATTTGCATGTGCCTGGGATAATACATGGAAGAACTTAGTGCTTACACAGCGCAACAGAGGAAACTCTTCAATGTTTCTTATAACTCCTTGGGATTTTGATATTACTTTTGGAGCAAGGTGGGATGCTTATGCCGAAAGAAATGTTCTTCTTGATTCTTCTATCACAACGCAGAGCGAGCTTAACTTATTTAATATCCAAGAAATGAATAATGGCGACATGCAAAAAAAGATAGGCAAACGCTGGTTTGTGCTGAGACAGGATGTTTTTCAAGAGGATAAGCTGCTTAATCTTGCAAATGGATATTATGACTTAATCACCGACAGCGGCGCACGTAAACGCGACGCCGAAAGGTGGCCGAACAGTGCTATATCTCAGGACAACAGCTTTATAGAACAGTTCATAAAAGAGCGCCTTTCTCATCTTGATGATTTTTATCGAAACTATTTATAAAGCGAGGTGACATTTTTGTTGCAATACCGCAATGAATACAAATACTTATGTTCAGAAATTGAACTGGCACTGATAAAAAGCCGTCTGGATATTCTGATGAAACGCGACGAAAACCAATCAGGGGATTCTTATCGTATACGAAGCTTGTATTTTGATGATCATTACGATTCGGCGTTTTACGAAAATGAAGCCGGTGTAGACAACAGACGAAAATTCAGAATACGTGTTTATGATAATCCGGCTGATGGAATCCAATTGGAAATCAAATATAAGGTTAAAGAAAAAACTCACAAAGATTCCTGCGCTTTAACAAGGCAGATGTGTGATGATTTGATCAATAATGCACCCATCAAGTTTGCGGATTCTTTGCCTGGTCCTTTGAAGGAATTATTGGTTGAACGACAGCTTCACGGCATGAAACCGAAAATTATAATCGAATATGAGCGGAGTGCGTATGTGTGCTCGCTTGGAAATGTTAGAATAACATTTGACAGAAATATTGCATACTCAAAAAATATTCAGGATTTTTTTGATACATATATGCCTTTGGTTCCAGCGCTCAGGCAGGGTCAGCACATTCTTGAAGTAAAATACGATGAATTTATTCCGGATTATATTATGCAGATTATACAGCTCGGAAATCTCAACCGAGGCTCATTTTCAAAATATTATTATGCCTGTAAATTGGCAAAGGGAGAAGAATTTTATGATTGAAAGAATCACGAATCTATTTTTACGCTCGGCCGGATATGGCTACTTTGAGATGGTTTTTCTGCTGTTTATCAGTTGCCTTATATCCGGATACATATTTATCGTGTATCGCGTAACAGCAAAAACTGCCTTTTTTTCAAAGACATACAGCATATCAATTGGTGTAATAGGCGTTATCACAACGGCAATTATTTTAGCGATGCAGAACAGCCTCGCCATTTCATTAGGTATGGTCGGTGCGCTGTCTATTATAAGATACCGGACGGCAATTAAAGACCCGATGGACTTAATCTTTTTGTTTTGGGCTGTTGGTGAAGGCATTATGTGCGGTTCGGGATTGATTGGACTTGCCCTCATTATGTGTGTTGTCATAACTGCCGCTATTTTTGTTTTTTCTCACTTTCCGGTTAAACGGGCGCCATATCTTCTTATTGTCAACAGTGAAGATGCGGAGGTTGAAGCGCGGGTAACAGAAATTATAAAAATACATACAAAGCATTTTGGAATCAAATCGAAAAATAAAACAAAACTTGGTATTGATTTGATTTTCGAAATACGAACTGACAATCAGCAAATGCTTTTTGATGAATTGAATAAAATTGAAAAATTAACCAATGTTTCATTGTTGGCTCATGATGGAGAAACCCGTTTTTAAGTTGGCAGGAAGAATGTTTTTTGGAATTATAAATCCGAATCGTATCTTACAAAAAGAATACGGTTCGGATTTAAAGGGTCTTGTGATCCACTGACAAAAAGATGCAACCGTTAAACGCGGGAATAAAACAAAACGCGCTCCACAAACGTGAAGCGCGAATTGGGCGCGGGCACTGCCCGCTGGTGCGCTGGACGCAGTCAAGTCCGAACGAATCTGCTTCATTTACTGTTGTTTAGTGTTTTTGCATCAGTAATAAGTGATAAAACTTCATCAATATCCGGCTTTGCGATATTATGATCAGTGATTGTTAGAGTATATCCCCAACGATCATTACCGCCGTCTTTTAATCCCATAGATAATTCTTGCAAAATCCCCTTGCTATCCACAATCACAGAAACACTGAGAATCCCTTGAACCCACTCTTCTCCCAATACTGAATGTAAAATTTTATCCAGTAGTTCATCTGCGTTGGAAAGTGACCATGAATTTCCTCCGCTGTGGGCATATTCATCCAAAAACGTTTTAAGTTCTTGATTATCTGACAAGTGGTCAGAAACGTGCTGCTTTAGCACCTTTGCGAATGTATCCAATTTAATTCCATATGTATAAGTGATCAATTTTCCGCTTGAGATTTTATCAGCGTTTATGATAAATCTATCTGCCGTTAATGGTTTTTCGCATTCCTTGTATATAAATGTTTCTACAAGCGAAAACGCTTGTTCAATGGCTTTATCGGACAGGATCACTTTGTCATTTAGACCTTCGTTGTAGTGTTCCATATATTTTGCTGTATAACCACATATGAATGCATAAAAATCAAAATGTTTATTCTTTACTACAGCATTCCACTTTGCTCCATAATATGGGTCGATAAAAGCAAGCGGCATGTGGGAAAACCATTCTATTTCTTGTCCTGCATTCATTAAATAATTGTTGAAATCACTACTTTTAACTGCAAACTCACCATTATAGCAAGCAACTGTACTGTTGAATACATCACTGTCCCTTGTCTCATAAATCACTGTATCGTCAAAAGAATTTCCGAAAGCGAAACTTCCCCGAACACTAATGGTGTTGTCTTGTGTATTATCGGTAAAATAATAATTACTACTTGACAAAGAAAAATAACTCTTAATCGCATCATATGTAGAAGCAATAGGATTTTTGTCCTGAGGTTTACTACAACCGGTTAAAAGTGCAGTGAGCATTGTCAGTATTAATGAGAATAAACACATTTTTTTCATTTTGAAAACATGTCCTTTCTGCTATAAAAATTAAGGATGATAGAAATAAAGTGCGAATCCGAACCCTTCGCCTATCGGAAAGATAGCTGAACGGTTCGGATTACCTACTTTTGGTGCTGGTGACCGGAATCGAACCGGTACGATATTGCTATCACGGGATTTTAAGTCCCGGGCGTCTGCCAATTCCGCCACACCAGCAATTTACCGATATATTATATCATCACACAGCATGTATTGCAAGAAAAACATTGCAGATAACAAACAAAAAGCCAGCGAAAAAGAGAGAAGCGATTGGCTATATACCCTTCATGGTCAATGAAATACGTTTTTTCTTCATGTCAATATCCAGAACTTTAACCTTGACGATTTTGCCAACCTCAAGAGCTTCACTGGGATGCTTTATAAATTTATCGCATATTTGAGAAATATGTACCAACCCGTCCTGATGCACGCCTATATCCACAAACGCACCAAAGTCGATAACATTGCGTACCGTGCCTGCAAGAACCATTCCGGCCTTGAGGTCGCTCATTTCCAGCACGTCTGTGCGCAGCACAGGAAGAGGCAAATCTTCACGCGGATCCCGGCCGGGCTTTTTTAGCTCGGCTATAATATCGGTAAGTGTGGGTACACCAACGCCAATCGCCTCGGCGCATTGCTCATCTCCCATAGCTGCCACAAACGAAGCTGTGTCCAGCCCGCCGGCCAAATCGGAAATGTTTATTCCTTGCAGCTTTGCCAGCTTTTTCACAGCAGCATAGCTTTCAGGGTGCACGCCGGTGTTATCCAGCGCATTACTGCCATTGCGTATGCGTAAGAACCCTGCACATTGCAAAAAGGCCTTGGGCCCAAGCTTAGGCACTTTTTTTAGCTGGTCGCGGCTGATAAATGCGCCGTTTTCCTCGCGATAATTAACTACCGATTTTGCCAGTGCAGCGGATATGCCTGATACCTTTTCCAAAAGGGAAGCCGAGGCCGTATTGGCGTCAACACCAACGGCGTTAACACAGTCTTCAACAACGCCGCTCAGGGTTTCCTCAAGCTGCTTGGCCGGCAAATCATGCTGGTATTGTCCTACGCCTATTGATTTTGGGTCGATTTTCACCAGCTCGGCCAAAGGATCTTGCAGCCGACGGGCAATAGATACAGCCGAGCGCAAAGATACATCAAACTGCGGAAATTCATCGGCCCCCAGCTTGCTGGCCGAATACACAGAGGCACCGGCTTCATTTACTATACAGTAGCCCACATTGCCCCATTTTGGCAGCAACGATACAACAAATTGTTCGGTTTCGCGGCCGGCCGTGCCATTACCTATGGCTATTGCTGCTACATTGTGCTTTTTAACGAAAGTTGTCAGTATGCGTTCTGCCTCGTCAAACTTGTTATGGGGCGGTACGGGATATATAACTCCCGTGTCCAGTACGGCACTCTGTGCATCTATAACAGCAACCTTGCAACCCGTACGAAAGCCGGGGTCTATGGCCATAATAACCTGCCCAAGTATGGGCGGCTGCATAAGTAGTGGACGCAGGTTTTGCCCAAATACGCGTATCGCTGCTTCGGCGGCCGCTTCGGTAAGAATGCTACGCATTTCACGTTCGATAGATGGATATATAAGCCGCGTGTATCCGTCTGTGCAGGCAACAGACACGATCTCAGTGCAGAGTGAGCCCTGCTTCACAAAGGCCGAGCAAACGATACTCACAGCTCTTTCAGAATCAAATTCCACAGAAACCTTCAAAAACCCCTCGCGTTCGCCACGGTCTATGGCAAGTATTCGGTGTCCGGCTATTTTTCGCACAGGCTCAGAAAAATCATAATAATCAGCATACACGCTGTCCTCTTTTTTTGCTGATTTGGATATTATCAAGGCATGTTCTGTGAACATAACGCGCAAACGCCGCCGCACAGATGCGTGGTCGGCGGCCATCTCAGCAATTATATCCGATGCGCCCGCAAGCGCCTCTTCGGCGGAATTCACACCCATCTCGGCGTTTATATATTGTTCGGCCAGTGACAAGGGTGGTGGGCTGTCGGGCGATTGCTCGAGAAACAGCATCGCCAGCGGCTCAAGCCCCTTTTGCTTGGCTATCGAGGCCCGTGTTTTGCGCTTTGGCCGGAACGGCCGGTAAATGTCCTCTATTTCCGAAAGTATGGCGGCTTTGTTCAAAGCGGCAGAAATCTCGTCGGTCAGGTTGCCCTGTTCGTCTATCAGCGCACGAACTTCCTCGCGCCGTTGCTCCAAAGAACGCAAATAATTAAGCCTTTCGCATAGCTCGCGCAGCTTTTGGTCGTCCATAGAACCGGTCATTTCTTTGCGGTACCGGGCGATAAATGGTATGGTGTTGTCATCATCTATTAGCTTTATAATGTTTTCAACTATTGTGATAGAGGTTTCAAATTGTTCGCACAAAGCGGTAACTATATTCATTGGTGTGGCTCCTGTTTATTTTTTCTTTAAATTTGGCTCAGCTAAGAAAAAAGGCTCAAGCTGTTTCATTATCATTTCAACGCCGCCTGCGATATTGCTTTCAATATTTAGCGGCATAACAGGATCATGCACGCTCATGCGCAGTAACAGCCAGCCCTTAAATTCTGGCACCATAACGCGATATCCTTCGTGATTGTCAGGATAGGGCTCCCAGCCTTTTTCGGCAGCCAACTCGGCAAAACGCTCAAGAGCGCCTAAGCCTGTGCTGCGCCAGTCGTCGCCCAAAATATTGTAGCGATATTCCACAGACTGTGCAGGCTCGTCAAGCTTAGCCAAAAGATCGTTCAGTGTTTTGTTTTCCGCAGCAAGCTGCGCCATCTTTATTATTATGCGCACTATAAGATATGCGCCGTCGTCTAAAAAGTAATTATCTGCAAAGGCAACATGGCCCGAGGTTTCGGCGGCAAGAGGCGCTATTGTGCCGTCCTTGTTCAGGCGCACGGCCTCGTTGATAACGTTCTTATAGCCGCGTTTAAAACGGTGATGCCGGCCGCCCAGCGTTTGTTCAATAAATGCAGACAGGCCGTCCGAGGTTGTAGAATCGGTCACTATTGTACCACCAGGACAGATTTCTATGGCCAGAGCTGCGGCCAAAGCCACCAGACGGTTGCGGTTTATTTCCTCGCCGTCGGCAGCCACACAGCCGGCACGGTCGACATCTGTATCAAAAATAACTCCCAGATGAGCCTTGTTGCTGAGCGTAGCATTTTTTATATAACGCATAGCAGTTTCATCTTCAGGGTTTGGTATGTGGTTGGGAAAAAGCCCGTCAGGCTCTAAAAACTGGCTGCCTTCTATATCAGCGCCCAATCGCTCAAGAACCTCAGTGGCAAAAAAACCGCCTGCGCCATTGCCCGCGTCAACCACGATATGAAAGCCGTAAAGCGGCTTGTCATAATTTTCGGCATTAACCCCTTTTTTTATTATCTCGCGCAGTATCGAAGTGTATTCGGCCATAAAATCACAAGCAATAACCTTGCCTCTGCCCGAAAGCGGTTTTGTTCCTGTGGCGGCCAGCTTCAATATTATAGCTACATCAGCAGCGTCCAGTCCGCCGTCACCCGTAAAAAACTTCATTCCGTTGCGGTCAAACGGATGATGGCTGGCAGTTATTTGTATAGCGCCGTCTGTGTTTTTGCCGCTATCGGAATATATTTGTTTGGTTATCATGAACATGGCAGGTGTTGAGGAAAGGCCGCAGTCCAAAACGGTTATTCCTGACGCGGTAAGGCCGGAAAATATAGCCGCGCATACACGGTCGGCAGAGATCCGACTGTCGTGACCAACGGCGATAACAAGCTCATCAGCCGGCTTTCCAGTTTTGTCTGAAAGCCACGACCCAAAAGCGGCCGAAATAGCATAGCATACTTCATCGGTAAGGGATATGGGAGAGTTTTCGGTTTCCACAGCGGTTCCGCGTATATCCGTGCCGCTGAGAAACTGTTTGAAATTCACTGCCATGTTTGTTCACCTCGAATTAGTTTATTCGTTTATCAAACGGCTCATAAGCGTGTGCCCCTGAGCGATAAGGTTGCCTGCTTGCGTTGCGCCCGTCTCGGTGAAAATACCGCCGCTGCCCAAAGCGCGGTTGCTTTGATAAAGCAGGTATGGCACAGGCGCGGAGGAATGCGTTTTTGTGCAAAGCGGCGTTGGGTGGTCAGGAAGAATGGCTATACGATAGTCCTCGTGCATATCTTTAAGTCCTTTTAACAGCGGGCCGAGCACACGTTCGTCAATAAGCTCAATAGCCTTCTTTTTCAAATCGCGTTCGCCCCTATGACCGCATTCATCGGGGGCTTCAACATGAATATAAACAAAATCATTATGCTTCAATTCATCAAGAGCAGCTTGCGTTTTGCCCTCAAAATTCGTATCTATATAGCCCGTGGCACCAGGTATTGCCGGCGCATTCAGTCCGGCACAAATTGCTATGCCGCGCAAAAGGTCTACAGCTGAAACAACGGCGCCCGTTTTGCCATACAAATCTTTAAAGGCGGGCAGCGCAGGGCGCGTGCCTTGCCCCCAAAGCCATATCGAATTGGCGGGGGAATGGCCTGCCGCAACGCGGCGTGCATTGGTTGGATGATTTTGCAAAAATGCAGGGCTTTGCTTCATCATATCCAGCAGCGGCTGTGCCGTTTCATTTTGGCTGAGATATTCGCCTATCACGCGGCCAGATATGTCGTGCGGCGGTGTTAGCTTGTCGAGTGCCTCTTTTTCGGGTGCGCCGTGCCACAAGAGGCAGTGCCTGTAAGACACGCCGCTGAAAAACTCAAATTCGCTGTTTTTTAGGTGGTCGTTTACAGCGGCAATTAGCTCAGCGGCATCTTCTGTTGAGATATCGCCGCCCGAATAATCGAGCATGGTGCGCTTATCGTAAGAATCGGCGTCGGACAGGGAAACTAGATTGCAGCGTAGCGCAAGGTCGCCGTCTTTAAGGCTTATGCCCATGCTGACGGCTTCAAGGGGTGAGCGCCCCGTGTAATATTCGGCCGGATCATATCCCAGCACTGAAAGATTGGCAATATCGCTCCCCGGCGACATACCTTGAGGAACCGTGTGGCAAAGGCCGATTTCGGCATCTTTAGCCAGACGGCTCATATTGGGCTTGTGCGCAAGTTCCATGGGCGTGGGCATATCATTTACAAGCTCTTCCGACATGCCATCGCATAGTAAAACAATGTGTTTCATAAAGGGGATCTCTTTTCTATTTGAAGTAATTTACGCCCGACTGGAATATCTTCTGATCCTTTTCGCCGGGCACATTTTTGTAACAATTTTTGTCCATACGCTCAGAATGCCCCATTTTTCCGAGAATTCGGCCATCGGGCGAGGTTATACCTTCAATGGCTGACATGCTGCCGTTGGGGTTGAAGGCGATATCCGCCGAGGGCGTTCCCGAAAGGTTTACATGCTGAAAAGCTATCTGGCCGTTTTGTGCCAGCCGGGCGATTGTTTCATCATCGGCCACAAAGCGCCCTTCGCCATGCGAAATAGGCACGGCATGAATATCCCCGGGCTGGCATAGGCTCAGCCAAGGCGATTTTACCGAGCTGACCCGTGTGTACACCATGCGTGACACATGGCGGCCCAATGAATTGAACGTAAGCGTCGGATCGTTTGGCTTTTGTGTGCGTATTTCGCCGTAAGGTACCAAGCCGAGCTTTATCAGCGCTTGAAATCCGTTACATATACCGAGCATGAGGCCATCCCGCTTGTTCAGCATGTTCATGGTGGCTTCTTTAACATATTGGTTGCGGAAGGTTGTGGCAATAAATTTCCCCGAACCGTCCGGCTCGTCGCCAGCAGAAAAGCCGCCGGGCAGCATAATTATCTGCGCTGCATTAATACGTTTTACCATTTCTTGGATGGTCTCTTCAATACCCTCGGGTGTAAGATTTTTAACAACAAGCAAATTTGGTTCGGCGCCGGCACGTGCAAAGGCTCGTGCTGAATCTATTTCGCTGTTTGTTCCGGGAAAAACCATGATTAATGCGGAAGGCTTGGCAATAGTGGCCGTTGGCTTGTTAAGATTGCGCTCGGTAAACAACGGCACATCCTGCATAGCGACTTCTGTCGCGGAATTTTGCGGGAACACGCGCTCAAGTGTGCCGTTATATGCGGCAATAACTTTGTCTATGTTTGTTGTTTGTCCCATTATGGTTATTTGTCCGTCACCAATAGTTTCGGCAAGCTGTGTGTACTCTATGCCTGAAAATACGTTCCAATCGTTTGCCTCAAGCACGAGCGAGCCATACAGCGGGGCATATAGGTCGACCGCATCTTTGGCTATAAAATTAATGCCGAGGTGCTCGCCCATGGCCATTTTCAGCGCTGTAGCGGACGCACCACCTTCTCCTACAGCGGCTGCCGCCGTTACGTGACCGGCCGAAATCAGATTGCCAATACTGTTGTAAAGCCGCTTAGTCGCTTCATAGTCAGGCAGATTGCCGCGTAGCGGCATGCGCACCAGCGCCAGCTTTTTGTCCTTGTGTGCGGCTGCCGATAATGTGTGCTGCGCGCTTGTCATACATAGCGCAAAGCTCACCAATGTTGGAGGTACATCCAGTTCGTCAAAGCTGCCTGACATGGAATCCTTGCCGCCTATTGAGGGCACGCCCAATGCCATTTGCGCGCGCAGCGCGCCCAAAAGGGCGGCGGCTGGCTGTCCCCAGCGCGAAGGATCGTCCTTCAACCGCAGAAAATATTCCTGAAAAGTCAGGCGCGCGTTCAGCGGGTTTGCGCCCAGACACAAAAGCTTGGAAAGGCTTTCAATAACGGCAAACTGCGCTCCGGCAAATGGCGACCAGCGCGAAAGCGCGGGTGAAAAGCCAAAAGTAAAAGCAGTTGCATCATCAGTTTCGCCATTCCCAACCGGAATCTTCATAACCATGCCCTGTTCTGGCGTTATCTGATGCTTGCCGGCAAAGGGCATAAGCACGCTTGCCGCACCTATCGAGGCATCAAACCGTTCGCCCAGACCCTGCTGCGAGCATACATTGAGCCGTGCTATATTGGCAAGCATGGCGGCTTCGGGCGTTTTGCCGTTTATTTCTTCTGGTATTACAAACATGGGGCTTTCGCCTTTTGGCGGATCTATCGTTGCCGCCTGTTTACCGGTTACGCCATTGGTATCAAGAAATGCGCGGGGCAAATCTACTATAGCGTCGTCTTGCCAAATCATTTTAAGTATGGGTTCGGCCGTAACTTCGGCAACGGGCGTGGCCTCAAGATTTTCCTTAGCGGCTAACGCTATAAAAGCACTAACATCGCCGGGAGACAGCACAACAGCCATGCGCTCCTGCGATTCGCTTATAGCTAGCTCGGTGCCCGAGAGGCCCTCGTATTTTTTGGGTACGTTGTCAAGATTTATGCTAAGGCCGGGAGCAAGCTCACCAATGGCCACGCATACGCCGCCCGCGCCGAAATCGTTGCAGCGTTTTATCATACCCGCCGCACGTTCATCACGGAACAGGCGTTGCAACTTGCGCTCGGTGGGTGGATTGCCCTTTTGTACCTCGGCACCGCAGGTTGATGTCGATTCTGTTGTGTGCGCTTTGCTCGAGCCTGTAGCGCCGCCGCATCCGTCGCGGCCGGTGCGACCGCCCAAAAGTACAATTATGTCGCCGGGGGCAGGCACATCGCGTATCACATTTTTCTTGGGTGATGCACCCACAACAGCGCCTATTTCCATGCGCTTGGCTGTATAGCCGGGGTCGTATATTTCGCTAACCTGACCTGTGGCCAGGCCTATTTGGTTGCCATAGCTGGAATATCCGGCTGCTGCGCCTGTGGTTATAATGCGGGCGGGCAGCTTACCCTCAAGCGTTTCTGAGAGAGGAACGGTGGGGTCGCCGCTGCCTGTTACGCGCATGGCAGCATAAACAAAAGCACGGCCCGAAAGCGGATCACGGATAGCGCCGCCCAAACAGGTGGCCGCGCCGCCGAACGGCTCGATTTCGGTGGGATGGTTGTGGGTTTCATTTTTAAATTGTATCAGCCATTGCTCGGGTTGTCCGTCAATATGAACGGTGGCTTCAATAGAGCAGGCATTTATTTCTTCGGATATATCAAGGTCGTTTACAAGCCCGCGCTTGTAAAGCAGCTTGCCACCCATAGTGGCCATATCCATAAGACACACGGTTTTTTCACGCTCGCCATACAGCTCGGTTCGGGCTGCGTAATATTCGGCGATAGCGGAAGTAATCTCGTCGGCCATTTGGCCGGGGACAACGTTTATGCTTGTCAGTTCGGTTAAAAATGTGGTATGGCGGCAATGGTCAGACCAATAGGTGTCTATAACCTTTAGTTCGGTTATAGAGGGGTCGCGCCCTTCTTGCTTGAAATGTTCGCGGCAAAAGCAAAGGTCGGCCGCCGTCATGGCGAAGCCCATATCTTTATGGTAGACGTCAATTTCAGCATCGCTGAGATTTATAAATCCGATCACACGTTCGGTTTTCTCGGGCGGTACAAGCTGCATTTTCAGTGTTTTGGGAAGCAGGGCAGAGGCACGACGGCTTTCAACGGGATTTATAACATATTTGGCAATGGCCTCCGCCTCAGTCTCTGAAATGCTGTCTATAGCTATAACGCGCGCTGTAGCAACCAGCGGGCGCTCTCCGCCTGTGAGCAGAGCGGCGCATTGCGCGGCCGAATCGGCGCGCTGGTCGTATTGGCCGGGCAGATATTCGGTGATAACTACACGGAAAGAATCGGGCAGGTTTAGCTCGTCCGAATATAAGCTATCAACATTAGGTTCTGAGAATATAATGTCTTTTGCGGCGGCAAGCTGGCCGTTGTCCAGTCCTTCGATATCGTACCGGTTAAACAAGCGAAGACAAGCCTGCTCGCTTAGCAGGCCACTCTGGCACAAATCCTTTTTAAGATGGCGGGCCTCCACATCAAACCCTGGTTTCTTTTCAACAAACAATCGCTTTACCATGCTCTACTTCCTTTCGGGTATATATAATTATAATACCATATTATGCAAAAAAATGAAAGCCCGAAATGCCGACAAAAAACACTTTTAAAACCAACATTTTACCGTGCAAATTTTCTTTATGTTTGTTTTATTTTGTTTCATGTGATATAGTATATGGAAAATATAAATAGGGGTGGTGTACACAAATGAGAGTTTTTAAGAAAAGGCTGAAAATAGTCATAATAATTTCGCTTGCATTTATTGTAGTGCTTTCGGGCATTTGTGTCGTTTTGGTATATAACGGAATCGTTTTGCTGAACAATCCGTCAGACAAGAAATTTCCCGTAAAGGGCGTAGATGTTTCTTCTTATCAAGGCGATATCGATTGGCCTGTGCTTGCGGAACAAAACCTCAAGTTTGCCTTTATAAAAGCGACAGAGGGCAGCGGTTTTATAGATCCCCGGTTTGAATATAATTTTGAGCAGGCGCAAAAAACAGATCTTTTTGTTGGTGCATATCATTTTTTTAGTTACGATAGCGGGGGAAAGGCTCAGGCAGAGCATTTTATATCAATCGTTCCAAAAATAGAAAACATGCTGCCGCCTGTTATTGATGTTGAATTTTACGGCGACAACGAGAAAAATCCGCCGAATAAGGCGGCTGTGCAAAAAGAATTGACAACTATGATAGAAGCACTGAAAGAGCACTATGATTGTTATCCGATTATTTATGCCGTGGAAAAATCCTATGATTTGTATATTTCAAACGCCTTTACAGAATGTGATATCTGGATAAGGGGTGTGGTTTTTCAGCCTGACGAATTGTCAGATGGGCGCAGATGGACATTTTGGCAATATACAAACAGGGCGCGTCTGAAAGGATATAGTGGCCGTGAAAAGTATATCGATATGAATGTTTTCAGTGGAACAGAAGAGGATTTTGAAGAATATTTGAATCGTGAATAAAAAGAGAATGTGTGGCTGTTCCACTGAATTGAGGAGAGAATATTGGATGACGGTTAACAATAGCGATAAAACAAAATACATCCGCATTGCCGCAATCACAGCGATTGTGGGCAATGCTGTTTTAGCGATTCTCAAAATAATTGCTGGTGTATTATCAAATAGCAGTTCGCTTATTGGTGATGGCATTGATTCATCAACTGATGCACTTATCAGCATAATTACACTTGTAATTGTCAGGATTATTTCAAAGCCTGCCGATAAAGAGCATCCTTGGGGGCATGGCAGGGCGGAAACAGTAGCGACTGTATTATTATCATTCATAATATTTTTTGCAGGCATGCAGCTTATAATCAATTCCATATCAAATTTTATTTCCAGTGAACGATATTTTGAACCTTCTGTTATGGCAATTATTGTAACAGTAAGCTCCATTGCCGGAAAAATCGCTCTTGCCTGGAGCCAATATGTATTAGGTAAACGCACACGTTCCTCGATGATAAAAGCGAACGCAAAAAACATGGCAAGTGATGTGTTGATTTCTGTTGGTGTTTTGGTAGGGCTTATAATATCAAATTATACAGGTTCAACATATGCTGATACAATAATTACAATACTGATTGGCGCATGGATTATTAAGACGGCTGTTGGTATTTTTCTTGAAGCGAATCTTGAATTGATGGATGGAAATAACGATATGGAACCATATCGTATAATTGTTCGTGCTGTAAGCTCGGTGGATGGAGCGGCAAATCCACACCATGCGAGAATTCGCCGTATTTCCGGGTTTTGGGATATTGATTTTGACATTGATGTAGACCCTAAGTGCACTGTTTTGGAAGCACATACTATTGCGTCTAAAGTCGAGGAGGAAATTAAACAGAGCCTTGAAAATGTGTATGATATTATGATTCACATAGAGCCAAGCGGCGACAATGCTCCTGAAGCGTTCGGATTGTCGGAAAATGATATAAGCGGCAAAGAATCAAATCAATGACTAGCTTAGCAATATGTATTATGGATTTTATGCGACATGATTTATTAGAATGCTAACGTGCCACATTTTCCATGGTCAAAACGCAAAGCCGATAATCGTGAGTAAAATCACAGTTATCGGCTCTTGTTTTTACACCAAAATCAATACCATTTTAATTAAAATTTTCCGCTTCGGCTGCCGCCGCCGCTGCTACGACCGCCGCCACTGCTTGAATTCGAGTTTGCGCGCGGGGTACGTGAAACTGTGTGATACAGAAACATATCGCTGCTGTTTGTTACAATCATGCTGCCTGCACGAACATAGCTGTCAGCCTGGGGCTGCCGGCGTACGCTTTTAAGAGGAGCCTTCATAATAAACAGCACTATCAGGGAAATAAGTGCGCCTATACCCAAACTTATGCCCACGCGTATTAATATATCGGTTGTGCTTATGGGCATGGCTTTTCCGTCGTAAGGCTCGCCGGCTTGCGCTTTTGCCAGAAAATCGTCGCATATATCGGCGAATTTATTGAAAGCCGCAACGAAATCTTCGTCCGAAAGATAGGGCTTAACCTTGCTCGTTAGGTAATCAATGCCATCATCGGTAAAGGCCGTTTCAGCAAAGCCATGCAGGGAATATGCCCAGTCGCGGGTTTCCATGCAGATTAGCAGCATTATGCCGTCTTGGGAAAAGCCGTTCTCTTCATAAAAATTATCAGCAAAGGTTTCGGGGTCTTCCCAGTTTAAGGTTTTAACAGTGGCGACAACAATATCACACTTTTGCTGTGTGCTTAATTCGTCAAGGCGAGCTTGCAACAAATTGGCTTCAGAGGAAGAAAGCAAATCGTCATTGTCTATCAAGCGGCTTTGGCTTTCGGCTGTGACCGTCGTAATGCACGCGAAAATCACCGTAAGGGATACAACCAATAGTAATATCTTTTTCATATTTTGTTCCCCCTACATTCTTTCAATCAGCCACATAATGCTGAAAGCTGCCGCGCCCAGTATGCCTGTAAGTATGCCAAACCAGCGCCAGAAAGCGCCGCGGTCTAGGGGTAAATCGCCCACCATTTTGCCTGTTTGGCCGTTCATAGCAAAGGTGTATTTTTTGTCCCGCCATGAAGTGTTGAGAATCCAAACGGGAAGCAGGCCGTATTTTACCCGGCCATTGGAAAGGCGTATGTTACTGTGTTCAGCCCTTACGCTTGAATACCCAGCAACGGTGCTTGCAAAGGTGTCCTCGGTGCTCTTCTTAATACGTTCGTTGGCGCGCACAATGCTATGGTCGGCGTCAACATCATATTTATCGGCAAGATATCCGGCCAAATAGGCCGTTTGAAAATCAACAATATCACTGTAATTATAAGGCTCGATCGATTCCATAAGATCGTCGGGCATTTTGGACGAGCCATCAACCGGAACCATGTCAAAGCCTATCGAACCTTCGCGCAGCACGCTGTAAAAGCTGGTTTCGGTATAATTGTACCGACTATCGCTCCATGCGCGAATTTTTGTCGCGCGGTAGCGAATGTGAGCGTCGGTATCTGTGTCAAAGAGCCAGAAGGGGACATACAGACCCCTTATTTCGTCTATATGGTTTTGATCCTTGAAGATTTTCGGCAGTAGCCGTTTTTTATCCAAATGCTTTGTCAAAGCCTGCTTGGTTGCGTTTTTGTCCAGCTTGAAAGGGATAACGCAGTCAGGACGCAATGCGCCCGAAAGCTGTCCTGTCATAACAACAGTATTGTCGCAGTAAGGGCATTTGGAGGCGGCCGTAGTATCATCGCATATTATCTCACCGCCGCATGATTCGCAGTTATAAACCGAGATGTTTTCCTGCTCGCCATCGTTCCATTGTTCACTTGATTGAACATCCCATTCCATTTCAGAGGGCTGTGCATTTTTTAGCGCGTCATCGTAAGATTTAAGGGTTTCGACGTCAAAGCTTGCCTCGCAAAAGGGACATTTCATCTGCTGGCTCGCGCTGTCAAAGGTTATGGCGCCGCCGCAGCTTGGGCATTTATATTCCAATACGCTTGCCATTGCTCTCTCTCCTCAAATATTGCTATTTTATATCGTTTTCGTCAAACGCGTCGCCGCATTCGGCACAGAATTTTGGCGGATGATATGGATCTTCTGGCTCCCAACCGCATTTATCGCAGCGGTACAGCGGCGCACCGGCCGGGCGCGGCTTGGCGCATTCCTGGCAAAACTTGCCCTTGTTGAATGTGCCGCAGGCGCACGTCCATCCTTCGGCTTCTGTAGGACGGGGTTGTGCACATTCCGAGCAAAATTTACCTGTATTTACGCTGCCGCATGAACATTTCCAGCCATCTGCTTGTTGAGATGCAGCTTGCGCGGGAGCTGCTTCCTGCTGTTGGCCCATACTAAAGAGGTTTTGGGCGTTAACGCCTCCGGCCTGCTGTGCCATACCAAGACCCATAAAGCCCATCATGGCACCGCCTTCGTTGGCGGCTGCGGCCTTCATAGCATCAGACTGGGCGCCGACAAGCGTGGCGGCGGCCATGGTCGGGTCACGCATAACAGCGGTACGTTGAAGCTGTTTTATCATGTCTTCGTCTTCTTTGGGCGCCGTTATGGAATTTATACCCACAGATACGATGGAAAGTCCGCGCAGCTCGGCCCATTTTTGGGTAAGCACCTGATTCATGGCGTCTGCCAGTTCTATTGTATGGCCCGGCAGGGCGCTGTACCTTATTCCCATTTCGGAAATGCTGGCAAATGCGGGTTGCAAAGCCGTGAGGAATTCAGCCTTCAACTGGCCGTCGATTTCATCACGTGTGTATTCGTTTTCAACATTGCCGCACACGTTGGTGTAAAACAGCAGTGGGTTGGCTATTTTATAGGAATATGAACCATTACAGCGCACGGTTATATCAACATCCAAACCGATGTTACGGTCAACAACGCGGAAGGGTACAGGATTGGGCGTACCAAATTTGTTGTCAATAAGCTCCTTGATATTGAAGTAGTAAACGCGCTGATCCTTGCCTGTGTCGCCGCCGTAAGTAAAGCGCTTGCCTATGGTTTTAAAGCTTTCGATTATGCTTTGGCCAAGCTTTCCAGAAAATATCGAAGGCTCTGTTGAAGAATCGAAGGTAAATTCGCCCGGCTCGGCGCACACCTCAACGATTTTTCCCTGCTCAACTATTATCATGCATTGTCCATCGGCCACGGCTATGCCGCTGCCATTGGATATGATGTTTTCGCTGCCTTTTGTGTTAGACGAACGGCCCGAAACGCGTTTCTGGCCTTTTGTCATCATTACATTCTTATCCAGCGCGTCACAATAAAAAAATTCTTTCCATTGATCAGCAAGTGTGCCTCCCAATGCTCCGATGCCTGCTTTTATAAGTCCCATAACAAAAAACTCCTTTCAAGTTTTGAGTGTTTTTTCTTAAAAACCATTATATATCAATATGCCAAAAGATACAAGAAAAACCTTTTTTAACGAAAAACATGTTTGTACATATTTTTCGTCTTGCCAATCGCTTTTTTTGTGCTATAATAGATTCTGGTTTATAATAATTTCAGGTTGCCGCACCTTGGGTTTTATTGCGGATTGGCGGTATTATGAATACAGTCTGAATTCATAAAATTTCGGAGGTTGCAATGGATAGGGCACAATGTCTTGTTGTGAGAGGAAATAAAATTTTAACCGTAAAACATAGAGAACACGGGATTGAATATTTTTGTTTGCCGGGAGGTGGAGTTGAAGAAGGCGAAACGCCGGAAACCGCTGCTGCCAGAGAGTTGAAAGAAGAATGTCTTGTTAGGGCCGCGGACTTAAAGTTAATCAGTAGGGTTAGCCATGATAATCACATAATTTATACATATTTTGCCGAAATAAATTCACAAGAACCCTCTTTAGGAGTAGACCCGGAAGTGATTGGGACTCCTATTCTTGTCGGTGTAGAATGGCGCACATTAGACAGCCTTTGCGAACGCGACAGAGCTTATATGTGGTCTGCGGGTTTATTTTATTACGATGTGTTTTCAAAGGAATTGGAAAGCTGGGGGGATGATATTAGTTATCCTCAAAAACGTGAAGTATAAGTATTTTCCTTTGTCGTACAAATAATATGTAAATATAAGATAATTTATTTATGTGTACATAATAAATAGGAGTGATAGTTTTGAATAAACATGTTATAGATGATGCCAGCCGCTGCCTGCAATGCGGCAATCCTATGTGCATACAGGGCTGCCCTGTTAACACGCCCATTAAAGAGGCCATACGCCTTTTGCTCAACAGCGATGTGGAGCAGGCAGGTAAAATATTGTTTGAAAATAATCCGCTGTCGCTTGTGTGCTGCCATGTCTGCCCGCAGGAAAATCAGTGTGAGGGTCACTGCGTGCTTGGCAAAAAGAGCACGCCCGTACAGATAAGCGCGATAGAACAGTACATATCTGATTATTATTTGAGCATACAAAAACCCCGCGCTTCAGCTAAAACGACCGGTAAGGTGGCTATTGTAGGTTCCGGCCCGGCGGGAATAACCATTGCATTCCTGCTCGCACAAAAGGACTATGATGTAACCGTGTTTGAGGGTAATTCGCGCATAGGCGGTATATTGCGATATGGCATCCCCGAATTTCGACTGCCCAAACGTGTGCTCGACAGGCTGCTCGACACCCTGCTCAGCTATGGCGTGAAATTTCGCCCAAACACCCAAATAGGTACAAGCATAACAATTGAGGAGATGTTCCGCGATGGCTATAACGCCATTTTTATCGGTACAGGTGTGTGGCGGCCGCTAAAACTTAACATAAAGGGTGAAAGTCTCGGTCACGTGCATTACGCCGTGGAATATTTGCGCGAGCCCGATTCGTATCATCTGGGCAATAGTCTTGTGATAATCGGCGCGGGAAACGCTGCCATGGATGTGGCTCGAACAGCGCTGCGTCAGGGCGTTAAGAACGTCGTTGTTGTATGCAACCGTGGCGAAAGCACTGTAACCGCGCGCAAGACCGAGTTGCAATACGCTAAAATTGAGGGCGTGCGATTTTTGTTTAATAAAACTGCCGTGGAATTTGCCGAGGGCGGCGTTATATTTGCCGATTCTAAAGTTTGCATAGACGAATGCGGATATGAAACTGCTGAGCCTATTGCCGGAACCGAGCAGCTTATGGAGGCCGATTCGGCTATAATTGCCATCAGTCAGGGGCCAAAGAATGTCATCGTTTCGTCAACGGAGGGGCTGCGCACCTCTAATGCCGGATTGGTCGTAACGGACGACTGCGGCCGCACAACGAAAAAGGGTGTTTTTGCCTCGGGCGATGTGGTTACAGGAGCTAAAACAGTGGTTGAAGCCGTGCGCGTTTCCAAGCGCGTAGCCGAGGCCATTGATGAGTATTGCGGCAGCGGACGGTGGGAGAATGAAGGGTAACATGGAATTTATTTTAGAAAGTGAAGATATAAACGATTATCTGAAATCGGATGAATATATAAATTTTCATGATAAATTAATACAACTAAAAGCAGATGAGGTTTTCGCATCGTTACAAGACGAAAAAGAGAAAATTAAAACAGCTTATGAGTATGTGCGCGATGAAATATATCACTCTTGGGATATTAACAGCGAAAGGGTTACAAAAAGCGCTTCCAAAGCGTTGAAATACAAAGAAGGTATTTGCATTTCGAAATCGTTGCTGTTGGCGGCTATGCTGAGATATGCCGGAATCCCTGCCGGACTTTGCTATCAGCGGCTAACTTTGGGAGATACATCGGATACAGGATATGTAATACACGGATTGAATGCGGTTTTCCTGTCTAATGAAAAAAGATGGATACGATTGGATGCAAGGGGAAATAAGCAGAATGTTAATGCTCAGTTTTCTGTGTATGAAGAAAAACTTGCGTGGCCTGTCAGACACGAATATGGCGAGACTGATTTTTTGAAAATATATGCAAAACCCAATAGGCGGGTGATGGAAGCCTTGAAGAAATGCAAAAGCTGCCGCGAGTATAATTTTGATATTATCGAAATGTAAAAAGAGCGTTCAGGAATTTTCCTGAACGCCCTTTTGTTTGCGCAAATAGTTTTGTGGAATTGCCGAAACTTAATACATTCCGCCCATTCCGCCGCCTGCGGCAGCGGCTGCAGCAGCAGCTGCGTTGGCAGCGGCGGCATCCTCTTTCTTGTCAGCCACGAGCGATTCGGTGGTCAGCACCATAGCAGCAACAGAGGCGGCATTTTCCAGTGCCGAACGCGTAACCTTTGTGGGGTCTACGATGCCGGCTTTTATCATGTCTGTGTATTCTTCCTTGTATGCATCAAAGCCATAGTTAACCTTGTTGGCAGCCATGATCTTGTCAACGATAACCGAGCCTTCCAGCCCTGCGTTGGCAGCTATCTGGCGGATGGGCTCTTCAAGAGCGCGCAGAACGATGTTGATACCGGTTTTCTCATCACCCGAAACAGTGTCGAGCAGCGCGGAAACCGCATTTACAGCGTTTATCAGTGCAACACCGCCGCCGGCAACAATGCCCTCTTCAACGGCGGCGCGTGTGGCCGCTAAAGCGTCTTCAATGCGCAGCTTTTTCTCTTTCATTTCGATTTCGGTGGCCGCGCCGGCCTTGATAACGGCAACGCCGCCCGAAAGCTTGGCAAGGCGTTCTTGCAGCTTTTCACGGTCGAAATCAGATGTAGTTATTTCTATCTGGCTCTTTATCTGGTTCACGCGGTCTTTAATTTCATCAGCATTGCCCGCGCCGTCTACGATAATTGTGTTTTCCTTGCCAGCCTTAACTTGGCGGGCTTTACCCAGCATATCCATGGTGGTGTCCTTCAGCTCCAGGCCCAGCTCCTCGGTAACAACCTGACCGCCCGTGAGTATAGCTATATCGCGCAGCATTTCCTTGCGGCGATCGCCAAAGCCGGGAGCCTTGATGCCGATGCATGTGAATGTGCCGCGCAGACGGTTTACAATAAGAGTGGCAAGAGCCTCGCCCTCAATGTCTTCGGCAATTATTATGAGCTTTTTGCCAAGCTGTACGATTTGCTCCAAAAGGGGCAGAACTTCCTGGATGTTGGTGATTTTCTTATCGGTAATGAGAATCAACGGATCATCCACGATGGCTTCCATTTTTTCAGTATCTGTCACCATATAATGGGAAATATATCCGCGGTCGAACTGCATACCCTCAACAACTTCGCACAGGGTCTCGGCTGTCTTGGATTCTTCAACAGTGATAACACCGTCCGTGGATACTTTTTCCATGGCTTCAGCAATGAGCTCACCAATAGAATCGTCATCGGCTGAAATGGCGGCAACGCGGGCGATATCGCTGGAGCCGTTAACCTTCTGCGAATTCGCTACAATGGCTGTTACAGCCACTTCAACAGCCTTGGCAATACCGCGGCGCAGCACCATGGGATTGGCGCCTGCTGCTACATTTTTCATACCCTCGCGTACAAGCGCCTGGGCCAGCAATGTTGCTGTGGTTGTGCCGTCGCCGGCTACATCGTTGGTTTTGGTGGCGACCTCTTTAAGAAGCTGAGCACCCATGTTTTCAAAAGGATTGTCCAGCTCTATTTCCTTAGCGATTGTCACACCGTCGTTTGTGATAAGCGGCGCGCCAAATTTTTTATCGAGCACTACATTGCGGCCCTTGGGGCCCAGTGTTACTTTAACGGTGTTGGCCAGCTTGTCAACGCCGCTTTGGAGCGCGTTTCTGGCTTCAACGCCGAACAGAATATCTTTTGCCATAATATAAAATCCTCCTAAAAATTATTCAACGATAGCCAAAATGTCTGACTGCCTTAAAATAGTGTATTCCTCGGCATCGATTTTAACTTCACTGCCCGAATACTTGGAAGCAACAACCTTGTCGCCCACATTGAGGTACATAGTAATTTCTTTCCCGTCTACGTTTCCGCCGGGACCAACAGCCACCACCTCGGCTATTTGGGGTTTTTCTTTTGCGCTTCCGGCCAAGATTATGCCGCTTTTGGTAGTTTCTTCAGCCTCGCACAGCTTGATAACAACGCGGTCGGCCAATGGTTTAAGGGTCATTATAGAGTTCCTCCTTAATAAAAATAAACAATTTTATTTAGCACTCTTCACATCAGAGTGCTAAATGTATTTTATAACAGTGTTTATAAAAAATCAAGTGCTAAAGATAAATTTTAACATATTGTTTAAATTTTATCTTTTAAAGAAATTTATATTGTTAAGCCCTATGATTTTAGAAGTATTTCAAATATGTATTGACAGGCTTGTATAATTTCGGTTATACTAATTTGAGAATATTAACAAAGCGGGGTGCCTATGAGAGGATTTCGAAACTTTAGGTCTTGGGTTCAGTTTATTTTTGATATTCTGATGATAGGTATATCTTATGTATTGGCTTATGTTGTTTACAGTGTGATGCTTAACCGCACAGCATTTGAGGCTTCTTATCTTGTTTTTGCTCTTGTTGTTATGCTCGTTCACGTTGTAATATTTTTGCTTTTTAGCTTGCATAAGGTTATATGGAAAAGGGCTACTCCATTTTCCTATATTAGGCTTATTGTCGGATTGGGGATGAGTTTTGCCTTTTCTTATACTTTTTGTAAGGTTATTTTCCCCAAAGAAACTGGATTAAGTACCTTTTCTTTAGGGTTTGTCTTGTCAATAGGTATGCTTGTTTTAACTAGATATGCGTATATATTTAGTATCAGGGGATTTAATGGTTCCGATAAAAATTCTCAAAGTGCTCGTGTTCTTATAGTTGGCGGAGGTTCTGTAGCGACATTTCTTGTGGCCGAAATGCATCAAAAGAGATCAACATTTCATCCGGTATGTATAGTGGACGATGATGTTTTTAAGATAGGAAGGCAGATAGACGATGTTCCCATTGTTGACAAGACGGAGGGGATTTTGAAGGCTTGTGAAAAATACAATATATCGGTTATATTTTACACCATATCCAATGCTACTCCGGAAAATAAGCGTAGAATTTTGGATCTCTGTGCCGAAACAGGATGCAAAGTTTACACTTTGCCGGATATATATAGCATAAAAACGCCTGGTGAGATTTTGAGTCAAGCTAAGGATATAGATATAAATGATTTTTTAAACCGCAACCCGATTACGCTTAACAGTGATAATGTTCAGCATTTTATAGAGGGTAAGATTTGCCTTGTCACAGGGGGCGGCGGATCTATAGGTTCAGAGCTTTGCCGGCAAATAGCGGCCTTTAATCCCGGCAGGCTGGTTATTGTGGATAACAATGAGAACAACTGTTTTGAGGTTGAAAGCGATTTATACATGCGTTTCGGCAAAACGGTTAAAGCCAGTGTTGAAATAGCCAATATACGCGATGCGTCGCGTATTGAAGTTCTTTTTAAGCAATATAACCCTGATATTGTTATTCATGCGGCAGCACACAAGCATGTTACCTATATGGAAAACAATCCTGAAGAGGCCGTAAAAAGTAATGTGGCCGGCACATATAATGTGGCTAGGCTGGCGCATCAGTACGGCTGTGAAAAATTTATCCTTATTTCCACGGATAAAGCGGTGAACACGACAAACGCAATGGGCGCTACAAAGCGCTGCTGCGAGCTGATTATGCAGTATTTTTCCTGTTTGGGAGGCGGTACAAGATTTTCGGCCGTGCGGTTTGGCAATGTGCTTGGGTCGGCGGGTTCAGTTGTTCCTTTGTTCAAAAAGCAAATTGAAATGGGCGGCCCTCTAACTGTAACTGATTGTGAAGTGACGCGTTATTTTATGACCATCCCTGAGGCATCAGCCCTTATCCTTCAGGCTGCCACTTTTGCTCAAAACGGCGAGATATACATTTTGGACATGGGAGAGCCTGTTAAGATTCTTGATCTGGCCCAAAAGATGATAAGCCTATATGGGCGCAGCAATGAAATTGAAATAATTACTACAGGACTGAAAAAAGGCGAGAAGCTTCATGAAGAACTTTATTACAGCCATGAAGATATAAAACGCACAGAAAACGATAAAATATTTGTCGAAAGCCGGACAGATGCGGATTTCACTCCGTTTATACAAATGCTTGATCAGCTTTTTGAATCAGCTGGCAGAGATGAACGTGAAGCAACATTGAAAAAGCTTTATTTGGTTATCGAGACTTTTTCTAAGACAAAAGAAGATAAGAGGTATATTTAATGGGTGATAAGATAAATATTGGTGACTTGTTGTATTTGCTAAAAAAGCATATTGGATGGATTGTTGCTTTTGCGATTATTGGTGCAATCGTGTCGATGAGCGCTTCAATGCTACTCATAAAAGATAAATATACTGCTACATGCAGCCTATATGTTAACAACCTTTCTGAGGCCAATCCGTCAGGTCTGAGTTACACGGATTTAAGCGCATCATTGAGATTAATGAATACCAGCATGACCATTATGGTAAGCACGCCGGCTCTTGAAGAGGTAAATTCTCAGCTTAGTAAGCCAATAGGCGTTGCCGCGATAAGGCGTTCTTTAACCCTCACTCCGGAGAAGGAGGCGGCTATTATAAAAATTTCGAGTACTACAGAAAGCCCTGCCCTTTCGGCTGAGATATGCAATAAACTAGCCGATGTTGCACCGGACGTGCTCTATAATGTGTATAAGGGTGGTTCGGCGAAACGTATTGATATGGCATTGGAGCCTCGGTCACCGTCGTCTCCTAATGTGACGAAAAATACTATGTTTGGTGGTGCTTTTGGCGCTATTGCTTCATTTGTTGTGATACTATGTTATTTCCTTTTCGATAATACAGTTAAAGGCGAAGAAGATGTTCGTAAACTTTTTGATGTGCCAGTGCTCGGTGAGATTCCCAGTTTTGGTAAAAACACGAAAAGGAGATCTAACTGATGGCCAAAAAACAAACTTCGGATGTGACAAACGCTCTTACTAAGGGACTTTCTTTTGAAAAGTTTCAATTTTCAGAGGCATATAAAAGTGTACGTACAAACCTTTTGTTTACATTAGCAAACACCAGCAATAAGGTTGTAGTTATTTCCAGCCCTGAGCCTGACGCCGGTAAATCTACCACATGCGCCTATCTTGCTCAGGCTATGGCGCAAACAGGCAGCCGTGTGCTAATAATTGACAGCGATATGCGCAAGCCTACCCAACATAAGCTCTTCCGTCTGAATAATAATGTTGGATTGTCGCGTCTTTTGGGCGGCTTCGGTGATGTTAGCGAAAGTATTCAGCGCGATGTGTCGCCCGGGTTGGATCTTATTTCTGCCGGCCCAATCCCGCCAAACCCCAGTGAACTCTTGGGCTCCAAGCAATTGCAGGATTTACTGGACGTGCTCAGCGAATATTATGATTTTATATTTATAGATACCCCTCCGATACGCGTTGTTACCGATGCCCTGTTGATAGGACATCTAACAGCGGGTGTAGTGCTGATCTGCCGCCAAAAACAAACCACATACGATGATGTAAAAAAATGCATTGAGAATTTGGCTGTGGCTAAATCTAATCTGTTGGGTATTATTATTACGGATGTTAGTGAACGTCATAAGCCTTATGGACAATATGGAAACAGAAATAACTATCAACAGTATTCCTATGAAAAGTAGGTGACATAACGCAGTGTGGGTTGATTTTCATTGTCACTGTCTTCCCGGTATGGATGATGGCGCGTCAAGCGTTGAAGAGGCTGCTGCTATGCTGCAAAGGTTGTACAGCCAGAATGTAGGCACAGTGGTGGCTACTCCTCATTTTTGTCTAGATAATGAAAGTGTAGAATCTTTTCTAAAAAGACGTCGTACATCATATGAAAAGCTGAAAAAGCATCCGCGTGCCGCTTTGTTTCCTGAAATTCTGATGGGAGCAGAAGTGCGTGTGACCTATGAAATGTCTAAGGCTGATATGCGGCCGCTGGCAATAGAAGGTACAGATGTTATCATGCTGGAAATGCCTTTTTCGGCAATGAAAAATAGAATTATTGAAGAAATTGAAAATATATGTGGTATATATAAGCTTATGCCGGTGATAGCCCACATTGAAAGATATCTTGAAATTTTTTCCGATAGGGATTATAGCAAGATGTATTCTATAGGAAATGCGATTTTTCAGGTTAATATCGATGCGTTTACGCATTATGGGACGAGAAAGACGTTGCGCCATTGGAACAACGAGGGGCTTCGCCTTTTGCCTGGTTCGGATGCGCATAATATGTCCCGCAGGCCACCGAGGTTTGATGCTTTGAATAAATATGCGCAAAAGCAGTCTTACAGAACGCTCATGCAGAATTTTATACTTAGCACCAGAGAAACAGGGATAGGCATGTAAGGGCGCGATTTTGAAGACAATCGGTTCTTGTCATATTGACCATCGTTATCATTTTAGCGGTGGTTTTGTATTGTTTTACTGTAGCAAAAAACAGTCACGGGAGATGTATATGGGTATAAAAAAATTACTTGTTCAAGTGATAAAATTTGGAGTCGTGGGCTTTATAAACACGATGATAAACCTTGGAATAGTTGAATCATCGCTTTATTTGTTCGGGAAAGAAGCGTTGCTTCCGGGAAATCTTGTGGGGTTTATTGTTACGATTATAATTGCGTTTTTTGTTTTTATACGCTTTGTGTTTAATGCAGGCACCCAAAGCAAAAAGCTGATTTTTTCAAAGATGCTTGTAGCCTATGGCTCAACTATGCTTTTGTCCGTTGGTTTTCAGCATATGCTGGCAGATATGTTCAATGTGCCGCTTTATTATGTTCCGCTAATTGCACTTTTTCTCACAGTGCCCATAAATTTTGTGCTGAACAAATTGTTTGTATTTAAGGAAAAAATAGTTGAAAATAAATCTTGAAAATTGATTTTTGCAATAATTCCCATTGAAAAGGCGAAGACCTTCTGTTATAATAATTATAGCCTGCTCTGTACGCGAATGTATTGCTATATAACCCTACAACATTCTTAAATTAGGGGTTTTTATTCCATGGTGGGATGGCAGACCTCCCGCTTTTGGCGGACGTTGGGAGCGCGAATCCGTGGATGGAACACCCGCCCTGCTTTAAATGCAGGTTATTTTAGCTACTTACGGCAGGGCGGGTGAACAAAGAAGCTGTTATGCAACGCATAACAGCTTCTTTGTTGTTTATTCCCCAGACTATGCGGGGATGCACACTACGCAAACAAGTCGATTTTATCTATTCCATTGCCTTTCTAAAAAATCAAGAAAGCCCGCATTTGTTCTGCCTAAATCACTGTCGTTTTTGCGTTCGCGGAAATGCTCAATTGTTTGTATTTTTAAATTGTTTTTTTGCTTAAAGTCCATTATGGTATCAACAGAACGTTTAAATGGACTCGAAAAGGCTATATCAATGTTTTTATCGCTTAAATATGCCGTCACCAAACGGCTATCGTTGAGTCCTTTTTCGGTTAGTGGGCGTATTCTGCCGTCACGAATAGAAGTGTCTGATTGCACGTGCCTTATAAAATAGACGGTTGTCATTTTTTGTGGTTACTCCTACATGACATAGTTCTACTTACATATCAATCATTTCTTTCCAGTTTGGCACAAAGCCCATCAATTCAAGCAGCTCTGTATGGGTAAAGGTGGTGCTTTCTGCCGGATAATGACCCAATACGGCGGCAAGCTCTTCAAAAAAAGCCTTAAACCGGCCGGCCGGCAGCAGATATTTCAGCGCAATTACGCAGGCGAACATATCGCTTTGTCCGCAGACATAGACCTCGGCACTGTGGTCATCCTCAATTTTAGGTATACCCAGCCTGATATGAAGCTTTAGCGGCGGCAGGGGAGATGGCTGCCGGAAATTATATAGCCATTCGTTATGCGCGCAGCAGTTGCGCACGGTGTAAACCACCTCCAGTGTCCTTAAAAAAGCAGGCATATCCATTTCAGCAAAATCGGACAAAATACTGTTTTGTATGCCTGGATTCGCACATTCAACAAATTTTATGGTCGAGCCCAGGGTCAGTGCGGTTAATGTGGCCCATAAGGGTACGTTTTCATGATTTTGGGTGTAATGGTCTATATACCTATATTTGCCTCGAGTGCTTGTGATAGACTGAAAAAGGCTGACCAGACGCGAAACCTCGCGGGGGTAGCCTGTGAGATTGTAGTTGGTTTTATCAAGATAGGCCTCGGTGCTTTCGCCAAACCGGCTCATAAAGGCATATCCCGCAAGAGCTTTTATCCGCCGCTCCACATGCAGGCTGTATTCAAGGAATATCGAGCGCAGCTCATGGTCGAGGTCGTACAGGCTGACGATGTTTTCAAAGGTAGTGCCGTCCTTATAAGTGCGGTCATCGTCGTTGTAGAATATAGTGCGGTAACCCGAAATGAGCGAAAAATAGCCCGTTTCGCGCAGCATTCTTTTGGCGTAAGCCTTATCCTTTATGATAAGCCCTTTGCCAAGAAGATGTTCTATCTGGCCGTCGTAATCGGCAAAGCGCTTTATACTCATTGTTAAGCCTCCCATCTTTGTTGAAAAACATCCGATTAAAACAAAACGGCGGATTTTATCCGCCGTTTTAAAGGTTTTTATTACATTGCAAGGATATCGCTGTCATCCAGTAGAGTAAACCCGGCCGATCTTAGCATGTTTGCCGTGGCAGCTGCATCAGCTACACGCAACATAAGAGCAGCTTTGCCGGTTTGCGGATTCAGAAATGCGTACATATATTCGGTGTCTACATTGCCAATGTAAAGCACTTGCATAACAGTATTCAGCCCGCCGGGCTTGTCGTCTAAAACAACGCCTATAACCTCGGTGAGCGAAAGCATGATGCCATCGGCTGTTAAAACCTCTACGGCTTTATCGGGATCGTTGACTATCATGCGGAGAATGCCATAATCAGAAGTATCGGCAATGCAAAGGGCACGAATATCGATATTGGCGTTTGTGAGCGCCTGAGTGATTTCAGCCAGCCTGCCGGACTTGTTTTCAAGAAATATAGAAAGTTGGCGAATAGACATTTTTGTTTCCTCCCTTATATCTTACGGTTGTCCACAACTCGTATGGCTTTACCTTCGCTGCGGGCAATACTTTTCGGTTCGACAAGGGTTACTTTAGCTGCTATACCCAATGTGGAGTGCAGTTCGGCCGAAAGGCGACGCTCAGTTTGTTCGATTTCGCGCACAGCATCAGAGAACATTTCGGAAGTCATTTCTACACGAACCTCTATAATATCCAGATTGTCCACGCGGTCTACCACTATAAGATAGTGGGGCTGCATGCCAAGCTTGAGCAAAACATGCTCTATCTGCGAGGGGAACACATTTACGCCGCGGATGATAAGCATATCATCGGTGCGGCCTTTGGGCTTGCTCATGCGCACAAGGGTGCGTCCACATGAGCATTTTCCGCGGATAAGGCAGCATATATCGCGTGTACGGTAACGCATAAGAGGCAAAGCCTCCTTGCCGATACAGGTAAACACCAGCTCGCCATATTCTCCGTCCGGAAGTACTTCGCCCGTATCGGGGTTTATAACCTCGGGATAGAAGTAATCCTCGCAAACGTGCATACCATCATGATTTTTACAGTCATACGATACGCCGGGGCCGGCCACTTCGCTGAGTCCGTATATGTCGAAGGCCTCGATATTAAGCGATTGTTCAATTTCGCGGCGCATTTGGTCGCTCCATGCTTCGGCGCCGAAGATACCGGCGCGCAGGGGCAGTTTTTTTGTATCAATGCCGTTTTCCTTGCAAGTTTCACCCAAATACAGGGCATAAGACGGGGTACAGCATATTATATCGGACCCAAAATCTTGTAAAATTTGCACCTGACGCTGGGTATTGCCGCTGGACACAGGAATAGATGTTGCGCCCATGTGTTCTGCGCCGTAATGAAGCCCCAAGCCGCCAGTGAACAGGCCGTAGCCGTAAGCAACATGTACATAATCGGATTTTGTGGCGCCTGCCGCGACAAGGGCGCGAGCAGCCGATTCGGCCCAGATTTCTATGTCGTGGGCATTGTAGCCCACAACTGTTTGCTTACCTGTTGTACCGCTTGAAGCGTGGATACGCACTAGATCTTCGCGCGGAACGGCAAAAAGCCCATACGGATAGTTGTCGCGTAGGTCTGTTTTCAGAGTGAAAGGCAGCTTTGTTATGTCATCTATCGATTTTATGTCATCCGGGGAAAGGCCCATTTCATCGAGCTTGCGCCGATAGAAAGGAACATTATTGTAGCATCGTGTTACCATATTTATAAGACGCTCGGTTTGCAGAGCACGCAAAGCTTCGCAATCCATGGCTTCTACAGGACTGTAGTGCATAATATATAAACTCCTCTTTTGTGTTAGTTTATTGCGGCACAGATTCAGCGCCGCTGTTGAACGCTGTGAGATTCATGGCTTGAAAACGCTCGGGTACAGTGCGTTTAATGGCGGCTTGCCAGCACTCGTGTCCGAGCTGCATAAATCGTGATAGCGCCCCTATTAACACAACATTAACCGCTTTTGCCGATCCAGCATCAATCGCCGGCGACAAAGCGTCAATCGTGGTGAGGTTTACACCTAGCTTGTTTATTTTATCCACGATACCTTCAGGATATTCCATGGCTCCTGTGATAACAGGCATGGGCTCTATACTGCCGGTATTCATAACGAGACGGCCACCCTTTTTGAGATAAGGCAGCCAGCGCGCAGCTTCAAGCTGTTCAAAAGCTAAAATTATATCAGCGCCGCCTTTTTCTATAATAGGCGAGTATACCTTTTGTCCGCTTCGGACGTATGTGACAACAGAGCCGCCGCGCTGAGACATGCCGTGAACCTCGCTGACCTTGACATCCAGTCCCTGCTCCTTAAGCACTTCACCCAAAAGACGACTGGCTAACAGGGTGCCCTGTCCGCCTACTCCGCATATCAGTATGTTAAGTTCGGTGTTCATTTTAATGTTCCTTTCAATGGGCATTATGCCTGTATTGCTGAAAATTTACACATCTGTGTACATACTCCACAGCCCACGCAGGTGGTTTGGTCTATTTCGGGCTTTTTGCCATTAAAACGTATAGATGGGCAGCCTATTTTCATACACATCTTGCATCCAGTGCATTTGTCATTCACATGCAAAGGCGGAGCGTGTTTAACTGTTTTCAGCAGTGCACATGGACGGCGGGCAATTATTACCGATGGCTCGTCTATGGCCAACTCTTCTTTTATCGCGGTTTCGGTTTCGGCCAAATTGGCCGGATCAACCACGCGCACACGGTTTATGCCTACAGCACGAGACAGCGCTTCGAGGTCTACCGATACCGTAGGATCACCCTTTAATGTGATGCCGGTGGTTGGGTTTTGCTGGTGTCCGGTCATACCGGTTATTGAATTGTCTAGTATAACTATGGTGCTGTTTCCTTTATTATAGGCGATGCCTATAAGGCCTGTCACGCCCGAATGGATAAATGTGCTGTCACCAATAACGGCAACCGAATTTTTATGCCAGTCAGGACGGGCGGCAGTCATGCCATGCAGCCCCGAAACCGAAGCTCCCATACACACAACAGTGTCGATAGCGCTCAGCGGAGACAAAGCACCCAGAGTATAGCAACCGATATCGCCGCTTACCTTCACCTTGAGTTTGTTAAGAACATAGAATATTCCGCGGTGTGGGCAGCCGGCGCACAGAACGGGAGGGCGTGGCGGAAGCTTGTCTTCGAGAGTAAGACCCTCGCTCTTTTCACCTAAAACGGCTTCTTTCACAAGTGCGGCTGAATATTCGCCTAGCAGGGAAAAGGCCGATTTGCCCACAACATCGGCGCCGATAAGGCGACAATGTTCCTCTATAAACGGGTCAAGCTCTTCAACAACATAAACCGTTTCGTAATGCTTGCAAAAATCTAAAATCAGTTTGGTGGGCAGGGGATACACCATTCCAAGCTTTAAATATCCGGCTTTGTCACCCAAAGCCTCACGGGAATAGGTATAGCAATCGCCAGCGGTAACTACGCCGATTTTTGCGCCGGTAGTGTGTTCAACGCGGTTTAACGGTGTGGTTTCAGCATATTGCTGCAAGGCCTCTGTGCGCTGTTCCACAACCACATGGCGCGGGCCGGCATTTGAGGGCATCATAACAAATTTCTGCGGATTTTTTTCATAATCGCGCAGGGGAGTATCTTCACGTTCGCCCGTTTCAGCAAGGCTGCACGAATGGGCTATACGTGTGCAGAGACGCAAAATCATAGGTGTGTCAAATTGTTCAGACAACGCAAAAGCCTGTTTGGCAAATTGCAAGCACTCGTCTGAATCGGAAGGTTCTATCATAGGCAGCTTGGCTGCACGCGCGTAATGGCGGCTGTCCTGCTCGTTTTGTGAGGAATGCAGCCCGGGGTCGTCGGCTACGCCTATGAGCAGTCCGGCGTTTACGCCGGTATAAGATGCAGTAAACAGCGGATCGGCCGCAACATTAAGGCCGACATGCTTCATTCCGCAAAAGGCGCGTGCGCCCGCGATAGAAGCGCCAAGCGCAACCTCCATAGCAACCTTTTCGTTGGGGGCCCATTCGCTGTAAATTTCAGGGTATTTGGCAACGTATTCAGTGATCTCTGTGCTTGGGGTGCCGGGGTATGACGACACAACATGGCATCCGCCCTCGTACAAACCGCGGGCAATGGCTTGGTTGCCTAGATAAAGCTGTTTTTCCATTAATGTTCATTCCTTATAGTCATATCTTTTTATAGCTTGATAATGGCCAACAATTTCGACCATTATAACACATTCCTTTATTGCTTTCAAGTGTTAAAGTGAAATTTATTTTTTACCGAGTGCACGCAGCAGGGAAAGCACATAAACTTCATTTGCGCCGGCAGATTTTAGGGTACGTACACTTTCATCGGCTGTGGCACCGGAAGTTATAATATCATCTATGAATATAATATTGCCACGGAGCTTTCCGCGAACCTTGTATAAATTTTTCACATTTTGTCTTCGCTCTGCGGCGCTAAGAGTGTGCTGAAGCTGGCTTTTGCGTGTACGCTTTAGATAGCTGCGCACGGGCAGCGAAAGCCGGCGCCCGACCTCTTTGGCCAGTAATTCGGCGTGATTGTATGGACGTTTGCGTTTTTTGCTGTTTTGTGGCGCAAAGCATATGGCCGAAATATCGGCATCGGGCCAGCGCTCTGCGGCCGCCTTGGCCAGCATATCGCCCAATACGATAGCAGAACGTGGATTATATCGAAATTTTAGGCGGTATACAGCATATTTAGGTGCGCCTGAGGAATTAAACAAGGCAAAATAATTGGGGAAATCGGGGAAACTTTTTGAATCAGGCTCGCAGGTTGTAGCACACTCTTCACAAAAACCGTTTTCGTGCAATGTGCCGCAGCCTGGGCAGCGTTCGGGGAAAAACATGCGTGAAAGTCCGCCTGCTTTTTTTCGTTGGTTATATGTAAGCACCCTCAATTACCTCCTGAAAATATTAAACGGACGCCTATTGTAAGGCGCCCGTTTTGGATTAAAGAGTTATTCTCTTGCTTCTTTAACCGAATCCACAACCGTTTCAACCGCACTTGCGATCTGATCGGCGCGCAGGGCATCCTTAACAAAATATGCCGGTGCAAGCACCTTTTTGTATATCTTAATACGGCTGCCGGCAGCCTCCTGGTTTCCGCTGCCGTAGCCTATGCCCGACAACGTGGCATAATCACGCGTCATAAGATGCTCTAAAAACCGACATAGAGCCAATACTGCCGCAACCACAGTAAAATAAGCGGCGACAATGCACAAAACAATTTTAATTATCTTCATATTTGCACGTCCTTTCAACTCAATGTTTTGTATGACAACCACACAATATTTTATTATGTTAACTATATACTATTTTAGGCATTTTGTCAAATCAAATCGCCCTGCAAAATGTTAATAAATTGTGAATATACAAGAAAAGATATTGACTTATACAATGATTAGTATTATATTATGATTGCTACTAGATAATAAATAATAGTTAGGCGGTGTAAAATGAACATTCAATTCAAAAAAGGTGTGCTTGAACTGTGTGTGCTTTCACTCTTGGAGCGCGGGGACCGGTATGGCTATGATATTGCGGCGTCATTTGCGTCACGCATAGACATAGCTGACGGAACGGTGTATCCCATTCTGCGTAAGCTGAGCAATGAGGGATATGTTCGCAGCTACATAAAAGAAAGCGACAGCGGCGGACCTCCGCGCAAATACTATGCACTTACAGACACGGGGCGCAGCTTTAAGCAGCTTTTGTGCCGCGAATGGTTTGTCTTTACCAAGCAGGTAAATTCATTGATTACAGAGGAGGCGGGATAATGGGAAAGAGCGAATATATTGCGCGGCTTTCGTACGCGCTGGGAAGGCTCAGCTATATTGATCGGCAGGAAATACTAAAGGAAATTGAAGATCATTTTGACGATGCTTTGTCTGGCGGACAAAGCGAGGAAGAGATAAGCGCGCGCCTGGGCACTCCCGAAGATTTGGCAATAAAATACCTTGAATCAGCGGGTGTGCAAATGGGCGAAGAGCCGGCCAAGCAGGGGAATAAGGTGGCGGAAAATACAATAAATTTATTGTTGGGTATATTCGGCCTTTTTTTTAGTATCCCGATTGTGTGTACTTTGATAGGTCTGCTTTGTGGCGCTTTCGGTGCCTCGGTTGGCATGATGACGGGCGGCACGGTTATTATAGCATTGTCGTCGGCTTTCAGCGGTCTTGCCTTTGCAGGGATACTTCTGATAGGGATAGGACTATGTGTTATTGGTATAGGAGTACTTTTGCTCAGCATAGGAGCTGTTAAATATGTCGTACGCGGTATGAAATGGTATGTATCGGCCGTTTGCAATTTATTTAAACGCGGTACGATTTCGGAGGTGGCAAGCTCATGAAAAAGGTACTTATAATAGGTGTTATTTGTGTATCATTGGGAATTCTGACCACTGTTGCGGGTGCTGTGACCATATTCAGCGGTGGTACTGATCAGTTTACGGCCATAATAAACAAGACACTGGATGTGCTGCCCGAATTTTCTTTTGAGATAAATAGCCGACGCGATTACAACAGCTACACTGAAACGGTTGCTCTGAATGAAGTGAAACAGATAAGCTTGCAGGTGGATGCGGCCGAAATCGAGTTGCGTGTTTCGTCAGACGAACAGGTAAGCATAACTGTAGAAAGCGATTATGGCAGCCGAAGAGGTGAGATTTCTCAAACAGACAGACAGATAAAATTTCGCATGAGCCGCGGCAAAATATGGCAGAAAAAGTGCCGTATTTCGGTCAGTATTCCTGCACAGTTTTTGGCAGATGCTGAGGCTTCTATCCGGATAGAAAGCAATTCGTGCAAAATAACAAGCAAAAGTATTGGGTTCGCCGGCGATATTATTTTGTCCGGCAGCGCAGTGGACGCTGAACTTTTGGGGCTTTTGGGCGGTTTGGAGGCCGATATTACAGCAGGTGAGCTGAAGGCGGGATTTTCCGCTTTGAGCCGTGACATTGTAGTGCATGGTACTGCGCTGGATGCGGATATATATATTCCGGCTAATGCCGATGCTACTGTCAGCTTTAGCGGCACGGCGTCAGATTTTGAAGATGAGTTTGGCCTTGACCGTTCGGGCGGACAGATCGGCCGTGGCGGTACTGCTATAGATATCAGAGGTACAGCACTTGATGTCGAGCTTAAAAGTGCAGCTGCCACTGTTACCGGGAACACAGAATAGTGAAAAGGAAACGCCTTCATGATATCCGTTCCGAAGGCGTTTTTTATACCCAGCCAGTTTAATTAGGAAAATGTATTATTCGTACAACACAAAAAAGTCGCCGGCATTGATGTGCCGGCGACCTGTTTTTTGTTATTAAATTTAAATACTACTTCTGATAAAAGCCTAAACAAATATACTAAGGACTTCATGTAAAAGTCAGTATCCGCAAACTTTATGCTACAATTACTTGCACGTCATCTCTGCAGCAATGGTCTAGTTTGCCTACCACATTGGTATCAAATCCTTATATATAAATTTTCTCAGCACAAGATTGGTTTCACGCCAAGCACTAAATTTTGGCTGCTTGTTTGTGCCAGAAGCCTTAGCCGGACGGATTTCTTTACATCTATCCCGCCATTGGCCGCCTCGTTGTTTCAGTCCGGTGGTTTCCGCTGGGGCCATATATAGCCAAGTGACCTTTTTGCCGTCGTTTAAAACTGCGGCTTTTTTGTGTCATCAAAATGTGCGTTCAGCGAACCTCATACCCGAAACGGCCGATTCTTTGTGATATTTCATTCTGCACTGGAATCAGTCCTTTCAAAATACATTTCAAATGCGCGGCTGCTATGTTATCCTGACCGGTACTGCCGGCCAACCTTTACCAACCCTTGTGCAACCACTAGAACCCTCTCATTTGATGTCTATACTATAACATACATTTGGGAACATGTCAATACTTTTTTCAAATAAACATTGAAAAATATGTTAATATTTTATAACGAAGTTGTAACAATTATTTCCAAAAGGCGTAACAGCGCGTTATTCGGGCGGCGACGGGATAAGATAAAAGTGATTGAAAAACGCTAAATGGGGGAGGGAAAATCGAGTGAAAAAGGCCGGAAAACGAACAAATTCGGTTGTTGACGCCATTGTTATGGCGTTCGGGGCGGCGCTGTTTGCGGCCGCTACGTCGGTATTTATTATTCCTAATGACTTTGCTCCGGGTGGCGTGACAGGTATTGCAATAATAGCTAATTATCTTTTAAATACACCTGTTGGTATAGGCATTGTTGTAATGAATATCCCATTGTTTATTCTGGGGCTGCGCCGGCTGGGCGTTGGCTTTGTTGTGCGTACAGCGTTTGCCACGGCGGCTTCCTCGCTGCTTATCGATGTGTTCAGCATGATATTACCGGCATACACAGGTAACAAAATGCTGGCCTCAATATATGGCGGAGTATTGGGTGGCATGGGGCTTGCGCTGGTCATATTGCGCGGCGGCACAACGGGCGGTACGGATATTATTGCGCGGCTTATGAACCGTAAATTCAGGCATTTTTCCTTGGGCAGAGTTATATTCCTGTTCGATTTGCTGATAACATTGGGCGCTGTGCTGGCGTTTGGATATATAGAGGCAGGGCTGTATTCCATTATAACGATTTTTGCCTCCAGCAGGGTTATAGATGCCATGCTGTACGGCGCGGATATGGGTAAATCCGTTATGATAGTAAGCAAAAAAAGCGACGAAATATCCTCGGCCATTGTGCGGGAATTGGAGCGCGGAGTTACCTTATTAGATGCAAAAGGGGCATATACTGGCAAAAAAAGCGAGCTTATTTTATGCGCGGTTCGTAACAATGAGGTTAGCCGTGTTCATAAAATAGCTCTGGCCATAGATAATGAGGCTTTTATTATAGTTACCGAGGCGGGCGAGATAATAGGCGAGGGATTTAAGTCGATTGATATAAAACAGTGACGGAGAGTGAAACATGAAAAAGCTGAAGCTGACAAAACCAAAGCAGGCGGCCCTGTTTATAGGCGGTCTGCTTGTAGGTGTTCTCAATGGGCTGTTGGGCGCGGGCGGCGGCATGCTTGCTGTGCCGCTGATGAACAAAATGGGTCTTGATACAACCAAAAGCCATTCAAGCTCAATAGCTGTGATATTTCCCATAACCCTAGTCAGCGCAATACTTTATATATCTGTAGGTCAGGTTGGATTATCCGATGCAATGCCATATATGCCGGCAGGAATTGCCGGCGCGATAGTGGGCGGCAAGCTCATGGTGAAGTTGCCCCAAACAGTTTTGCGGTTGCTGTTTGCCGGATTTATGATATGGGCGGGTATACGCCTGCTCACACGGTGAGCGCGCTGTTTGTGTGTGCTGCCGGGTTTTTGGCCGGAGCCGCGGGAGCGCTGGGACTGGGCGGCGGCGGTTTTTTGCTGCTGTATCTTACGCTTTTTGAAAATATAGGGCAATTTAAAGCGCAGGGGATAAACCTTTTATTTTTTATCCCCTGCGCCGTAGTTGCGCTAATTATTCATGTAAAAAATAGACTTATTGAATGGCGTATAGTATGGCGTATGGCACTGACGGGCGCCATGGGCGCGGGTATTGGCCTTTGGTTAGGTCATATATGCGGCGCGGGGCTTGTGGCAGCCATATTCGCATGGTGTTTATTGCTGCTGGGTGTTATAGAGCTAGCGAGCGGCAGCAAAATGGCCTATCAGTATTTCAAGCAAAAGAAAGCTGCTCGTCAAAAGGAGCAAGATTGACTATACCCAGCCCCCGCTTTTTTGCATAGCGGCGGGTGTATGCTGTTCCGCCGGGCTGGCCGTCGAAATAGCATATCAGCATGGCCGATTGTTCAACCATATAGCGGTTTCGCCGGAGGTAGCTTTCGGGCTTCGCCTCCTCGCAAACAACGGTTAGGCGGTTGGCATTTTGCCGTATGTATTTGTGCTCTGCGATATCCTCATGGCTCCATGCCGATGCTTGAGATTCAAATGGCAGGGCACATTCGAGAAAAACCGGAGCGCCCTTTTGCCGCGCGTTCAGCACAGCCCGGGCGGCCAGCATGTCAAAGCCGCGTGCCATGCCGCTGATGAAATGTGTATATCCGTCACGTATGGCGTCGGCGATAGCCCCATCAAGCATCTTGGTCAGCCGGACTTCGTCAATGTTCAGCTTTTCGGGACGATACCCCGAAAAGCACAGCGTTCGTTCGGTCATTGTTCTGTCTCTCCGGCTGCCAGCGCAGCCTCTATGGCCTTTGAAAGCTGGTCGGGGCATGAGGTTCCGCGGGTACCGCAGGGTATGCCGCGCAGCGCATCAGCCGCTGCTTTTGCATCCATACCCTGCACAAGTGTGCACACGCCGCTCAGGTTGCCGTTGCAGCCGCCAACGGCCGAAATGTTGACTATGCGGCCGTTATCCAGCTCGAGCGTGAATTTTTTAGAGCAGGTGCCCTGCGGCTCGTATTCAAATGTCATAAAAAACAGTCCTAACTATAATTGTATTGTTTTTGTGGCGGTTTTACGCACAAAGGCGGCGTCGTGTTCGACAAAAATAATGGTCGGACCATATGTAAGAATAAGCTCCTCAAGCTGAATGCGGGAATATATGTCGATAAAATTCAGCGGCTCATCCCATACATAGATATGTGCGCTTTGGCACAAACTTTCTGCTAACAGGATTTTCTTCTTTTGACCTCCGCTTAAATCCTGCAAAGGCGTGTCAAATTGGTCGCGGGAAAAATCCAGCTTGCGCAATATGGTTTTAAAAAGAGTGTGGTCAGCGCCGCTTTGGTTGATATAATCGTCAAGCGGACCGCAAAGACCGGCCGTGCTCTGGCTCACAGGGCATATTTTCAGGCCGCTTTGGCGTGTCAGCTCGCCGCTATAATCCAGAGGCTCACCGCAAATGAGCTTGAGTATGCTTGATTTTCCGCTGCCGTTCGCGCCGCACAGCGCGATACGATCGCCGTTTTCCAGGGAAAAGCTTATGTTCTCGCAAATTGTGCGATCATCATATCGAATAGACACATTTCGTAGCTCTATAAGAGGGCCGCTTCGGCTTGTGAGATGGCTTAGCTTCAGGCTTTCAGCCGATTCAACGTTGCGCAGCAGAGATGATTTTTCTGTGATAGCGGATGATTGCCGCTCCTCAATTGCTTTTGAACGTTTCATCATCTTGGCCGCGCGGTGCCCAACAAAGCCCTTATCAACGAACGAGCCTGATTTTTGCGGTTGTTTCTTGCTTTTTTCTATTTTTTCGGCCCAATCATTGGTGCGTCGTGCCGCCTCTTCCAAATGTTTTATGTCTTTTTTAAGGCGTTCGCTGCGTTTTGCTTCAAGGTTGTCGCGGTTTTGTTTGTTTTCCCACCATGTTGAAAAATCGCCCTTTTGTACATCAATATCACAGCGGTTTATGGCCATAATATGGTCGCATACGCCATCAAGAAAATCGCGGTCGTGCGATACCAGAATAAAGCCTTTTTTGCCAGCCAGATACTGCGCCACGGTGCGGCGCGCTTCGACGTCAAGATGGTTGGTTGGTTCGTCTATCAGCAAAAAATGATCTTCCTTTAGAAATAACACGGAAAGCATGATTTTGGCCTGTTCGCCCGGGCTCAGGGTATCAAATGGTCGCCATAGCGCACCATCATCCACGCCTATTAGCTTCAGTTCGCGCCCAATCATCCATTTGGAGACATCTGGAAGAAGGCTATCAATAACCGCGCCGCACAAACGCTCGGGGGAGGGGATATCAAACGGAAAATAGTCCACAGGTACGGGGATATTTATCTCTCCGCTGTATTCGTATTGGCCGTACAGCAGCTGTAACAGGGTAGTTTTTCCGCGGCCGTTGCGGCCTGCGAAACTCAGCTTCCAGTCGGTGTCGATTGTGAGATTTACATTCTCAAAAACATTGTTATAGTTGCCGTCATAGCCAAAGGTGAGGTTTTTTATAGATATCAGTGAAATTTTTTATTCCTCCATTACGCTTTTTTACAAATAACGTAAAGTTGTTCTCATATGAAGGTCACCCCTTTCATGAAATAAAATTGTCCGGATTTTTTTATGTTAATACAATATGCTCGCGCATATCGAGATTTTCCTGCAATGTGCCTATTCCGCTGCCAGTCTTGGTAACGGTTACGGTGCTTGTGGCGGCGGCAAGTATTAATGCGGAATGTATATCCTGCCCATTGTTCAGCGCATGTAGAAAGGCGGCCAGCGCGCTATCGCCCGCAACCACGGTGGAAAGCACAGGTACATCGGGCACATGCGCCCAAATGTCGCAAGCTTTGCTATAAAGCCGCAGGCCCTGTGGGCCGAGAGATAGTAATATGTATGCTATATCGCAGTTGGCCAAGGCTTTGAGAGCTTCGTCCTGATCGTCTATGCCGGTCATGCGTACAATTTCGTGTTCGTTTGGCTTTATGATAAAAGGCTTTATTTCGCGCAAATCATCAAGATTCAGAAAATCACAGTCGATAGCTAGCCGTGCACCTGCGACGGAAATCTTTTTGCAGAAATACAAAAAATCGTCCTTGCTTATTTCGGGTGGTATGCTGCCCGAAATGCCAACTATGCTGCTGGGCTCCAGCGAGGACACAAGCTTTTTAGCCAGAATATGAAGCCCCTGTTTAGGGTCTGGGGCGCTGCCAGGTGCATCGTGTGCAACGCGGTTTATTTTATAAATGCCCTCAGGTGTACATAGCGTGATATTTTCTCTTATAGTGCCTCTAACGGGCACAAAATGCAGCTTGCCGGCAGAATTTCCAGCTAGTGCCGCGTACCGCGCGGCGTCCTGTTCCCCCAACATTATATAACTTTCAACGGGCGAACCCAGCGTGTGCAGCACGCGTGCAAGACTAAAGCCCTTGCCGGCCGGCTCTGTAGTGTCGCCCGTTACACGGTTTACATCACTTTTGGAAAATTGCGTCAGTGTGAGCGTGAGATCAAAGCAAGCATTTAATGTAACCGTTTTGAACATAAAACCACACCTTTTATTTACATGATTTATGGAAATTATTTCATCCGCCATTTTACGCCGTCTTTCGTGTCAAGCAATTCTATGCCCATATCGGTAAGCTTGTCGCGTATTTGGTCGGCAGCCGCAAAATCGCGCGCGGCACGCGCTGCTGTGCGCTGTGCTATAAGCGCCTCAACCTCGGCATCGAGCGAGGCTGTTTGCTTTTCGGGCAGTATTCCGAGTACGCCGCACAACTCATCGAAAAGCGTGAGCGCAGCGGTTATGTCGCTGCTGCTTATGCTGGCTGTCATGCCCATGTTGCAGGCCTTTGCCAGCTCAAACAATACAGCCAGCGCATCGGCTGTGTTCAGGTCGTCATCCATGGCATCGATAAATTTCTGTTTGTAAGCGGTCAAATCGCCCAGAGCCTGTTCGCCGCTGTTTTTGATGTTGCTGCTGGCATAATCACGCATGGCGGTTTGGCAATTTTGCAGGCGTGACAGGGCACTTTTGCTCTGCTCAATGAGGTCAGGCGTATAGTTTATAGGGCTGCGATAATGGGCTGCTATCATGAAATAGCGTATTGGCTCATAGCCGTATTTTTCGGCCACATCGCGCACCGTGAAGAAATTGCCAAGCGATTTGCTCATTTTTTTGTTGTCCACATTTATGTAGCCGTTGTGCATCCAATATCGCGCGAATGGCGCATTGTTTGCGCATTCCGACTGCGCAATTTCGTTTTCGTGGTGCGGAAATATAAGATCCTGCCCGCCGCAATGAATATCTATGGTTTTGCCCAAAATTTTGCCGGCCATGGCTGAACATTCTATGTGCCAGCCTGGTCGGCCCTCACCATACGGCGATGGCCAGCTCGGCTCATTCGGCTTGGCGGCCTTCCAAAGGGCAAAGTCCATGGGACTTTCCTTTGTTTCGTTTATATTAATGCGCGCGCCTGACATAAGGTCTTCAAGCGGCTGATGCGAGAGCTTGCCGTATTCCTCAAATTTATCTGTGCGGAAATACACATCGCCGCCTGATTGATAGGCATATCCTTTTTCTATAAGCGCGGCAACTAGCGCGAGTATATCATCCATATGGTTTGTGGCGCGCGGATGATGGGTGGCCGGGCGAACGTTGAGTCCGTTGCTGTCGGTTGTGAATTCAGCAATATATTTTTCGGCCAGTGCCGGCACGGTTGTTTGCTCCTCAATGGCACGGTTTATCAGTTTGTCGTCTATGTCCGTAAAATTCTGAACGAAATTCACAGTATAGCCGCGCCATTCAAGATAACGCCGCAGCACATCAAACACGCACAACGGACGCGCATTTCCTATGTGAATGAAATTGTAAACGGTAGGACCGCAAGCATAAATATTGAAAACGCCTTCATTAAGAGGGACAAGCCCTTCTTTTTTACGGTTTAGCGTGTTAAATATCTTCATTTTTATTATCGTTCCTTTCATATTTACATGGGCGACGGCGTTGCAAAGCCGTCCGCGCCCATACAATTTATCAGCGTTATTCTTCTTCGCTTTTTACGGATAGAATTTCTTTTATGCTGTCAAGCTCCATGCGCAAACGGCACAGCTCCTGTGCAACAGGGTCGGCCACATGAACCTGGTCAAGTCCGGCCGCATAATCGGTTTTTATGCCCGACCGGCTCACAATGCGGGCAGGTACGCCCACAGCTGTACTATCGGGTGGCACCTCGTTCAGTACCACGGCACCGGCCGCTATGCGCGCGCCGTCGCCCACCTTAAAGGGGCCGAGCACCTTGGCACCGGCGCCAATCATGACATCGTCGCCTATTGTGGGATGACGTTTGCCCGTGTCTTTTCCGGTTCCGCCCAGAGTCACGCCCTGATAAATGGTTACGCCATTGCCCACTTCAGTGGTTTCTCCAATAACCACACCTACGCCATGGTCGATAAACAAACGGCGGCCTATTTTGGCAGCCGGGTGTATTTCTATGCCCGTTTTACGCACGGCACGCTGGGATATCCAGCGCGCAATAAAACGCATACCATGACGGTAGAAAAAATTTGCGCGGCGATGCATACGCACGGCGCGCAGGCCAGGATAAAGGAAATACAGCTCTATCGAGCTGCGCGCCGCCGGGTCTTTTTGGTGTGCATTAGCGATATCTTCGCGTGTTTTCTTAAACATAATATTCCTCCTTTATATACGTTTTACAAAACGCATATTGTACCCTTAATCATAAGATTTTTTCTGATGACGTAATAAAAACGCCCCGGCCGCACGAAAATATGCGACAGAGGCGGCAAGGCCGCGGTTCCACTCTGATTTATCACTTTGGCCGGATTATATTTGTCCGGCGTTGGCCGATAACGGGGCCTTCCGCGGCGTAGTTTAAAACTTGCCGTTCGGCGCATCGCAACCATATGCCCGGCACCCTTTTCAGCAAATGGGTGGCCTCTCTGAAGGAACACAGTTATAGTTGCTTTTTCCGAACAGAGCGCGCCTTTATACAATGTACACATTGCGCGCTGCCGTATAGTATTCAGTTTATGCTGTATTAAAGTTATTTGCTACTATCTAAATGCTCGCGGTTTTCGAGAAAATAGGTCACACCGGAAATTATCGTGAGCAAAGCCGAAAACCAAAGCAGCACCGAGCTAACAATGTTTATTGCTGTGACAGCACCGGCCGGCAAAGCAACCAGCGTCTGGTCGATAACCAATCTGCCTGCCATGGCTGCGATAATAGCGACTATTTGCGATACTGTTTTTGTTTTCCCCCAAATATTAGCGGCGATTACGCGCCCGTTTGATATGGCGACCAACCGCAGAGAGGTGACCAAAAATTCGCGCGCCAATATGATAAACGCGACATATACCGTGCCATGGCCGATGTCCATGTGAATGAACCCGAGCAAGGCTGCACTGGTTAACAGCTTGTCGGCAAGAGGATCCAAAAACTTGCCGAAATTTGTTATCAGGTTTTGCTTGCGGGCAATACTGCCGTCAAAATAATCGGTGATTGAGGCGGCTATAAAGACAACAAGCGCGGCCACAAAATGGCCGGTAAAATTAGAAACCAACAAAAATAGGAAAATAGGCGTAAGAATTATACGTAATACAGTTAGTTTGTTCGGCGTGCTCAAGGGCATCCTCCACACAATGAATATAGGTTTTTATTAAAGTTTATTCCACGGGCTTAGCTATTATATCATAATCAAACTCGTCCGTCACTATAATTTTTAAAAATTCACCGTTTTTTAACTTCTTTGTCGTTTTTATGAATACTTTGCCGTCAAAATCGGGCGCATCGGCGGTTGTTCGGCCGTGATAACACTTGATGTATCCGTCCCAGCCATCAACAACGGCTTCGGACTCGGTGCCGATTTTTGCAGAATTAAGCTCGGCTGCTATGTAGCTCTGCACCTCCATAACCTGGTCGGCGCGGCGCTGCTTGACATCATCATCCAGCTGGTTTGGCATGTCATAGGCCGGAGTGTCTTCTTCAGGCGAAAACGCAAAGGCGCCCAAACGATCAAACCGTGTTTCCTTTATAAAGGCGAGCAGTTCTTCAAACTGAGCTTCGCTTTCGCCCGGAAATCCGCAGATAACCGTGGTTCGTAGGGTTATGCCGGGAATGCGCGTGCGCAATTTCTCTATTAAAGCGGTGAGCGTTTCGCGGTTTCCCGGGCGGTTCATCGCGGCTAGCAGTTCGCCGTTCACGTGCTGTATGGGCATTTCAAGGTATTTTACAACCTTGTCGCATTCGGCTATAGCGGCGATGAGTTCGTCTGTCACGCGCTCGGGATATGCGTAAAGTATGCGTATCCAGCGCAGCTTTTCGATTTCTGAAAGGCGGCGTAGCAGCTCGGGCAGCTGCGCTTTGCCGCAAGTATCTTCACCAAAGCGGGTGGTGTCCTGAGCAATAAGTATAAGCTCACGTACACCGTTTTGCACAAGCTGACGAGCTTCATCAAGTACAGACTGCATGGTGCGGCTGTGAAAAGGGCCGCGGATGGAGGGTATCGCACAGTAGCTGCAGCGGTTTGAGCATCCGTCGGCAATACGTAAAAAGGCTGTGTAACTCGACGTTGATTGTATGCGTTCGCCGTCAAGAACATGGCGGGTTTTCGGAGCTGTATAAGTATGCTTTTTACCGTTTAGTGCCTCATTCACTATGGCAACGATATCGGCGTTTTTGCCGATGCCTACCACAGCGTCCACCTCGGGCATTTGTTCGCGTATTTGCGCACCATAGCGCTCGGCCAGACAACCTGTTACAACAAGGGCCTTTAAATTATTGCCCTCTTCCTTGAGCACGGAAACCTCTAAAATAGTTTCAATAGCTTCGTTTTTGGCCGATTCAATAAAGCCACAGGTGTTTACTATAAGCAGGTCGGCCTCAACCTCGTTCGGAGTTATCTCGTGGCCGGCCTCGCGCAGCTTGTGCAGCATCATTTCGGCATCTACAAGATTTTTGGGGCAACCTAAAGAAATAAGATTTATTTTAGCCATATTAATCCTCGTAATCCAATGTATTATCGTCCAGCAGCAAGTCCATTGCTGCTTTTATGTCGCCATATGAATATCCGCGGCGCATCAGCGCATTAACAGCGCGCCGCATGTCGGCCGCTTCACCCGAAAGGGCATAACGGTATTTTTTGGGAATTAGCTCCATAAGTGCGCTGCGTTCACTGTGTCCGGTTTCGTTGGCATATTCGCCGACACATTCATCTGCTATACCGCGGCTGATACCCCGGTCACATAATTTTTGAATAGCACCCCTGCGGGACATATTTGCTTCCAGATAGGCGCGTGCTAGCCTGTTTGCGAGGGCGTGGTCGTTCATATAGCCCATGTCTGCTAGATATGCCACGGTTTCGGCCGCGGCACGGTCGCCAAAATCAGTTCGCAGCTTTTGATACATAATTTTTTGTGCGTAGTCCTGCCGCGACAGCAGATAGACAGCGCGGGAACGCGCCCGCATTGCTGCTGATAAACTAAGTATTTCAACCAGCTCACTGTATTCCATGCGGCGACCAGATATAATGCCGTTCTCTTCGGCAGTTTTTGCGTTTATGAGCAGCATATAAACCTGGCCGGAATTGTCCTCTTCGTCTGGCAAATGTTCATATTTCTCTTTGTCGGCGCGCTTATTTATGCTTTCGGGGGTTTGCAGGCTGCAAAGATAGGTCCAGTCGTATTCCTCTGCGGCGCTCAGCTGAACAGAACACAACCCGCGCCTGCGCGAGGATACCGATATCACGGTTATCATTCGTCAACTGTGATATCCAAGTTTACCATAGGACGCGGCTCGTCTGATATATCGCTGTCCGTATTATCAACAGACTCGTTTGCACTATCATCTGATGCGGCGCTTTTAGCGTTTTTTGCGCCCTTTTGTGGCTTGGCATTCATTTGCTCTTTTAGCTTTTCACGTATTTCAGCTTCAAGCTTAACCGCTTCTTCAGGATTGTTTTCAAAATAAATCTTAGAATTGTCACGGCCTTGCGCTATGCGGGTTTCACCATATGAAAACCATGAACCACTGCGCACAACAAGACCGGTATCCAACCCTAAATCTATAAGCTCGCCTACACGGGAAATGCCTTGGCCATACATTATATCAAAGAAGGCCTCTTTAAATGGGGGAGCAACCTTGTTTTTCACAACCTTTACCTTGGCGCGGGTGCCTATAGGCTCGGTTCCCGATTTAATAAGTTCGGCCTTACGAATATCAAGGCGCACAGACGAATAAAACTTCAGCGCGCGGCCGCCCGTTGTTACCTCGGGATTGCCATAGCCGCCGACCTTTTCACGTAGTTGGTTTATAAATATTGCGACAGCATTTGACTTTGAGATGACGCCGGCCAGCTTGCGCAGAGCCTGCGACATAAGACGTGCATGAAGGCCCACATGGCTATCACCCATGTCACCCTCGATTTCTGAACGAGGGACAAGAGCGGCTACCGAGTCAATGGCAATAATATCTATAGCATTGGAACGAACCAGTGCCTCGGCTATTTCCAATGCCTGCTCGCCCGTATCGGGCTGGCTAACCAGCAAGGCATCGATATCTACGCCCAAAGCTGCCGCATAAATAGGATCCAGGGCGTGTTCAACATCAATAAAAGCAGCGATACCGCCGGCCTTTTGCGCTTCGGCCACAATGTGAAGTGTGAGCGTGGTTTTACCAGAAGACTCAGGCCCGAAAATCTCAACAATACGTCCGCGCGGCACACCACCGATGCCCAGCGCCACATCCAAACCTATAGACCCTGTTGATATGCTGTCCACTGTCATTCCAACGTTTTCGCCCAAACGCATGACAGCGCCTTTTCCAAAGGTCTTTTCAATATTACCCAAAGCAGTTTCCAAAGCCTTTTGTTTATCGCTGACTGCTGAACGGGTTTCCATCTTATGTTTACTCACGGCCATTTTTTTCGTCTCCTTATTTGAATGTGAATGCCATATTTTATTCTTTACTTTAAGTATACAACAAAACTTTCAAAAAATCAAGAACAAACCTTTATTCTTTTTTAAAGAAATAAAAAATTCTTGACAAAATCAAGAAGGAATGGTTTAATATCTTTTGTAAATATTTTGGGGTGTCGCCAAGCGGTAAGGCACCAGACTTTGACTCTGGCATTCGTAGGTTCAAATCCTGCCACCCCAGCCAACTGAACGACGGTATGAGTTCTGAACATTTTTATTGGAATGTCAGAGTTGCCGTCGTTCTTTTATGCAAGAAAATCCTTAGTTTTTAAGGTTTTTTTGCATTTTATCTTTTCAGACAAACTAGACACGTTATCATCAAATAGGCAAATTTCAGAACTCAAAAGCATAAAACGACGACTTTTGAACACGAGTGTCTATTTTTTATTCATTTTCGACATCCTATAATACATTGCCTCGTAAGCGTTCGGCGATTTATATAACAATGTAGAATGTGGACGAGTTATATTATAGAAATCCATGTAATCTCTGATGCGATCCTTGAATTCTTTAATGGAGTGGTAAGTAGTTCGATACAATTCTTCCTTTTTCATGGTGGCGAAAAATGATTCCATGACAGCATTGTATTGCGGTTTTGCTTTTGGTGAAAATGATTGTTCTATATTTAATGATTTTAACAACGCTTGAAATCTAAGAGCTGTGTATTGAACACCTCTGTCGCTGTGGAAAATAAGTCCGGCATTAGGTGTTCTATCAATATATGCGTTTTTTAATGTACTCGTAATAAGCTGTGTGCTTTGCCGCTCTGAGATTTTATATGAAATAGTTTTTCGAGAATACAAATCCAAAATCGCACAGATATGATAGGTCTTTTCGTTCAATCGAAATGCTGTTATGTCACTAACCCATACTTGATTAGGAGCACTTACTGAGAAATTCATGGAAAGTAAATCTTTTTTCTTCTCTGTATGGCTTCTTTGCAGATGTATTTTTTTCGAATTAGTTCTGATACTTGTTAAATTCATTTCATGCATCAGCTCTGATACCATTCTATCACTGGTTTTTATTCCTCTATCCGATAGGACAGCCTTGATTTTCTTTGCTCCAAAAATCTGGTTGCTTTCATCATACACTTCTTTAATCTGTCGGCTCAACTCATCCCTTCGGGCTTGATAGCTATTGTTATCTTTCTTATTGCGTAAAATGTGATTGTAAAAGGTTCCCCGTGAGATTTCTAATGCCTCACATAAAATATAAACACTATATTGTTCGTAAAGCTTTTCGAGAGCATAAAGTTTTTCCTTCAATGTAACGGTCATGGTGCAATCAACTGATTTTAATACCTCGATTATTTGCTGCTGTTTTTGGATCTGCTGTTTCATTTTTAAAAATTCATTAGCGCTAACTTCATATCCGGATTTTGTGTAGCTTGTTTTATATGATTTTAACCATGTATAGAAAGTGCTTCGCGGAATATTGTTTTCGAAGCAAATGTCAGCAACTGACCCTCCATTGTAGTATCGTTCAACCAATTCTTTCTTTAGCTTATTATCGCACTTCATGGTAATAATCCTCCTATTGTTTTATAAGAGAATTATACCACTCAATGGAAACAATATTGCATTTAATAGCAGTGTTCCTAAACACTTTGCCATGATTTTCAAATATAATTTATATGAAACATAGAG
>JGI994J12354_10000148_pt1 | contig 65193 bp, 72 predicted proteins | sample IntmicLarv3ML3BL_FD_12354 | JGI IMG/M metagenome (IMG submission 12354) | reverse complement strand
ACGGATTAGTTCAGGAGTGTTGCCTGTGTATGAAATTGCGATAACAAGGTCATCAGCTGTCAGATTTTTTGTTAATACATAAGTTTGATGATGATCAATTTCTGCTTTTGCGTTAAAACCAAATCTGTTCAATTTATTTTTTAATTCTATTGCTAGCGGAATATTTCCACCAATTCCACAAATTAAAATTGATTTAGATTTTTTGATTGCTTCTATAACTTTTTCATAAATTTTATCATCATTTTTTATTTTGGTGGTTTTTAAAACATTTATTAATAGGTTTAATATATGATCTTGTGATGTTGTTTGTTGCACTAAAGGAGAGTTGTTCATTTCAACCGTTTCATTCTGCAATAAAAATTTAAATTCTCTAAAGCCTTCATAACCATTTTGTTTAAAAAATCTAGTTATAGTTGATTTTGAAACAAAATTATTCTTTGAAATATCATTCATATCTAAAGGTAAATTGTTATTAACTTTTTCATAAATGTAGTTTATAAAATTTTCTTTATGTCGGTTGTCTTTTAAAAATTTATATGCACTTTTTATCATAATTTTATACTCCTCAAACGTTTGTTATTGATCCATAAACTAAATTATCTTTTGCGCCTGTGATACTCTGATAATTTACCTTTATTTTATTAACAGCAAGATAACCCAGTATCGCAAAAACTAAACATTCTTTTGATTTAGAATTCATATTTATATCTTCTAGTTTTTTTATTATGAATTTCTCTGAAGTTTTTCCTTTGATTAACTTCATTAAAAAATCATTATATGCTCCACCGCCACAAACAAAAATTTCATTAATTAATTTTGAATCATGAAACTTTAAAGCTTCATTTGCGATAATTTGTGCTGTTAATTCTGTTATTGTTCTTAATATATTTTGAGGGTTATCATCTTCAACAAAATATTTATCTAAAAATTCCTGATTAAATAATTCTCGCCCTGTTGATTTAGGTCAATGCATTTTAAAATAATCTTCTTTTAATATTTTGTTTAATATTTCTTGATTTATTTTTCCTTGTTCTGCTAGATGTCCCTTATCATCATAATCTAAATTGAAATATTTTTTTGTTATAAGATCTATTAAAACATTACCAGGACCAACATCATAACCAATTACTTGTTTATCATTAATAATCGAAAAGTTGCTAATACCTCCAACATTTAATATTATCCTATTATTTTTTGAATTATGAAATAAAATTTTATCAACATATGGAACTAAAGGAGCTCCTTGACCTTTAGCTGCAATGTCTGCACCTCTGAAGTTATTAATAACTTTCGTTTTGCATTCATAAGAAACAATGCTTGGTTCGCCAATTTGCAACGTAGACCCTATTTGTAAATGTGTTGTTGGAATATGAAAAATCGTTTGTCCGTGCATAGCAACATAGTCTAAATTTTCTGTTTTTATTTTTGCCATGTTAGAAACTTCTTTTACAGCTTTAGTATTTAAATATCCAATTGCATAATTAAGTTCACATATCTCTTTTACATTTGACGATAATTCATCAATGTTTTTTAAAATTTTTTGTTCAATGAATTTATCATATTTCACATTACAAAAAGCTAACTCTTTATATATTAACTTTTGATTGTCAAAATTTATTTCACAAAGTAATGCATCAATTCCATCCATTGATGTCCCAGACATTAAACTAACACAAATCATTTTTTAAAATAAAAGTGAACTTTGTATATTGATCAATATTATCAAGCAAAATTTGGTTTTCTGGATAAATATATGCAACTTGGTTTTTTCTATTATCAAACTCAATATCTTGTAAACAAATTTGTAATTCTCCTTTATAAAGGTCGAAATGATTATTCCCAATTAATACTGATCCTTTCAAAAATTCAGCTTTTATATTATTTTGTTCAATATTTGATGATTTAAATTTTACTCTTGGCATTGTTGATCTAATAAAGGTTGGGTTTATATCTGCTCTTCTAAAGTGAATCTCGTTAAATAATATTTCTTTTTCAATTGTTGTTAATTTTGTTGTTGTTTGAACTTGCAACGAAAGAATATATGGATTCAATTTACCTAGCGCTTGTAATTCTGCATCACTTGCATAAGCATTGCAGATAATAATATTATCTGTCAAATTGGATGATCACAAATAATTAGCTTGTGTAATAACATCTAGACCTCGTAAATTTTCTACTGTACAACAATAATCATCAATGGCTCAGTTTGCAACTCTTTGTTCATTTTTTGTGGAAATAAAACTTGTTGTTTCAAGTCCAAATTTTTTAAATTTCTTTGAAGTTTCTAAATAATATTCTTTAGTAATACCACATCCTTTTTGTGGGTAAAAATTATGGCTACCCGATAAAAAGTCTGTTGTTGCTTTATGAAAAATAACATCATTGACTAAATAATCATTATTATCCATATTTAATTCTATTTTAATTTTATATTGATTATATGTCATATCAGCTAAAGTTTTACTTGGTAATGGCGAATCAAATCTAATGGTATCAATATATAAGTCATAAAAAAACTTTAAATCACCCGAAAAATTTATTTCTTTTAAAACTCTACTATTTACATCTATAACAGTTTCCATGCCTTTTTCTTTGCAAAATTTTAGAATTTCTTTATACTTTTTTAAAGTAATGTTTTCATCAAGATTCTCTGTTAAATTTTCAATTTGCAATAAAGCTGCCCATACAATTTTAAATCCATTTTTATGCGCTGTTAAAACATATTTTTTCATATCTTCAACATTCATTTTTTCAGGATAAATTGCTATTCCTAATTTTTTCATATTTAATTTTCTCCTAACATAAAATATTTTAATATTTATTCTTTAGTCTGATTTTATAAAATTTTAATATTTATAAAAACCTTTCCACTATTAATCATATTCAAAATATATTTGTGATGCTATGAGAAAAACAAAAATGAAACTAGTTTTAAAAAATGCATCTTGTTTTAATATCTTAATTTATATTAAATATTTTATTTTTTTGATTAATTTTTAGTTGTACAAAAACATAAAGGAAATATAAAATTTAAGATTGTTCATTTATTAATTAAAAAAACAGTTATACCCTTTATCTTTAAAATATTTTAAAAACAATTTTTGATAAAAAATATTTTTTACCATTCCTCCAAATATAAAAATATCTTTTATAGACTTATCTAAAATAACTTTATCCATATACTTTGAAAATTCTTCAAAAATAATTTCTAGTATTATATCAGCTTCTTTTTTTAAATCATTATAATGTGTTAATAAAATAAACACTGTAAATTTCAATAATTGTGGTTTAATTTGGTTTCAATCTGAATAAATTAATTTAATATCTTCTATTTCTAAAATATTAAAAAATTTTTTTGTATATATTACATACTTACTCTCTATTCTATTTTGACTGTCTAAAATTGCTTGTTCTATAAATTTTGATGCGAATTTAAATGAGGATCCGTGATCTTGAAAAATTGCTCCATATCCATTTAAAATTCTTTTTTTTTGTTTTGTTCGTTCAATCATAATTAATCCACTACCAATACACATCATTAAATAATTTTTTCCTTTACAAAATAATAATTCTTGAACTTCAATATCTGTCATAATATCTATTTGTCCAATATTTTTAAAAATTTTTAAGATATTTTCTTTTCTAGAATATCTCTCAATTCCTGGCATACCAATGTAAATATTTTCAACGTTGAATTTTTTAAGAAAATAAGCGATTAAAGATAAAGTTTTAAGAGCGTTTTCTTCATTATTTTGTATATTTAAACCTGCAAATATCTTAAAATCTATCACATCATTTATTTTTCAATATACTTTAGTTGATGTTCCCCCTCCGTCTATAAAAATTTTTACATTTTCTTTCATACTTTCTCCTTTTGGTTTTCTAATATATATTTTATATAAAAACTTATATAAAATATATATTAACATAGACTTTAAATTTAAAATAAATAATAAGTTTACATAATGTATAAAAAATTATATGAATTAGATATGTATATAATTCAATTCTTTATTATAAATTTTTAATATAAATACAAACTATAATAAATTTTAGTTTATTATTTAATTGTGAAAAGGATGATAAAAAATGAAAGCAAAATTAAAAGAACACCTTTTAAAAGCGAAAGAAAATAAATACGCAGTTCCTGCCTTTAATTTTGATAATTTGGATATGATGAAAGGAATTATTCAAGCAGCTGAAGAAGAAAATTCGCCAGTGATATTAATGGTTAGAGAAAGCGCGGCAAAACATATTGGTATTGAAATCATTTTTTCAATGATAAAAAAAACTATAGAAAAATCAAAAACACAAATTATTCTTCATTGAGATCATGGTTTTGACATTGACTTAGTTAAAAAAGCGATCGATATGGGTTTTTCAAGTGTGATGCTTGATTCATTATCGAAATCATTTGCAGAAAATATAAACATAACTAAACATATTGTAGAATATGCTCATGCTAAAGATGTAGAAGTTGAAGCAGAAATTGGTTTAGTTTGCGAATGCGAAAATGATGATAAAACATTAAAAATTAATGTGTTAACCAATATTGATGAAGCAATTGTTTTTGATAGATTAACAAACATTGATGCCTTAGCCGTATCAATAGGAACAAAACATGGTAAATGTGATAATAGAAATTTACAATTTGATCTTTTAAAAAAAATATCAGAAAAAATTAACACTCCTTTAGTGCTACATGGTTCTAGTGGAATTCCTGATAAAGATTTACAAAAAACAATAGATCTTGGAATTACCAAGATAAATATTGAAACCGATTTAAGGATTGCTTATGCTTCTGGTATAAAAAATTATTTTCAAAATAACCCTGATGGATTTGATGCTAAAAAATTTGGAACAATAGGAATGAATTTTGTAAAAGAAGAAGCAATTAAAAAAATTAGAGCAGTTAGAGCAAATAATAGAATATAAATAAAAACCTCATTATAAAAATGAGGTTTTTATTTATCCAATTTTTGTTTTAGTTTGAACTTGTTCTTGATCAACTATTTCATCTTCATCAATTATTCCATCTTTATTAGTTTTTATTTTTTTAAGAATATTACCCTTTTCATCTTTTAAAATAAACTCTTCTTTTTTTGGTTTTGCAGCGTTTTTGTTTTGTTTTGCTTTTACAGCTAATGTCATTAAAATTTGAGCTTCACTAATTAATTTTTGTTGCTCTTCTTTTAAAGTCGTTTCTTTGATTTTTTGATTAAAAATATTTTTTATTTCTTCAATCTTCAATTCTTTTCCTTTAAGATCAAATTTTTCTACAATTTTTTCAACTTCTTTTACTGGCAAATTTTGTAAAACTTTTTTTTGTTTTTGAACAACTTCATCTAGTTTAATCATTAATCCTTCTACAATTTTTTCTTGCACTAACAAACGGTTTAGTTTTAACTTGTCATCTTTAAACTTTTCTTTAAGTTCTTTAATTTTCTCATCAACTTGTTTTCTGCTAAATTTTTCTTTTGGAATATCTCATTCTTTTAAAATGTTGTCGATGTCTTTTTCTGTTATATTAATCACTTTTTGAATTGTTTTTTGAGCTTGTCCTTCTAACGGCACTGCCTCTTGTATTAGTGATGCATCTTGAAGTGATGATTGGACTGTTGCTCCCGAACTTATATAAGAATCTTTCAGTTTGTCAACTGTATCTTTTGCGATATTAACTTTCATTTTATTAAATAATCACGAAGACTCTTCAACATATTCATGTAAAGGATTATTTTGTGCATATTGTTGTAGGTAAATACCACTTCTTAATTTTTGTGAAATATTAATATGTTTTGTTCAGTATAAATCAAGATATTGTAAAATGATTCTTCTTTCCATTTCTGAACGTATATTTAGAGGAACGTTTTTTGATTTTGATTTATAAACATCCATAATTTTTTGTTGGATAATTCTCGCCATTGCATCTTTTTCTAATCCTGAAAAGCTTTCTTCATTTAACTCACCTTTTGGTGTATAAATACCATCAATTTTTTCTATTAACTTTTTAGGATCAATACTTTTAACTCCTCGAACTAATTCTGAACTTTCTTCTACCAATTCGTATGCAGTTGTATATTGAAATTTAGTTAAAACAACTTCTAAATCTTCTTGTTTTAAAATATCATCACGTTGAGCATAAATAGCTTCTCGCTGCTGAGCTAAAATATTATCATAATCTAAAACGTTTTTACGTTGATCAAAGTTTAACCCTTCTAATTTTTTTTGCGCATTTGTAATGGCTCTTGTGAACATTTTTGATTTCATGTGGTCATCACCAAGTTTTAAAAACATTTTTCTAATTTTTGGCGAACTAAATCTAACTAATAATTCATCTTCCATTGAAATATAAAATCTTGATGTCCCTGAATCTCCTTGACGACCAGAACGTCCTCTCAGCTGATTATCAATTCTTCTTGCTTCGTTTCTTTCAATTCCCATAACAAACAGACCACCAAGTTTTTTTGTTTCATCTGTTAGTTTTATATCTGTACCACGACCAGCCATGTTTGTTGCAAGTGTAATTGCACCCTTTAAACCAGCTTTTTCTACGATTTCTGCTTCTCTATGGTGATTTTTAGCATTTATTAGTTCAAATTTTAAATTCGCTTTTTCCAACCATCTTGCGACCTGTTCTGAAGATTCAACACTTGTAGTTCCTATCAATATCGGTCTTCCTAATTCATGAATTTCTTTAATATCTATTATTAATTTTTTTAATTTAGCCTCTTTTGTTGCAAATGTTAAGTCAGCTTCATCAGATCTAATAACTTTTTTATTTGTTGGGGTTACAATAACTCTTGTATTATAAATTTTTAAAAATTCTTCTTCTTCTGTTTTTGCTGTACCTGTCATCCCACAAAGTTTATTATAAAGTCTATAAAAATTTTGATAAGTTATTGTTGCAAAAGTTGAAGTTTCATCTTCAATTTTTACATCTTCTTTTGCTTGAATGGCTTGTTGAAGACCGTCGCTATATGATCTGCCTGGCATTGTTCTTCCAGTGAAGATATCTATTAAGATAATTTCATTATCTTGTATTGTATATTCAATTTCTTTTTTAAACGTAAAATTTGCTTTTAAAGCATTCATAATTAAATGAAAAATTTCAGTATTTTTAACATCAAATAAATTATTAACACTAAAATAATCATGTGCTTTTTTTATTCCCTCTTCTGTTAAATATACTTGTTTTACTTCTAAGTCAATTTCTACATCTTCTGGGTTTTTTAAAGTTTTTGCAAATTTATCTGCTGCTTTATACAAATTAATACGATTTTGTGTTCCTCCAGAAATAATTAAAGGAGTTCTGGCTTCATCTATTAAAACCGAATCAGCTTCATCGATAATGGCAAAATTTAAACTTCTTTGCACTTTTTGGTTAAAATTATAAACCATATTATCTCTTAAATAATCAAATCCTAACTCTGCATTAGTTGTATATGTTATATCTTGTGCATAAGCATCTCTTTTTTTATCTTTTGGCAGTCCACGACCATTTAAACCAACACTTAAACCTAAAAAATTATATACTCGTCCGTTTAATTCGCTATCCCTACTTGATAAATATTCGTTTACTGTAACTACATGAACTCCATTTCCTGTAAGAGCATTTAAATATGCAGGAAATAAACCCGTTAGGGTTTTCCCCTCGCCGGTTTTCATTTCTGCAATATCCCCTTCATGTAAAATAATTCCTCCGATTAATTGAACTTTATACGCTTTTAGTTTTAAAACTCTATATGCAGCTTCCCTAACAATAGCATATGCATCTACTAAAATATTATCAAGAGTTTCTCCTTTAGTTAATCTATCTTTAAATTCTTGAGTTTTATCTCGTAGTTGTTGGTCTGTACACGAACTGTATTCTGCTTCTTTATTCATTATTAAATCCGCAATTTTCCCGTGCCTTTTTATTAATTTTTTATCCTTTACCATTTCTTGGCAGCTCCTTTAATTGATAACTAGAGAGATTATATATTTTTTTATGTTTAATTTACAATATATTTTTTAGATAAATATATAAAATTACGTTTTAAAAGTATTGATAAATTTCAATACTACTACTATTTTTTTATTTTAAACGTGCAAAATAAAAAAATTTATTTTCAAGAAGAAAAGAGTATAATTAGTTTAGATGATATCCTTCTAAATCTGTCTATTAGAAGTGTTCATCTTTGTTCACTTTAATTTTTATAAAAGTTTAAAGTGTTTATATATAAAAATGATAAACTGAATGCACACCAAAAACAAACATCTTATTATGCTTTTCTTTTCCGTTTGCTTTTAGTTTTAAAATCATAATTTTTATCTATGTTATTAATTTTTATTTTAATTAAGGGGAAATACTATGAATTCTGATCAGGAAAAAAAGAAAATTGTTTTAGTTGATGGATATCATCTGCTTCACAAAGGATATTATGGGTCTTTAAAGAGAAAAAAAGCGGCCTTAAACCGAGAAGGAGTTTTAATTAATGCGGTTTATGTTTTTGTTGCAAAAATACAGGAAATGGTACGTTGCTGTGAATACCATACTATTATCGTAACATTTGATGTAGGAAAAGAATGTTGAAGAAAAGAATTATACCCTGCGTATAAAGCAACAAGAAAAGAAACGCCTTATGATCTAATTCCACAAATGCAAAAAATAAGAGAATTTCTAACAGCTGTAAATATTCCTTGATATGAAAAACAAAAATACGAAGGTGATGATATCATTGGAACAATTGCAAGAATCTCAACAAAACTCGGTTATGATGTTGATATTATTTCTAATGATAAAGATTTACACCAGTTGGTTTCAAAAAATGTAAAAGTAATTTCACAACAATCACAAAAAGTTAAAAAAGAAATTGTTTGTGAGGAGTGCGTGTGTCGACGCTACGGATGTAAACCTTCTCAAATACCAGATTTAAAAAGCTTATTAGGAGATCATTCTGATAATATTAAAGGTGTTAAGGGTATGCATTATAACACTGCCATTAAATTAATTAATAAATATGGGTGTGTTGAAAATATTTATAAAAACATAGAGGAATTCCCAAAAAAATATAAAGAAAAATTATTGGTTGTACAAGAACAAGTATTTTTAAACAAAAAAATTGCTCGAATATTAAAAACTGTAGATATTGGTAGAATAAACCTAAAGCCTTCAAACATAAATTATATTGGATTTATGAATTTTTTAAAAAAAGAAAAAATGTGAGCTTTTATAAAAATGATTGAGGATGATTATTTAAAACAAAAATCTATCATTGAAGAAATAAAAACTAATAAAATATCTAAGACAAAAAGATAAAAGAAAAACAACCTTTTAATTAATTTTCACCAACAGCAATGGTAAAAATATTATAAACTATGATTGTTTTTTTAATATTACTTTAAGGATTTTAACTGATTTTTTTACCTTTTTCATCAACTTTATAAAGGGATTGAGACAATATGATAACTTCATTATTACTCACTTTTAAAATGCCTCTGTGGACATGAATATATTCAAAACCACTCTCACTTGCATATTTTAATATTCCAATTTTTAATGTTGAAACAATTGCTGTGTGTCTTGAATAAATTGTAATATCTCCTGCGGTAGTTTGTGCATTTATATATTCAATTTCTTTGTTAAGAAATATACCATTAGGGGTTATTATTTTTAACATTAAACCCCTCATTATTTTTTCTCCTTATATTTTTTTCACACATCTTCAATTGACCCAACATACATAAACATAGTTTCTGGAATTTCATCAAGCTCTCCATTTAAAATAGTCTTAAACGAATTTATCGTATCTTTTAATTCAACATACTTACCACTACGTCCAGTAAATTTTTCACTAACTGTGAATGGTTGGGACATAAAATTTCTTATTCTTCTTGCTCGCACAACTGTTAGTCTGTCTTCATCAGAAAGTTCATCCATTCCCAAGATTGCTATAATTGATTGTAACTCATTATATTTTTGTAAAGTTTCTTGAACTTTTAAAGCAATATTATAATGATCCTCACCTACAATCGAAGGATTTAACATCCTTGAACTTGATGATAAAGGGTCTATTGATGGATAAATTCCTAACGAAGCTATTGTTCGATCTAATACAATTCTTGCATCTAAATGGGCAAAAGTTGTTGCAGGAGCTGGGTCTGTTAAATCATCTGCTGGTACATAAATAGCCTGAACAGAAGTGATTGATCCTTTTTTTGTAGAAGTAATTCTCTCTTGCAATGCCCCCATTTCTGTTGCTAAAGTTGGTTGATAGCCGACAGCAGAAGGCATTCTTCCTAATAACGCAGAAACTTCTGAACCTGCTTGCGTAAATCTAAAAATATTATCAATAAACAATAGTACATCTTGGTTTTTTTCGTCTCTAAAATACTCTGCTATTGTCAAACCAGTTAAAGCCACGCGCATTCTAGCTCCTGGTGGTTCATTCATTTGTCCAAAAACTAGACTTGTTTTATCAATCACACCTGCATCTATCATTTCGTGGTATAAGTCATTTCCTTCTCTGGTTCTTTCTCCAACACCAGCAAATACAGAAATTCCTCCGTGTTTTTTAGCAATGTTATTAATTAATTCTTGGACTAGAACTGTTTTTCCAACACCAGCTCCTCCAAATAAACCAATTTTTCCTCCTTTAGAAAAAGGAATCATTAAATCAATAGCCTTAATGCCTGTTTCTAGAATTTCTGCTGAAGTTGCAAGTTCATCATAATTTGGAGCAGGTCTATGAATCGGCATTCTCAAACCTTTTACTTCTGGTTTTTCATCAATTGGATCTCCTAAAACATTAAACATTCTTCCCAATACTGCTTTGCCTACTGGAACGCTTATTGGTGCTCCTGTATTTATACATTCTAAACCTCTAATAAGTCCCTCTGTCGGCCCCATAGCTATTGTTCTAACAATAGCATCACCAATATGTTGTACAACTTCTAAAACCAATTTAACTCCATTATTATCAACTTGAATAGTGTTATATAATTCTGGAATTTCATTTTCTAAAAATTTAACATCAACTACAGGTCCTAAAACTTGGATGATTTTCCCTTTACTTGTCATCGTATTTTCTCCTTGTATTTATTATTTTTTATTTTGAGCGTTTGCCCCTCCAACTATTTCACTTATTTCTTGAGTTATAGTTTCTTGTCGTTTTCTATTATATAAAATACTTAATGTTTTTATTTGGTCTTTACCGTTTTTATTTGCAGCTTCCATAGAAATTCTGCGGCTTGCTTGTTCTGAAACTTGTGATTCTAAAATTGCCCCGAAAATAATTGTATTTAAATATAACAAAACACTTGTTTCCATAACCGTTTCTGCATCTGGTTCTAATAAAATATCTTCTTTATTGGTTACACTGTCAGTTTTAATAATGGGAAAAATATCAAGAATTAAAGGTTCAAATAAAATGTTGTTAATAAATTTTGTATATACTATTTTAATAGCATCAATTTCATTTTGCGTATACCACGCAAGAAGGTCTGATGCAATATATGAAGCTTGATCAGCATTAAAATCTACATCAATATTTGAAATTTCTTTTTTAACAGAAATTTTTTTTGACTTACAATAATTAATTGATTTATTGCCGATTGCAAAAACTTGATCTCATGGTTTAATTTTATCATTAATTAATTTAAAGATGTTTGAATTATATCCTCCACATAATCCAAGATTAGAAGATACAATCACTCATAAAGTTTTTTTAATCTCCACATCTTCTTTTTTTAAATAAATAGAATTTTCTGTATTTAAAACAATATAATTAAACACATCATATACATTGCTTAAATACTGATTTATATCACCAATTCTTTTTGATATTTTTTTTAACTTAGAAGTTGCTACTAGTTCCATAGCCCCAGTAATTTTTTGGATGTTTTTTACTAGTTTGATTTGTATTTTTAGTTTACTTAAATTTGCCATTCTAATTTAAATTTTTCCATTCTTCTTCTGTTCCAAAATTTGATGACTTTCAATCCTTTATTCCTAGTACTATTTTTTTTAAAACTTTAATAATTTCTTTTTTAATTTTTTTAAATAAATTATCATCGTACTCTTTTTCTTCATTTAATAATTTATATAAAGCTTTTGCAGATTCTGATTTTTCAAAATGTTTTAAAATTTCAATTTTAAATTTATTGATTTCTTCTTTTGGTATTCATTTAATTAAACGTTCTTTTATTGATAACAATAAAATTGATTGTTGGATTTGACTTAAAGGAGAAGTTTCTCTTTGTTTTAAAAGTTCAACAATTTTTTCACCATGTTGCAAAGTTGTTTTTGTTACCTCGTCTAAATCATTCCCAAATTTTGCAAATGCTTGTAATTCAAAGTATTGCGCTAACTCTAATTTTAATGTTGCCCCCATTTGTTTGACTGCTTTAATTTGTGCTGCTGAACCAACTCTAGAAACAGATAAACCTGTGTCAACTGCAGGACGTATGCCTGAATTAAACAGTTGTTCAGATAAAAAAATTTGACCATCTGTAATTGAAATGACATTTGTAGGAATGTATGCTGAAATATCTCCTGCTTGTGTTTCAATAATTGGAAGTGCTGTGATACTACCTCCTCCGAACTTCTCATTTATTTTTGCGGCTCTTTCTAATAGTCTAGAATGTAAATAAAAAACATCTCCCGGGTATGCTTCTCTCCCTGGTGATCTTCTTAATAGTAATGATAAAGTTCTATAAGCAATGGCATGTTTTGATAAATCATCATAGACAATTAAAACATCATCTCCTTTTTTCATTCACTCTTCAGCGATTGTCACTCCTGTGTATGGTGCAATATATTGCATTGGTGCTGATTCACTTGCAGCAGCAGAAACAACAACTGTGTAATCCATTGATCCTGTTTGTTTTAATTTTTGAACAACTTGTGCTACTGTGGACTCTTTTTGACCAATAGCAACATAAATACATTTAACATTTTTCCCTTTTTGATTAATTATCGCATCAATTGCAATAGTTGTTTTACCTGTTTGTCTATCACCAATTATTAATTCTCTTTGTCCTTTACCAATAGGAACAATTGAATCAATCGAAAAAATCCCCGTTTCTAAAGGGTCGTTTATTGATTTTCTTGACATGACTCCTAAGGCAACTTTTTCAATTGGTTCAAATTTTGTGTTATTAAGCGGTCCATTCCCATCAATAGGACTACCTATACCATTAACAACTCTATTTAACAACTCATCACCGACTGCAGTTTTAACAACTTTTTTTGAACGACGAACTTTATCTCCTTGTTTAACTTTAAAATCCTCACCAATAATTACCGCTCCGACTGCGCCTTCTTCTAGATTCAAAACCATTCCAAAAATATTATCATTAAATATTAAAAGCTCTCCTAGCATAACTTTATCAAGACCAAAAATAAGAGCAACTCCGTCGCCAATGCTTGCAACAACACCAATTTCTTGAGTTACCACTTCTTTTCCGTATTCTAAAATTTGTTTTTTTATTACTTCAGAAATTTCATTAATTTTTAACGGCATGTTATCACCTATTTTCTATTTATAACAATACGTCTTTTCATATCTATAATTTTACCCTTCACTGAAGAATCGTATTTTAAACCATTTATTTCTACACGAATACCAGCAATTAACTCTTTTTGAATTATATTAACTAGAAAAATTTTTTTATGCAGTTTTTTTTCAAGTTTCATCGCAATTTGTTTAACTATTTTTTCATCAAGTGGAGATATTGAATAAATAAATCCTTTATATACATCCTTTGTTTTTAAAAGATCTTGTTCTACTTGTTTTAATATTTGAATTATTTCTGCTGCTAAATTTCTTTTAATTAATAGTTTTATTGCATTTAAAATAAAAACATTAATTTTAGATTTAAAAATATTGTCAACTATTTGTTCTTTTTTGTTAAATTCAATCAATTTATTAGAAGTGAATTCTAATAACTCTGGGTTTTCTTTATAAATTTTTGATATTTTTACGACTGTTTCTAAAAATTCTTCAACAGCTTTTTGTTCTGATGCAATTTCTACAATAGCTGTTGATCAACTAATTATCAAAGAATCTTTAATCATTTTATAAGTTATCTAGAAATTCTTCTATTAATTTTTCATTAACAGTCTTATTAACATTTGTTTCCATAATTTTTTCTGCAGCAATGAATGCCAAATCAATAACTTCTTTTCTGATATTTTCTTGAGTCTGACTTTTCTCCATTTCAATAGCTTGTTTTGCATGTTTTTGCAAATTATGAGCTTCTTGTTTTGCGCTATTAATGATCTCAAGTTTTAAATCCTCTGCTTCTATTTTTGCTTGAGATAAAATTTCTTTAGAGTCTAATTTTGCTTGAGATAAAATTTTAATTGCATCTTTTTTTTCTTTATTCGCTACAGCTTGTTTGCTTGCAGCATCATCTAATAATTCATTAATTTTTTTTCTTCGATCTGACAGTAACTTTTTAAATGGTTTGTACACCAACTTACTTAAAAAAAGTATGATTATAATTGTTGACAAAACATGAGCAATAAAAATTGGCAAATTTGGTAACATCGCTCCGATAATATCAGTAACACCTGGTGTTGAATTCTCTGCTAAAATAAGTATTAAATTTATTATCATTTTAAAGTGTAAATAATAATAATAATGCTATTAACAGAGAATAAATAGAACCTGATTCACAAAAGGCTGCTGTTATAATTAATGTTGTTGTTATTTTTCCAGAAACTTCTGGATTTCGTCCAATTGCAAGACAAGCCCCATATCCAGTTATCCCCTGTCCTACACTAGAACCAACCATCCCAATACCAGTTAAACCTGCACCAATCGCAATCATACCTGTATCTGAAATTGTTTCTGTGTTAGACAATAAAACTGGCATTGTAGAGCCTAAAAGTCCTCCTCACATTGTCAAAAAATTTATAAGTACTTCTACAAACATTTTAATCTCCTCCTTCAATAATAATTTTTTCTTGATTGTTAACTTTTAATTTGCGAATTTTTAGTTTTCTAATTCGTAATTTTTTTGTATTATGACGTTCAACTGGTTCATGTGAACGTTCGTGTTCTCCGCTTTTTGCATTGGCTCAATATGATAGTGTTAACATCGAAAACACTAATGCTTGGATAAAACCATCAAATAAGTCAAAATACAAGTGTAGTCACGGAACAATTGCAGCAGACATCAAATTAAGTCCTGTTCATCAATACTGAACACCACCATTATTGTTCCAAATTTCATTAGCTACATTATCAAAACCAAAAATAATTCCTTGGACATTTATAAACAATGAATATAATAATCCTAATATTATAGATCCCGCGATTGTATTTCCGAAAAGTCTAAATGAAAGCGAAAGAATTGGTGCAAATTGTGTAAAAATATCTAAAGGGTTATACATATATCGTTGAAAATATAAAAACTTTTGATATCGCAAACCGTAATAGTATATAGCTAAAAAAGTAACAATAGCCATAGAAAATGTGACTGTCAATGAAGTTGTATGAGCTTCAAAACCAAGCAAAGCAAGTAATGATGAAATAAAAATATACATAAAAATATACATAATATATGGAGTTAGATGTTTAAAACGCTTCCCCATAACACTAACTACCATATTTTCAAATGAAGTAATTAAAGTTGCAGATAAAACAAGAAAGCCACTTAATTCATCATTGTCTTTTAAGTTTCTAATCTTTACATTAAAAACTATGCAAAAAGCGCAAATGATAATGGTTGTCAAAAATAATGATAATAATTGTGGAGTAAGTGTATTCCAATTACCAAAAAAATCCATTTCATCACATCCTTTTACTTTGCTAAACAATCAATTTTATTGGAAATTTAAAGGTATTTAATAATACAAATTGTATTGTCCCTATTATAATCCCAAAAATATTAAATACATTTAATAAATAAATACTTATTAAAAATGGGATTGAATAAATTCCTGTTTTTAAAATGGAATAAAAGACAAATTCAAAAGGATTCTCTTCTTTTAAAAATGTATAAAAAGAAAATCTATGTAAAACGAATGAAATTAATCCAAATATTAAAGCCAGTAAGTAACCATAAACCCAAGAAAATAAAATAATTGATGAAAAAGTTAATATCAATAAAACCAATATTATAAATAAACATAAAAATAAATGCACTAATAAGTTTATTTTATTTATTTTAAAAAAAGATTTCATCATTAAAAACCTCTAATTCTCACCATACTAATTTTATTATTATTTCTTAATCAAGTCAATTTTTAATTTAAATTTAAAGTAACTTCATTAAATAAAATTAATTATCAATTGTTAATATAACTTTACTTAGTTCCAAAAATTCTATCTCCTGCATCGCCAAGTCCAGGAATAATATATCCAATTTCATTTAAAATCGGATCTAAACTTGCAGTATAAATATCTACTTCAGGGTGATCTTTTTTTAATCTGTCTACCCCTTGTTGAACAGCTATCAAACAAACGAATTTAATTTTTTTAGCTCCTTGTTTTTTAATAATTGAAATAGCCTTAGAAGCGCTTCCTCCTGTAGCTAACATCGGATCAACAACTATTACATAACTTTCACCCATGTTTGCACCTTGTTTTGCGAAATATTCAACTGGCTGTAAAGTTTTTTCATTTCTATATAAGCCAATATGCACTACTTTTGATGTTGGAATCAATTTTTGAATTCCTTCTGTCATTCCTAGACCAGCTCTCATAATTGGAACCAATACAACTGGAATGCTTAATGTGTATCCTTTTGCTTTGGCGATTGGAGTTTTAATTTCTATTTGCTCTAATTCAATATCTCTAAAAACTTCATATACCATTAATTGACCAATTTCATTTAAGTTTTCTCTAAAATCCTTTGATGGGGTTTCTTCTTTTCTCATACGTGTTAATTTATCTAAAATTAATGGGTGGTTAATTATTGTAAATGACATAACTTATTTACTCCTTTTTTTATATTTTATTTAATTTAATAACTCTTTTTGTGTGTCTATCTTTTTCAAAGTCTATTTCTAAAAATTTATCTACAATACTTATAGCTTTTTCTATCGCGATAAATCTGGCTCCTAATGCTATTATATTTGCATCATTATGCATTCTTGCCAGTTCTGCAGCTTTTTCTTCATAACATAAAGCGGCTCTTATACCTTTAACTTTATTTGCGGCAATAGAAATACCAATTCCACTACCGCAAATAGCAATTCCAAATGATTTTTCATCTGCTGCCACCTTTAAAGCGATGTTTTGTCCAATATCTGGATAGTCAACAGGGTCAGTAGTATCAGTACCAAGATTTATAACTTTTAAGCCACGATTTTGAAGGTGAAACATAATAGAGTTTTTCATTATTACACCAGTATGGTCGTTTCCTATATAAATTCTCACTTTTATCCTCCCTCTTTATAGAGTACATTATTTTATATAGAAAATGCAAGAATATTAAAAATAAATTGTAGTAAATTACAATTTATTTTTAATATTCAGTTTCAACAGTTTCTTTTCCTTTGGCAATAATATTGATAGCTCCTGTTTTTCCAGTTCCAGCAGGGATTAAATTCCCTAACATAATATTTTCTTTTAATCCTTCTAATTTATCAACCTTTCCTTTAATAACTGCTTTTACAAGAACGCGAGCAGTATCTTGGAATGAAGCGCTTGATAATCATGAATCTGATTCAAGTGGAGCTTTTTTAATACCAAAAATAACATGTTTTGCTAAAGGTGGTTTGATATTTTCATTAATTGCAGTGAAAACTTCTTTTTTGTATTTTCTAATTGAGACAATTTCACCTGGAAGCAAATTTGTTCCTCCTGAATCAATGATTTTTACTTTGTTTAACATTTGTTTAATGATGATTTCAATATATTTATCTGATATTTCAATTCCTTGAAGACGATAAACTTTTTGGACCTCTTTTAAAATATAGTTTTGAACATCCTCTAATTTAGCAACTTCAAGTAGCCCCTTAATATCAATAGCGCCTTCGGTAAGTTTTTTACCTCGGTGCACCTCTTCACCAACTACAACTCTAGCAATTGAGTCATATTGAGATTTATATTTCTTCTCTTCTAATTGTTCAGAAACAACTGTGAATGTTAAAATACCATCCTCTTCAATAATTTCTGTAACTTTACCATCAATTTGTGAAATTATTGCAATTGATCCTTTTGGAATGGTAACGTCTAGAAGTTCTTTAATACGAGGAAGGCCTTGAGTGATATCTGCTCCACCCGCAACTCCACCAGTATGGAAGGTACGCATTGTTAATTGTGTTCCTGGTTCTCCAATTGATTGAGCAGCAACCACTCCAACAGGTTCTCACATAGCAACTTCTTCACCAGTAGCTAAGTTAACACCATAACATTTTTGACATACACCACGTTCAGTGTCGCATGTCAAAACCGATCTAATTAATACATTTTCTATACCCGCATTAATTATACTGTTTACAATTTCGGGTGTTATTAATTTATTTGCTTCAGCAATAATATTTCCGTTATTATCAACAACTTTTTCTCATGTATATCTTCCGAACAATCTGTCTTTTAAAGGCACAATAATATCATTATGTTTTGTTTCAATTATTGAATAAATATTAAATCCTTTAGAAGCTTTACAGTCATCTTCAGTAACAATAATTTCTTGTGAAATATCTACAAGACGTCGTGTTAAATAACCTGAGTCAGCTGTTTTTAAGGCTACGTCAGCCATCCCTTTTCTTGCTCCGTGAGTTGAAATAAAATACTCTAAAACTGTTAAACCTTCTCTAAATGAAGATTTAATAGGGATTTCTTTAATATCACCTTTAGGGTCATTCATAAGACCTCTCATTCCAACTAATTGTGTGAAGTTAGAAACATTACCACGAGCACCTGAATCAGCCATAACAAATACTGGGTTCTTAAAATCTTCTCTAAGAACACCTTCAAGTTTTGTTTGAATTTTATCTTTAACACTTGATCAAATTTGAATAATTTTACGTTTCTTTTCAGATTGGGTAAGCATTCCTGTTTGGAAAAATTCATTAATTTTTAAAACTTTTTGGTCTGCTTCTACAAATTCTTCGTATTTTTCTTTATATGCTACAACATCTACAGCACTGATGGTTGTTCCTGAAATTGATGAATATTTAAATCCGATATCTTTCATGTTATCTAACATCTGTGCTGTTTTTTGAGCGCCATAAGTTTTAAAATAACGTTCAATAATTAAAGATAAATCTTTTTTCTTGATTGGTTGTTGGATTTTATATTCTTCTGTTATGAATTTATGTATATTGACATGCGGTCCCACTAAGAATTTTTTTACTTCTTTTTCTGCGTCTACAATATTACTATTTGAAATTCAAGGGAATTTTTCTGAAAACATTTGGTTAAAAAAGATTTTACCAACTGTTGTAATTAACAATTTATCTTGATCTTCTTCATCAAATATTTTATCTTTTAATTCACTAACAGGAATTGCTACAAGCGCATTTAGTGAAACGCTTTTTGCTTCATAAGCAATTTTTGCTTCATTGTATGATGTAAAAATTATTCCTTGCCCAGCAATATCGTTGTTTTCTGTTTCTTTTTCTTCTGTAGTAATATAATAATTACCCAAAATCATATCTTGTGTTGGGGTTACAATTGGTCTTCCATCTTTTAAACCTAAAATAGCTTTACTTCCTAACATTAAAGCTCTTGCTTCAGCAACAGCTTCATCACTAATCGGTAAGTGTACAGCCATTTGGTCTCCGTCAAAGTCGGCGTTAAATGCCGTTGTTACTAATGGGTGTAAACGTATTGCTTTTCCCTTAACAAGCTTCACTTCAAAAGCTTGAATCCCTAAACGGTGTAAAGTTGGAGCACGATTTAGTAACACAGGTCTGTCTTTAATCGCTTCTTCTAAAACGTCCCAAACTTTTGGATCATTTGCTAGAATCATTTTTTCTGCTACTTTAACGTTTTCTGAAAAACCTTTTTCTTGAAGTTTTTTAATTACAAATGGTTTAAATAAAATTATTGCCATGTCTCTTGGTATTCCTGCTTGATACATTTTTAAATCTGGACCGATAGCAATAACAGATCTACCTGAATAGTCGACACGTTTTCCTAATAAGTTTTGTCTGAAACGACCTTGTTTTCCTTTTAAAATAGATGTTAAAGATTTTAAAGGTCTTTTGTCTTTTCCAGTTACTGGACGAGGTTTACGTTCGTTATCAAGCAAAGCATCAACAGCTTCTTGCAACATACGTTTCTCATTATTAACAATAATGCTGGGAGCTCCCATTTCTTTAACTTTTTTTAAACGTTCATTTCTTATAATAATTCTTCTGTATAAATCATTAATTTCTGATGTTGTAAATCTTCCACCGTCAAGTTGAATTATAGGTCTAATGTCAGGAGGAATAACTGGAATAACATGTAACACCATTCATTCTGGTTTTGCTCCTGATTTTTTAAAAGAGTCTAAATTTTCTAAACGTTTCATTAATTTATTTTGTTCTGTTGAACCTTTACGATCTTTTAAATCTTCTTTAATTTTTTCAATTTCTTTATCTAAATCAATTTCTTTTAATAACTCTTCAACAGCACTAGCTCCAATTCCAAATTTAGCGCCAGTGTGTTTTGAAATAAACGTAGCTGCATCATCCATAGAGAAAGTGATTACTGTTGATTTAAGTTGATCAATTAATTTTTCTGCTCTTTTAAAAGCAAATGTGTCCACTTCTAAAGTGTTTCTAATGTCTTCTAAAGTTTTTGATAATTTATCTCTTGTTTTTAAACTACCTGCAGTAATTCCTAAATCTAGTACTTGTAATTTTTTAAGGTATTTAGAATTACCTGGGTCTAAAACAATATAACTAACAAAATAAACAACTTCTTCAACTTCTTTAGTCTTTAAATCTAAAATTGATGCAATTCTTGAAGGATTAACCTTTAGCATTCAAATGTGTGTTACAGGTTCATTTAATTTAATGTGTCCCATTCGTTCACGTCTAACAATAGCTTCTGTGATTTCAACTTCACATCTTTCACAAACTTTTCCTTTGTTTTTTACTTTTTTATATTTCCCACAACTACATTCATAATTTTTTGTAGGACCAAAAATTCTTTCATCAAATAAACCATCTTTTTCTGTTTTAAGTGTTTTATAATTAATGGTTTCTGGTTTTGTAACTTCTCCTCTTGATCAACTAATAATTGTTTCAGGCGAGGCTAATTCAATTTTTATATGTTTATTATTTATGGCCATTTATTTATCTCCTTACTCTTCAGTATTTTATTGATCACTATTATTCATGTCGTTATCTTCGTTATAATTAAAATCTTCTTCGCTATTTTTTAGATGTTTTGCAAGTTCATGCTCATCAATGTCTGTGTTTTCAAATTCAATTGCTAAATCATCATCATAAGCATTAATTTGTAATTTGTCGCCTTTTTCATTAATCATGTGCATATCAAACCCTAATCCTTGTATTTCTTTTGTTAAAACACTAAATGATTCAGGAATGCCTGGCGTTGGGATTTGTTTTGATCTCACAATTGATTCATAAGTTTTTATACGTCCTTTAATATCATCAGATTTAATTGTTAAAATTTCACGCAATGTGTACGCAGCTCCATAAGCTTCTAAGGCCCATACTTCCATTTCTCCAAATCTTTGTCCACCGTTTTGCGCTTTTCCACCAAGTGGTTGCTGTGTAATTAATGAGTATGGTCCAATATTTCTCGCATGAAGCTTATCATCAACCATATGAGATAACTTTAGCATATACATTACACCCACTGAAATAGGTTTTTTAAAAGCTTCTCCTGTTCTTCCGTCAAACAAGGTTACTTTTCCATAATTTTCCATTCCTGCTTCTTGCATTATTTCAACTAAGTCTTCATTTTTAACACCTTCAAAAACAGGTGTTGCTATTTTTAGACCTAATTTTTTAGCAGCCATCCCCAAGTGAATCTCAAGAACTTGTCCAATATTCATACGCGATGGTACTCCTTGTGGATTTAGCATAATATCTATAGGAGTTCCATCTTCCATATGCGGCATATCTTCAACCGGTAATATTTTTGAAATAACTCCTTTATTACCGTGACGACCCGCCATTTTGTCACCTTCTTGTATTTTTCGTTTTTGAACAACATAAATTTTTATGATTTCTAAAATATCTGCAGGTAAGTCGTGTCCTTCCGAACGAATAAAACGTTTAATAGACTTAATAGTTCCTTCTCCTCCGTTAGGAACTCTTAATGAATTGTCTTTAAAATTTCTTGATTTTTCTCCAAAAATTGCATGAAGTAATTTATCTTCTGGTGATAATTGAGTTTGTGATTTTGGTGTAACTTTCCCTACCAGAATGTCACCCACCTTCACTTCAGTTCCAATTGCCACAATCCCTTCTTCATCTAAATGTTTTTTGCTAGCTTCAGAAATATTTGGGATATCTCTTGTTATTTCTTCCGCTCCTTGTTTAGTTTGACGTTTTTCAATCGTATATTCATCAATGTGAATTGATGTAAATTGATCTTCCATAATTATTCTCTCAGACATAATTACAGCATCCTCAAAGTTATATCCATTTCATGTGGTAAAAGCAACAACAACATTTTGCCCTAAAGCCAACTCCCCTTTATCCATTGAAGGGCCATCAGCCAAAACATCTCTTTTCTTAACTTTATCTCCAATATTTACAATTGGAATATGTGTTAAAGCTGTTCCGCTGTTAGAACGATTAAAATCATTTAATTCATATGTGCTAACGCCTTTTGAATTTTCAATTATTATTTTTTTAGAATCAACATATTTTACAATTCCATCATCTTTTGCTAAAACCGCTTCTCCTGAATCTCGAGCTGCTTCAAACTCTACTCCTGTACCAACAATTGGTGATTCTGGATTAATTAGTGGTACTGCTTGACGTTGCATGTTAGCACCCATCAAGGCACGGTTGGCATCATCATTTTCTAAAAAGGGTATACATGATGTTGCTATTGAAACGATTTGTTTTGGTGAAACATCTACATAGTCAACATCTTGTGCGTTGACCATCAAATCATCTCCTCGATAACGGGCAATAACTGTATCTTCTAGAATTGTTCCATCTTCTGAAACTTTAATATTTGCTTGCGCTACAACATAATCTCTTTCTTTATCGGCTGTTAAATACTCATACTCGCCAATAAGAACTTTTCCATTTTTTGCTTTTCAGTATGGCGTTTCAATAAAACCATATTCATTAATTTTTGCATGTGTTGATAAATTATTAATTAATCCAATATTTGGTCCTTCTGGAGTTTCTATTGGACATATTCTACCATAGTGTGATGGATGTACATCTCGAACTTCTAGAGCTGCTCGGTCTCTGCTCAATCCACCTGGACCTAATGCAGTCAATCTTCTTTTATTTGTAAGTTCTGCTAGTGGGTTTGTTTGGTCCATAAATTGTGATAGCTGTGACAAATTAAAAAATTCACCAATAATGGCGGTTAATGGTTTGTTGTTTATGATGCTTGAAGGTTTCATTTTGAATGGATTTGATGTTGAGAGTTTTTCTTTAACATTCTTTTCAATACGCATCATACCAATTCTAAATTGATTTTGTAACAATTCTCCCACTGTACGAACCCTTCTGTTTCCTAGGTGATCAATATCATCAATTTCTCCAATATCATCAATTAAATTAAGAGCATATGAAATAGTTGAAATAATATCTGGAACATTTAATCATTCATCTGTTGTTGATGTTGGTACTCCAATAATTGTAGCAACTTCGGTTTTTAATTCATTATTTTTATAAACTCTAATTTTTTGAACTTTATTCTTTGAGTTAATAACGTTATTAAAACTAACAGTTTGTTCCATAGCTCCCGCATCTAGAGTTTGTTCTAATAAACTATACATATTTTTTGTAATTTCTGTATCTTTTTTTATAACAACTTTACCATTGATATCAATTAAATTCTCTGCTAAAACTTTTCCTATAAGTCTATTTTTTACAGCCAGTTTTTGTTGTAACTTAAATCTTCCAGCCTTTGTTAAATCATATTTTCTTTTATCAAATAATAAACCATATAAATACTTAGAAGCTCCTTCGGCTGTTGCCGTTTCTCCTTGACGTATTTTTTTATAAATTTCTTGTACTTGTCTTTCAAGATCAAGATCAAGATCTCCAGATAATTGGTCTTGGATATAACTTGATATAATTAATTCTGAATTATCAAATAAATCAATAATTTCTTTTGAGTTCATTTTAAAAGCGGTCAACAAACTTGTAACTGTTGTTTTTCTTGATTTATCAATTTTAACATTAAATAATTTAGAAACTTTATTGTCTAAATTATTCTTTTTTGTATCTAATTCAAATTCCAATCAAGTTCCTCTTGAAGGTATTATGTCTGCATAATAAATCATTTCTCCATTTTTTCGATTTATTTCTTTTTTAAAATAACTTCCAGGTGATCTAACTAACTGAGAAACAACGACTTTTTCGCTACCACTTATTATAAATGTTCCTCTGTCTGTCATTAATGGAAATTCACCAAAAAAAACATCTCCAGTTTTATAAATATCAATATTAACAATATATGCTTCTTCATTTTCTTCAACAATTTCTATTTGGATGCTGTCTTTATCTCCGGCTTTAGAACTGAATTCAAAAAAATAAAGGTTATCTTGGCTGTTTTTAAAATCGACACCTGTTGATTCTACTTTTTCTTGTAATCATCCCTTTAAAAAAGTTTTTATATCACCTGAAATTTTTTCTTTAAAAATTTCTACTTTTTCTTGGTGTATAGTTAAAGATAAATTAGCATAAATAGGGGCTTCATAAATTTTTGATTCTTCTTTAGCTCTTCTGATTGTTAATCTTGGTTCTTTAAATTCTCAGTTTCCTAATGTTAATACTATATCTCCATCAGCAGAAACCACTGGAAAAACTTCATCAAATACTTCATTAATTCCTTTTTCTATAAATCATTTGAATGTATCTGTTTGTAATTCAATAAGATTTGGTAATGGCAAATCTCCTGAAATTTTTGTATAGTCTCTTCGCTTTACTAGTGAATTAACGCTTTTAATTTTATAATTCATAATATCCTCCATTTAAATAAGCAAATTTTATATAAATAAAATGTAAGCGAATAAATTTTATATGAATTAAAATTAGAATTCAATACTTTTATTAAAGATTATTTTAATATATCATGTATGGTATATTTTTATCATTTAAGTTAAAGTAAAACACCCATTATAGTATCATAATATAAAATCTTATATCACTAACTAAAGTGGGTGTTTTTATAAAATTAAATAAATTTCATTTCTATTAATATCTTATTAATTTTTCATAGTTAATTCATTTATTTAAATATTTCATAATAAAGTTTATTATAGGTCCTGATATAAAGACAAAAGCGATTGTTGCTATTCCAAAATTATCAAAAAAAGCTTGTGCTGCGGTTCGATCACCACTATTTAAAAATCAAATAGCGATCGCTCCGGGAGTAATGATTATAACATTACACAAAATTCTTGAAATTTGATAATTTAGCTTTGTCATCTTCATGAAAGCAAGACAAACACTATTATATGGCCCTGGTGTTCATGTTGATTTCGCTCATAAAGAAACACCTAAACAAAAGACTAAAAATGCAAAGATAAACATTCAACCTCTGATACCTGCATTTTGGACAGTTAAAGTGGTATTTGGTTGTCCACTTAAAGATTCAAATCAATCTGATAAAATGTATAAAACCCCGACAACTCCACCTTCTCCTCATGGAAGTAAAAAGAAATTGACAATCTGAGGAAATGTAAAAATAACTATAATATCTGTAATTAAAAGAATTATTACAGAATTTCATGCTTGTTTATTTTTTCATTTTTTATATTGGATGCTTGCAGAAATTAATCCAAAAAATAATGTTAACAGAGAAACGGCTATAAAAAAGAACATCAATACAGTTGAATAGTATGGTCCAACATCTGTATTTGGCATAATCTCTCCTCTCCAAAGATATATAAAGGTATAGACTGTGAAGTCCACATCTGATAACCCTATTCCTGTTGGTAAATATAATGAAATTCCTAATGCCATAATAAATAATCCAAAAAATAATAAAGTACCTTTAATTAGCAAAATTCTTCAATTAACTTTGCCATATTTAAAGTGATTCTTGAAATAAGTTAACACAGTTTCCATTCTCCTAAATTTCTTAATTATCTAACAATTTATTAAACTAGCTTGTCATTAAATAAAAAAATATATTTTAATTAAAACTAGATATATTTTGAATTTAAGAACAAAAACATAAAACTTATAGTCCATCCATAAAAAAAATTTTTAAGTTTAATAACTCTTATTTAAAATTAGTGTTCTCTCCTTCTATCTTTTATTATGTATAATTTATTATTATATTGCAACTTTTTATTAAAAAACTCATTACAAAATTTGTAATGAGTTTTTTAATATTATTTTAATTCTACTGAAGCTCCTGCGTCCATTAATTGTTTTTTAATTTCTTCTGCTTCTTCAATTTTTATATTACCTTTAATAACTACCGGTGGTTCGCTTTCAACTAATTTTTTTGCTTCCATTAACCCTAAACCTGTTAATTCCTTAACGATCTTAATAACTGAAACCTTGTTGCCTCCTGGGCTAGTTAATACAACATTAACTTCGGTTGGAGCAGCTGAAGATGTTGTTGCAGCTGGGGCAGCGACCGCAGCAGCTGCAACAACTCCAAAATGTTCTTCAATTGATTTAACTAAATCATTTAATTCAGTTAATTTCATTCCTTCAAGAGCTTTGATAATATCATCTTTTGTAATTGCCATATTTTTTTCTCCTTTAATTAAATTTTTTATCTAAAAAACGCTACTTGTGCTTTGTGCTATTTTAAATTTATTCTGATTTTGTTTTTGCTATTTCTTTAACTGTCAACATAAATTGTCGTAATGGGTAAATCAATGATGATGCAAACATTGAATATAATTCATCTTGAGACGGCATAGAAGCAATTTCATTTATTGACGCCATATCTAACACATTGCCTTCATAAATTCCTGCTTTTAGCTTTAAATTTTCATTTGTTTTAGCAAAATTTGCAACTAATTTTATTGAATCTAATGCTTCTTCGTTTGAAAAAATATATACGTTTTGTTCAATTAAATACGCATCTAACCCTTGAATGTTTAATTCTTTTACAGCTCTTCTAACAAGAGAATCTTTATAAACTTTAACAAAAACTCCTTGTTCACGAGCTTTATTTCTTAAAGTTGACATCTGTAAAACTGTTAATTTTTTATAACTAGCGACAGCCATTCCTTTACAGTTTTGGATTTTTTGTTTAATTTCTACAATGATTTCATCTTTTTTCACATGAGCTGGTCTTAAAAATTCCATTAGCAAACACCTCCTTTTTATATAATATTTAAATAAAAACCTCAGAAAAAAACATTCCGAGGTTCATCATAAAATACAATTTTTATAAAATCTAAAAAGATTAATCTTATTCTTGTAATTTCATTCCTCGGTAACAAATTAAGAGATGAACTCAGTTACTTTCTTTGGCACGAATAGCAAGTATATATTAACATATTCTACTTAATTTTCATAATTTTAAAATTAATTGTTTATCAATATTTTTAAGCAAAAAAGTATTTGATTGAAATTCTGATCAAAGCAATTTATACTTTTCAATATTCTTAAAAATCTTTTGTTTTAATTCCTCCATAATTACTCCAATTTTTATTCAAAACCATAAAAACATAATATTAAAAACCAATTGTATATTTTAAAAAAATAAAAACAGAAAAATATACTAGGCATCTTCTAATATTTTTTCTGTTTTGAACTAAAATTATTATACATTATTAACGAGTTTGTGAATATTCTATTGTTGAATTTAATTCTTTTTTTTGTATTTCTCATTTTTTTGTAAGTTCTTTAATCAATGTTTGTTGATATTCATCTACAAATACAACAGCAATAAGTTCTGAATCTTTTATTTCGCTTTTCAATTTTTTACAAAGATAATCAAAATCTTGTTCAAAAGAATCACGAATATATGTATCTCCAAAATTATCAAGCAATTCATTTATACCATCTTTATTATACATATCTTTAAATCGTTCAAACTATGTTTGTGAGTTTATAATAGCTAATTCTTTCGCGTTTTTTATCAAACTTTCATATTTTTCTAATTCTTCTTCTAAAACTCGTTGATTTTTAAGATAACACATTGATGATGTAAAGAGCGTTTCATCAAGCAAAATTGTCATTGCAGTCTCTTCTTTTAACGTTACAAAATCTTTGTTTATCAATCATCTGAAAGATCTAAATGTTCAACCTCATAATTCATAGCTTGTTCAAAATTTAACTCAAACTCAGAATTCATAAATTCATTTCAATTTTCTTTCAAATAATCAAATGCAGTTTCTTTTTTTTCTTTTAAAATTTCAAATTCATTTAGAACTTTAAAATCATCAATTGATTTTAAATCTTTTTGATTTGAATCTAAAAAATCGGTTTTTTGGTTAGATGATCATTTCACAAATTCATTAATTGTTTTGAAACTAATAATTTGTTCAACTGTTTTTGTATCATCTCCATCATCAATAAATTCTAAATATTTTAATGTAATTTCTTCAGCGACATCATCATATTTAAATTTAACTATATTTTTAAATTTGTTTAAATCAACTTCGTTTCTTATAATTTTCATTTTGTATTCTTTCTATTTGAAAAACTTATTATCTTTGTTTTTCAGTTTTTAATAAAGTTTGTTGATATTCATCAATTATTAAAGGTAGTTCTTTTTCAACAATTACTTCGAAAGTTAATTTTCCTTGTAATACATAGTCAAATGCTGATTTTGCGCCTATATCAAGATCATTTGCTTTTTCAACTATTAATTCCATTAGTTCAAACCGCTCTTCAGAATTAGTATCACTCCACAATAAATTATCCATAAATTCAGCTGATTCCATTGGATAAACAAAATAGTCATCCGCTCTTTGTTGGAGTGAATTTCAATCAATAACTTCTTTTACATCAATTTCTTTTACATCAATAAAATTCAAATAATCTAAAATTATTTCTTTTATATTAGTTTTATTTTTAAATTTTATTTCAACTATTCTTTTTAACTCATTTACATTTATTTTATTTTCCATATTTTTTTCTCTTTCTATGTTCAACAATCAAGAAAAAGATATTAGAAAATAGAGTACATATTTTTTACAAAATAAAAACAGAAAAATATACTAGGCATCTTCTAATATTTTTTCTGTTTTGAACTGCTTTTATTATACAAAATTAAATATAGTTTTCAAATAAAAAAGAGAATTTTTTTCTCTTCCATTATAAATAAAACAATTTTATTTATCTGCTAAATCTTTAAGACTACTCATTAACTTCTCATTATCTTGAATATCTTTTTTTCAATCTGATATCTTTTCATTCATTAAATCAAAATTAATTTCATTATTCGCTTCTTTATTTTTTGACATAACTAACCACCCTGTCTGTTATGTAGATGTCATCGGAAACTATCTTAAATATATATTATTTCGTATATAGTCTTCTACCTTTATTAAAAATTTTTTCTTTTTGCGGAGTAGTTAAAACACCATTATTAAGAACACTTTTATTAGAAAAAAAATATTTACAAGATAAATTAACTATATTTTGAGATATTAAAGAATTATTAACGCTTTTAAATTTCGTTCTATCTATTTTTCCATTAATTACAGATACTTTAACATATCTATTTGATTTTTCAGCATTAGTTAGAAAAGTATCGAATAAAATGTTGCTATCGCCACTAATTTCTTTTAATAATTCATCAATAAAAGATAATATTGATTCATATGTTAATGATATAACCAAATAGTTAAATTCAGTCTGGTCATCAAGTTTTATAATTGAATATTTTTTCATAATAACCACCTCAGATATAAATTATATAACATCTTTAATATATAATAAAATTTTTTATAAAAAACTGTTATCTATAAGTTTTATACAAGTTAAAATAACGGTCTTGGCTTCTTCCATTGATAATATACGCGTTTGGATTAAAATAACATCTGTATGGAATGAAGTATGTCGTTCTTTATTGTAATAGTCATACATACTTTCTAAACAAATTACTATTTTTTTATCATAAATTATTTGTTTAGATTTATCTAGCATTTTAAACTCATTAAGTTTTTTATCTTTTTCAAAAATTTTCATAAAATTATACTTACCATTTTTATAAGTAGGAAGTTTTTCAAATGAACTTAATATCTTTTCTAATTGACCTTCTAATGCTTTTAACGCCTGGAAACATACATCTGAATAATCTGGTGCTTGTTTTTCAATATATAAATTAGCCACTGAACATATTAAAAAATTTTTAATAATAGGATCTAATTTATTATATGAATTAGGCGTTAAATTTTTTAATTTTTCTTCAATTTGAGAAACTGAGTTATTTTTTTCATATATTCTATTTGACATTTCAACAATATCATATGTATTAAGACTATCATCTTCACTAAGTAAAAGCATAATTTTTGACATTAACAATGATGACTTTCCTTGAACGAGGATACTACCTTTTTTAAAGATGGTGCAAGTTATTTTATTATTTCTATTTTGAATTAAAAAAGTTTCTGAAATATTTGCATTATTAACTTTTTTTCTAATTAGATTTATATCTTTTAGTTCAGATATTTTTGATTTAAATTCAATTAAAAATTCAGTTGAAATTTTTAAAGAAAAACAATTATTTGGAATTAATGAAGTTAAAGAATATTTAACTTCTAGTTCTTTTTTTATTTCAAAACCTAATTCCTTATCTCCGTTAAATCCAATAGTCATTGCACCAGAAGGTTTTATATTGAAATTAATTACAACACTTTTAGTTTTTATGGAAATTCTAATTTTTTTTATTCTTTCATTCTCTTCTTCAATTGTTAAATCGTATTTATCTGTGTATTTTTCAGATAATAAAGTTTCTAAATAAGTATCTATTAAATTTCTATCAATATATACAAAATTCGAATCTAAAAGAACAGGAGAAAAATCTTTTAATAAATACGCTTCGTTAGCAAGTTCATCTGACTTTTCATTATATTTTATTCCACTATGCCCTTTAATTGATACAAATTCTAATTTTAACTCTGTCTTATTTTCATCAATAAAACTTTTGTATGCAATAGTTTCGGGTGTGTTTGTTTTTCACTCACCTCGCGCTCAATGTCCTAACCCATCAAGATCATGATAGATTAATAATGAACTTATGCTTCCTTCATTTGCGACTTGAATAGCTTTAACAGCGCCCATAATTTCTCCGGCAATATTTCTAGCCTTCACTCACTTTGAATTGTTAAATTTTTCTTTATAAGTGAGAATTTTATCGTTATAAATAAAAACTAAACCATAAGTAAATGCTTTAGATTTGTCGTTATAACTTCCATCAACATATGCGATTGCTTCATAATCAGATTCAACTATTGTTGTTTTTTTATCATTAGATTTATTTAATCATTCTTCTGCTTTGTCCAAAGTTAAAAAACCTTTATATTCCGCACCAGAAAATCCTTTTATATTTTTTTCACATTCTGTTCATGAATCAAATATACCAGTATTCTTACCTTTTTTTATTGCATAAAATTTGTTTTTTGCCATAAATAATTCAGTCTCCTTTATACATACGTACGTAGATTATTAAATTTTACAAATTCTTCGCTTTTGAACTTATTTTCATTTAATGAAAATAAATATTTATCTATCACAACTAGATCTTACATATTTAACGTTTCTATTCGCATTAATTATATCTCTATTTATAATGAATTTTGTAATAAATATTTAAATTACTTTTTTATATCATTTTACTTCATAATTTTCTTTTCAAAATTTTATACATTCATAAAGTATATTTTCATTTATAAAGTAAGCTGCTTTACCATTAAAATAGTTCCTACTAAAATCTATAAATGCTGGTGGCTTATAAGTTAATTTAGTAGTTCCTCAATTATTTCATGTTAATAAATCATTTCTGTATGCAATTCATCTTTTTTGAGAATTATCAAAATAAGCTTTATTCAAAAATTCTATTATTTTCGCATATCAATTATGTTTAATATGAACTTTATTAATTTTTCTTTCCATTTTATAATTCCTGCCTATTAAAATTATAAAACAAAAAACTGCAGAAAAACCACAGTTTAATTGTTGATGGAGTCAGTCGCTTTTACCACGCTTTTTGAATGTTCCTCAGAAATTTTTTCGCCAAACTAGTCAACGAATCTATTAAACCTTCTTGTTACACACAATTGTTCTCACTCCATAATAGATTATTCATAAACTCAGTTGCATCTTTTGGGTAAACAAAATAATTATTTGTTAATTCATTAAGTTTTTCTAAATCAACAACTTCATCATTATCTTTAATATTAATTTTATCCTTATATTCAACAATTCAATCCAAATAAGTTAAAAGTAATTCTTTTGTTTTAGTTTTATTTTAAATTTTACTTCAAACATTTTTTTAATTCATTATCAATATCAAATGAAATATTCAATTGATGAATATACAAATTAAGTTTCAGTTTAATTTGTATTTAAATTTTTAAGTATTTAATGTGATCACTTTATGGGATGCAGTTCGTATTTAATCATTATTGTTTTTATTTGATATAAAATCTAATAAGTGACTCACATTAATGTTAGGTTGGCCTTGTCTTGAAAAATATTGACCAAAACGCGATTGTATATCTTTCATATATGCTGGATTAACAGTGGCTATTTTATCTTCATTTTTTAAATTAGAAATCGGAATGGAAGTTATATTATTAAAATCAATAACACCTATTTTAAAATAACTGCTAAGCGGAGGAATAAAATGAACAGATAAAGGAGGATTGGTTAACAAATTAGACAATGCTTTTTTACTTGTGTCTTTTTTATCACCATAAACTTCGTTGATTTTAGGGTGTGAGAATTCAATTTTGAGCATATTGACTCTATCTGTCTTTTTTTGAAGTAATTGACACGTTGGAGGAATAATTAAGTAGTAAGTGCTATTTTCATTTTCTTTACAAGTAGTATCTATTATTTTATAAATATCTCCATTGTTTGTTTCCGTGGTTAAACTTGGGTATATATAAAACTCAAAAAACTTTTGTTCTACATTATACTCACTCTTGCTTAATGATTCTATTATTCTCGTTGTAATTATTCTAGTTAATGCATCGGCATCATTATGCTCAGGAATATTTGAAATAAAATTTTTCGCTTCTTTTGTATCGGTTCAAAAAATATTTAATATCTTATTATCAATAATTCCTTCATATCCAAGTAAATCAACAAATTTTATTTCTTTTAACTTAATAATTTCTTCTATAACTTTATTAAATGGAGTTGTTCTAACAAATTTTTTAAAACCTAATTGTTCATTTATGTCCTCAACACAACTTAAATTTCCTGAATAAATAAAAATTGGTATTCTTTTACTATCAATAATCTTCCTTGCTAATTCGCTTCCATCAGATTGTTTTCCAATACCTCAATTCACATCCAAAATAATACAATCATACCTGTCATAAAATATTGATTTATAAATTTCTACATCATCGTTGTAAAAACAACTGTTATTTTTTTTCTTCAATGTCACAAGTTAAATTATAACTTTCTATAGCATCTTTTATCATTTTAATTTGTGTATTATCATCTTCTATTACTAGTATTTTTATCATTCATTTTTTCCTTTTTATTCTAAAGAGCTTCGTAAACGTATTTGCATTAAAGCTCCTGTTTCACATTCTACTGCTCTTAATTCTCCATTATTTCTTAGTATAGCTTCTCCTGCAATGGGTAGTCCCAATCCGGTACCGCCTTCAACTTTATTCGAAACTCCTGGCTCAAAATAACTTCTGATTTTATATACTCCTTTTTTATACCTGGTCCATTATCTTGAAGTTCTATTACAACAATATCTTTAACTTTAAAACTTGAAATTTTAATTCTTCTATTATCTTTTTCATTTTGTTCCAATCAATAAATACTGTTTTCAAATAAATTAGTTAAAGCAATAATTAAATCTTGTTTTCAACCAAAAAAATTTACTTTAGATGATATATTTTTTTCTATAACTATATTGTTTTTCTTGATGATTTCTTTAAATATTGTTATGGTGCTTTCTATGCACTGTGAGACGGAAGAATTAATTGGGTTTTTCCTAGATCTAGAAGCAAGAGGGTTTAGTTTTTTAAACAATTCCTCTAAATGTTTAGATTGTTCGCCATATGTTTTTGCTTGATCTATTAATTTCTTTAAATATTTATCTTCTTTACTTTTTTTGTACTGATTTATAAAAACTACCATACTGTTGTGAGTGTTTATAAATCACGATAACGGTTTATTTGCTTCATGCATAATTAGATTTAAAATTTTTCCTAACGTAGCTTGTCCGTGACATATTGCTATTTCTTTTTGTATTTCTTCTATAATTTTTTCTTTTTTATCACTATCTTCATTTAAAAATTCTGATATTTTTTTTCTATCTTCAAAAGAAATACTTTTAATTTCTTTATCAACTTTTAAAGCGATGTCAATACAATATCAAACTTTTGAGACTCAGGTTTTGTTAAACTTGAATCATAGTTAAAATACCCAAATTCTACATATTCTTTTGCGCTTCCCAAAAATAAGCAATTATTATTTTTTAAAATATATGTCTTTTTAAATCCTGTCGGGGTTTTTAGTGCTGAATTAATACAATTTTGTCAAATCATTTGATATACTGAAATTTCATTTGCTGTTAATTTTTCTTCAATAAATTCTTGAATTTTTTCTGGTAATCATTCAAGATGAGTTGGTGTAATTGCAGGATGTTCTTCTTGATCAGTATCTTTATCTTTTTTTGTATGAATTTTTCCAACTGCATTCATACCATATTTTTGCTCTACAAAATTTAATAATTTTGTTTCTGTTTCTAAATCAAGCTTTGTAGAATCAGTTCTAATATATGTAATTAAACCTTTTTTGTATAAACTTTGTGCAATTTTTGTCGCTTCGTTTACTTTAATTTTTAATTTATTTTTTTGCAGCTTGCAAATAAGTACTAGTTGTAAAATTAATATAAGGTTTATCATTAAACTGTGTTGTAATAATATTTTCAAGAGTATAGTGAGCAGATAATTCTTTTTTAATTTCTAATGCTTGTGAGAAGCTTTTATACTTAATGTTTTCAAAACCCAAAATTTCTGCTTCATCTTTTTTAAAAACATTTGTAAAAACTACTCCTAATATAATATCTTATAAAATATATCATTCATCTTTTTTAAAATCTAATATATCATTTTCTCTGAGTACAAGCAACTTTAAAACTGATGACTGCACTCTTCCTGCACTTATGCCAACTCCATTGTCTTGTAAAATTTTTGAAAGAATAAAACCTGTAATTTTGTCCAAATAACTTCTTGATAAGCCAGCATTAACATAATCCATATTGATTTCATTTAAATCCATCAATTCTTTTTTTATATATTCTTTTGTGATAGCATTTAACCGCATTCTCTTAAAGTTATTATTATATTTTTTTAATATTTCAAATAAATGTCACGAAATGACTTCACCTTCTCTATCTGGATCAGTTGCTAAAATAACCTCATTAACAGTTTTTGTAATAGCAACTAATTCATTTACAACTTGCTTTTTGTTGCTAACTATTTGAAAATCAACATTTAAAGAATTTTTATCAATTCCTATTTGATATTCTCCAGTATATGCGATTTCTCGAACATGACCAATGCTTGCTTTTACAATATATGTATTGTTGGCATCAATTTCTTTTAAAAATTGACTAACTTTTTTAATTTTTCCTGGTGATTCTAAAATCACTAATTTTGTCATTGTTATGACCTACTTTCTATTTTTAGATATTTGATACAATTAAATAAATGTTTTAAAGGAGTATTATGAGAAAAGACATAAAATTTAAATTACAAAAAAATGGTAACTATAAAATAAAAATTAAAATAAGTAGCGAACATTTAAAACGTTATTCCATTAAACAGATGCAAAAAGAAATAATAAAATTTTATTCATACAAGTGTGATTTAGAAATTAGTAATCCTATTGCATGAAAATACAGAGGGTATTTAAGCTATGAATTCAATAATTTTTTCAGAAAACTTTATGGAAATGAAAATTTAAAATATACCAACATTGATACAATAATAAAATTGAACGACTATTTGCCTATACTTTCTGTACACGACACTAAAAAGAGAGATGACAAATGAGCTTTAACAACTAATGATGCACAATCACTATTAAAGAATAAAAATTTAGAGATTTTTAAAAATACCCATTATAAATTTATGGTTGATATTTTAAAGGGATTCAAAATTTTAATATCAGGTGGAAATTCAAATCATAGACTAAATTTAGTTTATAATTACTTATTAGAAAATAATTTTGAATATTATGTAAATATTCAAACTATTCATGATTACAACGAATTATTAAAAAAAAATTATCTTTAAAAAAAATATATTATTTTATTGAATGTTGATTCCAAATATAAACCTAGAAATTATAAATCAATAAAAGATTATATTATGAATGAACTAAAAAACTACAAAAAATATACTCCAATTTTATTTACAATTATCTTTAATATGATTAAGAACGATGATTGAAAACTCTAAAGCTTCAATTGCTGTTAAGTAATTTGTTTCTTTCGTGCAAAATAAACAATATGCCCTATATTGAAAATCTCTTTTAAATTTAAAATCAATACATTCATATTCTCATTTATGATCTCTTTTTAATTCGATACATTTAATACCTGATTTATGAAAATTTATCTCTTTTTTAATTTTGTTGATACCAATATCTATTAATTCAATAATATTTTTATTATATTTATCATTTTCTTTACTCATATTTTTTTTCTATTTCAAATGACTTTAATCAAGTTTTATTAATTCTAAAACTCTTTTTTAAATTTTTTAAAGTAATTAATTTATCTAGTTTTTTCTATACTTTTCAAAGAATTTGAACAATCAAAATCAATATTTTTATATTTTTCAAAAATATTTTCTAATTTTTTTGAGTCTATTTTAAGAGCAGTAGAATACCTTTTTAAAAGATTATTTTTCACTATTGCACTTGAACTGACTCATTGCGATCTATAAAGTACTGCCATTGCTTTTATATTTTTTTTAATATAATTTTTATCATTTAAATCTTTAGGGTCAAAATTTTTAAATTGTTCAATAACAAAATCAACTGGGTGTTTTGAAATCGGAAAAGGAAATTTATTTTTTACATCTCTTAAAGAAACTTTTTTTAAATCTTTTTTATTAATAATTCCAATTTCTAAATTTTTGTTTAACAAAAATGCAGATTTTTTTGAAATACTATAAATATCATCAATTTTTTCATCAAAAATAAGTTTAAAGCTTTTTGTAACTTCTGCAACGGTTTTAATAGCTTTATCATTAAAAGAATTTTCAAATAAAATAATAGAATTATCAATGTTATTTTTTTCAAAATTTAAAATTTAAACACGTCATTTGCAACAATAACAAAGTTTTTCTTTCTAATATTTTTCTTCGTTTCAAAAAAATTATAAATACTATCATTTTTAAAAAAAGTATTTAAATTTTTTTTATCACTTTTATCTAAATTTTTAACAATAAAATCACAAATATATCCATCGCTATTTCTAACTGGAAAAATTAATTTGTCATCTGAAATTAATTTATTTAAATTCGATTTTTCAATTTCATGTAATTCAAAACCAGCTTTTATTAAGAACTTAGTTACATCAATCTCTTTAGAAATGAAACCTGGCAAAAAGTTTGAAATTTCATTTAATTTAAAATTATTATCTTTTAAAAACTGTTTTGCGTTAGTTCCATATTTAGTTATTATCATTGCGTTAAAAAAAATGGATTGCCTTTTCATAAATTTTAAAGTTTGTTAAATCCTCGTTATTATATTTTTGTTTTTTTGAAAAACTATTCAAACCTTTAATTTTAATTTTTGTTGTCTCTGATACAAATTTAACAGCTTCAATAAAATTAACACTATTAAATTCTTTTGCAAAATTAATTACATTACCTCTAACATTACAAACAAAACATTTAAAAATTTTTTTATTAAAAGAAACTGTTAATGAAGGATCTGAATCATCATGAAAAGGACAAACACCAATATAGTTTGTCCCTCTTTTTTGCAAATCAACAAAATTATTAATAATATCAACAATATTTGCATTATCTGTTAGATTTTTAATTTCTTCTTGACTAATCATTTTAATAAACTTCTCCTCATTTATCTAATGTGTTTTAAATGTTTTTCTTTTTATTTCTTTTTATTTCATCAATTTGACTAACTAATATACTTCAACTTTGATTCAAATTCTTTTTTTAGTTCTTTCTTTATTTTTGAATCTCTTTCTTTTACTCAAACTGTTTTTATATGTTTTTTGAGTTTTTCATATTCATACATGAGTTTTTCTAACTTCTCAACTTCTGAATCTTTTTGCATTATGAATCTAACCTTTCTAGGAACATTTTGATATGCTCATTTTCTAATTCAATTGATATTGATTTTCTTTTGGTGTTTTTAACTCCAAAAGGCATATCACAAATCGCTGCATCAACTTTAATATTTTATTCAATTAAATAATCTAAAACTTCATAACAATCTCATGATAAATTTAATGGTTTTTATCTCCTAAATTTATATAGTTTTTATCATACATATATAATCTAATTCTTTCTTTAAAGTTTTTACAATATAATTAAATAGAATAGATTGGAGGTGTGGAAATGATCAATGGATGAGATGGTATAAAAAATAATAAATTCTATAATGGTTTTGTAATAGATCGTAATATGCCTATTTGTTATTCTTGCGATTTTAATAAAAAAGAATTTGAAATGTTAACTATGTGTACTGTAAAAACAAAAAAGGAAAAATTAAATCTATTTTACATAGAATCAGATAGCAATGGGGATTTATATTTAAATTTTTGCACTAATTGTGTTTTATACGGTTTTACAGAAGGAAAACAATCAGCATTAAACGGTGCGAAATCAACGGGTAGATATGAATTATCAAATTACTGAAAACAAGTAGAAAAAGATTTAAATAAAATTATTAAAACAACAAAGCTACTTTTTTAACGAAACAAAGATTTTAATCTTTGTTTTTAATTTGTTAAATTTTCAATTGAATTAAGAATAATACAAGCAGTTGGAATAACACTATCTATTCCAATGATTTTAACATCTTGCTTTTTTGTGCTTTTTACTTTTTCTCTTAATTTTTCTATACTAATATTATTTTCAAAATTATCAGTTATTATTTTTTTAGCATATTCATTTCAATAAAAATCATTTTGATTACTAGAATTTTGTATAACATAATCTACTTTTTTAAGTAACTCCTCTTTATTTTTAAATATTATTTTTTTCTCCTCTATATATTTTTATTAGTCATCTCATAAAATTAAATCATCCCTTGAAGAAATATTTTCAATTAAATCAAATTCAAAATCTTTTGGAGAAATTGGTTGAGTTTCAACATTTTGTAGGTTTTGTTCTGCAACATTAGAGACCGATTGTTCATTTGATGAATCTACTGTGCCAAGAAAATGAATACGACTAACTCTTACACTTGTGAAAGTTGTAGTTTGCCCATCATTATTTTGTTGGCTAACATTCAAAGAACCTCCAACTCCTAATCGAGCTCCTTTTTTAATGTGTTTTACAATATTTTGTGCCATTTTTTCTCAAGCGAGACAAGAAATGAATTGTGTATATTGATTTCCGCCGCTAAATTCATTCACAGCAATAGTGAACGGGACATATATTTTTCCACCACTTGATGTTTTTAATTCTGGATCTTTTGTAATTCTTCCAATTAAATTAACTGAGTTCATTTTTTTTCTCCTTTTTATCTTCTCGTTTTTTAATTCAATTACTTATTATTTTCTTCTGATTATCTTTTAAATGTAAAAAATGTAATCTTTTGTAATTCACTTAAAAAGGAAATGGAAATTATACTACTTTTTTCAATTTCGCTAATCATCGTGTGGAAAATTAAATAAACAAAAATGGGTTGTTTATTATAGATAACAGTATTTATTTTTTTTCTTTGTTTTTTTGTTAAAAGTTTTCAAAATAACCTAATATCTTCTATTTCGTTTTCAAGTTCACTTTCAAATTCTTTTTGAAGTTCTCTTTTACTTTTAAAATCATCTTCATCGGTTTTTTCAAGTTTTTGATATTCTATTTTTTTTCAATAATCTATTTGCTTATTTAAAATACTAGAAATAATTTTTAAAATTTCATTAATAATCGTTGTTAAATTACTGATTTTTTCTATATTTGGTTTTTTATTTTTATTTGATCTTTTTGGAATTAACACTCAGCAAATTAATGCTATAAAAATTAAAAATCCAAAAAAGACACCGACTGTAATTAAAGTATAAATAGTATCATTACTCCATTCATTCATTTTATTTATCTCCTTGTCTTTTGTCGGTTCCAACAAATAAAATTTGTTTGTTAATCAGACCTCTAATTCTTGAAAAAAGTCTTTCAATGAAAAGATCATTTTGAATAATTTTTTTATATCTTTCTTCTAATTCTTCAATTGAAGAATTAGAACTTATAATAGTTATCATTGGCTCTGATGAATTTGAAATGATTTCAAATCTTTTTTCAAAAACATCAAAAATATATGGATATGTGCTAGCATGCATAAATTCTGCACCAATGTCATCAATAAAAAAGAAATTTGCTCTTAATTTAGATTTAGACTAACTTCATCATTATTTTTTCAAGACTTTTGAACATCTTTAATTCATTCATAAAAATTGATGAATTGAAAAGAATATTTGTTTGAAGATTTTAATTTATTTATTAAAACTTTCATAAATGTTGTTTTTCCAATACCTGGTAAACCAAATATATATATTCCTTTATTTTGATAAATTTCTATCTCTATTTCTTTGATTGGACAAAAGCGTTTTATTTTTTTTAAATAAATATCTAAGTTAAGAATTTCACTAAAAAATGAATACTTTAAATCGGCTTCAACATTAAATTTATTAATTTTATTATCCATTTTTAAATTTCATCCTTATAAATAGATTTCTTATTTTGATTAGATTTTTTATAACGATTAGCAATTATATGTAATTCTTTTTTTATTTCTGAAATATCAAAAGTTTCAACTATTCTATTTAAAATAGAAAATTGATTTCGTTCCATTTCTTTAGTAACTCCATTAACTCCAAACAAAGTTCAACAATCTTCTTTTTTTGAAAAAAAGTGCGCCATTATATACAATAAATCTTGCAGTTGCTGAATTTTTTTCTTAAATCAAAATTCTTTAATAATCATGCAAAACATTTTATAATCTTTTTTTGTAATTTTTGATTTATCCATATCTCGTTAAATCACTCCCGTTTTTTTGTTTTTTTGTATTTATGTTGAAAAAAGTCAAAACAACCAAAAATATTAAAGAAATATTAATGTAATAAACCAACAATACTATAAATACAAAAAAACATACTTGTACAAGTATGTTTCATATTTTTATTAATTTGTCAATTTTATACCCCCCACATTTTTTATACAACCAATTAATGTTCGATTAGAATTTTAATACCAGGACCCATTGTTGAAGCAATAGAAATATTTTTAATGTATGTGCCTTTAACTGCAGCAGGTTTTGCTTTTCTGATTGCATCCATTATTACTTCATAATTTTTTAAAAGTTTTTCTTCTGTGAAGGAAACTTTTCCTAAAATTGAATGAACATTACCTTCTTTATCAGTTCTGTATTCTACTTTTCCTGATTTAATTTCTTCAACTGCTTTTTTAACATCAACTGTAACAGTTCCTGTTTTTGGGTTCGGCATTAAACCTTTTGGTCCTAAAATTTTTCCAATTTTCCCTAGCTCAGCCATCATTTCAGGAGTTGCTACAATTACATCATATTCAAATCAGTTTTCTTTAACGATTTTTTGGATTAATTCTTCAGCTCCTACAAAATCAGCTCCTGTGTCTTGCGCTTCTTTTGCTTTGGTTTTAGTTAAAACTAAAACTTTTTGGATTTTTCCAGTTCCTCCAGGAAGAACTAATGCGCCTCTAATTTGTTGATCTGCATGACGGGGATCTACATTCAAATTAAAAGCAATTTCAACTGTTGCATCAAATTTTGTTATTGAAGTCTCTTTTACTAATTTTATCGCTTCTTTAATTGGATAAAATTTCATACGTTCTACTTTAGAATGCACTGCGGTTAATTTTTTGCTTAATTTTGCCATAACTAATTATCCTTTTTTTCTGGCATTCCAGTTACTTTTATACCCATATTTCTTGCAGTCCCTTCAATAATACGCATTGCAGCTTCGATAGTATTTGCATTTAAGTCTGACATTTTATATTCTGCTATTTTTTTAATTTGATCTGCTGTTATTGTTCCTACAACTTCAGTTTTTGTTTTTTGAGCACCTTTTGGGATGTTTGCTTCTTTTTTTAATAAAAATGCTGCTGGGGTCGTTTTTAATTCAAAATCAAATGATTTATCATCATATGCAGTAATAACTACTGGCACTATTTCTCCAGCTCTTTCTTTGGTGGCATCATTAAATTGTTGTGTGAATTGGGGCATATTAATTCCAAGCGACGCTAGTTCAGCGCCTGGTTTTGCTTGCATTGCCATAAATTCAAGTTTAGCTATACGTGTGATTCTTTTTGCCACGAACAACACCTCCTGTTTTCGCTGCGGTTCTAACATAATAATAAATTCTTATTATTACTCCCACAATAAAAATCTGCCAAAATTGATTATACCACAATAATCTAAAAAGTGGTCTAGTGTATAAAAAAGGAACAAGTTTTTTTATAGTAGAAATTATTAATTAATTATAAAGTTTATTAATCATACAGATATTTTTTTGTATTTTAATTTTTAAATGATTAAATAATTTTTTTAATTTCATAATTTCCTCCCCGTATTTAAAATAAAAATTAAAAAATTTTACAGAAAATATAAAAATTGTGGTTAATAAATTTAGAATTCATAGTAGTTTAAACATAATGTATACTTGACAAAATATATTTGCTTAAAAAAAATTGAGTTGTTTTTAACCTTTATACGCCAACTCTAAACCAGTAAATTCAAATTCTGTTGGTGCGATTCTTCCAAAAATTTCTATGTTGACAATTGCAACACCTTTTTCATAATCCATTCCTGTAACCTGGCCTTCACTTTTCGCAAAAGGACCATCATTTACAACTACAACATCATTAACTTTAAATTCTGCTGTGTATAAAATTTTTTCTTTTTTTGTTGTTGAATTACCTGATTTTTGTTTTTTATTACTTGAATCTTCAATGTTAGAAAGCATATTTGCGACCTCTTCAACTGTTAAAGGAAAGGGTTTTGCTCCTTTACCTGATGATCCAATAAAACCAGTAACACCTGGTGTGTTACGCACGATAAATCATGTTTCATCAGTCATTAACATATTAATAAAAATATATCCTGGGAATTTATTCTTATCAATAACCTTGCCTCTTTTGGTATTACTTGGACTTTTTGAAATTTTTATATCAAAAATTCTGTCTTCAAGTCCTGAAGTTTCTATTTTTTGTAGTAAGTCGCTTTTAACTCTATCTTCATGACCACTATTGCAATTAATTACAAACCACTGACCATCAAAAGAATCTAATTCTAATAAATCATCCATCATTATTTTAATCTCCCTAACCTATATTATTCTCAATAAAATAAACAAGTATCTTAAACCTAAATCTACTGCGAAAAAAAATATCCCAAATATTATTAAAAATATAATTACTCATGAAAATTTTTGGCCAAGATTTTTTCTGCTGCTTCAACGAATTTTATTTATTTCTTTCAGCATTTTTACTGGCGCTTCTTTAACCGCAAGTCTAACATTTATTTTTTCTTTTTCTTTTTTAATTTTAATTTCTTTTTCTTTTTTAGTTTTTTCTTCTTTTGTTAGACCTTTATATGGATCAAGTTGTTTATAAAGTTCATCCATTTCTGCTTTTCTTTTATTTTTTTCTTGTTTTTTTTGAGCTTTTTTTGTTTCACTTTCTGTTATTTTTTGAAGTTTTTGTTTTGCTTTTTCTTCAGCGTTGTTTTTTTCATTATTTTTATCAGACATAACTACCTAGTCTCCTTATGGATTATCCTTTTATTACAAATGCTGCAATATTTTTTTACAATTATTCTCTCCTTTTGAAGTAAGGTGCTTTTTTGAGTGCTGTAATTTCTAGATAAACAATCTTCACATACAAGAATTATTTTTTTGTTCTTGATTGGCATATAATCAATTCTTTCTAGCCTTTATATATATTATCATAATTTCAAACATTTCTTACATATTGAAAAAAATCATTTCGAATCATCTCATACTCTCTTCTAGAAATATTTAAAGTTTTTTGAATGTCTACTGCACTATATTGTTCATATATCATTAAAATGCACTTCTTATGAACTGTCTCATTTAATCTGGTTAAATATTGTTTTGTTAATACATTGATCATTAAATGCAAATTATTTTGAGAATCTTCTTCAATTGATTTTTCATCCATAACACGATCAAGAACACTAAAGCCATCTTCATTTATTACTCTATTTTCTAAAAATTTTTTTGCTTCATTTTGCCTAATCTTTTTTCTTATTTCGTCTTTTGAACGTACTTTTGTAATAAATTTAATAAAGTGATCAATTGGAATATGTTTTGAAGCATCATATTTTTTAATAGCTTCAAAAATAGAAGTATAAATAGGCGTTAAAAGTTCAGACAAACTTTGGATTAAATGTTTATTTGAATTATAAACTTTTTTAATAATACTATACTCTGCAATTGTTAATTGTAATAATTCTTTGTTGTTAAATTTTGGTAACATTTGTTTTAATAATAAATAAGTTAAATTTTTAAATTCAGTATCTGTCATTAATTGGTAAATGCCTTAAATAATAAAATACCTGTTGCTACAGAAACATTCAATGAGTCTATATTTTGTTTTGTCTTTATTTTTACCACTAAATCTGATTTATTAATTATTTTTTTCATAATTCCATCTCCTTCATTGCCTATAATAATAAGAGACTTTTTTTCAAAACTAATTTCTGTTAAATTTTTTGCATCATCTGCTAATGATGTTGCATATATTCAAAATCCATTTTGTTTTAATGCATTTATTGCATTTGACAGATTCGACACCTTAATTATAGGAACATTATATATAGTTCCTGCAGATGCCTTAAAAACTATTGGAGTAATATCAACTTGGTTGTGTTCTTGGATTATTATCCCATCAACACCAAAAAGAGATGCGCTTCTAATTATGGATCCAAAATTATAAGGGTCTTGTATTCTGTCTAACATTAATAAAACTTGGTTTTTATTAGTGCTTAAAAAAATATCTTTGATATGGGTAAATTCAAATTTTGTAACCTCAGCAATAAATCCTTGGTGAACAACTTTTTCTTTAATAATTTTATTTAAATCTTTCTTTTCTAAACTAACTCATAGGATATTTTTTTCTTTAATAATTTTATAAATATCTGGAGAAAAAGCTATTCCTTTTTGTAAATAAATTTTTTTTACTTTTAATGAAAAATTTAAAATAATATTTTCAATTGGTTTTTTTCCGTAAATATAATCCATTTATAAAACTCCTGTCTCAATTAGTTCTGCTCTAATTTTATCTGCTAATTGATAATTTTTGCTTTCTAAACTCTTATTTCAAATAGTTAATTTCTCTTTAATTTCATAAGAAATTTTTGTTAATTTATATTTAAAACCAAGAGTTTTTAAAAAATCATTAAACATTTTATACATTTTTAAATTTATTTTTTTATTTCTTATTTGCATATTTATATTTTTTAAAATTTTATTAATAAGACTGATGATATTTGTAGTATTTAAATTATCTTGCATTAATCTTTCAAATTCTGATTTATACAGTTCAACTTCATTATTATGTGCAAATTGTAATTGTTTTAAAGATTTTAAAATATTAAAATTTTTTAATAAATTTAATATTTTTATATTTCATTCTGTTGCTTGTGTTAACATTTCTCTTGAAATATTAACTGGTTGTGAATAAGGAGTAACTAAAAAAATATATCTTAAGTCGTTGGGTGAATAATCTTTTAAAAATTCTTTAACTAAAATTGTATTTCCTAATGATTTTGACATCTTTTCACCAATATATGTTAAATGGCCGTTATGCATTCAATTTTTAGATATTTCCTTATTGGTTAAAGCTAAAAATTGAATTCTTTCGTTTTCGTGATGAGGAAACTTTAAATCGATGCCTCCGATATGAATATCAATCGTTTCTTTAAAATAATCATTAATTAACAACGCACACTCAGTGTGTCACCCAGGCCTGCCTGGCCCTCAAGGAGAATTTCACTTAAGTCCTTTATCTGTTTTTTTTCATAAAACAAAGTCTAAAGAATTCTTCTTATTTGAATCAATTTCTTTTCTTGTTCCCTGCTCTAAATCTGTTAATCTTTGCTTTGAAAGATTTCCATATTCTGTGCCTATTGATTCAATATCAAAATACACATTCCCATTAACTGCATATGCTTTTTTAATATGGATAAGTTTAACAATAAATTCTATGATCTCATTTATTTTTTTAGAAATTGGTATTATTTTTGTTGGTCTTAATAAATTAAGAGTTTTAATATCTTTTAAAAAAGAGTTTGTATATTTTTTAGCAATTGCATGCTCTGTTGTATTTTCATTAACGGCTTTGTCAATAATTTTATCATCAATATCTGTTATGTTTAATAAAAAATTATATGAAATCTTTTTATATTTAAAATAACGAATTAATGTGTCAACTAAAAAAAGTGGTCTTGTGTTACCAATATGAATATAATTATAAACAGTCGGTCCACAAGTATATATTTTTATTTCATTTACTTCTTGTGTGTTTGTCGTTTTATTTAATAGTACGTCATAAAGTTTCATTGCTTTATCTACCTATCTTATCTATCTCGTTTTACTAAAGGTTCTACAGCTTTATACACAAAATACAAAATAGTTGTATTAAATATTATTTGAATTGGTGCTACAACTAATCTTGCCATTAATGTTAAGATATATCCTTCGCTTTCTTCAACTGATCCAAGACCTAAAAATTCATAATCTCCTCAAGCAGAAATCACTGATGTTATTAAATATTCAGAAGCAACAGCAAATAACAAAATTGGCAACAATGTGTTTAATTGTTTTTGTTTGCCTCAAGCAGTCATAACTATAAAAATAAATCAAGTTATAAATGTTGATACGCCCATAGAAAATAAAAATATTCATTTAAAAACTTCTTTACTCATGTGAATACTCATTATTATAAAATATTCTTGTTTAGAATAAGTTATAATAAAAAAAACAAATATTGTGAAAGATATTAAAAAAACATTTATAACAGACATTGTTATTCAATTATTACCTTTGCTAAGTCTTAAGAAGCTTGAACCAATTCCAGAAATAAAGCCAAAATATACAATTGTTATTATAAAAGCTGGGTGTATAAACGAAGGAACAAATAATAGAACAAGCATTTCTGATATTAGTCCTGCCAACACACCAACTATTGGTCCAAAAATAAAGCCAATAATCTTTATCATTACTCCTTGAAAAGCTATTCTAATAGGAGGAAAAACTGTAATTGGAACAGTCAATGCAATAACTATTGTAACACTTACACTAACAGCAGTAAAAATTGTAATATATGCTATATTTTTTGTAGTAAAGCGTATTCCGTGATATCTTTCTTTTAAGACAAAATAAGAAATAGCATTATAAATGATATATGTAAGTATAAAAAATCCAATCATTGCAGATACCAGAATTGCTAGATTATTCCCAGCTAATAGCCTGCTAAAAAAATTTTGCATTATTATTTTCCTAACTTTTTAATTTTATTACCTACATCTATATTAAGAATAAATACTCTTAGAGATATAAAAACTTAATACTTTATCTCTGTTTATAATTATAAATCTTTTTTGCTATATTTTAAACAAAAATATTTTCAGATGACTTTTCTATTTATAATCTATACTATGTTTTCTTTTTGCAGTTTTTTTCTCTCTTTTCCATCCTTTTTTCTTGCTTTTATTAATGCTTTCATTTCGCTTTTTGATAATTTTTCTTCATTATCTTTTTTATCTTCTTTAATGTTTATAGTATCATACGTTTCTTCTTCAATTGGTCCCAAATCTATTAAGTCTGATTTTGGTGTCTGCGTTAAAAAATGTGGTTGTGTTTGGATTTGTTGTGTTTTAATTAGTTCTGTTTCTTCGGGCATTATTTTTTGTGTCATTGTGTAATTATAATTATTTTCCAGAGTTTTATACTCATCTAATGTGTTTTTATCATTAAAAGTTGCGGTGGCAGTTTTTGTTTTTTCAATAATTTGTGGTTGTGTTATGTTTTGGTCATTATAAAATTTTACGTGATTTGTTTTAGCAAAAGCAGAGATTTCACCAAGACTCTTATCATCTGTATTATTTTTAAATTGCATTATGCCTCCGAACAACATTTGTTCTTCAAAGATTTCTGGATTTGTTTTTCAGTTTTTTCCAGAATATTCTGATAATGGTGAAAAATTTGCGAAGTCCACTTGGCTTGTATCATCATAATTTTTATAATTCATGTTTTGTTTTGTTTTGTTTGCTTTATTATTTTTAATATTTTCTATATAACTTAAATCTTCTTGATAATTTGGATCTAATAAATCATTTGTGTTATTTATTGCTTTTTCTTTTGAAGTTCTTTTATAAAAATCTCTGTCAGCATAGTTAGTTCTATTTAAATTGTTTGTTTTATCATATAAATCAATCTTATCTTGGTTGCTATCTATTGTTTGTTCGCGATGGTTTTTTGCCTCACTATATTTTTCAGTTTGTTTGTTTTGATCTATCTGTTGAGGTTTTTCTAATTTTTTTAATTGTTGTGAAATGTTATTTTCATTTAAATTTATTTTGTTATCATCCTCTAAAGTAAGTTTTTTTGCTTTTTGGTTAATAACTTGTTCTTCAAAATTTTTTAATCCAGAAATATTGTTTTTATAATTTCTGTCAATTAAGTAGTCTCTGAAATCATATTCTATTGGGTTTGTATCTACTTCGGTCCTTTTATTGATTAAATTTCTTGGTGCTCTGCTTTTATATTCTAAGTTATAGTGTTTTCTCGGGGCTAATCGTTCGTTATAATAGTCGTCTTGATCTTGTATATATCTATTTCTTGCTTCTCGTCTTCTTTTTTTAACATATTGGTAGTGATTATTGCTGTAGTCATCAATGTAATATGGTTCTAAATTTTTTTGTACGGTTAAACTTTGTTTTAATAAAATATCTCTTTGCATTTCTGCTACAATTCTGCGTACATAATTTTCATCAATGTTGTTATTTTTTTGTTTGTCATAAATTTTTTTTTCAGACTCGTTATTATCATTTGATTTGAATGTTTGTTTTTGTTCGTCTTCTCTTTGTGTGTAATTTCTATGTTCTGAGAATTGATTTAAGTTCGTGTCATAAAATTTTTTTTTATAATATTTGTTATTTGTAAATGAAGAGTTTACTGATTGAGTGTTTGCTGACTGTATAAATTTGTGAGCGTCGCTTTCAGCCATAAAGGTTGCAAGCACATTGTTGTCATTGATAACATAATATAATTCGTTTTCATATTTAATAAAACAAGACATCTGTTATTTCACCTTCTAAACATATAATCGCTTTGATTATCTCATATTTGACCGTTTTTTTAAAGGGTTTATTAAGATAATAAGATTTTTAAAATATCAATCTGTTATCGATTTTTAGATTTATTAATTTTAAAATGATATTTTAAAACTTATAAATTTCAACTATGTTTAAATTTAAATAAAAATTAAATATCTTTTCAAAATACTAATCAATATCAAAAATAAAATATTTTAACCTTATAATTGTGTAATTGTGACTGTTGGTCCCTCATTTTCAAAAACAATACCATTAAACATATCTTCTGTTCCTACATCCGCAACAAAACCTAAACTAAATTGATATTTAAATGGTTCAAATCAATATGCAAATTCGTTTGTAATAACACCTTCGTCATTTGTAGAGGAAATTAATGTTCCGTTAATAATTCACCTTACAACCATTCCGCTAAAACCACTATATGAAATTCTAAAAGATCTTTCATCTACATTTCTGTTTCCCGGGTCTACAAAAGTACTCTCAAAACTTTCTAGAAATATTTCTGAGTAATAAAAAGCGTTTTGGTTTATTTGATTATTTTCATTAACTATCAGTCCAAACTCCGAGTCGATGGGTTTTTTTATTGTTTCTCCCTCTTCAATTTCCATAACAATCACATCTGTGTTTGTTAGTGTTGTTGCGTCAAACCCAAAAATAGAAATATCTTCAAATTTAAAAGCACTAAATGATGATTGTGTGTCTTCATCTGATGCAAAATCACTTAAAGTTCTGTCTGCTATTGTCATTTCGCTGTGCGTGGTTACATTTTCACTACCAGTCGTATCTATGACAACGGTTTGTAAAAATGGATTTACGTCACTTAAATTATAATTAGATGATGTTTTGCCATCATTAAAAGAAATTTCTGTGAATGTTGTATTTCTAGCTGCTCTATGTGATGCAAAAAACGCTTCTTCATCTTCTGTTTTTTCTGATAAATTTTCATAAACAGCTTCTAAAGAAAGTGTTAGTCCGTTTTTGCCTAGAATTTTTAAGAATTCCTCTCTAATAGCGTCATTTTGATATCTTACCTCTGAGTAAGTGATTGCGCTTAAAAGTTGAAATGCACCATCCGCTAAAATACCTGTTCTAACATTTGAATCAAAACTTAAAACATCTATGTTTTCGTTTCAATTTACAAATATATCAACTTGTCTTGTCCTAACACTACAAGCAGCAACACTTATTGCGGCATTTGTTACTAATGCTGTCGTTAAAAGTGCGAGAATTAATTTTTGCATTTTCTTTCCTCTTTTTCTCGTTCTATATTATAACATTTAAAAATTAATTATTCTTTGACTGATCAATAAATTTACCGCAATTTTTAGCAAACTGAACTTCTATTATTCCCGTTGGACCATTACGATGTTTCGAAATAATTACTTTTGTTTTTTCTGAGATACTATTTTCTTCTACTGAAAACTCTTTGTTTTTATAATATTCTTCTCTATATAAAAACATAATAATGTCCGCATCTTGTTCTATTGCTCCTGAATCACGTAAATCTGACATTAAAGGTACTTTATCTTCTCTTTTTTCAACTCCACGAGATAACTGAGAAAGACAAATTATTGGTATGTTTAATTCTCGAGCAAGTTGTTTTAATTGTCTTGAAATTGTTGCAATTTCATTTTGTCTGTTTTCAGATCTAGTATTAAAAGGGGCAATCAATTGAAGGTAGTCAATAAAGCATATATCAATATCATAATCTCTTTTCATTTTTCTTAATTTAGATTGTAATTGCATAATATTAATTCCTGATGTATCATCAATTACTATATTCATTTTCTTAATTTTATCTCCTGCGTTGGTTATTAGTTTCCATTTTTCTTCTGACAACATTTTTGGATTTCTAATAATTGATGAATCCACAGTAGACTCGCTTGCTAAAATTCTTTGAACTAATTGTTCTTTTGGCATTTCTAAGGAAAAAAAGGCAACCCCTTTACCTCTAATGGCTGCATTTACTGATAAATTTAATGCAAAGGCAGTTTTCCCCATTGAAGGACGAGCTGCAAGGATAATAGAATCTCCTTTTTGTCATCCGTTTGTAAGAAAATCAAGGTCTGTAAATCCAGAAGGAATTCCATTAATTTGTCCTCCATTATTTTGTAAAAAAGCTATATTTTTAATAACTTCTTCAACTGTTTGTTTTACTGGTATGGCGTCTTCTGATTTTATTTCTGTTCTAATTCCTAAAATTTTTTGTTGCGCTACTATAAAAACATCAGAAATAGGAGCTTGGTTGTCTCGTAATTGTTTTATCTCAATAACTGCTCTATCCAATTGACGGCCCATTGAATTTTTAAATATAGTTTGCACATATTCTTCATAACCTTCGTCTGTTATAAAATAAGAGCTTATATTTGTTATTGTCTTGATTCCGCCAATTTTTTCTAAAATATTTTTTTCTTGTAAAATGCTTATGATAGCTGTACTTGTAATTTTTTGACCACTATAAGTTAAATTACAAATTATTTCAAAAATATTAGCGTGTTCATTGAAATAAAAATCAGACGATTCTAATTGTGTTGTTATTTCAAAGCAAGCTTTTGGAGAATTCATAGCTACCGCTATAAGAGATCTTTCTGCTCCCATTAAAATTTCTTTACTGTTATTTTCAAATTCTGCGTTCATTATTATGATCCTTCTACATCTACTTTTAAAGTTGCGATAACACTTGTGCTTAATTTAATTTTTAAATAATGAATTCCTAGTTTATTCAAATTATTATGTTTTTCAAATTTTCTTTTATCGATTTCTAAATTGTACTCTTTTTTTATTATATCACAAATTTGTGATAGAGAAATGACTCCGAACGATTTATCATTTTTTACTTTTAATTTAAATTTAATATTTAAATTTTCAATTTCTTGTTTAAAAAGTTCTAATTGCACTTTTTTTACTTCATCAATTTGTTGTTCTTTTTTAATTTTATTATTCAAACGAGATATACTGTCTTTTGACGCGCTTACTGCTAGGTTATTAGGGAATAAATAGTTTCTAGCATATCCATCAGATACCTCTACTATTTGGTTTTTTATACCATAATTTTTCACATCTTTTAATAAAATAACTTTCATGTCAATCACCCACACTAATTATAACAAAGTATTAAAAAAGTACCTATTTTTAGGTACACATTTATCTTTAAATTTAGTGAACTACAAATGGTAATAACCCCACAATTCTTGCTCTTTTAATCGCAATAGCAAGCAGTCTCTGATGTTTTGGTGAAGTTCCAGTTATTCTTCTTGGTAATATTTGACCATTACTAGAAATAAACTTTTTTAATAATTCTACATCTTTGTAATCTATATAATCTATATTATTTTTAGCAAAAAAATTAATTTTTTTTCTTTTAACAAATTTTCTCATAATATTCTCCTTTTAATCATCTCATAAAATTGAATCATCACTTGATGCGGTGTTGTCATCAATTAAATCAAAATCAAAATTGCTTGACGGAGTAGGATCTGCTGAATGATTTTGAACATTTATATTTGGTAAGTTTTGATGTTGAGGTGTTGCAATATTAGTTTCGCCATTTTGTGTTACAGAAGATAAGAAGTGGACTCTATTAGCCCTTACGCTTATAAATGTTGAATATTGACCATTACTATTTTCTTGTCTCACTGTTATTCCGCCCTCAACCGCTATTTGAGCACCTTTTTTAATGTATTTTGCTATATTTTCAGCTGTTTTCTCCCAAGCAAAACAAGGAATAAATTGCGTGTATTGATTGCCTCCGCTAAATTCATTTACAGCGATTGTAAATGCAACATATGATTTTCCGCCGTTTGATGTTTTTAATTCAGGGTCTTTTGTAATTCTTCCAATTAAATTAACTGAATTCATTTTTTTGACCTCCTTAATTATCTTTTATGTCGTCTTTTTTTATTGTAGTTCTTTTTGTTGGTTTCTTTTCTGGTTCCTCTACATTGACTGGAGTTGAAGGAATTTCTTTAGTATCACCATATTTTTTAATTGGTCTTTTTTCAAAATTTCTTGTAGGTTTTTCCTCTTTAAATTTGGACATATCGGTTTTTGAAAGTTTTGTTGATTGAATATATTTTTTTTCGTTTTCTGTGTTAATAACTAATTCTCTTACAATAGCGCTTTCAATTTTTGCGATTCGTTGGAATTCTAAAATATTTGATGATTCAGTTTCAACAATTAAAACAAAATAATAACCTTTATTTTTCTTGTTAATTTCATATGCAAATTCTTTTAATCCTCATTCTTCTGCTTCAATGATTTTTCCTCCATTGGCTGTAAGGATTGAATTTAACTTTGTAGTAATTGCTTTTTGGTCTTGTACATTTTGATCAATTATGTACATAACTTCATATTTTTTTATCATATATCTCCTTATGGTCTTTTGGCCTTAATCGGCAAGGAGTTAATTTATATTAACTCGTTAATTTATTATATACTAAAATATGGATAATTTAAATTAAATATTACCAGAATGATCGTTGATAATGTCGTTTGCACACGAAAATGTCCCGCCAATTAGTACGCAAAAATGTCCGTTAAATATTACCGGAGGTTTATATGAAAAGGAAAGAATTAACTATGAAAGAAAATAAATTTTATGAAACTATTAAATTATTAAGTAACAAAAAAATCTCATTTAAGCGAGCTGTTATATTATTAAATTACAGCAAAAAGCAAGTAAGAAGATTGTTAAATAGATATCAAAAATATGGGAAAAAATATTTTATTCATAAAAATTCAAATAAAACATCACACAATAAAATTAACCAATTTAAAAAAGATAAAATTATTAAAGGGTATTTTTATAATTCCAAATTTATGTCACAGAAAAACAAAGAAAAGAATTAAAAAACAAGAATTTTTATTAAAGAAACAAACTAAAATTATTGAGAAAATTGAAGAAAAAAATTGACAATTGCCCATTCGGATAAATTAAGGTCAAATAAATTTGGTGAATCTGTTCAAACTGATGCTAGTTCACTTTTTGAATTAAAGATAAATATTAGCATCTTCATGCATTAATTGAAGATGCTACAGTCATTGTCTTAGGAGTCAAATTTAGTAAAGAGGAATTATTAGAAACATGTTATGATATCACTTCTCAAATGTTTAACAATTGTAGAACCTCACAATTGTTAATAACCGATAAAAGAATCATATTTTCTAGTCGAAATGACAAAAGGTCTAATGAAACAGACTCTAATACTCAATATCAGTTTATGACTTATAATTTAGGAATGAAAATTTATTCTACAAGCGTTCCACAAACTAAAGGCAGAATAGAAAGACTCTGACATACTTTACGAAATCAAATTCCTCAATTTCTTTGATTAAACAATATTACAGATATCAAGGAAGCAAATATAATATTAAAATCATTTTTTGATGATTTTAATAAAAAAAAATTACCTCAACTTAATTGTATAGAATCTGTAATGAAAATGTTTGAAGAAGATGAAAATATTGTATTTTCATATCGATATGAAAGAGTCGTTTATAATGATCACACTATAAAATTTTTAATAAATCTTATTTTATTTGCGAAAACTATACACCACTATATATAAAACCCAAAACTAAAGTTATGCAAATAAAAATTATAGATTAGTAGAAATTAATGATGACAATTTATATCACACCAAAGTGTCAAGACCAGAATTATTTGAAGCTGATTATAAATCACCCACTTCTAAAACACTTTGGCACTATTCAAATTGAAAGATGTTTGTCAAAAAAATAAAAAAACCAAAGCTAATAAGTGACCTCAACCATGATAAAGTACTCACTCATTTTCTGTTGAATTTGGGGCATTTTCGCGTATAAATGACAATGAAAATATTGAATTTCTTGAATTAAAGTACAAAGAAATAATATTATCTTTTTTAAAATTTTTATCATTCATTTTGCTAATATTTATTTGGTGAGAGATTTTAATTATACAACATAAACAAAATGAAGGTTGTATATGTTGTATAATTAAAATGTAAGAAAGGAAAAATAAAATTATCATTATTTATTTAAATCAATTATTTATATAATCAAAACTTTATTAAAGTAATGCAATTGATGAGTAGATGAGGTGTAAAATATGAAATTCAAAAAATTTATAATTACTTTTTTAGTAGGAATACTTTCATTATTTTCTATAGTAATGCTGTTATCAAATATTAAAACATATAATGACAGAAATAAGACTTCTATTTCAGAAAGAAATTTTATGTCAGAAATTTCACATAATTTAGAAGCTCTTTTCAATGAATACAATGATAATTTAACTAATAACTTTTTGGTTTACCAACAAAAACATAAAAACCTAAACTTTAACAGAAATAACATAATAATTAATAATATTGAAAATGAGATATTAAAATTTATTTTTTATATTAATGGAGAAATTTTTGTTGATTTTGAAGGATTAAAAATATTTAATTTGCAAGAAGGAATGATTAATATTTTTTTAACTGATGAATTTAACAATTCAATAAAACAATCAATTAGTGAAAATATATTTATTGTTAATAATAAAAACATTATACATAATGAAAACTTTATGTTAACTGAAGAGTCTCAAAACATACCAATGAGTAGATCAAGACATAGAGATTTTTGAATTAGACATCGATGGTTTTGATTTGCTTATTGAAGAATTGAAATGTCAAGTCAAGGTCAACAGTGTCTTATCATAATGGGTGTAAGTATCTTAATCACAATTCTTGAGAATATAATTGGTGCAGCTGATTTTACTTATCAACTTTCTGTAGCTTTAGCTGGGTATGGACTTGCTTTTATTCCGGCGTTATTAAGTGCATTGTCATGGTTATTGATTGCAATTGGAGTTATGTTAATAGCAAGTATATTCATTTATCCACACACTCTTAGAGCCTTTAGTGGTTATTCTAATGGAACTGGAGCATATATTGGTTTTTTTGTATCTCTTATAACAGATTGAGGTAGATTATAATAAAAACAAGGAAAAAATTTTCAAATAGTTGTAAATTAAATAAAGCTGTGTTTTTTTATTCAATTATTGCTCTACCACTTATATTAATGTTTTCGGTTGCATTTTCATCGCTGATGGCGCTCGCTTCTTCTGACTCTTTTATTCTTCTTGTCGCTATAACAGTTAGTAGTTTAACATTTCAGGGATTCGGGATCATAACAGCATTGGTATTCACAATTGTTTTTATGATATGTTCAATAAAGTATAATTGAAAAAAAACACAAACATATTGAATATTAACTTCTTTTTATGGAGTTACTTGCATCCCATTTATACCGCTTTGGATAATGTCATTTATCTTATATAAAAAGCATTCTATTACAGAAACAGAGGTTTTCCCTCAAGAAACTATTGCTATCTCAAACGGAATTGCTGGTATTATTTTTATTAATCTTATTCTTTTTCAAATTTTAATAATGGTTGGTAGTTTTTTTTCTTTGAATAATACTGCTATTCCCACACTAACTTCTGTATTATGAATTGTATCAGTAGGATTAGGTTTATATGTCTTAGGAGTAGGAACAATAATACAATTTTTTATAAAAATTGAATATTTTTTGTCAAAAAAAATAAAAAATTCAATTTATTGAACTGGGCTTATACCAGTAATAAATCTAATTTATTTTTTAATATTAATTTTGCTATTTTATTCTAAAATTAAAATAACAACAAACGAATCAGAAGAAACTGAACCGAACCTCACAAAGTAAGTGTATTTAATTAAAAATTTAAGAAATTAATTATAAGTCATCAAAAACTTGATTTATCATCTATATTATAAAAATTTATGACATAAATAACCATAAGGTAATCTATTATCAGATAAGAAAGAGTATGATGTTTAAATTTTGTTTAATTTTTTTTAAAAGAAAGAAATTAAAATTGTTAGATTCAATAAAATAATTATTGACAAAAAATCTTTAAATTATTTTTTTGTTTGAAAAATTTTTATCGTGAGATATAAACACTATAAGTACAATATTAAAAATTAAGTCAACTGGCAAAGCGCTGATAAAAGGTACAAAGCAATGTAATCAATCATATGATTTTAGAGAGTATAATTGATGAATGCTTAAATTAACAGTCGCTTGTCTACTTTGAGGAGTTCATCATCAATCAATGCCGATGTAAATGTAACAATAGTTATGAATAATATTTTCTTATTTATATTTATATAATGATTGTCTGCTTTTTTTGTTTTTTACAAAAGATTATGAGAAAAAATTTAAAAATTTTTTTGAAAAGACTAGTGTAAATGCGGTTTTTTGAATTTGATGCTGTTTGATTTTTATGCACATTATTTTGACATTTTTAAATGTAAATCTTTTTCAAACTGCTTTTTTTGTTTTATTATATGGATGATTTTCTAAAAAATACAATAATATTATAAGTGAGAATGCAATAACATACATGACCGCTATAAAAATACTTTCTAACGACAAAACAAGTGGACCACTAAAAATTCGGTAGTTGGTAAATTTAAGTGGGTATGAATTAATCAATAAGTTGTAACAACTGTTTCAAATGAAAGAATCATTATAACTTATTAATTAATTACATGATTTAGATAGTCATCCACTTAATTTTTCTCACAGTATTCTTATTTTATTTGCGAAAACTATGCACCACTATATATAAAACCCAAAACTAAAGTTATGGTCATTGTTTGTAAAAACAATGACCTCATGTTAGTTATGCAAATAAAAATTATAGATTAGTAGAAATTAATGATGACAATTTATATCACACCAAAGTGTCAAGACCAAAATTATTTGAAGCTGATTATAGATCACCCACTTCTAAAACGCTTTGGCACTATTCAAATTGAAAGATGTTTGTCAAAAAAATAAAAAAACCATTGCTAATAAGTGACCTCAACCATGATAAAGTACTCACTCATTTTCTATTGACTTTTAGGACATTTTCGCGTATAAATGACATTAAATATTGCCAGAATGACCGTTGATAAATTCATTGTAAAATAATTTTAATACAATAAAATAAATCTATAAAAATTTAACATCATTAAAAGCAACATACAAAATATTAATTACAATACAAAAGAAGGCAAAGATTTAATCTTTGCCTTCTTTTGTATTGTCGTTCTAGTGTTATTAGAAATAATTTTTAATTAACTCTTTTTGAATTCAATGCATAAACATAATTTTTAGAAATTTATGTTATTAGTGAGTTGTTACTTTAAAAATTTATACTGTCTTTATTGTGGTAATCAATATTTCAGATTAAATGTTTATGGTATTTAACCTTCAAACCAGTTGAAATAATTACAAGATAAGCATTGTTAATTAATTGGAGTAACTTTAATAATTATTTATGTAGATCGCTTGTATATGTTATTTTAATATTTTTGCTACATCCTTCTATTAATTTTATTTTATAGTTCTTTGTTTCTAAAGCTTGGCAATCATCAAATCAGAATTCATTATAATTCTGATATTCTTTTTTAATGATACTACTTTTAAATCCCTGTGGTGTTTGTGTTGTAAAATAATCTGCTCTATTTAATGTTATAATTCCTTTTTTTTCTATTTTTTTTAAACAGTTTGGGATTTTTTGTATTGGTATAACAGCGTCATTTAATTTAAAATTTTTTATAATGTCATTAAATATTTTTTTTGACGCAAATGGTCGAGCACCATCGTGAATTATTACATAATCATTCTCAACTAATTGTAAACCATTATAGACTGAAGAGCTTCTTGTTTCTCCTCCGTTAATAAATTTAATTTTTTTGAAATTAAATTTATTAATTTCGGCAATAACTTCTTGGTTTGTAACTAAGATTATATTGCCTATATTTTCTATTTGAAATATTGTTTTTAAAGTTTTTATAATAACAGGTTCTTCATTTATTATTTCTAATAATTTATTTTTACCAAATCTTTTGCTCGTACCATTAGCAACAACTATTACATCTATCATAAAACACTCTCCAAACTATAGAATTTTGATTTTATTTTTTTTACAATATTTAACGAAATCATGATTCCAAATTGTTGAATGAACTTCGCTTATATGTTGTTTTTCTAAAAAACCCATCATTAATCTGTTTATATAAACGCCACACGATAATGTTAAAGGTAATGAGTTTGATTTTATAAGTTTGTTATAATCCGTCTCTGCTTTTTGTTTTTCTTTTAATATATTGCTTTGGTTTTTTAAAATTTCTTTGTCAACTTGATATGAGGCATATCCAAAACTCAAAGCTTTTTCGCAACTTTTATTATAATAATAAATTCTTGAATATGTTTTAAAATCAAAAACGTCACTTGAAAATTGATTTAGTTGATCTTGATTTAATGTATTTTCAATATAATCATGAATAACAAAAGTTCCATTATCTCTAGCAAAACTGTTCAATCTTTCTTTAAAAGATATTAACGGGTATAATTTTTTTAATTTTTTATATGTTATAAATGTTAATGAATTGCCAAAATGGTTGTTTTCTAAATTTTTATATTTAAGACAAACTTTTTTATCGGTTTCCACAACGATATTAAAAATTTTTGTTAACATTTCTTCAATTACGGATTTTTCATAAGTATTTTTGACAATTTCAATTCCTAATTCTTCATAAGAAATAGAGGATGTGTTATCAACTTTTACATCACGGTCAATGACTGAAAAAATTGTGATTATACCTTCATCGTCATTAATTAGATTGTTTTCATAAAGAAAATGTCTGCGTCATTTATTATTTGAATATAATACTTCTCCATATCCTTCAATTGATTTATTGTCGAAATCTATTATTCTTTTTGTTTGTTGCGAATCATCATTTAATCAAACTATTTTATCTGCAACAACCGCTGAAGATACCTCAATTAAGTTAAACTCTTTTTTTAAGGTGTTTTTTAATTCGTTGTTTACAAATTCAATTCCCTTAAGAGTTTCAAATGCTTTTAATTTTGAGACATATCCCAAAGTAATTCCATATTTCATAATTATCCTCTTGGTTTCATTTGTGGAAACAAAATAACATCTTTAATAGAATTAGAATTTGTTAGTAGCATTACCAATCTATCAACTCCAATGCCAATTCCACCTGTCGGGGGCATGCCATATTCTAATGCTTCTATAAAATCAATATCCATGTCAGTTGCTTCTTCATTTCCTGCGTCCGCTTCTTTTATTTGATCTAAAAATCTTTCAAATTGATCTATTGGATTATTTAATTCTGAAAAAGCATTTGCATACTCTCTGTTTAAAATAAATAATTCAAATCTATCTGTAAATCGGGTATCATCTTTGTTTAATTTTGCTAACGGAGAAATTTCTCTGGGGTGACCATAAATAAATGTAGGTTCAATTATAGTGCTTTCAACAAATTTTTCAAAAAAAAGATTTATTATGTGACCCACAGAAAAATGATGTTTTTCTATTTTTATTCCGTTTTTTGTAGCAAGTTTCTTTGCGTCTTCATACGACATTTCTTTTCAAAAATCTACTCCAACAATGTTTTTAATTGCATCAACCATATGAATTCTATGGAACTGTTTTCCTAAATCTAAGTTGTGCCCTCCATACGAAATAGTAGTCTTGTTGTTAACTGCTTTAGCGCATTTTCTAAACAATTCTTCACAAATATTCATTAAAAAACTCATATCTTTATATGCGACATAAATTTCAATTGATGTAAACTCTGGGTTGTGTCTTGTGCTCATACCTTCATTTCTAAATAAACGACCAATTTCATATACTCCTTCAAATCCACCAACAATACATCTTTTTAAATAAAGTTCGGGTGCTATTCTTAAATAAAAATCACCCTCAAGCGCGTTGTAATGCGTAATAAATGGCTTTGCGGCGGCGCCTCCTCTAATTTGTTGTAAAATAGGAGTTTCAACTTCCATATAACCTTTTTCATCTAAAGTGTGTTGGATAGTTCTTATAATTTTATTTCTATCAATAAAAGTTTTTTTAGTTTCGGGATTAACAATTAAATCAACATATCTTCTTCTATATTTTTCTTCAATATCTGCAATACCTGCATGTTTATCTGGCAGAGGCTTCAATGCTTTTGTTAATAATTTATAACTCTTCGCTCTGATAGTTAATTCGTTGTGATCTGTTTTCATCATTATCCCGCTAATACCAATTATATCTCCGAGATCTAAATCTCTAAAGAAATTAAATTCTTTTTCGCCAATCTCATCTTCTCTTGCGTAGATTTGAATTATTCCTTCTTGATCTTGAATATTTGCAAAAATAGCTTTTTTTCCTGCTTCTCTAAATAAACGAATTCTTCCAGCAATCTTAATGTTAGTGTTATTGTGTTTTTCTAACAATTCTTCTTTCGAAAAGGAACTAAACTCTTCTATTAATTGGTTTATTGTGTGTGTTCTGTCAAAAATCGATTCAATAAAAGGATTGCGGTTATTTTTTAATAAATCGTTATATTTGTCTCTTCTAATTTGTTCTTGTTCATTAAACGATCTTTCATAGTTATTTTTCATTTTTAAATTCCTTTCACTTTGCTATCTATTTTCATAAATTTTAAATAATTCTTTAATGTCTTGTATTTTTTTAACTTCTATTGCTATTTTTTTTATTTCTGATGTTATTGAATTTTTTTCTAATAATGCTATATATCATAACAAGTGTTTTCGCATTTCTTTTAGAGCAACTTCTTCTGTTCGTATTTTTATAAGCAGATCTAAGTGCCAAAGAATAGTTTGTTTTCACTCTGTATATGATGGTTTTGGTAATGTTTCACCCGTATCCAAGTAATGCTGGATTTCTCTAAAAATTCAGGGGTTCCCTCTTGCTGCTCTTGCCACCATCACAGCATCACACCCAGTTTCTTCTAACATTTTTTTTGCCGTTGGGCCATCAACAACATCTCCGTTGCCTATAACAGGAATTTTAACGGTTTCTTTAACCTTCTTTATTCAAGACCAATCTGCTTTTTTTGAATAAAATTGACTTCTTGTTCTAGCGTGAATCGAAATAGCAGAGACTCCGTTTTCTTCTGCTATTTTAGCTAGTTCTAAAATATTTTTATTATTTTCATCCCAACCAATTCTCATTTTTACAGTTACTGGTTTAGAAGAGTTTTGAACTACATTTTTTATTATTTCACCAACTTTTTCTGGGTGTTTTAATAAATTTGCTCCTGCTTGATTTTTTATAACAATTTTTGGAGCTGGACAGCCCATATTTATATCAATAATATCGCATTCAGAATAATTATCAACGATTTTTGCAGCTTCAATAAAAGAATTAATGTTTGCTCCGAAAATTTGTATAGCTATTGGGTGTTCGCTTTTTGAAACATTAATCATTTCGCTAGTTTTTTTATTTTTATATTTTAATCCTTCAATACTTACCATTTCTGCATAAACTAGCGCAGCACCGTTTTTTTTACAAATTATGCGGAATGCTTCGTTGGTTATTCCAGCCATAGGTCCTAATATTACTTTTCCTTTTATATTTATATTTTTTATATTCATTATTTTACTTTATATTAAAATTTAAAAATAATTTGTGTTTTATCAAAAATTTTTTTAATATAAAAGTTTTCATATGTTTTCACCATTTCATAAGTAATTTGTTTTGTGTTTTTAAGCAAACAAAAACACATAGTTTAAATTTATAAACACGCGTTTAGAATTATGCTCAGTCAATTTCTGATGGTTTTTTTGGTTTTTTATTTTCTTTAACATCTTCAATAAGACCATTTTTCACATAAATAACTTTATCTGCAAGTTCTGCTATGTTTGGATTATGTGTAACAATAATCATAGTTGTATTATATTTTGTTTTAACATTAACTAATGTTTCAAGGACTTTTCGTCCCATTTCTTCATCTAATGCTCCCGTTGGTTCATCACCAAATAAAATTTCAGGGTTTTTTGCAAGCGCTCTGGCAATTGAAACTCTTTGTTGTTGGCCTCCCGACATTTGGTGTGGATATTTATTCATTTGCTCTTCCATACCTATAGTTTTAAATAAATCTTCAATTGGCATTGAATTCTCTTTTGATTTATTTAAATTTTCACCAACTTCTGCGTTTTCTCTTGCAGTTAGATTTGATAATAAATTATACTGTTGAAAAATAAAACCAACATTGTCTCTTCTAAATTTTGTTAAATGCGAGTCTTTTAGCAATGAAAGATTATTACCTAGAACAAAAACATCTCCTTCGTTTGTTTTGTCAAGACCAGAAATAAGATTTAATAATGTTGTTTTTCCTGAACCTGATGGGCCAAGAATTACAACAAATTTCCCTTTTTCTATTTTTAAATTAATTCCTTTTAAAATTGGTGTGATTTGTTCTCCGTTAGGATATCATTTTTTTACACCAAAAAGTTCAATGGCATATTCGCTTATTTTTGGTTTGTTGTTAGTTGTTGAAATAATAGTTCCCTCTAAAATTTCTTTAGAATATTTAGCTGTTGTTTGTTTTTGGTTTTTTATTTTTTGTTTAAAACCTTTTATGCCTTCTTCTGTTTCGGGCATATCTATATTTTTATATGTTCCTGCTTCTTTAAGTTCAGCAGTGATGTCTTTATTTTGATTCGGATCTTTTTCTTCTAAATTTTTACCCATTTTTTTATTGTCCTTTCACTACCAAATAACGTCTAGTTTATTATATCATTGGTTTTAATCAATAATTTCTTTTATTTTTTTTGGTTTAATGTCGTATCTTTTCTTACAAAAATCACAAACCACTTCAAGAGCTTCGCTTTTATTAACTATTTTTAAAAGTTCTTTATTGCCTAAAGTTTTTATTGAACTCAAAACTTTAATTTCATTACATGTACAAGAAAATTTAATAGGACTAGTTCCCAAAACTTTTGCGTCCTCTGCAATATCTTCTAATAAAGCTGTGTAATTTGTGGTTTTTAATAAAGTTTCTTTTAAATATTCTAATGAACCGATTTTTTCTTCAATAAAATCAATATTCTCATCAGAAAAACCGGGTAATAGTTGGATAATAATGCCGCAAGCTTTCTTTATAGAATTATTTTCATTTAGTTCTACTGCGGTAGTAATTAAAGAGATAATTTGGTCTGAATGTTGTAAATAATACATAAAATCAAAGTTGACCTCACCTGAAACAAGTTTAACTCTAGAAGTATAAGAATTTAAAAGATCTTCTTTATCGTATTTTGAAACTTGCAAAAACCCATCTAATCCAACAGCTCTTGCCAATAAACTTGCTTTTGTTTCAGTGGAAGTATCATTAATTTCAAATTTAGGGTTTTCTACATAACCACGAACTGAATTGTTTTGAAATTCAGCAATAATAGTTTTAATAGGTCCTCCTCCGTTAATATTTGTAGTCATTTTACTTCCGCCTTTTAAACTTAAACTAATTAAGGCGTTAGCGATAATTGTTCTACTTAACGCTATTGTTGCTAAC
>JGI994J12354_10000147_pt1 | contig 65239 bp, 54 predicted proteins | sample IntmicLarv3ML3BL_FD_12354 | JGI IMG/M metagenome (IMG submission 12354) | reverse complement strand
TTCTCCGCCCGAGGCGGTCGCAATTTGCGACATATTTCATATTCGCCGAGGTGCGTTCCTGCGGAGCATTTTATTTATTAGGAAGCAATTTCCTAATAAATAAAAGAGTCTATAATCAGGCTCCCCTAACCATCCATCCCCATCAACCCATATTTAACCTTAACCCGCTCCAATTTCCCAAGAATCGGCTTACCAATAACCATCAGAAACACAATAGTAGCTACACTATGAATTATATCAAAGGGTAAGCCTCGCACATATGTGACGGCAAACATTTGCCATGTCAAAGTATTCTGATACATAAAGATAGTTGATGAATTGATAATTCCGCCATATATTACCAAGGTAGCCAATCCGCCAAACACGCACAGTAACAGCTTGGTGCGTTTTATTAAACCATTATTAAAAATAATTCCAGCCATAAACCCAATCACCCCTAGTGCAAACATCTGCCACGGCGTCCACGGCCCTTGACCAAAGAACATATTGCCAATCAAGGCCGACAGTGCCCCAAACAAAAAGCCAGTATCACCGCCAAAAGATATCCCGACAATGATAACTATTGCCACTATTGGCTTGAACTGCGGCAGCATAAAAAAGGCGGCTCGACTAGCTACCCCAATTGCACACAGCACCGCAATTATCACTAGTTCACGAGCCTTTGGCTTGCGTTTCTCGAAACTTAAGATAAATGGCATCATCATCTCTAGAATTACTAAGATGGAGATTATCAAATATCGACGCTCGCCTAAGAAATGCGTCCCCAAATAAATAGTCAGGGGCACTAATATTAGTAAAGCAAGCATACCAATTAATGTTTGCTTAGAAAATCGCCAATGCGATGAATCTTCCCGTGCTTTGGCAACCTTGATGGTCTGATTATTGTTATTTACATCATCTTGTGTTGGCAATAAATAATCGTTATTTAAGTCATTGCTCTTTAAGTCGTCGCTCTTTGGGCCATCGCCCTTTTCGTCAATAACATAAGTACCACCGAGCGATGTAACAATATCCTTCGCCGTAATTGCTTCTGGCAAGAGATGCCGAGCCATTCGATTTGCTGATGAAGTATAAAAGCTATTGCCACTAAAAAACTCACGGGGCGGATTCTTAGTTACGATTGAACCATCGAAAAAGAGAACACATTCATCGGCATATTCGGCACAAAATTCAATATCATGACTAACTATAATGATAGCAACCCCACGACTAGTCAATTTCTTCAGGATGGCGGCAAATGACACCTTAAATTCAGCATCCAAGCCTTTTGTTGGTTCATCCAGCAATAATATTTGGGGCTGTAAAAGCAATACCTTAGCAAGGGCGGCGCGTTGCTGCTCGCCACCAGATAAATCATAGGGGTGGGAATCAAGTAACTTATTCAAGTCACACAAATCAGTTATTTCCTGTAGCTGCTCTTGTTGCTGGGTGGTTGATAATTGATGCCGTGAAATTATCTCTAATAAATCGCCGCGAACACTGTTGCTACTGAAAAGCGATTGTGGATTCTGTGGCAAATACCCTAACCACTTATCAAATAATTGCGCCGGTGCAATATTGGAAATATTAGTGCTATCAATCTTAACCTGCCCGCGATAAGGCGTATTTAAGCCAGCAATCAAAGAAAGGGTTGTTGTCTTACCAGTTCCATTGCCCCCTAGAATCGCCGTTACTTCACCATGATAAGCTTCAAATGACAAGCCCTTGACAATATCCGGAAGCTCCTTATCATACTTAAACCAGACCTCTTTCATTTCAATCGCTGGTGATTTATCAGTGTCTTTAACTTCCTTAGCCCTAATCGGCAATGGGGTTATTTGCTCTTTGATGGAACTTAACCACCACCGACCATCACGAACTGTCGTTGGGCATCTAGCCGCGCTTTTGACACTTGCCCATACCCGCATCGGCACGGGCATTGCAGTAAACATGCCATGTTTAAGTTTACGCAAGGTCTCACCCACTAAGGTTGGTTTGCCATCAGCGATTATTCGACCATTATCAAGCGCCACCATCCGACTAGCAAGGGGGAAGGTTTCTTCTAGACGATGTTCAGTTAAGATGATAGTAGTGCCCAACTCCCGATTTATCTTACCCAAGGTTGCTAAGAAATCCGCCGCGGCAATAGGGTCTAACTGACTAGTTGGCTCATCTAATATCAATACCGAAGGTTGTAATACCATCACTGAGGCTAATGCTAATAATTGTTTCTGCCCACCTGATAGCTCATGAACATCCTTGTGAAACCACGTCTGAATACCAAAAAAAGACGCCATTTCGGCAACCCGCAGTCGGATTGTCGGATTATCAAAACCCAGTGACTCCATGCCAAAAGCCAGCTCATGCCAAACCTTATCAGTAACGGTCTGATTCTCAGGATTTTGCAAGACAAAACCAATTTTGGCGGCCGCATCTCTTTTACTTACTTGTGACAATTCACAGCCTTCAAAAAGAATTGAACCACTACTTTGGCCATGTGGTCTAAGGCTTGGCTTTAATTGTCGCAAAAGTGTCGTTTTGCCACAACCAGACAACCCACAAAAGACCACAAATTCACCTTCATTAATAGTTAAACTAATTGATGCTAAGGTTGGCTTAACTTGCTTTGGATAGGTAAATGTTAAATTTTCGATACTAATGGCTTGGTTTGGAGCTTTTTCCATTTTATATCCTCCTTAACATTTAATATGATTGGTGTTGCACACAAAAGAAAATAAATCAAAAATAATCCTCCCTGTAAAAATGAAAATTCCCATTTCGTCACCATCGGATAAAACTGAAAATAAAATCGTTTAGTTAGGATGGCGACAATTGTACTAATCCCCATCAATAGCAAAAGGGCCATTAATTTCTTATCGCGTTTATCAAACCGATAAATCGAAAAAGACGTTCTACCAGTTAATCCATATCCGCGACTATTCATACTATCCGCCGTATCTATGGCATTTTCTAATGCCCATGTTGTTAGCATTGAAAATCGCTTAATACCATACCTGACCTTTTTAACTAGTCCTTGTTTTCTCATATCGTGACCAAGACAGCGTTGGGCATGGGAAATGACTTTCATTTGATTAATGAAGCGGGGAATGAAACGCAATGACATCGACAACACTAGTGATAACGACGGAATAATTCGACCAAAGACATAAACTATTTTATCCGAAGTCATCACCTTATTAAAAGAAGAAAACCAAGTAATAGTGCAAATCAATAACATCGCACTGGCAACTCCATATAAAATGGATTCAAGGGTTAAGGGGTTTCCACCGGGCAGATATGCCAAAATGGTTACGCCACGATGGGAAAAAATAGGGTTAACAAGGGCGGTTATCAGTAACAGTGGAATCATATATATAATATTAAAGCGAATCGCCTTTTGACCCTTTAAATATATTGCATAGGCCATTGCACACAGCAACGAAATAGCTAGACAAATAGGGTGCATTAGTATCATCGTAAACCCGATTACTAACAAAAAATATGTCATATTTACTATCGGATGGCAGTCCGAAAAAGCATCTGTTTTCTGCATCGCTATGACTACTCCTTATCATTTATAATGTCTTTGCCCAAATCACAGCTATAACGCCATGCAATTACATCACCATCTTGGGGGATATATTCATTACTGCTATAACCCACAGATGCACCGTTGACAAGATAGGACCAGCCCGATAAATTGCCACAATCAAATTCATATATATTACCAATACCCTCGATATAGGCACTTTGATGAACTGGTGTTAGAGCGAATTCCAAATGTATCTTATTGGCACTAGTCTCTCGCTTTAAGATATCAAAAACACTATCGCCTTCATAGAATACGACGGTCCTACTATCCATAATCATTCCGTTTGGTGGAACTATGTCGGCTTTATTCGTAGCTAGCATATCCATATTATCTAAGATTGTCTTGCAGTCAATTGAAAAGGTCGCGCTATATTCTTGACTATCTCCCGGCGCTTTATTTGATACCCCACTACAACCAACAAGACTGCTAAATAGTACCAGTAAAATTAAAAACAAGTTAACTAATCGCTTCATCGTAATCATCCTTTTTCTATCGTTGTTCTTTTTCCCTAATTGTCGCTAGTACTTTAAGAAGCTTGTTCACCTGTAAGCCCTTTAGCCCCTTATAGCGTTCCTTTAGTAAATTATAGACCATGTTTGTAAAATCCGTTACTTCACTTCGCTGCTCATCACTAAGCTCATGATTTGAATACCGAGCCTCTTCATAGCGTAAAAAGGCTTGGTAAAGTTGCTCATAAGAGACACCTTCAATATTTTGCGCCGCCACCTTTAAGTGGGAAGCTAGCCAGACCTGATTATCAATGAAGCCTAAGGGCTTAAGCGCTTCTATGGCACAGCTATACATCCCGATAATCGCAACCCTATTTGACTCATTTAAGCAGACAGCTAATCGCTTTTGAATAAATCGGTTTCTTTTCACTAGATAGATAACCAATAAAGTAATTATTAATATCAATACCAGTATTGCCATGATAACCCCAAGTACCAGGTATTTATTTTGCTTAATTATTTCTTCGCTTTCAACATTATTAAGATCATTTATTTGCTCTTCAATCGGTTCATCCTCAACGGGGGGGATATCCGTTGCTGGCTCAACATTTGGCACGCCCGTCAAGGTATCGGCTTCTTCCATTAAGCCAAAATACGAAGGCGTTACTTCGACGGGTATCCAACCAACACCATTTTGATATACTTCCGTCCAGGCATGAGCATGGGTCGCATCTATCTGTAATATTGAATTATCGCTCACCCCTTCGATATCCTTCGGTGTTATAATATATCCCTCAACATATCGAGCGGGAATCCCATATGCCCGAAATAGTAATGTCGCCGCGGTTGCATAATGGATGGAATAACCGGATTTATCAAGGAATAAAAAGTCATATGCCAAGTCACCACTACCAGCAAAGCTAGGGTCGGTTGAATATTCGGTCTCAGTCGTAAAATACTTAATAATAGCTTGTCTGGCATCGCTATAATTCGTTTCACCACTTTGGGGAATCATATCTGATAAATATTCATCAATCCACTTTGCTACTGTTTCTGGCACCCGCGTATATTGCTCATAGACAAATTGGGCATAGTTACCTTCGACTAATAAATACGGTTCAATCATAGCTAAACGACTTCCTTCATCGTCAAATATTCGATTAATGATTTCGGGATAGCGCTTAACTTGATTAGGCATCGAGAAATATTGATATTCTCGTAATCCTCGTAGCCCGGTATTCGTTAATGCAACATCACCAATGCCCTTATCAAGCATCTGCGTAGGGTTAGTTAAATACACTTCATATGGTGCATAAATATTGCGGCTACTGGCTTTGACATTATTAATATGGATTCCAAAGGCATTAATAGGTGCGTCGACATCTGCGGTGATAGCGGCATCGGCTAATTGCTTTTGGCCATAAAAATTATCTTTATGTAACCAATAAAAAAGGTCCGCTTGTGCAAATAAGGTCGCATTATCATCTTGTTGCCAGCTTACACCATCATATTGACTTCCAATAAATCCCCTTAACCATAATGACTCGGGCTTAGCCATGGTCACTTCTAGAACTATTTCTGACGAGGGACTAAAGCTTCCCAGTTCCCTAAAGTCCCCATCAGACATTCCCATTGTTTTATCCACCCCATAACGGGCTCGATCTATCTTGCGTCCCCAATCCATCCGAGTTTCCTGGAGCGGATTGTGGTATTCTGGTAGATTAACTAACAGCACCAAAGCGCTAATTGCAAATATGACAAGCGCGATGATAGGGGTTATGATATTGCCAGCAAAGACATTGCCATAAAAATATTTTCTTCTTTCATGAGCCTTTGCTAATAATAAAATCACCGCCCCGGTTAATAGCAATAATTCGATAAAAGGAAAATCTACCCGTAAAAAAATAATGGCAAAAAGTAAAGCAAACGTAACTAATAATGATACGATGACATCACGAGCATAAACTAGCCAACTACAAAATAGTGATAACAATAGGCCTATCGGTATCAAGAATAAGGTGGTCGTTATCAGATAGTCACTTGCGGGTACTAAGACATCATAAAGTGGCGCTATTTCACCAAAGCGACGACCGATTACCCGCCCGATATGATTAATTACCAACCGTAAGCCGTCTAACATATCTGGTAATAAAGCGACACTAAAGATAACCAGCCAAATAATTACGACCAGGAGACCAATAACTCGAATTCGGCGACTATTTAGGAAGATGGTAAAAAGAAGACAACCAATTAAGCCAACCAGAATAATCTCAAGGACACTAAATTCAGGCAAAAAGACCTTTCTAATCAGGCCGCCCAGCCCGACCATAAATAGCATTGCAATTAAGCCTTCAACAATGATTGAAAGCAACTGTGAGCCACCCGTTTTGTTAACTACGGGTAATGAAATTGTCATTGACGCATTTGGTTTTGCCATTTTCTACCTGCCCTTATATTTCTAAAGCCAAAAGTTCCTTTTCATAATTTTGGGGTGAACAAAAATAAAGATTAAAATTGCCCGCTTCATTAATCATCCCCACTTCGGTCATCTCATTATTGCAAATAATCCCGGTTGTCTGCGATTCTTCAGCAACTAATTCTAGCTGGTCCGACAAAAATGGTGCAACATAAATGAGATGTTCAAAATGATGCTCACTATATTCATCAGCAAAGTAACTAAAGGCATCATGGTCATCTTCTTGATAGCGAATATGTAATAAGCGATTGACAACACCCGTTAATTCCTCCGCACTTTTAATCGTCGCTCGAAAAAAGTTACCACTGTCATAGTCCTGCCAACCGATATCATAAACAATCTCTTCATTTACCATTGCTTGTGCCAAGGATAAGGTTATCTCAATTAAAGCATCACAAACAATCGCTGGCGGCCCTTTAGCTCCCTTAAAACTAGTCTCTAGCAATAACATAAAGGAGTGACGCACGGGTAGTCCTGGTTCTTTAACTAATAGCTCATCGAATTTACTCGATAGCTTCCAGTGGATTCGCCGTAAGTTATCACCCGGTTGATATTCCCTAATTGCAAAGGTTTCACTAGGGTCGGCGCCAGCTCTTTCTGGTGAATATTCATCCGCTTCCACATCCTTGGCCAAATGGGATGACACGGTTAGATGCGTTGCAAACATCGCTGGTAGGACAGCTATTTCGCACTGCTCGCCACCAGTTATATCGACTGCAGTGATGCCAAATGTATCATAGACCTTAAGCATCCTAAGCTGGGCTTTAGCAATACCACAATAATCACTTTCAAAAACAACCGCGATATCACGTTTAACCTGCGCCCCTAGGGGGAATAAAATTTCTTGGACCATTACTTCACCGGTTAGCAAATTACTAAATTCCAGCTGGCAACGAACTGGTGATACTGGGATATAGCCTTTATTTTGTGCCGTTAAAGTACAACTAAGGCTTTGCTTCTTTTCGCCTAGTGCGGGGGTGGTCAATGTTACGGCCACTTGATGGGCGGTAATAAGATTAAGCAATATCATCAACACTGGCATCAGTGCTACGGTAATCAAAAATATTAAGGCGTAAAGCTCGTCAGCAAAAAAGAACAATATTAATGCACTTATCAAGCATAAAACCCATATAATTCGCGATTTAATCATTCTTTTCCTCCGCCGTTTTAATTAGTAAAGCAAGCATCTTAAAGACCCACATCACTGCCACCGGTTAGGGTGAACATCAACCGACATTCATCGCCATTTTGGGGGATTGTTGTTGTCATTCCGCCAATTGGGCTACCATTAATAGTTGCGACCCAGCCAGCTCTATTAGTAAAGTCAAATTCACCTAAGCTATTAATATCATAGCCACCATTCCATTCAGCCCCACTAGCTTCTATCAAGGCTTGATATTCGTCACTTAGCATCGTATCATTCCAAGCCGCCATCATATTATCTTTAATAATATATCTTAAATACATCGAATAATTAGATTGTCCGGCAAAGGCCAGTTGATAACCTTGGGTCTTTAAAAAGCGTTCGATAACATTAGCTAAGGACTCCCCAACTGCAATATCAACATAACCACCAGTGAGATATGGCATCCCAATTGGGGCCGCCTCTACGGATATAAAGATTGTACCATTTGGTTCGGGGGTCGTTTCTAATGGAACATAAATTAATTCATAAATAGTCTCTGGGGCATAGCCTTCGTCAGTCTTTAAGACGACTTTTATTTGGTTTGAACCTTCACGCAATGGTATTGAATAATAATAGGTATCATAAACAACTTCACGTGGCGTGACTCTTATTGTTGACTCTCTGCCACCAGCTATGTAGGTATGGGTAACGATTGTATTACTTTCCGAAATTACATATAGGTTACCATTTTGGTCACGGGTTGTCGGCGCTATGGAAAAATTAAAGACCGGATTATGAGTTATCGAGCTATCAGGGATATTAGCACCAGGGTCAGTATCCGCTAATACTTGTGGTGGAATCTCACCGTTTTGACCGACTTCTATATAATATCTTTCCGAAACTGTATCGGTACTGTTATTATTGCTATCAATGCCGCGTGCCGATATGATAATCTCATTTTGACCATATTTTATCGGCAAGGTCAGGATGGTATTATTGTCACTATCGCCTAAATATTCGCGTTTGCCCCGAATAGAAATATCAAGCTTGACGCCAGAAATTGGTTGTCCTGTCTCGATGTCTTCAACGACAACGGTGAAATCGATGGTATTACCATAATATAGACCACCACCCGTTCGGGTGTCTAGCTGCGCTAGCTCAGGACTATATACCCGAATCTGGGTCTTATAGTATGTAACAATTCTAGTAATTGTGGTATCATTCCAGCCATTCGCTGTTCCTTTAAAGACAAATTGATTCTCGCCTTCTTTAAGCGTGACATTATAGTTACCGGCCTTATCCGCTATAATACGGTTACCATCTAAAAGAACCTGCACCTGCGCATTACTTGGTGTCGGATTAAGATAAAAGCTAATATCTGGGTTGGTATATGAATTTCTTAAATTATTATCTTCAAAATCGATATCTAAGGGGTCGTATAATTTAAGCATCGCTGGTGAAGTTGCCCGTTCAAAGGTTCTTAAGTCACCATTTGGGAAACGATAAGTGACCCGTACTTTCACCCAGTTCTCCCCTGATACGAGATTAAACCACCCACGGTTTGCCGTCCCACCAAAATGTGATAACGGTGCATCGTTATTAATAATAACAACTTCCTCAACCTTAAGCTCTGGTTGTAAATGGGTTATCTGATAATGACACCGCGGGTCATCTGGTCGATAAGTTTCTTGATAATTAAGAATGTTAACTACAAAATAGTTGATATTAGTTGGTAGGGAAGTTTCATCATCTAATTTTTCCTTATCTGATTCTTGACCATCGCCTTCGCCGTCATCCCCTTCGCCGTTATCACTACTTTCATCATCGCCGTCACCATCTATCCCAACATTTGCTCCGCCATCTTCACCATGAGGAGGCTCTTGTTCATTTTGGGTTTCACCACTAGTGCTGGGACTATTGTCGTGGTTTTCATTATTGTCTTCGTTATTATTGCTATTTTCACTACTACTTAAAGCTATTGCTTCATACTCAATATTATTATTAATATTCTCTTCGGGGATTAAATCTGATTCTTCGTACTCTTCACTTTCGGCTTCGGTAACATCCGCTTCCATATCAAGAATTTCTTGAGCTACCTCGGTTGTCGTTGTTTGAGCCCGGGGAATTTGACGATTATCAGCTTGCTCGGTGAGAGGATTTTGTGGCGATATCGGATTTTGTGCTTGAACAAATATTAAGCATCCGGTAATAGCAAAGATTATCAAAAAGATAACCGCTATCTTACCTAGTATTATCTGTGTTGATTGCTTCATCACTAATCCTCCCTAGTTGCAAACATGGTCTTTTATGACACGATTTTTTTCTTTTTCTTAATGAGATACATCGCTACTGCCGTTACGGCTGTTGCTACTGCCGCTAAGCCCGTTCCCCACAAAATAATTGTAAGTACGCTGTTAGAATTTCGACCATTAGCACTTGGCTCTAGAACATCCGCTTCATCAATTGAGCGACCATTTGTTGACATTGTCCTTGCTTGCGTTATCTCATTTGTCGCTGACATATCTTCTAATTCTTCGCCCGCTTCCGCCACGTCCTGACTAGTTGCTGTGGCAGAAGTCCCTGTCTCACGTGAATTTTGTGTTGCCTGATTCTCATTATTAGTGTTTGCTGAGCGATTATTATTGTTTCCCGTACTTTGATAATTATTACCATTACCCGAATTATTGGTATTATTAGAACCATTGTTACCAGAGTTATTATTACCATTATTCGAATTATTGGTGTTATTAGAATCATTATTACCTGAGTTATTATCACCATTATTCGAATTATTGGTATTATTAGAATCATTATTACCTGCGTTATTATTACCATTATTCGAATTGTTGGTGTTATTAGAATCATTGTTGCCTGAGTTATTATCACCATTATTTGAATTATTGGTATTATTAGAATCATTGTTGCCTGAGTTATTATTACCATTATTTGAATTATTGGTGTTATTAGAATCATTGTCACCTGAGTTATTATTACCATTATTCGAATCATTGGTGTTATTAGAACCATTGTCACCTGAGTTATTATTACCATTATTCGAATCATCGTTATCTAAGTTATTGTTAGTGTCACCCGAGTCATCGTTATTATTTGAGCTGTCATTATCTGCAATGTCAAACACTGGATATGCAAACACATACTTTGCAAATGTCCCACTACTAATGCGTATGTGACTATCACTATCGATATTTTCATTCCTTAAGACTTGTGTCCCGTTATTATGAAGATTAATCATATAGAAGATTCGTTCCGCTTCTTGATGTTCTTCAGGAATCGCAATATCAAGTGCAACCTTGGTCGTCTCAAATAAATTATCGACGATAGTCTTAGCACCATTTCCCACCTGCTTGGTGAAAATAACTTCGATAATGTAGCCACTTGATTCAAGCTCACGTTCGTCTAGGAGGGAATTAAGCAACAATTCTTCCGCCGCCGAAAGCTTCTCAACCACTTTAGTCGCTATCGTAATATTGATATTCTCACCATTTTCAATTGCTAGTAGCTCATCAATACTTAAAGTAATTGCTTCTAGTAACTTTTGTTTGTCACTAATAAGATTAAGCGCGCCATCCGTGCTGACATTAATCCGACTAGTATCCTCAAGCACTTGAATAGCTGGCAATTTGTTATTCGCTGCCAATTCTAATAATTGATACCGCATTTCAGCATCCTGTAAGACTTGATAATTGGTAATTGCTGGTCGAAGAATTGGGTCTAGGCTATTATAAGCGGCTCTTGCGACTTTAATCTTGGTGTCAATTGCTTCGGTATATGCCACCACCCCGATATCATCTATTTTCGTAATCACTTCATTAACTGCCCAATTTTGCATATCACTCATTACCACAATGGGCACGGAAACCGTCGGGCGAATAATCTTGTCAAAGGTCGAATTAGGATTAGAGTCAATAAAATCATTAGGGGTTAAATTATTATATAAGGCATAGGGATAGACAACGTTAATACTAGTTTGTCCTGTCACTAAAAGGGCATCATCAACCGTTACATAATCGCCGATTTCCCGCTCTTGACCATTAGCGAATTTCAACACAACATTCATTCCTGTTTGGTCGAAATCCTCACCTGGTAAATAAATTGATTTATTGGGTAGCTCTTTAACTAAAAGGGACTCTATTTTCTGACCAATGGCCATAATATAGTAGTTATCTGTCTTCATGAAAAGCGTTCCGTATTTATCTACTTGTAATGATGCCAGGTTGTATTGGGCATGATTTCCTTTCGGCTCAAAAAGTCGCGGTGCTACTTCAACACCAGCAACCGTTGTGGTTAGAGCTGGCTTAGTTAATCCGGGCTTATCAATAATATAGCTAATTGACCCCGGGTGAGCATTCTCGGTGAAGTAAACATAAACAAATCCCGTCTCTTCTTGGCCGGTCTCCGGATTAAAATGTGGCATATCTAGATAGGCACTACTTATCAATCCACTTGATTGCGGGTTGCCTTGTAATCTTGTTACATATACTGGTTGAGCGCTCTCGACATCAATAACCATAATTCCCGAACCGGTAAATGATTGGAATTGTCCCGTCCCAGCATAACCAATATAGGCACGACCATTATAGATGGCTGGTGTTGAGGTACTCGAGCCACCAATGGAGCCACTTTTCAAATCATAGAACTTGCCATTTTCATCTAATTTCACTGAATAAAAAGCATTGCGGGTTACCAAACAATAGCGACCAGTGGTTTTATCGTAAGAGACACTCCCCCGATTATCACTAGTGAAAACATTCCTAATCGTATCTAAGACTTCACCGGTCTTGGCGTTTAGGCTAGTCATATCATTGCTACTTAGGCTTTCGCCACCAACGACAACAAATTCTTCACCAACATGTGCTCCCGCCCAATAGTAACCAGCGCCACGTTCCCAACGCCATGTTGGAATCTTTTCTTCATGGGTTTGGGAAATATCTTCATCGGTAATTGAGATACATACAAAGCCCGCTAATGTGGTATTCCAGCTGCCATAGATATAACCATTTTCAACAAAGAAGGGATTGATTCCATTGCCGCCACGTGGGTCTTGATAGGTCCATAATGAATCTAAGACCATAATATCTTGATTAGTATAGCCCACATCAGCATCGGTTTGTGGACGCGGGGTCGCATTAAAGGCTTGTAATCTACCACCGCTTTGAGGGGTGAAAATCATCCCTTCAGCATAGGTCGCAATAACGCCAGCTCCACCGACCATTAGACCTTCAGCAACTAATTCACCACTAATACTATCTAAATATTGCAACTTGTTACCCGCCATAATCGCTACATAGTCATCTAAGACGAGTGGCTGTCCGATATTAGAAGTGCCGGTACTACGATAAGCCCAATGTAGTTGTGCTTCTTCGGGCGTCCTTGGTGTCATTCGCTCGGTTACTCCCGCATTATCATCACCCCTGAATTTATCCCATTCAACAGCCATATCGGCATTGATATTCTCGTTAACCGCAACTGCTTCAATCTCAAAGCGCATCGTTGTTATATCACTATCGGCAACAAATTCACCAGCCACGCCAATATATCCCGCTTGACTAACTGAATATTTATATGTTTGGCCAACCATCAATTCATAAGTATCACCTGATGGTATGATGCGGGTGTTTGCCATATCAGTAAGGACGAAGATGGCATCCTTGGGATTGATGTCAAAATTCATCTTGACGGTCTTGGCTTTTATTACATTAAAGGTGTATTTACCAGAACCGCCCTCTTCATTACTAAGTTCGATTTCGATTTGCTCATTAACATCAGTGCCATTTAGCAGCACTACTGATTCAAGCAGTGGCAAATTAGTTTTATATAGGTCAGACTTTGTTGCTGTCACACCATTCATCGTCAGTTTATAAGGCTTTTCTATTTCCTCTGCTAGGATATTACCATTTTGTCCCGCGGTCACCGTCAATCTTCTAGTACTTGATGGAACCATAATTTCGTAGTCGCTATAAAGATCACGGTTAAAGGCAGGGGTATAAGCCGCCATAAACCCATCATAAACAAAGCTTGGTGCTGGTGTTGCTCGTAGGCTTAATTGACGTGTTATAGCGATGTTATATTTTTGTTCACGAATGATTGCTCCATCGGTTTGACGTACGGTTATATCAATGTTTTGCCCACGACCACCACTCGCAAACATCCCTGAAAGAGATGTAAAGGTTGCCTTATTACCAGTAGAATTAATCGTTTGCATATTGCCATTATTGCTTTCCATAGTCGTCTGCCACCGATAGTTAATGGTAATTGTTCGCCCCGTTCCAACGGCCTCATCTTTAAAGCCAATTCTAAGACCAGCCGCACCATTGGCGGTGTCAGCGACAACGGCACTCATCTCATTGTTCGCGTCCTCTGCTTCTGTAAATCCGGCATAAACCTCACTATTAGCACTTTGACTCATGGCAATCATGGCCAGATAATCACTAGTATCAATGGTGATAAGCTCTTCGCCACCAGTTGTTGCTATGAATTTTCCTTGGGTCGAATAATACCTATCTTGGGTTGCACAGTAATCATATTCAACTCCCGTTATTAAGTCATAGGTGTAAGTCTCGGTCGTAGCCGTTCGGGTATGATTAGTATATTCGGCAATATTCCCAACACTATTACGAACCTCTAGCGTGGCATTTCTAGGAATCGTCACCTTATGTTCACTGACTGGCACTAACTCTGGGGTGACAACATAGTTAACACTAGCCGTGCCATCATCATGCCGTACTTGGATATTAATATCATCTTGGGTTTCGCCAGCGGGCTTCAATGGAATCGTTGCCGATTCTCCTTCTGCTAGCAAGGTATCATTTACATAGACCTTATAACCATGCTCGTAGCTCGCAAAGGCGGTTGGCAAGACTTCAATTTCATCATTATCTTCTAAAACCTTAACGGTGTAGGCATAGGTTGTCCCAGCAAATTCTGGTGATAATGGACTATCCCCTGTTGTCTGTTTTATCTGTAAGCTTGATAGTGTTCTTTCGCGCACAACATCAATATAATATTCTTGAATAAATTTAACATTTTCATCATGGTCATTTAAAGTTACGGTTAAGGTTGCCTCTTTCGAACCACCATTAGCGGGAACAAAGTTGGTCATTGAAGCTGATGGTGAAGCTACTGTCGCCGCCGCGGCTATCGTTACATTTCTAGGTGTTGTAGCATTATTCGCTACATATGATATTACTGCCGAGCGATTACTAGCAGCAAAGCCCATCGCCCCAGCCGACCAATCAACCCCGACATAAGCGGTTGTCACACTATTATTATCAAAGATGGGAAATGCTAACACATTACCATTGAGGGGATTATATGTTATGGAAGCAACTCTATTAGCGGTCCCTAAAGATATGCCTGACAACCAATATTCTTCATCGGGAAAGGTCAAGCTAAATTCCTGTTCTGATGAAGCATCCTCCGGGATTTCGACCGAAAAAGAACCCGTTGCTTTTTTACCAAGGGCGGGAATATTCGCCTCAAAGGTATAGTTACCGGCTAATAAATTCAATTCGCCACCGTCTACGGCGGTCGCTGGAGTTCCATATATATTAGTAAAAGTAATGCTACCATCTGCGGCGGCTAAAGGTACTGCCCCGTGCTTTAGTGTTATTTTAACCGGCGTACGACTACCAACATATTGTCCTTCGGCCGCATCAATTGCATTATTAAGCAAAGCTCTACGTGCTAATAATTGACCATCGCTAGCTAATATATTAGGCAGCTCCCCCAGGATTCCGTTATATAGATTAATTGAAACACTATACCGTAGTGATTCTTCGGAATTTTCATGTCTAATTAAGGTCTCAATCAAGCTTGTCAGATTATCCGCCACCGTCAAGCTAGCAACCCCACTTCTAAAAACTAAGACCTTATCACTAATGGCCTCAGGAGTGGTATCAAGTCTATCAATGGCTCCCGCAACCGGGCTATTAGTTGCCCGCTTATAGTCACCTGCGATATCATTTACGAAAGTTATATTATGTCCTTCGTCAGCAACAAAGGTAAACGCGGTCTTATCTAAAGCCATAGCAATAGTATCACCCGCAATATATTCAACTTTAATCGGCTTGCCAATCAAGGCCGTATTATTAATCGCTACAAAGTAGAAATGGCCTGCGGTCGTTGCCACTGAGGTCGCGCTCCCTGGCATCATCATGGCACTACTATTTACGACTAGGTCAGATACGGGGGCCGTCTTTGATAATTCCTTATCTTCCAGAACCTCTGGTGTATGGGTTGTCTTGATTTCGACATCAGAAACGTCACCTTTTACCAACTCGTCACTTAATGCTGCTGGTTCCAAATCATCTACATCCTGTGCCGGAGTTGTTGGCTCTAGCGGCTCTTCTGCTATTGTTGGGGTCGGGGTTAGTTCTTTTAGCGGCTCTTCTGCTATTGTTGGGGTCGGGGTTAGTTCTTTTAGCGGCTCTTCTACCGCCGCTACTGCTATTGATAATGGTCCTGATTGAAAAACAATCACAATTGCCATCAGCATTGCTAATGATTTCGCCAATAGTTTCTTCATTACGCTTTCCCTCCTTATAGTGCAGCATCGATTATAGATTAAGTTGCGGTGTCTTCGTTGATTCAAGAATTCGCTTTATTATTTCTTTTTCGGTAATGCCAGTTATCTTGGCTTTGGGACTAATAACCACACGATGGGCCGCACTATCACAGAAAATATCAACAATATCTTGTGGAACAAGGTAATCACGACCACTGACATAAGCATTAGCCTTAGCCATTCGAACTACTGATAAAGCTCCCCGTGGTGAAATCCCTAATAAAATTTCATCACAATTCCTCGTTGCTTCGGCCAAGCTTGTCACATACTCAAACAATTCATCCTGCATATTAATATTATTCACTTCATTTTGCATAGTGATGATGTCAACATCGTTTACTACTTGGTGAATTTGTTCTAGGGGTTGTTCCCGATGACGGTCACGCAAGATATTAACATGACTTTCAAAGTCGGGATACCCCATCTCTAAGCAAACAGCAAAGCGGTCTAGCTGCGACTGTGGTAATAATTGTGTTCCCGCCGAGCCAAAGGGATTCTGGGTGGCGATAACGGCAAATGGCTTGGGTAATGGTCTCGTCACCCCATCTATCGTTACATTGCCTTCTTCCATAACCTCCAAAAGGGCACTTTGCGTCTTCGTCGAGGTACGGTTAATCTCATCCGCCAATAATAAATTACACATAACAGCACCTGGCTTATAAACTAACTCATCAGAGCCTTTTTGATAAAAAGAATAACCGATGATATCCGAAGGGGTGGTATCTGGGGTACATTGGATTCGTTGATAATTAATCCCTAAAACCTTGGCGAAGCTAAGCGCCATTGTTGTCTTGCCTACCCCGGGGATATCCTTTAAAAGGACATGTCCGCGCGAAAGCACCGCCATCAAAACCTTGCGAATAATATCATCTTTTCCAACAATAACTTTTTTGACTTCTGAAATTATTTCTTGTGACCTATTTGACATTATTTTTCTCCTTTTGTGCTGTCCGCTTGCCGCTAAGATACTTCTTAATCAATATAATCAAGACCACGATAATGATTATATTTATCGTTATCACCGCAACAATAATCATCGTCCCATTTGTTTTGCTTTCCTCACCACTTAATGATTGTGCTCTTAAAGCTTCGGCTTTTTCTTGCTTATCCGTAAGTACCTGTTCAACCTCGGCGTAATCTTGGCGATTTGGTGCCAGCTCTAACCTTCGCAGTAAAATAGTGACCATATGAGCATTTTTCATGGTAATCTTCTTGGGTAATGCCTTGACCTTACGCTCATCTTCACTAGTGAAAGCTTGTTCTATGACGATTTGCTCATCATTTCTTAAGTCGAGGATATATCCGTTGCCATTAATATTTTGATTCATCATATCAACAAGTGATTCTGATTCATTAATTATCTTCAAATCATTCATCAATTGGGATAATTGGTGATAAGCTCGAACATAACTGCGTTCTTCGGCGGGAATCAAGAGGTATTGTTGGTAGACCGCCATAACTTCCTCAACACTTGCTTCTTCACTTAAGCTAGTGATTGCTTTATCTAATAACAACAGCTGGTCCTTAATACCATCATTTAATTCAACCCGAAAATCAAAGATTGTTCGGCGATACTCTTCATGACGAGCCACCGCTGCTAAGGCTAATAATGCTTGTTCTGTTGCCATTGTATCGGCATCATCATCATTTGATAAATGGGCAAAGCCACCACTTTCTTTCCGAAAACTCATTAACGCATCGATAACGGTAAGACCTTCCTTAATGAATCGTTCGTCAGTCTTTAGGTCAATACCCAAAGCAGCTAGGGCCATAATCACTTGGGCAGTATCTTCACAGCTTCCCCCCATCGCATTGGAAAAGTGACCATCTAGCTCTTGAACATTCGATAGATATGCTAGGGCCTCATCGACTATCTCACGTACTGTCTTGCTATATTCAACCTCATCAATTGCTCGAATATATTTATATTTGGTCTCGTTATTATAATATGGCGCTAAAGCTTGAATTGCCATCGCTGTCATATCAACCGATGACGCACCGCCTTGACCAAAGCCACCGTCTGCTTGTTGTCCTTTTAAAATCGAGAAAATAATATCATTGCGATTAACCACGGCATCTTCGGGGATTTCATAACGCAGTGAATCAATCATCAATAAGCCCCAATAAAAGGCATTGCTCCCCTGTGCTTCTAGCGCTTTCGTTAGTCCACGATTATAACTGCCATCCGCCACTAGGTTTATTTGTCCGTCCTGCAAAATAGTTGGGTCGCCACCCGCCGATAGCATTGTCATTCCGACGCGATGCCATTCCGTTGCCTTGATTCGGTCTAATTTGTCAACATCTTGATAACGATGCGAAATATTAGCTTCTGCCAATGCTAAGTATGCCAAATAATCATCGTCATAACCTAAGCGCCCCAGTGCTAGTGCATACCAATCTATCGCCGCACTGCCCGCCTCTGTCACAATTTCACTTGAAAGTAAAGCTTCCTCACGAGCAAGCCCTAGCTTAGCCTTCTTCCATTCTATCGCCGTATCAGCAATATCTAAAATATCCGCGGTTGAATATTCATGATGCTCAATTATGGCACCTGCTAAGCCTTCTTGGTAATTGAATAATCCTAATATCACCGTGGCAATTATTAAAAAAAGAAACCTTCTTAAAACGGTAATTTTGTCAAAAATCTTGTCTTCATGTAATTTACTAAACATCAATACCCCTTTGCATCGAATATATTTGTGAAATAACAAAGAGTCTGCTTGCAGACTCGCCGCGCCGAGCGTTCTTCCAATTAAGCGAGTGCGCATCCCGCGGAGCGTTTTTACTTTATAGGTGAACTTTCCTATAAAGTAAAAAAGAGCCCTACCTTTTCAGGTAAAGCTCGTGCGTCACAAAATCCTCTATAGATAAACTTAGAGACCTTATCTGGTAACAACACTTTCCTCACCGAAAAAATGTACCATTACAAGGTAGGTCTCCTGACTTAAGCATCAAACCGATTCATTTCCTTCTCAGAGGGTGTTATTAACACTGACTCCAATGGTTTATAAATGTCTCGTAGCTTTTACAGTAGATGTGAGCTGTTCTGGATTCGCACCAGATTCCCAATTAAGCACTTGCGTGCACCACATAACAACTCCAGTCTATCTTAAGTTATAGGTAATGTCAATCAGAAAATATTATGACTGTTGGTCGATTCTTGGTATTATCTTCCTGTGTTGTTGGGGGTTGTTAAGTTCGATGCGCCAATTCTTTCGTGACATCTTCCCATGTCACCCCTTTCTCAGCCATTAACACCATGACATGATAAAGGAAATCTGATATTTCGTATTTTATTTCTTCTTTATCATCATTCTTGGCAGCAATGACTATCTCTGTACATTCCTCGCCAATTTTTTTGAGAATCTTATCCATCCCCTTATCAAAAAGATAGTTCGTATACGAGCCTTCTTTGGGATTGGCTTTCCTATCTGTGATAACGTCAAAAACCGTCTTAAATACTTTTAGTGGATTAGCTTCGCGGTAATTCTTTTTAATCAAATCAGTGAAAAAGCAACTATTCGCACCAGTGTGACAAGCGACACCTATTTGTGAAACTTTAGCTAAGATAGTATCCTTATCACAATCAATTGTTAATGACTTCAAATACTGAAAGCTTCCACTCGTCAGACCTTTAACCCATAGCTCATTACGACTACGACTAAAATAAGTCATCTTACTTGTCGCTAAAGTCATATTAAAGGCCTCTTCATTCATATAGGCTAGCATTAATACTTCTGCCGTTTTATAATCTTGAACAATTACTGGCATCATATTTTCACTATTTAGTTTAAATTCACTCCACTGCACATTGCTTTGCAGTGCTTTTGCCGTTATTCCTGTTGATTGGTTGCTTAGTCGTATTGATAACGCTGTTTGCGGCTTAATTTCATCTATTATTTCATTAAGACCGATAATAAGACTTACATATTCTTCAATCTGCTCTTTGTTCTCCTGATATTCAGCAAGCGTCTTAACACAGACGGCTATCTTATCCTTGCCAAATTTTAATGAGACTTCTTTCATTATTTCAATATTGCTAGGCTTGGCGAGATTAAGTGCTACCTTTTGACAACCGGCATAAATCAACTTCTTAACATCTTCCATCCGATTAATATTGCCAGCTCCGATTACATTACTTTCACAAATATCAACAAATTCTTTGATACGACCAATCGCCAGCTCATGCTCTTCATCATTCTTTGATAAATCAAAAATTAGTACTTCATCAACGCTATTATCATTATATAATTCAGCTAAGTCGCTCATACGTTTAGTTATCTGGGAATTCAGGTAAATACTTGATAACAATTCTTTTGGATTCATCTATTATCTCCTTTAACGTAAAATAGTGTTTATCATGCTCAGCACTTACGATAGACTTCCTTTAGTTGACAAGACATCGGTAATACGCGGGTCTATTGAAGTTGCTTCATCTAATGCTCGAGCAAAGCTTTTAAAAATTGCTTCGATAATATGATGTGCATTGTGACCATCTAATATTTTAATATGTATATTCATACCTGCACTATAAGAAATAGCATAAAAGAATTCGCGAACCATGGTTGTCTCCATGTCACCAACCTTATTAGCTAAGAAAGCTTCATTCATTGATAGGTATGGTCGACCACATAAGTCAATTGCACACATAATCATAGTCTCATCCATAGGGATAATCGTACTTCCATAACGTTTAATCCCTTTCTTATCGGCAATCGCTTCTTTGATAGCTGTGCCTAAGACAATTCCAGTATCTTCTATCGTATGATGGTCGTCAACTTCCAAATCACCCTTAACTTTAAGCTGCAAGTCAAAAAAACCATGACGAGAAAAGCCATCCAACATATGGTCAAAGAAGCCGACTCCAGTATTAATATTAGCAGCGCCCTTACCATCCAAATTCAGAACCATTTCAATATCCGTTTCACGAGTCTTTCGATTAACCTTCGCAATCCGTTCACTCATCAGTGGCTTCCTCCTCTTCATAACGAACAGCAATTGAATTAGCATGTGCGGTTAACTGTTCTGATTTTGCAAAATACTCTATCTCTTTATGAACTGCCGCCAAAGCTTCCTTAGAATAGTAAATAACACTTGATTTCTTCATAAAATCATCAACCCCTAATGGTGAAAAGAACTTAGCTGTACCATTAGTTGGTAAGACATGATTAGGCCCAGCAAAGTAATCACCTAATGGTTCACTACTATATGGTCCTAGGAAAATGGCCCCAGCATTTCTAATTTTGGTCATCACTTCAAAGGGATTAGCGGTCATGATTTCTAGATGTTCTGAAGCTATTTCATTAGCCGCATCAATAGCATCGTCAAGCGTCTTAGCGATTAAGATATAACCAAATTGTTCTAATGATTTCTGGATTATTTCTTTTCTTAAAAGCTTATTGGTAAGCTGCTTAATTTCGATTTCAACTTGTTTAGCTAAGGCTTCACTAGTCGTCACCAAGATTGCCGAAGCTAGTTCATCATGCTCAGCTTGTGATAATAGGTCTGCCGCCACAAAACGAGGATTAGCCGTCTCGTCCGCTAAGACTAAGATTTCACTAGGTCCGGCAATTGAATCAATACTAACTAGACCATAGACAGCCTTTTTCGCCAAAGCTACATAAATATTGCCGGGGCCAACTATTTTATCGACCTTGGGAATTATCTCCGTTCCATAAGCAAGAGCGGCAATTGCTTGAGCCCCACCTACTTTATATATTTCATTGACCCCTGCTTCATTAGCAGCTACTAACACCAGTGCAGCGACCTTGCCATCTTTGTCACATGGTGTCACCATAACAATCTCATCTACGCCAGCAACTGTTGCTGGGACAACATTCATTAATACTGAAGACGGATATACCGCCTTACCACCAGGAACATAAACCCCCACTTTAGCTATCGGAGTTATCTTTTGTCCTAACATCTTACCAGGCTGTTCAGTATCAAACCAACTATTAACACGTTGCTTTTCATGAAAAACACGAATGTTTTCTAAACTATTTTGAATTGTTTCTAATAATTGTGGTGAAACCTCACGGTAGGCGTCGATAATTTCATCCTCTGATACCTTGATGTTAAAGGCATTGATATCAGCTTTATCAAACTTCTTCGTATACTCGAAAATAGCTTCGTCTCTACGAACCTTAACATCAGTTAAGATATCTCTAACGACAGCTTCATATTCTTCATAATTATTGGGACTTCGCTTTAACATCTCAGTTAAAAGGTTAGCGATAGTCTCCTGTTCTAATCTAATTGTCTTCATAAGTCCTCTCCTAGTCATTGGTCAATTTATTGTTTGAGCATTTTTCGTAAATCAGTAATAATTTGGGAAATCCGCTCGTTTTCCATTTTCATACTAACTTGATTGACAACCAATCTAGCTGACAATGGGTAAATATCTTCTAATACATTTAAACCATTTTCACGTAGGGTTGAACCTGTTTCAACTATGTCGACAATCACTTCTGCTAGTCCGACGATTGGTGCTAATTCAATTGAACCATTTAACTTAATAATCTCAACCGTTTGGTTCTTTTTATTATAGAAATAATCCTTAGTAATTTTAGGGTACTTAGTCGCCACGCGAATCAATTGATTATGCTTTAACAACTCTTTTGCTGATTCAGGACCACATACACACATCGTGCATTTACCAAACCCCAAGTCTAACATTTCATATAATTTGCGATTCTCTTCCATAATGGTATCGCTACCAACAACCCCAATATCAGCGGCTCCATACTCTACATAGGTCGGAACATCTGGTCCTTTAGCTAAGAAAAATTTAATCTTTAGTTCTTCGTTGACGAAGATTAACTTGCGTGAATCTTTATCTTTCATTTCCTCGCAGGTAATACCAATTTGCTCAAAAAGTGCTAATGCTTGCTTGGCAAGGCGTCCTTTACCTAAAGCAATGGTTAAATATCTCATGAGTTTATCTCCTATGCTTCTTTGCGTTGGCGTTCAAGGGCATTTAAAAGTGAATCCATCGTCAGTCCAAACCCAATCGCTGGTGCTGGTTTACCGAAATGTTGCATTAATGTATCATAACGACCACCCGTAACCAAGGGTTCACCGCTACCATAAGTAACACCATTAAAAATAATACCCGTATAATAACGAAACTTACTTAACATCCCAAAATCAAAGGATATATACTTTTCCATCTGATGTTGACAAAGCATCTCATATATCGCTTCTAAGCGCACAACAGCTGCAATAGCCCGCGGGTTATTAGTTAGTGATTTGGCTTTTTTTAGTACCTCTACACCACCGAAAAGCTGCGGCAAATTCAAGAAGACTGTTTCTAACTCTTGGCTTAATTGTTCTTTTCTGATTAATTCTTCAACCCCAAAATAATTTTTGTTGGAAATAAGTTCTCTTAAAGTCTGGATTGTCTCTTCCCTCATTTGCACTTCATCCACTAATGCCTTGAAGAATTCGACCTGACCAATACTTATCTGAAATTCGTCTAATCCTGTCTCTTTTAGTAAGAAAATTAACATTGCCAGCACTTCGACATCAGCCATCGTTGTACCATCGCCTAGATATTCAATACCCATCTGCGTTGATTCTTTTAGCCGTCCTTGGTAATTAGAATTATTGACGAAGGTATTACCTTGATAACAAAGTCGGATAGGTGAATCATCTTCTAAAAAGTACATTGATGCCGCTCGTGCTATCGAAGGGGTAAAATCTGGTCGCAAAACTAAAGTATTACCATCACGGTCAAAAAATTTGTATAATTCATTTGAAGGGGTCGTACCTACCTCGCTACCAAAAACTTCAAAGAATTCAAAAGTCGGTGTCTCAATATCTCTAAATCCATACTTATGGAAAATATCACGAATCTTCGCCTGTAATGATTGTTTACGTGCACATTCATCATTGTATATATCGCGCACACCTTCGGGGGTATGAAATATTTTTTGCATAGCTTCACTCCTATCTTCACACTTTAGTGTGCTACCATGGTAGCATGACGACTCGTTGCTGTCAACTTCTTTCTAGCAAATCTTGCTGTAAACATTCAAGGTATGGCACTAATACACCACCGTTTGCCTTGATAAAGTAATTATCTTCTAATTCTTGATAGGTAAAACGCTTCTTACCACCTTCGCTACTTCGCTTGATAAACACTTGTAATTCACTTAAGCGCAAATAATAAAATTGATTATACTTACTAAAAAAAATCAAAATAAAAGCAACTCCATCTTGTCGCTCAAAAGCTTCCATGAAGGTTATCTGATGTTCATGGATATTTGCTAATGGGAAAGTATCGGAATTGCATTCTTTGGCATCAAAACAGACCGGAACCCCTTGTACTGCTCCGATATAATCAACGGTGCTCTTCTTTTCAAAGTACGCCAAGGTGATATGCCGATTATCTTTGTCTATTTTGATTGGGGTGATTGGGGTTGGGACTTTTTGAATCAGTGCCAACCCTTTAGCACTATACTGTTCGTTGGTACGGTTGATAAATTCTTCTAGAGTTGAACCTCTTAGTCCTCGTGAATTCCATGTTGCCATTTTAACTTCTCTTTTCTTTATTTAATCAATTGCTCCCATGTTGTTAAAGGGAAAATATCTAAACACTGCTTTACCTAAAATCTTATCTTCATGAACATAGGTGTTCGTCCAAAGTCGTGAATCACGCGAATGATTACGATTATCACCTAACATGAAATAGCTATTAGCGGGAACTTCATAAGGGCCATAGTCGCCAAGCATTGCTTCTGACAAATACGGCTCATCTAATGGTGTCTCGCTACCATTGATATAGACCTTACCCGCAATAATATTGATAGTATCACCGGGAACCCCGATAATCCTTTTGATGAATAGTTCTTCTTCATTATCAGGATATCTAAAAATAACAATGTCGCCAGATTGAGGTATTCCGAATTTGTATGATAAACGATTACCAAAAATACGGTCACCCGTCATAATCGTCTTCTCCATCGACTCTGATGGAATTAACGCATTAACAATCACAAAATTATTGATAATAAATACAAAGACCAACACAAATGCAATCATCTTAAGACTATCTAATAATTCACGTATTATGGTTTTCTTCATTGATACTCCTCCAAATGTTCTTCTCTAATAATATCTTCAAATTGACTTGGTAGCTTAGCATAAAAGCTTTGTTGCGACAGCGCTTTAAGTGCCCCGCAGTCACGACCAAATAAAATATACCAAGCATGTAGTAGTTGGTTTTGTAGCTGGTACTTTGTCTTGAATAGTTTATTTATTGCGATGTTACCATATTTTCGGTCCCCGACAATGGGGTGCCCCATACTGGCAAGATGGCTTCTTATCTGATGAGTTCGACCTGTTATCAGCTCCACCTTTAGTAACGTTACTTCCTTATTACTACATAGTGGTTCATATGAGGTCTCAATTAAAGCGCCATTAGTACTTGCATCTTTTGTAATGGTAACTTTATTATCTTTTTCATTTTTAGTTAAATAGCCTTTAATAGCCGCACTGTCAGTTACACTGCCCATAACTAGACAGAGATAATATTTTTGCATTGTCCGTAGCTTAAGCATTCGTGATAATTCCTGTAATCCAAGGATGGTCTTGCCTGCTAATAACATTCCACTGGTATTACGGTCTAAGCGATTGCACACCGCTGGATGAAATGTCGCTAATTCAGCTGGTGTTAATTGCTTATCACCAATCAAATAGCTAATCAGATATTCATTCATCGAAATATCACTATCAGTTGCCTTCTGTGATAATATCCCTAGTGGTTTATTAAGAAAAAGCACATCCTCATCTTCATAGATGATATCTAAAGGAATACTATCTTCAATTACTAGTTGTTTGGAAAATTTGGCAATAGTTTCATCTGCTAAAAATAACTTGATTTCATCATTTTCGTTAATTTTCTCATTGCCATCAGCCTTTTTGCCATTTAAAACAATATTTTTCTTGCGTAACATTTTATAAATGAAACTCTTTGGTGCTTGGTTCAGAAATCGCGCTAAGAATTTGTCTAATCGTTGTCCTGCTTCGCGCGCCTGTACATTTATAATCTGCATAGTCACTTCCTTTGTTTGACTTATCGTTTCTTTTTGTGAACATTACGAATCTTCTTTGATGCTTTTCTTTTGATGTCACTTCGTCTTCCTTCATTACCATTAGCTTTACGTGGTCGCACTAAACATTTAGGAGTGAAACCAAGCAAGTCTAATCGCCCCGCTTTTTTAAGTGCTTCAACGACTAAATCATAATTCTGCGGTGCTCTAAATTGAATCAAGGCTCGCTGCATTGCTTTTTCGTGTGAACTTCTTGGCACATAGATAGATTCCTTAGTTAACGGGTTCATTCCTGTATAATAGATACAGGTTGATAATGACCCTGGCGTTGGGTAGAAATCTTGCACCTGCTCGGGGGTGAATTTCATATCACGAATATATTCGGCTAATTCAATTGCCTCTTTTAGTCCACTGCCTGGATGTGATGACATAAAGTATGGTACCAAATATTGCTTCTTGTTCATATGACTATTGCATTGTTCGAATTTCGCAACAAAGGATTGATAAACGTCATGCTTGGGTTTACCCATTTCTTTAAGCACGCTATTAGCAATATGTTCTGGGGCAACCCGTAGCTGTCCGCTAATATGGTGTTCCACTAATTCGTTTAAAAAGACATTATCCTTATCTGCCAATAAATAATCAAAGCGAATTCCCGAACGGATAAAGACCTTTTTCACTTTAGGTAATGCCCTTAATTGGCGCAATAATAATATATACTTCTCATGGCTACTATCAAGCTTCTGACAAGGACTGGGAAATAAACATTGCTTATCTTTGCAAACGCCTTTGGCTAATTGGTTCTGACATGATGGATGTAGGAAATTAGCCGTTGGTCCGCCAACATCATGTATATAGCCCTTAAAATCGGCCGCCTTAGTAATTATCTGTGCTTCTGCCACTACCGAGTCAATACTACGACTTTGAACTATTCGCCCTTGATGAAACGACAATGCACAAAAGTTACAGCTACCAAAACACCCGCGATTAGCTGTTAAACTAAACTGTACCTCACTAAGTGCTGGCACGCCTCCTTGACTATTATACATTGGATGATAAGTTCTTGTATAGTTAATTGCATAAATATCGTCCATTTCATCAGTTGTCAGTGGTGGCGCTGGCGGATTCTGAATAATATAGCCCTGCTTTTGATATTCTTCAATTAAAATACGTCCTGTATATGGGTCAGTATTTTGATGTTGCTGCTTAAAACTTTTAGCATACTGTTCTTTGTCCGAGACCACCAGCTCATAACCTGGTAGCATTATCGGATGATGAAATGCATCTAATGTCTTTGCTTTACAAACAGTTCCCGCAATATAGGTAATATCACTAATTGCTAAGCCGCTTTGCAAAGCCTCGGCTATCTCAACAATTGAATGTTCACCCATCCCATAGGAAATAATATCTGCCCCTGAATCTAAGAGAATTGAACGCTTAACTTGATTAGACCAATAGTCATAGTGTGCCAATCTTCTTAAACTCGCTTCAATACCACCAAGGATAATGGGCGTCTTTTTATAGGTCTTGCGAATAAGATTACTGTATACTATCACTGCCCGGTCAGGACGTAAGCCCATCTTGCCACCTGGCGAATAAGCATCTTGCCCACGTCGCTTTTTTGCCACAGTATAATGATTAACCATTGAGTCCATATTTCCTGATGACACAATGAAAGCGAGTCTTGGCTCGCCTAATATTGTAATACTTTTATCATTTTTCCAATCCGGTTGAGCGATGATGCCAACTGAAAAACCAAACTTTTCTAAAACTCTGGTAATAATTGCGGCACCAAAAGAAGGATGATCCACATAGGCATCACCACAAACATACACAAAATCAAGCTGTGCAATTTCTTCTCGCTTCATATCTGCTCTGGATACTGGTAAGAATCTTGAATTGCTCATTATAGCACCTCATATGTTCCTTCGATGACTTCTTCATAATCACGAATATAATAATCAGCTAGTTCACGCTTTTGACTATCAAGATTGATACTAAACTCATCCCATATTGCACAAGTTCTCATGGCTGCTCTCTTACCTGCTAATATCCCTTCAGGAATATCTTCAAAGACGAGACAGTTATTAGGTAGTACGCCTAACTTACTTGCTGTTAACAAATATATATCAGGTGATGGTTTACCGCTTTCAACCTCACAGCTCGTATGAATCGCGGTAAAAGCATCGCTAATGCCATGAGCCTTTAATGCAATTTCAACTAAGTCCTTACTATTACTACTAGCAATCCCTAGCTTAATATTATTAGTTTGTAGGTATTGAATGAATTTCCTTACACCTGGCTTTAGGGTCGCTTTATTGGCATAATTGTAATGTGCCATCGCAATCCATTCGCTTTGAATTACTGCCACACTATCTTTAATCTTGAATCGCTTTTTAAAATAGTGGGAGGTCTCAGTAAAGCTCATACCCGCAATTTCTGTTTGCAAACCAGCCGGTACTTGTTGATTGTGCTTTTTAAGATACTCGATATCAATTTCTTCCCACATCCACATTGAGTCTACTAAGGTTCCATCTAAGTCAAAAATAACCGCTTCGATATTCTCTAACACCTAGTTCATCCTCCATCCACTATAGTATTTATTCTTTAAAATGTGATTTTGTAGTTTACCAAATCCCAAGGGGTAGTTATCAACACAAACCAGTTGCCAACCACTTTCGCAATTAGGCTTGCAATCACTGACATCAATTGTTTCGCCCTTTAAGTATTTAACGGTTCTAATATCTTTGGCTTTTAGGTTAATTACCGATTTAAACTCTGTTGCCTTTAATGCCATTGCCAAAGCTTGACTAGGTTCAAATCGCTTCTTCTTAAGCTCGCCAATGGCTAAACCACTTCTTAGATAACGCAAGCCCTTGTTAATGGCATAACCCAGCGGTATAAAGTATAAATAATTATTGATAATCTTAAAATATCCATTTGTAAAATCAAGCCCTACTTGTACCAAAAAGGCAGTTGCCTCCGCTGGTAACGAATCACTATTTAGATTATTGTGATGAACTTGCTTGTCAATTATTTGCGTACCTCGCTTTTCTAGTAAGGCCATAAAATGTCCTTCGCCTGCCATCTTATGAGGGAAAATCCGAACGCAATTTGGATACTCGTCAAAACCTTTAGCAAAACCACTATAAGGCTCAATTGCTATCATCTGCATATCTTGGCAGGTTGCCAATAAATGGGCAATCACAGCTTCATTTTCTTGCTTTGAAAAAGTGCAGGTGGAATATAACATCTGACCACCGGGCTTTAACATTTTAGCTGCTAAGACAATTAATTCCTTTTGAATTGGACTGTAATACAGCGGTCCTTTTAATCTCCAATCGGCTATCATTCGGGGCTCTCTTCTAAACATTCCTTCGCCAGAACAAGGAGCATCAATTAGAATTTTGTCAAAGTATTCGGGATATATTGTCGCTAATTTTTCTGGACTTTCACTAGTAACACAAATATTAGCAAGTCCAAATAATTCTAGATTTTTAAGCAATGGTTTGGCTCTTGAGTTACTAATGTCATTCGCCAATAATATTCCCTCATCCCTTAACTTACTCCCTAGCTCGGTTGCTTTACCGCCAGGTGCAGCACACATATCTAAGACCCTATCACCTGGCGTAATTGGTAGCCGACTAGCTGGCGTCATCGCACTTGGCTCTTGAATATAATATAAGCCGGCGAAATAATAAGGGTGCTTACTGACATTATCATTGGGGTCATAGAAGAAACCATTATCTATCCATGGTATCGGACTTAACTTAAATGGGGCTATTTCTACAAAATCCACCACCGAAATCTTACTAATATTCACTCGCAAACCATACTTACTAGTCTGCTGTAAGCTTGTCTCATAATAAGAATAATCATCTTTTAAAAGCAGCTTCATTTCCTCAATATAATCTGCTGGTAGTTGCATATTAAGAATCCTTTGTATAATCTGAGGTAATCGCCTGTGCTCGATAACCTTCGGCAATAATGTCTAGTTGTTTGTGGAAATGGCGTAGCTGGGCCAAATCATTTGTTGCAAAAATGCGATAAAACTCATCTTGAATCTTCTTAACCTCACGCTTGTTAGTTAAGCGGAAAAGATTCTCAATATTGCTTAGAATATCTGATATTAGCTTGAACTGCAGCATCGAATAATTCTGTGAATCAATGATCTCATTTCGCACTGATGCCATCTCATTGTCTAAGGCAATAATGGCCTTGGCTGCCTTGTTAAGCCGTTCTCGAATATGCTCCGGGATTTGTGTCTTATATTTATATTGTAGTGAATGTTCAATCGTTGCCCAAAAGTTCATCGCCATGGTCCGAATCTGGACTTCCATTTGGATTCGCTTTGGACCATCTAAAGTCTCTACAACATAGTATATAATCATGTGGTAGCTACGATAACCACTAGCTTTAATATTATTGATATAATCCTTCTCGCTTTTAATCGTTATATCACTGCGATGCTTGATTATACTTATAACCGTCTCAATATCTTTGACAAACTGACAGATAATGCGAATGCCCGCAATATCCTCTAATTGTTCTTCCATATCTTCAAAAGCAATATTTTTCTTTTGGACTTTTTCGAGAATACTAGTAACACTTTTGACTCTGCCACTAACGTCTTCAATTGGCGAATAAAGGTCTTTAACGCGATGTTCTTTAATTAAATGTTTAAACTTTCCAGTCAACTCAGTAACTGCCAATTCATAGGGAGCTAGTATCTCATGCCATAATTGTATTTCCATGACAACTCCTTTCACAACAAAGTTTTTATTTTAGCTTAGCTAAAACTTGTCTTAAATACTTCCAGGTTCGTTCCACTGACGAGATTGATAACCTTTCATTTGGGCTATGAACATCAAAGACATCTGGACCCAACGAGACACAATCAAGATTAGCTATCTTATCATAGAAAATCCCACATTCCAATCCCGCATGGATGGCGATTACTTCCATTTCTTTGCCCGTCATTGCTTGATAGACCTTTGTCATCGTCTTTTGCAATGAGGATTTCGGCTGGTATTCCCAAGCTGGATATTCGCCACTAATTGTGAATTCACCACCAAGAAATTCTGTTAAGTATTCAATCTTTTCTGCTAATGCTAACTTGGCACTTTGATGTAGGCTACGAACACTACATTTGATAAACATACCCTTGGAATTTAATTGGACGCAACCAAGATTAGCTGATGTCTCAACTAAGCCAACAATGTTACCACTCATCTTTTGCACCCCAAAAGGGACATTCATCAAGAAAAATATTAATTTAGCTTTATCTGCTGGCTGGAGTACAGCCTTTGTCGCTTCACCACAATCATTAATACTTATGGTGATATTATCATCAGTTCCAAGATATTCATTGCGAAGGTCTAATTGCAATGACTGAATTAATGAATTTAACAAGTTACGATTATTAGCCTTAGTCAAAATCAATGCTACTGTCGCATTGGCAATGACATTGTCTTTATTACCACCATTCACTTGTGCTAGACTGTATTCCATTTGCGTATCAAGCATATGCAATAATCGTCCCATTAAAATATTCGCATTGGCTCTATTTTTATTAATCTCTATCCCTGAATGTCCGCCATTTAGACCATCAATAGTTATCTCAAAGCAAATATTAGTATCTTCCTGATAAATACTTGGCAATACACAGCAAGCGGTTAAACCCCCTGCACAGCCAGCTAGTAACACCCCTTCTTCTTCTGAATCAAGATTAATGAGACGAGTACCTTTTAAGATACTCATATCCATCTGAGTTGCCCCTAATAAGCCAACCTCTTCATTTGCTGTAATAACCACTTCTAAAGCGGGACTTTCAAGCGTCGCATCTTCTAACATAGCTAATGCATATGCTACCGCAATGCCATCGTCACCACCTAATGTTGTTCCATCGGCTTTCAGATAATCACCTTCAACCAGAAGCTTTAGACTATCTGTCGCGAAATCATGCTGACTACCAACGACCTTTTCCGCTACCATATCACTATGACCTTGAATAATCACCGTCTCAGCGTCTTCATAACCAGCACTTGCATCCTTGAAGATAACAATATTATCATATTCGTCGCGGTGACATCGCAAGGAATGTTCTTTAGCAAAGCCTTGTAAGTATTCTGCAATTGGGGCACTATTATATGATGCATGGGGTATTTTACAAATCTCTTCAAAATAATAAAATACTCGTTGGGGTTCAATATTTGACAAAATAGCCATATTAGCTCCTTTCTTTAAGAACAAAGAGTCTGCTTGCAGACTTGCCGCGCCGAGCGTTTTTCCAGTTAAGAGAGTGCGCATCCCGCGGAGCGTTTTTTCTTTATAGGCGAACTTTCCTATAAAGAAAAAAGAGATATCTAGACGTTCCACAGTGGAACAATTAGATACCTCCAATGAACTTAGTCACATCATTTAAATTTCTTTATCATCCACGTGTGGAACTTCAAATTCATCAACTGCTGGTGCTACCGGAGTTGTTGGTGACATCTGTGGTGCTAGGTCTTGCTTATTCCTAATAACGATATCATAACATCCTTGTAAAGAAGTAATAAAGCCTTTGTATTTCTCACCGGCATCTGCCAATGTGTTACCCATTATCTGTGCCATATTCTCTAACATGTCGTCAGTGTATGCAATTGCACTAGTTCTAATACTATTGGCATCAGTTGTAGCTGAATCTAAGATGTCTTGAGCTTGTTTATTAGCATTGGTAATGGTTTCATTTGCTTGCGCATATGCTTGTTGCATTACCTCATGTTGACTTACAAGTTCTTGTTGGCGCTTCTGTCCTTCGACAATCAGACTATCCCCTTTTGCTTGGGCATCAGCAAGAATCGCATCCTTGTTACTGATAATCTTTTGATAACGTTTAATTTCATCAGGAGTCTTCATTCGAAGTTCCCGTAACATCTCTTCTAATTCTTCCTTGTTAACTACAATCTTAGTCGATGATAGGGGTTGATACTTACAACTATCAACATATTCCTCGATTTCTTCAATAATCTGCTCGATTCTGCTACTCATAAAATAATTTCTCCTTTATCGTGTGTTTATTTTAATTTTTCTCGTATCTTCACTTCCACATATGACGGAACGAATTCGGAAATATCACCGCCAAGATAAGCAACTTCTTTAACCGTTGTCGAGCTAAGATAAGCATACTCTAAACATGTTGCCAAAAACATTGTATCTATATCTGGCGCCAAAACTCTATTAGTCTGAGCCATCTGTAATTCATAATCAAAATCAGTAATAGCTCGCAAGCCTCTGATAATGATATTAGCATTACATTCTTTTGCAAAATTAATAGATAAACCCGAAAAATGCCTAACTTCAACATTAGGGATATCAGCAGTAACTTTTGTTAGTATATTAACACGTTCTTCAGCAGAAAACAACGGACTTTTTGAATAATTCTGTAGAACTGCTACTATTACTTTATCAAAAAGTGATGCCGCCCTTTTGATGACATCTAGATGGCCGTTAGTTGTTGGGTCAAAACTCCCTGGATATACTGCTATTTTCATGTCTATCCCTCTCTTAGTTCAGCAAAAAGGTGCTTATTCGTTTTATATTGCTTTTCTTTAATTAGATTATAACCAAGCTCTTCTAAATAATCGAAATCCGTCTGATTCGAAGCTTCAATCACCACCCACGCACCTGGTGCTAATAATTTAGAAGTACTAAGATAAGTCAAAACTTCCTTCTCTAACTCCTTATCATATGGTGGGTCCATAAAGACACAGTCAAATCTCTCTCGACCTTCTAGCTGTCGCAATGCTGATAGAGCATCACGAGCCATAATCTCACCTTCTGCTGTTAACCTTGTCTTCTCTAGATTCTCACGAATACAACGAATAGCTTCACGGTCATTATCCACAAAGACACAGCTATTGGCACCACGACTTAAAGCCTCAATCCCAATACCTCCTGTCCCACTAAATAAATCTAAAAAAGTACATCCACAAATAATTGGTTGCAAAACATTAAATAATGTCTCTTTAGTCCTGTCAGAAGTTGGACGCGTTTTAAAGTGCTTGGGACTTTTAAGCAAAATCCGTCTCGCTTTACCAGCTATAACTCTCATATTATATCCTTTGTCTTATCTTGTATGTTCGCGCCAGTCAAGATCGCCTCTTGAGAGACTCAAAATCAAACACTCTGCCGTTGCAATGTTCGTTGCTACGGGAATGTTGTACTGGTCACAACGTTTAGTAATCTGCATGATATCTGGTTCTTTTGGCGTAACCATTGCTGGATTATAGAACAAAATCACCAAATCCATATCGCCACGCTCAATCATCTCGGTGAATTGTTTGTCGCCACCAATTGAACCAGCTAAGAATTTATGAACATGCAAATTCGTAACTTCTTCAATACGCCTACCTGTCGTTCCTGTTGCATAAACCTCATGCTTAGATAAAATTCCTTTGTAGGCGATGCAGAAATCTTCTATTAAGCTTTTTTTACTATTATGTGCAATTATTCCTATATTCATCCTTACACCCCTATGTTTTTGTCAAAACTCTAGTATGATTATACCAAACAACTAAAAAGACTGCAATTATTTTCTTCTTATAACCCAATACCTTCGCTACAATGGTGTAAATATTGGGTCAATTTCTTTTGTAAACGGCGGTTCTCATCGTTGCTAAGAGTGGCATCCTCTGCCAGAATCATTGCCGCTGCTTCACTGGCAAGCTTCAAAACATTAGCATCTTGAAAAATGTCAGCTAACGCAAATTCCATCAAGCCACTTTGCCTAACCCCAATCAAATCACCAGGTCCTCGCAACTTCAAATCTTCGCTGGCAATATAGAAGCCATCATTTGAATCATTTAATATCTTCAATCGTTTCGTAACGTTTGCGTCACCACTTCCTTGCATAAAAATACAATATGATTGATATTCCCCACGACCTACACGACCACGTAATTGATGTAATTGAGCTAAACCAAAACGCTCGGAATTTTCAATCATCATAATTGTTGCATTAGATACATCGACACCAACTTCAATTACTGTTGTTGAAACCAATACCTGAATTTCATTATTCGCAAACCTCGTCATTATCTCATTTTTCTCGGCGGCCTTCATCCGACCATGAAGGACTTCAACTACTATTGATGAAGGTATATTATCTATTAATTTGACCTTATAATCAATAACATTTTCAACATCTAATACTTCGCTTTCTTCAACCATCGGACAAATAACATAAGCTTGACGTCCGGCTAAGACTTCTTTGGTAATAAAGCGATATGCCTGGGGACGGAATGATTGATTAACAACACAATTCTTAATGGGTAAGCGCCTAGCTGGCAATTCATCTATTATCGATATATCTAAATCACCATATAAAATTATTGCTAGGGTCCTCGGAATCGGTGTTGCACTCATTACTAATACATGCGGGCTACCCCCTTTACTACTGAGCATCTCACGCTGAGCCACCCCAAAACGATGCTGTTCATCAGTTATCACCAAGCCTAGACTGTGATATCCTACTTTTTCTTGAATCAAAGCATGGGTACCAATAATTATTCGACTCTTATTCTCGGCAATCAATTCATAGATAAGCCGCTTTTCGCGAAGACTGCTTGAGCCGATTAATAATACTGGTGAGTATTTTTCCCATTCAGCCTCACTAAGCAGTCTTTTTAAGGCTTGATAGTGCTGGGCGGCTAAGACTTCCGTTGGTACCATTAAAGCGCTTTGATGACCATTTTCGGCCGTCATAATCATACTCAAAAAGGCTATAATTGTCTTCCCACTACCAACATCACCTTGTACCAAGCGCATCATCAACGAATGACCCTTTAAGTCTCGCTCGATTTCATGCCAAACTGATTGCTGAGCATTGGTTAATTGATAAGGCAATCTTTCAATTATCTCTTCGGTCTTCCACACTTCACTGAGACGATATTGACTAACCTTAACCACTACCGCATCCTTGAAGCGTGATAATGCCAAGATAAACAACAAGAATTCATCAAAGACTAAGCGTTTTCGAGCGGCAATTAAAACATCTTTACTTTTCGGAAAATGAATATCATTAAGGGCTTGCTGGTACGAAATCAAACCATACTGTTGGCAAATTGTCGAGGACAAATATTCACCAAACAAGAACTCTTCTTTGAATACTTCAGCCATCGCCTTTTTAACTGTGTTATTACTAAGTCCCGCTGTCAGTGCATATAATGGTTGCATATGATGAAGAACTTGCTGATAGGCAGCCGCCGTGTATATCTCTGCTTGCTCCATCACCAGTTGTCCGTTCTTTTTGATTACCTTCCCACGAAAGACATAAGTTGCCCCTCTTTTTAGCGAATTGCGTAAAAAAGACATGTTAAACCATGTCAGTTGGATTTCACCGCTCTCATCCTTAGCGAAGGTATTGATAATGGTTAAGTTGCGTACCTTTTTAGTTGTTGGTACCTGACAAATACCACCAACAATAGCAACCTTGCTATCCAGGTGGATATTTCCAATCGCTACTGGTTCCTCATAGGTGTCATATCCCCGCGGGTAGAAATTTAGTAATTGTTCAACCCTATCAATCCCTAGTTTCGTAAATAATTTCTCGGTTTTCTCACCAATTCCTTTTAATTTCTTTAAGTTCATTTTGTTTACCTTTAAACTAACAAGGAGCCTGCCGTAGCAGACTCCCTATTACTATTCAACTGAAACAATACAATAATAAATAGGTTGCCCACCAAAGTTAATCTCTATATCACACTCAGGATATAACGCTTCTACTTCGGCACCTAATTGTTCACTATCTGCTGCTGTCATATCTTCACCATAATAGATGCTAATTAATTCAGCTTCATCATCTATCATCGCGGCAATGGTCTCTTTGGCAATGGTTATCACATCACTACCAACAGCTATTAGTCCATTATCACCAAGTCCCATGATGTCGCCCTTTTTGATTGGCTTTTTATCAATCTCTGTATCTCTAACAGCATATGTAACTTGACCAGTCTTCACACGGGCGATGTTATCAAGCATCGCAGCTTCATTGTCAACATCTGACTTCTCGGGCACGAAATTAATAATCGCCGTAATACCCTGTGGTATCGTAGTCGTTGGAATAACAATGACTTTCTTATCAGTTACTAACGCCTGTGCTTGATTAGCTGCTAGAATGATATTCTTATTATTAGGGAAGATATAAGTAGTCTTAGCATTAACCTTCTCTATCGCATTAAGCATATCCTCAGTACTAGGATTCATCGTCTGACCACCCTCAATTAAGTAGTCGACACCTAAACCTTTGAATATCTCACCAATTCCTTCACCAATGGATACTGATATAAAGCCATATTCTTTTGCTGGCTGAATCTCATTGGCTTGTCTTTCGGCATCCTTGATTAACTTCTCTTGATGCTCTTCGCGCATATTATCAATCTTAATCTGTGATAGCTCACCATAGCTTAAAGCCATTTGTAGTACATCACCTGGATTATTAGTATGTACATGAATCTTAACTAAATCATCATCAGCAACACATACTACCGAATCACCTTTGTCACTTAGAAACGCTTTGAATTTATCTTCATCTGAAACGGCAAATTTCTTATCACCTAGATTAATAATGAATTCTGTACAGTAACCAAACTCAATATCCGCATCCGATGAGGCGTCTGTCTTAAGAGCTCCGCTTTTAATGTTGGTCTCTGGCATCTCAAATGATAAGTCTACTTCCTTACCCATGAAGATATCAACAGCACCACGCAAAATTTCAAGTAGTCCTTGCCCACCAGAATCAACTACACCAGCTTCCTTTAGTACGGGCAGCAAATCAGGTGTACTCGCTAGAACTCGCTCGCCTTCAGCAAAGACAAGCTCTAGGAATTTCGTCAAATCATCACACTCAGCGGCGATTTCGACAGCCTTTTCAGCTATCCCACGGGCAACGGTTAAAATCGTCCCTTCTTTGGGCTTCATAACTGCCTTATATGCCGTTGCCACACCTTTCTCAAAAGCGTTAGCTAATACAACACTGTCAAGTTCTTTATGTTCTATAATACCTTTAGAAAAGCCACGGAACAATTGCGAAAGAATAACTCCTGAGTTACCTCTTGCTCCTCTTAACGAACCTGTAGCAATCGCTCTAGCCACATTCTCAACGGTAATATCTTCAACATTGTTTACTTCTTTTACTGCTGACATAATTGTCAGCGTCATATTCGTTCCAGTATCTCCATCTGGAACAGGAAAAACGTTCAACTCGTTTATCCATTCTTTTTTTATTTCAAGACTCTTTGCCCCAGCTAAGAACATCTTTTTTAGCATATTGGCATCAATAGTATTTATAACCACAACAAGCTCCTCCTAAAATTAGTCTATTGCACGAACACCTTCAACAAGAATGTTAATCTTCTCAATCTCCATTCCTGTAAATTCTTCAATTCGGTATTTTACACTGTCAATCAAATTATTCGAAACAGCAATTATGCTAACACCATAAGATACTATAATATGAAAATCTAAGGAAATCTTGTTATCATTAAAAGTAACATTAATTCCATGCTTTAAACTATCACGTCTTAGAAGCTTAACTAAACCATCCTTCATACTAATTGCTGCCATCCCAACAATGCCAAAGCATTCAACTGCCACGCTGCCAGCATATGTAGCAATGATATCTGGATTAACAACGATTTCGCCTAATTGTGTATTCATACGTCCTTTCATCCGGACACCTCCATTCCTTTATAGATAATAGTATACCTTGTTTTTGGTGAAAATGAAATATCTATTTGGTTTTTTTATATTTTACTTGCAAATCAAAATATTTTCTGTTAAAATTACTAGTGTTGCAGGTCTGGAGGCGAGTTTCAGACTTATCTTATGTACGAGGAGGTGCTTTCCATGGCTAAGTGTGCTATTTGTGAAAAAGGTGCTCATTTTGGTAACAACGTGAGTCATTCCCATAGAAGATCGAATAAAATGTGGAAATCGAATATCAAATCTGTAAAAGTTAAAGTAAACAACGCTGCTAAGAAGATGTATGTATGTACTTCTTGCTTAAAATCTGGTAGAGTTGAAAGAGCATAAAAAAAGGAGCATCGTATGATGCTCCTTTTTTTATTTGGCTAGAATCCTGAATTTTTTTGAAAAATAACAACTAATCCATAATGAAAAACCACTGCAGCTCTCATGTACAAGACTTCAAATTAAACTTTGTCGAAAACTATAAAGATGGAATAAATACCTATAATGCAGCCATTCACGAAATGCTCTGCACATAGATATGTTATTCCATCTTTTACCAACTTGTATAAATGCTATTAGTAATTATTTTTGATAATAAGCAGCCTTTGAATTACCACACTATTGAAATAGCAGTACACTTGGTGCAACCATATTCATGCGCCCTAAGGCTATAATCTGGCCCAAATCGTTCATCATCATAAGCTATATAATAATGACTATCACCACCACCTGAACTACCACTATTTGGTCGATGCTGTTGTATCACTGCCCATTCATGCTCACACATTCGACCACGCCATAGACCATCCGCTTCAACAAAATAAGGTCCTACCCATGTATTGGTGGCTATACTTGCATAGGCACCAACAAAGTAATTGCCAACCCATTGACTAAGTGCTAGTGAACCATCTGGATTAAAATAATTCCAAGTCAAATCATCTTCAGCTCCGAATTGTATCCACTCATCTGAGGCCATATAACCGTTAGCTTTGAAATAATATATAGTATAATCTTCATGGATTCCCATTCCCATTGGCGAGCTATGAGGATAACTACCATCACCAAATCTATACCACCAGCCTTTAGTATCTTTGACCCACTCGTCAGGAATCCACTTGCCATCGTTGCCAACATAATAACGTTCATTATTGTATTCATTGTTATCACCTGAATATCCCATAGTAATCCACTGATTTGTTGCCATGGCACCAGATTCACCAAGATAATAGTCACCTACCCACTTTTCAGCTTGCATCGCTCCTGAAGCAGCTAGATAATACCACTTACCGCCATCATTAACCCATCCTGTTGACATATAGCCACTAGCCTTAAAATGGTACCATTGACCACCAATTAACTGCCATGTTCCACTTGGATAACTGCCATCATGGTTTTGGTACCACCAACCGTTACCATCTTCTTTCCAAGTTCCACTAGCAGCTGATACTGTTTGTGTCATGGCATTAAAAGCTATTCCTGCTGGAATCACCATTGCCAGTGACAACATTATTACTGTTAATACTTTTAAACTTTTTCTCATTATACTACCTCCTTCTTAGTCTATAGTATAATTTACCATACCCCCCCCCCTGAAAATCAAGGGTTTATTTCAATATTTTAGACTTCATTAAAGAACTGTTTCTAGTTAACATTATCGCTCTTGAAATCTTGCTGCTACGACCCGCAATCTACCAATGATTGGCAGGACAATTATCGCTGCTACAACAACTTGTAAGACATTGGCGGGGATTGATGCTATTGGTATCAGCCATAACCCTTGCGTTGCTGCTGAGCTTGTCATCTGGATAATAATTAATTCGGCAATATAATAGCCCAATACCTTTATTAAAATAGCCGCTCCAGTTGCGGTTAAATACCATTTAATTTTGCTTCTATTTTCTATAATAAGACCAATTACAAAGCCCATTAAAAGATTAATAACGAATGTAAATGGTGTCCACATGGCGTATGGCGAAAACAAATCAAACAATGCCATACCAACACCGCCAACTACTGCTCCTGTTTTCTTACCAAAGAGTATTGCGGCAATAAATACTGGGATATTGCCTAAATGGGTCAGTCCTCCACCACCGGGACTCCATGGTAATAAATTCACATTGATAAGTGTGAAGATGTAAGTTAAGGCAATAAATAATGACCCGACAATAAGTATTTTTAGTTCTTTTTTCATAACCCACCTCTTTCAAGATATTAAATACCTAATCACTGAGCAATCATTCATCCCTTACAAATAATAACTAGCCATATAAGTGGTCAAGTAAAATCTTAATTCCTAGAATAATCAGGATAACTCCACCTGCTAGCTCTGCCCGTGACTTGTATTTCTCACCAACTACATTTCCAATTTTAACACCAATTGTTGATAAAGAAAAGGTCAAAATCCCAATCAGCGTAATCGCTAGAAAGATATTAACATTTAAAAAGGCAAAGGTAACTCCTACCGCTAATGCATCGATACTTGTTGCAATAGCTAGCAGTATCATCTTTTGGGGTGACAACGATGCGTCCGCTGGTTCTTCCTCTTTCGAAAACGCTGACCTTATCATATTGATACCAATTATCGACAATAAGATTAGGGCAATCCAATGGTCAATTGCTTCTATATTACTACTAAATTGCACCCCTAATAAATAACCAATTAGTGGCATCAGTGCTTGAAATCCGCCAAACCACACTCCTACGATTGCGGCATTCTTAAGTGTTACCTTCTTAAGCGCTAGTCCCTTACAGACCGCTACGGCAAAGGCATCCATTGATAATCCCACTGCTAAACTTAACAATACTAAAAAACTCATAATACTTCCTCCTTAAAATTATCTTTACTAAAATATCGTTTTATATGAATACCTTATAAGTATAAAAAACGAAACCCATGGGCAAAGAGTTCTATCCCTTTGCCCATGAGTCTCGTTTTTTAAGATGATACCAGATTCGCACCAGTATGTTGATACCACCACAGCTATAGCTGCAAACTACTCCCTCATCGGAAATAAATATTTATATTAGCTATTCCATTTCTACTTATCTTCTTCGGCGTTAAGCTCATTGATAATAGCATCAATTTCTACTTCTGTCGGTGTTGTCACGGAAGCTTCACTCGTTTTATCTTGGTCATCTTTTGAGAATTTGTTCATCACATCTGGAACCATATCAAGAATCTTAGTAATTGCATCTTGATGCTTAATGTTAACTAATTTGGTACCATTCTTAGTAATCACAAGGATTGCAGAAGGACTAATCTTACCACCTAGTCCACCACCACTTTTATTCTTTGCATTCTCTGAAAAAGCCCCCGCTCCGATTCCAAAAGACACATCAACTAATGGCATAATAATCGTGTCGCCAATATGAATTGCGTCACCTACTACTGTTTTGGTTGAGACCAAACTATCTATCCCTTTAAACAATTCTGCTACTGTACTTTGAAAACTATTATCTGCCATCTATTAAGCCTCCTTTTGACTAAAATGATGAATTACTGCTTTGACATCTTGATTGCGATAAACACTCCATGCTACTCTTAACAAAACAAAACCAACAACATAACCTCGCATGTCAATGTTACCTTCTAATAGCGGCTCGTCAAAAACCGGAACAACCTTCAACTTGCTTTTATATATCGGTGTCAGTATACTGACTAGTGCTAGTGTCTGACCTGTCATTGCTGGGTCGTCAAAGCCAAAGACTACATTCCCCTTAACCTTACGTGGTAATATATGTTTATATAAAATATTACCTCTATTTAAAACAAAACGTAACGCTCCTTTAAAGGTATCACTTGTCACAAATTCTTTCCATTTTTTTATTTTACCACATATTCCTTTGATTGTTAACCAAATTTTTCTGATATGACTTCCTAGCCACTTAAGGAAATGCCATATCCTAATGAAGAAATTCTTAATTCTTTGCCATCGGCTAATTTTTTTATTAGCAACCTTAGGTATTTCCTCTTTAGGAAGATTTTTGTTGATATTATTCTTAATCTCTTGCTTGATGGGATTTGTCTTTGTCGTATTAGGTTGCTCCACCTTGGCTATTTCCTTAGTATTAATTTCTCTAGTCGTTGCCTTCTTAGATGCTCTTGATTTGATTCCTTGAATCAATATCCCAACTGGCTTAAACATGAATTGAAGACCACGTCCCAGCTTCTGAAATGATTCAAGTGGAATCCCAAAGAAGCGTATCCTAACTTTAAGTTGCTTGTCTTGATTATCGATATTTACTATCACCGTCATAAACAGCCAAGTGGCACGACCTTTAGCTTGCATATCACCTTGCTGCTTAGTTCCGCAAATGCGATATATAACCGGAACAAATAGGCCTACTAGAATTATCAATAATAACAGTCCTAATATCGCCAAAATGATAATTCCCATTATTTTAAGTATAATCAAGATTATATTTATCATTTCTTCCACCTAACATTTAACTAATTTTATTATGACCAACAAGAAAGCTTCTGATATCTGTTCCTTGTGTCTTGGTGTAGACTTCCTCGGTAATTGTTTTAACAATATCTAGGGCCGCTTCATAGCCACTAGCAATCCCTACAATCATTGGTAAAGTACTACGTAAGCTCTTCTGTCTTAGATAATTAGAATTGACAATATCCAAATGGTTAGCTTCATTCGTTGCCAATGTAATTATGTAGATATTAAACGGAAGCTTGTTATCATTTATTTTGCGGATTATATGCTTTGATTTCGCTTTAAGGCTTTTGCTGATATATAGATTATCATACCATTTCAACATAACTTTTGCCTTCCTTAATTAATATTTTATGGTTATGAATAATAAGCATCAAATATCTTCTTGGCAATAGGCACTGCAATTTGACTACCAGTACCAGCCTCTTCGACAATTATACTAACTACGATATCGGGGTCTTCGACATTAGAAAACCCGATAAACCACGAATGTGGCGAGCCTAGCATATCGCCATGCTCAGCAGTCCCTGTCTTACCCGCCGCACTATAGCTTTCACCATTTAAGGAAGATGCGGTTCCTTCAGTTACAACCGCCTGCATTAATTGTTTTAACATCTGTGCTTCTTCAATTGACATTAATCTTCTATATGAAGCTGGCTGATAACTTTTAACATGTTCACCCGTAACACTTTCAATTCGTTCGATAAAATATGGCTTCATCAACTCACCACCATTAGCAATTGCTGATGTAAGCATCGCCATGTGCATAGGTGTCGTTAAGGTATCACCTTGACCAATAGATGTCTGCATCGTCAGTGGTACGCCAGAATTTCTATCTAGGGTGAATTTACTTTCGTAATATGGTATCAGCAGTGGCAAGCTTTCATTAAAGAGAACCTGCTCTGCTGTTCCTTTCATCTTATCCCAAGTTAAGTCTACCCCCATCTGAGCAAAAGCACCATTACAAGACTTCGCAAATGCTAATGTCAAATCCTCATTACCATGCACATTGTCATTATAACAATGAACGGTGTGTCCTTCTAACGTTATCGCGCCCGTACAATCAAAATGAAAACCATCCAAAGTGCCATGCTCTCTTAGGTATGCTAAAGCAGTAACTGTTTTAAAGGTTGAGCCTGGGGCATACATCCCTTGGGTTGCCCGATTTAACAGCTGTGAATTACTATCATCCGCCACTATCGTATCCCATAATCCTGGTAATGTATTAGGGTTAAAATCTGGTTTGCTAACCATTGCTAAAACCTTTGCTGTCTTAGGTTCAAGCACAACAATTGCCCCACGATAATCACCCAAAGCATTATATGCTGCTGTCTGTAATTGGCTATTAAGGGTCGTAACTATTGTGTCACCATTTTTCTTTTCCGCCTTAATATCTTGTTGGACTTGTTCTAGGATGGTTTCGTGCGAAGATAACAATTCCTTATTAACCACCGCTTCTAAGCCGCTTCGCCCCTTATTAGAATATCCAACAATATGAGCAAAAATATTGTCATAGGGATAAATACGCGTCTCGTTACCTTCGGCATCTACCTCTGTTCTAGCTAAAGCTTCGCCGTCAGCAGACATAATTGACCCTCTAACAATCCTTTCTTCTTGAGCATCCTGGCGCTTATTATAAGGACTACTCAACAGTTCGTCTCGCAATCGAAAATTAAAGTAACCAATATATCCAATTAACATCACAAAAATAGCCACAAAGAGATATGAGGCAATAATATATTCTTTACCAACGGAGACTCTTTTGGGTTTGTTCTTCGATTCGCTCTTCAAGGCTGATTTCGCTGTCTTGCGTCTCTGCTTGAGTTCTCTTTTGCTCAGTTGCTTGTTTTTCTTTTTCAATTCGTTCTCCTTCAAGTTTAACACTTTCATCTTCTCTTAAGACATATAATCCTTGGACAATTGAAAACATAATAATCGTACTAATCACTGAACTTCCGCCGTAACTAACCAGCGGCAAGGTGATTCCCGTTAACGGAATAAAATTAATACTACCACCAACGGTTAGAAACACTTGAAACGCATATTGGGTTCCTAGCCCTAGAGCTATTAACTTATAGAATTTATTGCTCATCCGCATTGCAATATTGACAATCAAGATAAAACAAGTCATACAAACAATCAGTAAACAAATCCCAAAGATTGTCCCTAGCTCTTCACAGATAGCGGCAAAGATAAAGTCTTTCGTGACCACTGGAATAGACGTCGGTGAACCCCGAAAAAGTCCCGTTCCAAACCAGCCACCAGCCGCAATACCAAACAAGCTTTGTACCGTTTGATATCCTGCACCCATTGGATCAGCAAAAGGCTTCTCCCAAACAGTTACACGTTTTCTAACATGGGCAAATAATGAATAAGCTACTACTGCTGCAACTGAACCACCTAATAGACTTGCAAGTCCATATAAGGGATTCTTAGTTGCTACATATATGATAACAGCATAAGCAATAAAATAAACCAACGCATTTCCTAAGTCCCTTGATAATACTAAAATAATCACGTGTAAACCAGCACCAATAGTCGCTATCGCAACCGTTCTAAAATCAGTTTTGTTGCTCAGCATCCCCGCCAAGAAAAACACATAGGTTATTTTAACAAATTCTGAAAGCTGGAAAGTTATCCCGGCAATCTCAATTGATAGACTAGCGCCATAGCTTACTGTTGCTAGGACTAATACGACCGCTAGCATTACGATTCCCGTTATACCATAGAACCAGGTCATATTCTTTAGAACCTTAGCTTTACGAATAATCACTGGAATTAGTAATGAAACTGTCGTTCCAACGGCAACCATTAACAATTGTTTCTGTGCACTTTCAAAGTCTAATCTCCCAATCATAATAAATCCACAACTAAGTAGCATACACATATTGTTGATTAATAATAGTGAAGAATTCTTGTAGAATATTCGATATAGAATCGGAAGTACTACAACGAAACCAACAATCTCTAATAGCATAATAATCATCGTAAACTCATATTTCTGCAAATACATTACTGTAAAAGCAAAAAAGTTCATGAATACTATCGTCAATGTTTGTTTTCTTAAGATGTATTTCTTCTCGTCTTCATCACGTTTCTTGAGAAACTGAAAACTTTGCAAAGTAAATACTAATATGATGATTGTAAATAAATATCTCGACAATGATACGATTATATTAATCATACTTCCCCTACTCTATTCCGCGTTTAAAATGCCCCTTCGTAAAAATTTGCTGTGGTGTCATCTTAGCCGCATCTCGGTAAACTGCTACAAACAGCTTGGCAATTGTTTGTGTCTCCTTAGCACTTTCGGTTGAAAATGCCAATCTAAGACTTCGAACATTTAGACTATTAACCTTGTCACTCTCTTTGATAAGTCCCAATGCAATACTGTTATAAATTACATTATAACAGAAATCGCAGTCACATTTAACCTTAAATTTTTTGTGGAAGCGGTCCGTTAATTCTAAGGTAGCGAAATCCTTTGTACACTTAGCCACATTCTTTTTAAGACATTGGGCTGAAATCATCATCGGTGCATAGCCATAAATTATCATTTCGCTCTTGCTATTATCTCGCTTTCTAAGCTCATAGTAGTTAAGCTCAGGTGAAATAGTATCATAAAAGATACCTTGTTTATGCCAGAAACTGCTCGCATAATCATTCATGGTATAAACTTGATAGTCTAATTCTATATATTGGGTTAAACCCATTGCTTTAAGTTTGGCACACCCTTCAATATTCCGAGTTAGGAATCCGCCAAGACCCTCTTCAACCAAAGATGCAAAGCAACTAAAGATTGTCAAATCGATATTGTCTCTTAGTACATAGGGCAAGGCCAGATACGCCCTTTTATTAAGTCTATTCATCTTATCAATGTACTTCTTAACATTACTTTTAAAGTCACCCTTCATGAAGATATTACAACTGGCATAAATGGTTGAAATCGCTGGTATTTGATATAGTATCTCTAGTTGCTCATAAGTCTCAACCTGGGCTGTTAAGCATGGCGATTCACTCAACCGCTCAACCTTTTCAACTTCTTCATTAAAGCTTGGCAATACAGTCTTATTGCGTCGAAACCCACTACATAGCTGCTCGGATAGTTGCTTAAGCGCTTCTCTCCTAAGTTCATTTAATGGCTTAATTGCCACAAATATATCACCCTTGATATCAACTTCTAAATCCGCAAAATAAAATGGTGTACCACCCGTCTTATTCAATTGCTGAACCACGCGTTCCTGTGACATTGGTTGTTTCTGCGCCGCTTGTATAATATCGCCTTTCATTGTAACTGTAGTATCTTGATAGGTTAAGACAAGTACCAATGGTTCATTAAGACGCAGTATGGCTTTTGCCGTTACTGCTAAAGGTTCTTCCTTCTCAATGTAATCTTGCTTTAGTTTAACAAACAATGCTTCATTTCGTTGACTAATAACAGCTTTACCATTTGCATCTATTTTCTCGTTCTTCATCGCCATCATTTGAGCGCCATTTTGAGTCCGATAATAGCCTTGACTAAAGCCGTCACGATTATATAAGTCTAGCAATTCCTGATAGTCACTTTTAGTCACCCTATAATTATCAGTCCCTTTAAGTAACATATCTAAATATTTACGGTATATTCTAACCACTCCCGCCGCATACTCTGGTCGCTTCATCCGTCCTTCAATCTTAAGCGAGGTCACTCCCGCCGCGATAATCTCTGGCAATAATTCGATAGTGCAAATATCCTTTGGACTTAGTAAATACTGTTCTTCCCGATTATTTAACCTTTGGTTATTTAAAAAAAGTGAATATGGTAATCGACATGGTCCAGCACAACGTCCACGATTACCACTTCGCCCACCAAGGAAGCTACTAAATAAGCATTGACCAGAATATGAATAACAAAGCGCCCCATGGATAAATGCTTCAATCTCGATATCCGTTTGTTGCTTAATATCACTAATCTCTTGTAAACTCAACTCTCTAGGCATTACAATTCGCTCAGCGCCACATTGCTTTAAAAGTGCAACACTAGCTGCCCCTGTAATCGTCATCTGGGTACTAGCATGGATAGGCAAATCACTAAAATGCTCTTTGATATAATTTAGCACCCCTAAATCTTGAACAATCACGGCATCTAAGCCCTGTTCATAAAATGGTTGTAAGTATTGAAATAATTCTGCTTCAAGCTCTTTGTTCTTTAGCAATGTATTCACTGTCAAATAAAGCTTTTTGCCCCGAAGATGGGCATAGTCAATCGCTTCTAACATCTCGGCAGTCGATAAATTATCGGCATAAGCTCGTGCACCGAATTGCTCTCCACCAATATAAACAGCATCTGCGCCAGCCTTAAAGGCTGCCTTCATCGCCTGATAAGAACCTGCTGGTGCTAGTAATTCTATCTTCATATAAATCATCTTCCTATATACACTGAAAACGGGAGACTACGCCATTACATAATCTTCCCGCCCCCATTATTAAAAGTTCTTTGTCTGGTCTAATTCCATCTTAACTGACTCTAACTGAAGTTGTATCGCAATTAATTCATGCTTTAAGTCATATATCTCTTTGTCCTTGCTTTGCGAATCTTCTTCAAACATCTCAGCCTGCTTTCTAACCTTAAAGTAATCATCAGCCACATTAATACTTAAAAGGGTATGCTTAGTCTCTACGGGCAATCTATTATATCCTGGCACATCTGCAAATTCACTAATCTTGTTATTCAAATAAGCCGCAACCTTCTGTAAATACTCTTCACTCTCATAACCACTTAACTTGATTATCTTGCCATCAATGAGTACCTGCGTCGTGTTCTTCATCGACATCTTAACATACCTCCCATTTCTTTCTGATATGTTATAGTATAATAAACTTTTCGCGAAGACACAACCCTTTACTAAACTATTTGCTATTCTTCATTATAGTGGTATATCTAAATGCAGGCTAGCACGCTTAGTCGCCACTCTTCCCCGCGGGGTTCGATTTAAGAAGCCATGCTTTAAAAGATACGGTTCATAGACCTCTTCAATTGTCCCTGAATCCTCACCAATGGCCGCTGCTAACGTATCTAGTCCCGCTGGCCCGCCTTGAAACTTCTTTAGTAAGGTTGTTAAAATCAAACGGTCATTATTATCTAGGCCAAACCGGTCGACTTCTAACAAATCAAGTGCATCCGTGGCTACGGCTTCGGTAATCGTACCATCATGCTTGACCTGTGCAAAATCACGGACTCTTTTAAGGAGACGGTTAGCAAGACGAGGAGTACCTCTTGAGCGTCTAGACATCTCGCCAGCTCCTTTTTCATCTATTTCAACATCTAAAATAGCTGCCGAATGAATGATAATACTCTTAAGCTCGTCTTCTGTATAGAATTCCAAATGACTAATCACCCCGAAACGATCCCTTAGCGGTGCTGTCAAAAGCCCTGCTCGCGTAGTTGCGCCAACTAAAGTAAATTGCGGTAATTCAAGGCGAATCGAACGCGCACTTGCACCTTTACCAATCATAATATCAATGGCATAGTCTTCCATAGCTGGATATAATACTTCTTCAACTTGACGATTTAAACGATGGATTTCATCAACAAAGAGGACGTCACCTTCTTGTAGATTATTAAGTATTGCTGCCATCTCGCCGGGCTTCTCAATTGCTGGACCCGAAGTCACCTTCATGTTAACACCCATCTCGTTCGCAATAATCCCTGCCAAAGTGGTCTTACCAAGTCCCGGCGGACCATATAATAAGACATGGTCTAAGGCATCGCCACGTGCCTTTGCTGCTTCAATATATATTTTTAAATTACTCTTCGTCTTCTCTTGTCCAATATATTCACTTAATGATTGTGGACGAAGACTGCCTTCTACTTTAACATCTTCGTCTATAATTGCGGTAGTAATAATCCTCTTATCCATATCGACTCCACTTATCTTATTATTTTAAGGGCGGCCTTTAGTAATTGCCCAACATCTGCTTGTAATTCACTATCTACTTGCTTGACCGCTTTGAGCGCTTCGGCTCCTGAATAGCCCAAGGCTGCTAATGCTTCAACAACTTCCTTTTGGGCTTCGTTGGAAGAATTCTTGCCACCAACACTTTGATTCTCTAGCTTTTGCTCAAAGGCATCTTGTAAATCCAGTTTATCTTTAAGTTCTAAAATCAACTTCTGAGCGGTCTTCTTGCCGATACCAGGTGCCTTAGAAATAGTAGTGGCATCGTCTGATAATATCGCAAATCTAATCTCATCTGCACTCAAGCCAGACAAAATCCCCAATCCGACTTTAGGACCAATACCATTAACACTTATTAGTAATTTGAAAAGCCGCAAATCATCCTTATCTAAAAAGCCATATAATTGCATATCATCTTCTTTAACTTGTAGATATGTATGGATAATCAACTCTTCGCCAATGCACACGCCACCTGACAGCGCACTAACTGTTGTGAAAATATGATACCCAATGCCCCCACATTCTATGATTATCGCATTATCCGTTATATCCGCTACCATTCCTTTTATATATGAAATCATATTGCCTCCTCATTTTAAGCTATCATTTATTAAGGTATTAGTATCAAGGGACCTTTTGACACCTTTAAGTTTATTAGGCGTAAGTAATCACGCTACATACGCCACGAAAGAACATATGTTTTGTTATAGTATATAATCAAACGACATTTTAATCAAGTACAAAATCACTAAAAACAACACCAATTAAGATAACACTGTTTTTTTATTCATAATTAAGATATAATTTAACAAAGGAGGTTCATCATGCTACAATTCGATAAACATTTTAACCTTACTAATTGTATTGATAAAGAGCCAACTAATATTAGTAACCCAGTCTTCTTTGACATCGAGACCACTGGTTTGCATCATAAATATTCATATATGTATATAATCGGGATTCTCTACCAAGCTAATGGCAAATGGACCTTGCGACAATGGTTTGCCGAAAAGCCAAGTGATGAAACCGTTATCCTTAAAGCCTTTATTAACTTTATCAAGCCTACTTACCACTTAGTTCATTATAACGGTAATTCCTTTGACTTGCCATATCTGCAAAGCCGCTGTAAGTTTCATAATATCTCCACCAAGATATTTGACACGCTTGAAAGTCTTGACTTATATCGCTGCATAAAGCCATATCAAAAGAAATTAGGTCTAGAAAAACTAACGCAAAAAAGTATCGAACAGTTTCTTGGTTTACCACGAAAAGATACTTTCAGTGGCAAAGAATTAATTGAGGTATACAAAGGTTATCTCCAATCAGGTGATGAAAAGTGCTTACAACAATTATTGTTACATAACCAAGAAGATATCGTAAATATGTCTTCGTTAATCGCCCTAACCTCTTATCAATATTTTTTTGAAGGTAACTATGACATTATAGACATTACCTTTGATACAAATAACTTGATTATTAACTTGAAGCTAGACTACCTGATTGCTCAACCTCTTATCTATGAAGATACACAATATCTGCTTTCGCTTAATGAAGGTATTGCTATGATTAAAGTACCGCTTTATCATGGAACTTTAAAGTACTTTTATGAGCCTTATCAAGACTATTATTATCTACCTGCCGAAGATAAAGCCATTCACAAAAGTGTAGCCACCTATGTTGACCGTGAATATCGTACGCCAGCTACAGCCAAGAATTGCTACCAAAAAACAACCGGCACTTTTGTTCCCCAGTATACCACTATAATAACCCCTGCTTTTCGCACTGAGAAGACAACAAGCATATCATACTTTTCCAGCGATATAGATATTCCTAATATTGAAGAATGGCGACCATATATTAATCATTTATTAAAGACATAAAAAGAAACTTCGCAATGAAGTTTCTTTTTAATCACCTTAAATATTTATTTTCTAAGCATCTATCTCTTCTTCAACAAATTCTTCAGCCATATCATCTTCGATGTATTCTTCTACAAATTCGTCTTCGATGTATTCTTCTACCATTTCATCAACATACTCTCCGTCAACGAAATCTTCAACGTACATTTCTTCAGTCTCTTCTAGTTCTGGCTCTAATGCTTTCATGCTAAGACTAATCTTCTTATCTTCACCATTAAAATCAACTACCTTAGCTGTCACAATTTGACCAATACTTAAGATATCTGATGGTTTCTCTACATGTTCTCTAGAAATCTGTGAAACATGAAGTAATGCATCAACGCCTGGCTCTAATTCAACAAAGGCTCCAAAGTCAGTCATTCTAGCAATCTTACCTTCAACGATATTACCTACAGCATAATTCTCTTCTGCTCTTAACCATGGATTCTCACCATCGAATTTCAAGCTTAATGCAATCTTATTATCATTAATCTCTTTAATCAATACATTGATTGAATCGCCAGCTTTAAATACTTTCTTAGGACTTTCAACTCTTCCCCAAGACATCTCTGAGATATGTAGTAGTCCATCCGCACCACCAAGGTCAACAAACGCTCCAAAATCGGTTACATTCTTGATGATTCCATCAACTTTATCACCTTCAGCAATCTTGCTAAGTAATTCTTTTTGCTTCTCAGCTCTATCTGCCATAAGTAGTTGCTTTCTATTACCAATTACTCGTCTTCTTCTTGGATTAAACTCACTAATAACAAATTCAATCTCTTGATCAGCATATTTTGATAAATCCTTTTCGTACATATCAGACACAAGGCTTGCAGGGATGAATACTCTTGCTTCATCAACTACAACACTTAAACCACCGTTAAGAACTTGTGCAACTTTCGCTGTAAGTACTTCTTGCGATTCAAATGCTTCTTCAAGTCTTTTGTTGCCCTTCTCTGCTAGTAAACGCTTGTAGGTTAGAAGAACTTGCCCTTCGCCATCATTTACTTTCAAAACTTTAACGTCCATCTTATCGCCAACATTCATCACTGTTGTAAGATCTAAGTTGGATTCATTTGTATATTCATTCTTAGAAAGAATTCCATCCGCCTTATAACCAATATTCAAAATAGCTTCGTCAGGCTTCACATCGATAACCGTACCTTCAACTACCTCTCCGTTTCTAATGGTCTTAAATGATTCTTCTAGCATTTGTTCAAAACTTAATTCTGACATTCTTTTGAACCTCCTCAATTATATTATTTGGGGTTGATGCCCCGGCTGTAATACCTACGTGACTAAATGATTGAAAAGGCTTAGATTCCAAATCAATGGGTGTCTGTATGTAGTAAGTATTTTTGCATTCTTTCTTGCATATATCATACAATTTTTGAGTGTTTGAGCTATGCCTGTCACCAACAACTATCATGGCATCTACTTTCTCTGCAATACTCTTTGCTTCAGTCTGTCTTTCCTCTGTAGCATTACAAATCGTATTTACAACATTATTATCATACATCTTTTCGTTGAAGATTTCAACTAATTCTTGAAATTTATTATAATTAAACGTAGTCTGTGCTACAATGCAAATTCTTTTGTTGCATTTTGCTGAAAACGCTGCAATTTCGGTGCTATTTCCAACAATACTTACAGGTCCATTACACCATCCTTTAATGCCTTCGACTTCGGGATGTTTTTCGTCACCAATAATAACAATATGTCGACCTTCATTACTTGCTTGCTCAACAATGCGATGAATCTTTTTTACAAACGGACAAGTTGCATCAATACATTTTAGTTGTTGTCGTTTGATTGCTTCGTAAACTAGTTTAGCAACACCATGTGAGCGAATCACTATTGTCCCCATCTTAATGGCTTCAAGTTCATCTAAAGAATTGATTATTTTGACATCTTTAGCTGCCAAGTCGTTAATGACTTCTTGGTTGTGAATAATTGGTCCATAGGTATAAACTCTTGCCTCAGTTTTGATTTGTTCGTAAACGGTATCAATTGCCCGTCTTACACCAAAACAAAAGCCTGCCGATTTCGCTATTGTAATATCTTTGGGCATTTATTTTCGCTCCTCATAAATACTGATAATCGTCGCCACCACTTCCTCAATATCCATATCCGAAGAATCAATTAAGATGGCATCCGTTGCCTGTTTAAGTGGTGATGTTTCCCTATTCATATCACGATAATCACGCTCATTAATATCCGCCTCGATAGCTTTGATATCGCCATCTATCCCTTGTTCCTTAAGGTCTAGGTAACGCCTCTTAGCGCGAACATCTGCTCGGGCAGTTAGGTATATCTTCGTCTTAGCATCTGGCAGTACTGCCGTGCCGATATCGCGCCCATCCATCACAACATTCTCTTTGCTCGCCAAATGTTGTTGCAAGTCAACTAACTTTGCTCTAACATCGGTAATTATCGAACTGGCTGATGCCATATTACCTACCGCCTCTTCACGAAGTCGCGAAGTTACATTGCTACCATTTAAGATGACTTGTTGTTCGCCATCTTGATAAATAATCGAAATATCAGCATCTTGGCATGCCGCTTTAATCGCATCTGCTTGGGAAGCTACAAGTCCTTTTTCTAAAAAATATATCGCCATTGCACGGTACATTGCCCCTGTGTCTACATAAATAAATCCCAATTGCTTGGCTATTCGTCTAGCTATCGTGCTTTTCCCAGCTCCTGCTGGTCCATCAATCGCTATATTTTCACTCATATTACCGCTCTCCTCTTGATATCTTCTTTGGTATCTTAGTCGCCAGATATGCTGTCGACCAAGCGATTTGTAAATTAAAACCACCAGTCAAGGCATCAACATCTAAGACTTCTCCGATAAAATAAAGACCTGCTATCTTCTTTGATTCCATTGTCTGAGGGTTAATTTCTTTGATATTCACGCCCCCTTTTGTAATTATTGCTTCATTATATCCGCGTAACTTGGTGATTGTTAAAGGGAACGCTTTGAGATAATCAACAAAAGCATTTCGTTCCGCTTTAGTTATCTCATTAGCTCGTTTATCTGCATCAATAATATTTCGCGCTAAGGTTACCTTTAATAAGGTGCTTGGTAAAAGATTGCCAACAACATTCTTGAAATGTTTATTCTTATTGGCTTCAAATTCTCTTAACAATCGCTTATCTAGTTGTTCCTTAGTTAGGGCTGGCTTCAAATCAATACTTGCACTTAAGGTCTGGTTGGTTAATAAATCACCAATCATGGCACTAGCCGTTAATACTAATGGTCCAGTAATGCCAAAATGGGTGAACATCATTTCGCCAAAAGCACTATAACACTGCTGCCCTTTATCAAAGATTGATAAGGTGACATTCTTAAGCGAAAGCCCTTGTAGCTCTCCGATATAATCCTCCGCCACCTCCATTGGCACTAATGAAGGACGACAAGTTAGTACCGTATGAGTTGCTTCCTTAGCAAAACGATAACCGTCTCCCGTTGAGCCCGTCGTCGGATACGACAGGCCACCAGTTGCCACTACCACCTTATCACTGGTAATCGTGCTTTGATTATCTAAAACAAGACCTCTTAAGACGCCATTTTCAAGAAAGAGCTTTTGCACTTTGCTTTTTAAATGAATTTTGACACCGAGCTCTTTCATCTTGCGTTCAAGTGCCAAAATAATGTCCGAGGCATGGTCCGACTTTGGAAAGACCCGATTGCCACGCTCTATCTTAGTTTTGATACCTAAGCTCTCAAAGAAATCGATGATATCGTAGTTATTATAGGTATTAAAGGCACTGTAGAGGAATTTGGTATTATTAACAACGTTATCAAACAAGGTCTCCATATCACAAGCATTAGTGAAATTACATCGTCCCTTCCCCGTGATATAAAGCTTCTTTCCCAGCTTTTCATTTTGCTCAAAAAGATGAACTTCTGCTCCTGCCAGCGCACTAAAAACTGCGGCAAACATCCCTGCGGCACCACCGCCAACTATTAATACTTTAGACATTATCTGCTCCTACTTCTGAAAATGTTAAATTGACTTGACCATCAATTAAATTCATCTCATCCTTGTTATATACTTGATATTCTTCCCAGATTTGCTCCATTGATTCGAGGGTATCAACAACTTCTTTTTGCTTTTTCATACATAATGCCACTACTAACGCATTAACGACACTTAGCGGCGCTACTAATGAATCAGCTATTGATACCATATCACTGCGCGCAATTAAGTTACAAGCTGAATATAAGTTCATTGGCGAATGAATACTATCCGTTAGCGTAATTACTTTAGCATTACGATTATTAGCAAATTCCATCGCCTTTAAGGTTCGCATTGAATACCGCGGAAAACTAATACCAATAACAACATCTTGTTCACCTACTCTTATCATCTGTTCGAAAATTTCACTTGCTGAATTCGTCTGCACCAAACGAACATCATCAAAAATCAAATTCAAATAGAATCCTAAAAAACTCGCTAATGGTGCACAACTACGAATCCCGATAATATAGATAGTCTTCGCCTTAAGTAAAATATCAACAGCTAACTCAAAGACATCGTGTTCTAAATTATCCATCGTCATCTTAATCTTATCAATATCGGATTGTAGAACTGTTCTTAGAATCTCGGATTGAGGTACTCTCTCGTAAGCCACTTCCATCCGTTGAATAGAATTTAATTTGTTACGCACTAAATCTTCTAAAGCATGATGAAACTCTGGATAGCCTTTATAGCCTAGTTGTGTGGCAAAACGAACCGCTGTTGATTCACTAACCCCCACTTCTTTGCCTAACTTAGCCGCCGTGAAAAAGACTGCCTTATCATAATTATCAGTTATATATGTTGCCAATTGCTTTTGGCCTTTACTCATTTTCTTATATTGTTGATTAATCCTCATCAACAAACTTTCTGATTTTCCCATAAAAACCCCCTTAAACTATGCTAAAGTATATCATGTTTACAGATGTAAATGCAATCTGTTAACACTTATTCTTTTGCCCATTCAAAAGAACATTTAACGGCTTTTTTCCAGCCCTTTATCTTTTGTTGACGAACTGTTTCAGCTAGCTTTGGTACAAACTCTTTGCCAACCCTCCAATTGTTTTTGATTTCTTCGATATTATGCCAGTAGCCAACTGCTAAGCCCGCCAAATAAGCTGCACCTAATGCCGTTGTTTCAATACACTTTGGACGAATAACTTTCGCTTTTAATAAATCTGCTTGAAATTGTAAAAGAAAATCATTATCGCTGGCTCCACCATCGACCATACATTCATCAAGGGTTATCTTCGCATCTTGTTGCATCGCTTCTATCAAATCATAAACTTGATATGCCAATGACTCAACTGTTGCACGAATCAAATGGTCTTTATTTGCTCCTCGCGTCAAGCCAACAATTGCCCCACGAGCATATTGATCCCAATATGGTGCCCCTAGTCCTGTAAAGGCTGGCACTACATAGACACCTGCTGAATCGGCAACTTTATTGCAATGCATTTCTGACTCTTTCGCATCATTTAACAACGAAAGTTCATCTCTTAACCACTGAATCGCTGCACCAGCGACAAAGACACTACCTTCTAAAGCATATTGGATTGACCCTTCTAAACCAATAGCAATCGTTGTCAGTAGCCCGTTTTGGGAATCAACCGCTTGTTCGCCAGTATTCATTAATAAGAAGCATCCCGTCCCATAGGTGTTCTTAACATCACCTTTTGAATAAGCACATTGCCCGAATAGTGCTGCTTGCTGATCACCTGCTGCTCCAGCAATCGGAATCTTCGCGCCCATAATATTCTCGGCAGTATAACCATAGATACAACTACTTGGCTTAACCATTGGTAATATTGATGCCGGAATCTCTAGCTCTTTGAGTAATCGTTCATCCCATTTTAATTTGTGAATATCATACATCATGGTTCTTGATGCATTAGTGTAATCAGTGATATGGATTTTGCCACCGCTTAACTTCCAGATTAACCACGTATCAACCGTCCCAAATAATAATTCACCGTTATTGGCCTTTTCCCTTGCACCTTCTACATTATCTAAAAGCCACTTTATCTTAGTTGCTGAAAAATATGCATCAGGAATCAGACCTGTCGTCGCTTTAATATACGCTTCTAAGTTATCGGCCTTTAATTTGTCTACTATCTCCGCCGTTCGACGGCATTGCCAAACAATGGCATTATATATCGGGATTCCAGTCTTCTTATCCCAAATAATCGTCGTTTCCCGTTGATTAGTAATCCCAATAGCGGATATTTGTTCTGAATTAATCCCCATCTTCGCCATCGCTTCTGCCACCACGCTTTGCTGCGATGCCCAAATATCCATCGGGTCATGCTCCACAAAGCCTGGCTGTGGATATATCTGTTTTAATTCCTTTTGAGCCAAACTACAAATATCGCCCTTTTTATTAAATAAAATACATCTTGAACTAGTCGTTCCTTGGTCAAGTGCCATTATATATTTTTCCATTTTTTCGCTCCAATTCCTTATCCTTTATGTACATTTATAGTATAGCAAATTCCACAATAAAATCAATCTTCTTGACACCACCATAATGATGTGTGAAAATCGTAATGAAAACATGAACAAAGGAGGTCTAATCATGCAACGAAAACTAATTAACTTAACTGATATTTCCAAGTCGTATAATGGACAACTCGTTCTGGATAAATTGAATTTGGATATCCACGAAAATGAATTTCTGACACTGCTCGGCCCTAGTGGTTGCGGTAAAACAACTACCCTTAGAATCCTTGGTGGATTCGAAAATCCCGACGATGGTAAAGTCATTTTTGATGGTCAAGATATTACCACTGTTGCACCTAATAAGCGTCAATTAAATACGGTGTTTCAAAAATATGCTTTATTTACGCATATGACTATTGCCGAGAATATTGCTTTTGGCTTGAAAATCAAAGGCAAAAGTCAAGCTTATATCAAAGACAAAATTAAATATGCCCTCAAGCTTGTGAATCTTGAAGATTTCGAGAATCGTTCACCAGTCTCACTAAGTGGTGGGCAACAGCAACGTATTGCTATTGCTCGGGCTATTGTTAACGAACCTAAGGTCTTACTTTTGGATGAGCCACTAGGTGCCCTTGACTTAAAGCTACGTCAAGATATGCAATATGAATTAATTCGTCTCAAAAACGAACTAGGGATTACTTTTGTCTATGTCACCCATGACCAAGAAGAGGCTTTGACGATGTCTGATACTATTGTCGTTATGAATCAAGGCTATATCCAGCAAATGGGAACACCGGAAGATATCTACAATGAACCAACTAATGCTTTCGTTGCTGATTTCATCGGTGAAAGTAATATTATTCCCTCAATCATGGTTGAAGATAAATTAGTTGAAATTCTTGGGGTTAAATTCCCTTGCGTTGATACTGGCTTTGGGCAAAATAAGCCTGTTGATGTTGTTATCCGTCCCGAAGATATCGATTTGGTTAAGCCTAAGGATGCTTTGATGACTGGACGGGTTACACACCTTATCTTCAAAGGTGTTCATTATGAAATGGAAGTTATGGCTAATGGTTTTGAATGGCTTGTCCATAGCACGGATATGGTTCCTGTTGGTACTGAGGTTGGCATACATGTGGATCCTTTTGATATCCAAATTATGAACAAGCCTGAATCTGAAGATGAGGAGGCGGTTGCAATTGAAGAATAAGAGTAAATGGCTAACTACGCCTTATGCTATTTGGGCATTTGGTTTTATCGTTATCCCTTTGTTTATCATTTTTTACTATGGTTTTGTGACTCCACAAGGAAGCTTCACTTTATCTAACATTGCCCAGATTGCCGCCTCTGAGAATTTCAAAGCATTACTTTTAGCACTAGCGCTGTCACTGGTTAGCACTTTGCTTTGTCTGTTATTGGCGTATCCATTGGCAATGATTCTGGCGAATACTTCTGTTAACCAGACTAGTCTGATTGTTCTAATCTTCGTCCTTCCGATGTGGATGAACTTTCTGCTACGAACTTTTGCTTGGCAAACCTTACTTGAGAAAAATGGTGTTATCAATAATGTCTTATCCTACCTAGGACTTGGCAGCTTAGACATCATCAATACCCCCTATGCTATTATTCTTGGTATGGTTTATAACTTTTTACCTTTTATGGTTTTGCCACTTTATAATTCACTACAAAAGATTGACCGTGAAGTAGTTAACGCTGCTCGTGACCTGGGTGCTAATTCAGTTCAAAGCTTTCTAAATATCACTTTACCACTTAGCATCCCTGGCATTATTAGCGGTATAACGATGGTCTTCGTTCCCGCGCTTACGACCTTTGTCATCTCCGACTTGCTTGGTGGTGGTAAAGTGCTACTAATTGGTAATGTTATTGAGCAAGAATTTAAACAAACTAATAACTGGAATGTCGGTAGTGGTCTATCGATTGTCTTAATGGTCTTTATTGTTATAAGTATGGCTATAACCTCTAAATATGATAATGATGGAGAGGGGGCAACATTATGAAAAAAATATCACAGAAAATTTATCTTGGTCTCATCATCATTTTACTATACGCACCCATCGTCACCTTGATGGTTCTATCCTTTAACTCCTCAAAGACTCGGGCAAAGTGGGGCGGATTTACTACAGCATGGTATGTTGAATTATTTAAAAATGAACAAATCATGCAAGCACTTTATAATACCTTAGTGATTGCGTTACTATCTGCTGTTATCGCTGTTATCATTGGGACCATGGCTTCACTTGGAATTAATAAAATGAAAAAGGCTTCTCGTGCTACCTATCTTGGTGTTACCAACATTCCGATGTTAAATGGTGATATCGTTACTGGTATATCTTTAATGTTGCTTTTCATCGTGTGCCGTATGCGCCTTGGTTTCGCAACTGTTTTAATGGCTCATATAACCTTTAACATCCCTTATGTTATCTTAAGTGTCTTACCAAGATTACGCCAGACTAACAAAAGTGCCTATGAAGCTGCCCTTGACCTTGGCGCTTCACCTCTACAGGCCTTTTTCCATGTTACTTTTCCGGATATTATGCCGGGCGTTCTTTCTGGATTTCTGTTGTCTTTTACAATGTCCTTGGATGACTTTATTATCACACACTTTACCAAAGGACCAGGAATTGATACTTTATCCACTAAGATTTATTCAGAGGTGCGAAAAGGTATTAAACCCGAAATATATGCTCTATCAACCCTTTTGTTTCTATCGGTATTAATCCTTTTATTTATCATTAATTTCTCACCTAATGATAAAAAGTCAAGCCACGCCAAACTAGTTACTGCCGCACAACAACAGGCTTTTCGACGCAAGCGATTAATCTTTCGGCGAATAGTTCCCGGAGTACTATTATCTGTCTTGATAGTTGGTGGCATCTATTATGGTCGCCAGACTGCCATTGCTGGTGAAGAACAATTGATTGTCTACAATTGGGGCGAGTATATGGACCCTGATGTTATTACCCTCTTTGAAGAAGAAACCGGGATTAAGGTTATCTACGAAGAATTCGAAACAAATGAAATTATGTTTCCGAAGATTAAAGCTGGGGCGATTGCTTATGATGTCGTATGCCCTTCTGACTATATGATTCAAAAAATGATTGCTAATGACCTTTTGGCTGAAATCAATTTCGAGAACATTCCTAATCTCGAAAATATTGGTGATATTTATATGGAGAAATCGCAACAATTTGACCCCGGCAATAAATACTCCGTACCATACTGTTGGGGAACTGTTGGTATTCTTTATAATACAACCATGGTGGATGGTCCTGTCGACAGTTGGGGGGTTCTTTGGGATTCTCAATATCGTGATAGTATTTTGATGCAAGATAGTGTCCGTGATGCTTTTGCTGTAGCACTTAAATACCAAGGTGATTCTCTAAACTCGACCAATATTCATGAGTTGACCGAGGCCCAGCGCTTATTGACTAGTCAGAAACCACTTGTTCAAGCTTATGTAATCGACCAAGTTCGCGATAAAATGATTGGTGGCGAAGCTGCTCTTGGAGTCATCTATTCTGGTGAAGCTATTTATACCCAGTCAGAGAATCCTGACCTTGAATATGTCGTTCCAAAGGAAGGGTCTAATGTTTGGCTTGACTCATGGGTAATTCCTAAGAATGCCCAAAACAAAGAAAATGCTGAATTATTCATCAATTTCTTATGTCGTCCAGATATTGCTTTAATGAACTTTGATTATATCACTTACTCAACACCTAATACCGTTGCTCGTGATATGATTGAGGATGACGAAATTAGAGAAAGCACAATTGCCTTCCCTAGTGATGAAATTCTTGATAATTGTGAAACTTATCAGTATCTAGGTGATGATATTGATGCTATCTATAACGACCTTTGGAAAAAGATTAAGTCGCAATAAGTAAAACTTGTAAATTATTGGAAAAATAAAACAAACCGCTATCGATTATGATGTAACTATCGATAGTGGTTTGCTGCTATTTAGACATCTAATTTCAACTGCATCTCTTCTTCTACTTCCGCCTTAAAATCTTCTAATTGAACAGAACTGATAACGGGTAAATCATGCTTAGAATGAACACCGAAGTTACGTAAGAACTCTTCCGTTGTCCCTAATAATATTGGTCTTCCTGGGGCATCTAATCGACCTAATTCTTGAACCAACTTATATTCTATCAACTTGTTAACTGCATGGTCACATTTAACCCCACGAATCTTCTCAATTTCAATCTTCGTAACTGGTTGCTTGTAAGCAATAATTGACAAGGTCTCAAGCATAACATCGGTTAAAGTCGCTTGTTTCGGTTGTAGGGCTAAGCGTATTAGGCACTCATAATATTCTTGCTTGGTGCATAACTGGTAAGATTTCTCCAGTTCAATAATATGAATCCCTCTATCTTCATTGTCATAGTTCGTTATCATATTATTAATAATCTTCCGTGTTGTTTCGGGATCTTGTTCTATCGCCTTAGCGATTTTATTCAATGATACCGACTCACCCATCGTAAATAAAATCGCCTCTATTGCCGCTTCTATTTTCTGCATTATTCTATGCCCTTTCCATTTGTAACTTCTATCAAAATATCTTCAAATATTTCTTCTTGACTAATCCTTATCATTCCAGTCTTCATTAGCTCTAAAATCGCCAGAAACGTCACTACTATTTGTAATTTACTCGCTTGTGCTTCTAATAACTCGCGAAAATAAAATTGCTTTTTGTCGACAATGTAATCCTCAACGTAAGTCATCTTATCGGTCAGACTCACTTCTTCTCTTTCGATTTGACCAAATTTACTACGAATCGGGTCAATCTTATCTACTTGCCGACGCATCACCGTTTCAAATATTTTGTTTAGCTTAACTAAATCCCAATCAGCCGCCAAGCTTTCAATATCAATTGGTGCCTGGTACTGTTTGACCTCATCTGGCATTGAATTGACACGATAAATCGTTCTGGCAGCCTGACTCATCTTCTCACGAAGTTCATATGACATATATTTATACATCTTGTATTCAAGCAACTGCTGAACCAACTCGGCTCTTGGGTCTTCCTCCTCGCCTTCTTCGTTCACTTCTTTTGGCAATAGCATCTTACACTTGATATCAATTAAGGTCGCTGCCATAACCATGAACTCACTGACAACATTTAAATCTTGATGTTGCATTGTGCGAATATATTCTAAGTATTGATTGGTTATCTCGACAATTGGAATATCGTATATGTCTATTTTATTTTTGTCTATTAAATGCAGGAGTAAATCCAGCGGTCCTTCAAAGACGGACAATTTCACAGGGATTCCCATATTAACCTCTTTTGCTTTTATTTTCATTACCGATAATATCAACTACCACTAATTCACGAGGGTTATTGACACGCACAGGAATTGTATGTTCACCTAAACCAGCACTAGCTATGAGATAACGCCCATCTTCCTTATGACGCCCATATGCATATGATGGAAAAATCTGAAAATCATTGCCAATCAAAGCCTTGTTTTGAGGTAGTCTGACTATGCCACCATGATAATGACCAGACAATGTCAAATCAGCTCCCCAGCTCATGTATGTTGGCCCATAATAAGGATTATGTGCTAAAAGGATATGAAACTTATCCGCCTCAATCTCACCCAAATATTTACTTAGCTCGGCTACTGAAAGTTCCTGTTTGTTAAAGCGCTTATAATTGCTACGATTAAGTTCTAGACCATGAATAACAATCGGTGTCTCGTTAATTATCAGACAAACATTTTGGTTGCTAAGCAATGTAACTCCGGCTCTTTGTAATGTCTCCAAATAATGATTATACATATCTTTATAAGTATCTGGATAAATCTTGAGTCGATATTCATGGTTGCCATTAGCGGCATAAACATGGTGGCGCTTAGCCACCTCCTTAATAAAATCAAGTCCAACGTCCATTGATACCCCTGGTTTACCAACAATGGTATCACCACCTATTAAGACTAAATCTGGTGATAGTGAATCTATTTTATCTAATAATATCTCATTACGATGACCAATGCTAATATTATGCAAGTCACTAATAAAAACTATCCTGATTGGAATTTCCGATAGAACAACTTTATCTGATTTGATTTGATAATATTTCGCGACTGCTTTTTTCATCTATTATTCTCACCTATAATTTGATATTTGGGACACCTTTTTATTTTACGCAAAATCAAACCTTTAGTCAATCTAATATATTGATTTTATACTAAGTCATGTTATAATACAGTTACATACTTTACCTCTAATTAAAGAACACTTTAAGAAATAAGATGGTTTGAAAAAGAAGGAAAGCATGACAATAAGCAAATGGTTTGATTGTACGTATTTGGTATTTATTTATACATTTACTGGGCAACTTTTTTGACGATTATTAATAAGGTCACATACTTAAGAAAGAACGAGGATATAACATGAAAGGAACATTATTTTTGAAACGAGTTAGTAAAACATTATCGCTATTACTATTAATAGCAACACTATCACTAT